>Ga0194060_10003917_pt1 | contig 10424 bp, 8 predicted proteins | sample SepL225m_MetaG_FD_163427 | JGI IMG/M metagenome (GOLD analysis project Ga0194060, IMG submission 163427) | Anoxic zone freshwater microbial communities from boreal shield lake in IISD Experimental Lakes Area, Ontario, Canada - Sep2016-L222-5m | ecosystem: Environmental > Aquatic > Freshwater >... | reverse complement strand
GAGCAACTGCCGACATATGGGCAGAATTCTTAATCCAGCCATGTTTGACTTCGATTTCTCTTCGCAATGCTAGATCTTGCCGCAAAAAGTCTCCAAGAGTTCTAAGTATTGAAAGTAATTCGCTACCGCCTAATGCCTTAGAGATAAGGAGAGCTTCAAATATTTGGTCACTGCCGTGATGATGGAAAAGTGATTTCAGCTCTTCGATTGCAATTTCCAAATCACCATGTCGAAATAGTGAGTTTCTAAATTCTGCAAACGCAGGCCGTAGTACTTCTGGCCCTCTAGTTGCTAGGCCAATAAGTGACTCTGAAAGTGATAACCCAGACTGAATTCCGGACATAAGGTGATCAATGACTTCTGGCCACGCTGCAATTAAATGCGATTGACTATGTGCAGTCTTAGTTTTCATCGTTACATAAACCGCCCCAGCAATTAATGCGCCAAAAGCTAGAGAAATTGAGTATGAAGCTGTGATGAGTAGAACTAAAGCAATTGTTAGACATGCAGAAAGAAGCACCCGCAAATTGTTTTTCATGGACGCCACCAAGAAGAAAGTGGGGCTCCAATTGCGGCAAATTTCTCTGGGTGTGGCAAAGCACCTATTCCACGTTCGTATTCAACGCCGTTCCATAGCCATAAGGTTTCAATTTCTGCTCGATCATTTTCATATCGCCCGGTGAGAGCTGCTACTTCTTGAACCCGACGTGTTCCATGAATATCAAGGGTTACGTGGACAATTAAATCAATTGCTGAAGCCACTGTTGGAGCAATGAACTTATGAGAAATATTTTCACCTGCCAGAAGTGGGAGGGTTTGAAGCTTTACAACAGCATCTCTAGGTGAATTAGCGTGAAGAGTTCCCATTCCTGGTAATCCCGAATTTAATGCAATGAGTAGATCTAACGCTTCGGCTTCACGGACTTCCCCGACGATGATTCGGGATGGTCGCATACGCAATGATTCTTTTATGAGGCGACGTAGTGGTATTTCTCCTTCACCTTGGAGATTGGCACTACGAGTTTGCATTTGAACAACATCTGGCAATTGTGGAGATAATTCAAATACTTCCTCAATAGTTACGACACGTTCGCCGCGAGGAATTGCACCAGCTAATGCGTTTAGCAGCGTTGTCTTACCAGCCTGAGTTCCACCACTAACGAGAATATTCAGTCCAGCACGAACCGAATTAATTAATGCTGTTCCTAGTAACTGATTCATCACTCCACGATCTACAAGGTCATTCACGGACATATTTCGCATCAGATGTTTACGAATATTTACCGCCCAATGTTGAGCGGTAATTTCAGGGATTGCTACGTGCAAGCGACTTCCATCGGGTAAACGCGCATCAACAAATGGATGAGAAAGATCTAAACGCCGCCCTCCCCACATCAGGGCACGTTCAACAATGTTTCGAACTTCTTCTGCAGTTAATAGCAAATTTGTTAGTTCACTTTTTCCAGCGCGAGCAATGAAAATGCGCTCCGGTGAGTTAATCCATACTTCTTCAATAGTTGGATCGTTCATATATGGAGCAATGGCTCCAAAAGTTATATCGAGATCTAGGTCCATGAGCCGGAATCTATGAGCGTGACTGACATTTGTAATTGGGACCTGATTAATGGGTGGATAAGCTCATTGCATCTAGACGGTTGAGAATAGTTAAGGCTTTCTCACCCACGTGGTATTCAACAGTAGAACATGACACTTTGAGTGAGTTACCCACAGTCAAATTTTTGGCATCAAGTAATCTGTTAAGGAGTGATTCAACATTGCTTAACTGCGCTCTAATCAAAATTACGCATTCATTGAGCCCGACTCGGGCAACACAGTCTTGCTTTCGAGTTACATCCTTTAACGCTTCTGAAAAGTAAAGAATGTCGGCGGCACTAATTTTTACATCTAAAACTTGGCCTTTTGGTTTGGTTGGCTTAAATATGACTCTGATTAATGAAAAGGTTTCACCCGTTCGTTTGCTCAATTCAATTTCTTGCGCAAGCTGTTGGTAGAAATAACTGGGAGCGGCCAAATGAGTTTGCGAATCGTGGATCCCGTCGTGAGAGAAAAGAGTGTTTTCTACTCCGCGATAAGTTAATCTCTCTTCCATGGAACAAGATCTTGCCAAAGCAGCCAAGGCCCGCGCACTAGTGGCATCCCTATTAACTATTGAATCAATAGTGGTAGCAGCACTTGGAGTATGGCTTGTTGTGCTTACTCTCACCGCAGACACAGTAGAAATCCTTCCTTTGCTCGGAGTCTTAATATTTATAGCTTTGGGATCTGGTGGATTATTTGCAGCAGCAAGGGGATATCGTCGCGGCAAATACTTTGGTCGCGCGCCGGCATTGCTGGCGAATTTGATTGCAATCGGTGTTTCTAAATATCAATTTGATGGTGGGCTCTACATAGTCGCAATTCCTCTGTTTATTTTGGCCGTTGTAACGGTGGTTTCTGTCTTGCGGGCTATTCCCGATAGACTCCCGACTTCTTAAGGACGTTCACCTAAGGTGGGAGGGCATATGAGCGAGAACGATAAAGTCGCAATGCTCGGCCTGACTTATGACGATGTTTTACTTTTGCCAGATGCATCTGATGTTGTGCCTTCTGAAGTCGACACATCCACACGCCTTACTCGCAACATAACTATTGCAGTTCCACTGGTTTCATCTGCCATGGACACTGTTACTGAATCAGCAATGGCAATTGCGATGGCAAAAGCGGGTGGAATTGGAATCATTCACCGCAATCTTCCAATCGATGAGCAAGTAACTCATGTGAAATTAGTAAAAAATGTTGGCCTCGCAGGTGCAGCAGTTGGTGTTGGCGACGATGGATTTGCTCGCGCCCAGGCGTTGATTGAAGCCGGAGTTGATGTAGTTGTTGTTGATACTGCGCACGGTCATCATCGCGCAGTCCTTGATGCAATTTCTCGCATTAAGAAGTTTTCTCCAACAACTGAAATTATCGGTGGAAACATTGCAACTCGAGCAGGAGCACAAGCTTTAATTAACGCGGGTGCTGATGCAGTAAAAGTTGGAGTAGGTCCCGGATCAATTTGTACTACTCGTGTTGTTGCAGGTGTTGGCGTTCCGCAAATTACTGCAATCATGGAAGCGGCAAAGGCTTGTAATAAAGCTGGCATCCCGTTAATTGCAGATGGTGGATTGCAATATTCAGGTGACATTGTTAAAGCATTGGTGGCAGGAGCACATGCTGTAATGCTTGGTTCATTACTTGCAGGGTGCGAAGAAGCACCAGGCGAACTTGTTGAAATCAATGGCGTTAAATACAAGGCATACCGTGGCATGGGCTCACTTGGCGCCATGCAATCGCGTGGTGAGAAAAAGTCATATTCCAAGGATCGCTATATGCAGGACGATGTTCTCTCTGAGGACAAACTTGTGCCAGAAGGCATCGAAGGAAAAGTTCTATTTCGTGGCAACGTTGCCGATGTTGTACACCAACTTGTTGGCGGACTTCGTTCTGGAATGGGTTACGCGGGTGCGCCCGATATTGAAACTCTTCGCCGCGAAGGTCGTTTAATCCAAATTACTGCAGCTGGTTTACAAGAAAGCCATCCTCACGATGTTGCACACGTTGCCGATGCACCTAATTATCAGCAGAAAGGCCGCTCATGAACGAGATTGAATTAGCACCTGGAAAGCGTGCACGCAGCGCTTACTCCTTTGATGACATCGCAATTGTTCCTAGTCGCCGTACTCGCGATCCAGAAAATGTCTCAACAGCATGGCAAATCGATGCATATAAATTTGGATTACCAATGATGGCTGCGCCAATGGATTCAGTTGTATCTCCTGAAACTGCAATTGAAATTGGTCGCTTAGGTGGTCTTGGCGTTCTCAATCTTGAAGGCTTATGGACTCGATATGAGGATCCACGTATTCCTCTTGGCGAAATTGCTTCAATGCCAGATAAGCATGCAACACAGCGTATGCAAGAGATTTATAACGAACCAATTAAGCCTGAGTTAATTAAAGCTCGAATCGCCCAGATTCGTGATGCTGGCGTAACTGTTGCTGCGTCACTTTCACCTGCGCGCACTGCCGAACTACACAAAGCGGTTATCGATGCCGGTGTAGATATTTTCGTTATTCGTGGAACAACTGTTAGTGCCGAGCATGTTGCTGCAGAGGATGAAGCGCTTAATTTAAAGAAGTTTATTTATGAGCTAGATGTCCCAGTAATTGTTGGTGGCGTTGCAACTGCAACTGCTGCACTGCACTTAATGCGCTCTGGAGCTGCTGGAGTCTTAGTTGGTTTTGGTGGCGGAGCCGCACACACAACGCGCAAAGTATTAGGTATCGAAGTACCAATGGCATCGGCAGTTGCTGAAGTTGCATCTGCTCGCCGTGAATACCTTGATGAATCAGGCGGCCGCTATGTTCACGTTATTGCTGATGGCGCAGTCGGTCGCAGTGGTGATATCGCTAAAGCAATTGCATGCGGCGCAGATGCCGTAATGATGGGCTCACCACTTGCTAAAGCAACACAAGCACCAGGACTTGGATGGCACTGGGGATCTGAAGCGCATCACCAAGTTTTGCCACGTGGAGAACGTGTGAACGTTGGAACTGTTGGAACTTTAGAAGAAATTTTGCTCGGACCTTCACACACATCTGACGGATCAATGAACTTGTTTGGCGCCCTTCGCCGCGCAATGGCTACATGTGGTTATTCAGATGTGAAGGAGTTCCAGCGCGTAGAGGTACTTATTCACCGTGCCTAATGTTCGCGGTGTACTTGTAGTCGATTTCGGGGCGCAGTATGCCCAGTTAATTGCACGCCGCGTTCGTGAAGCAAATGTTTATAGCGAAATTGTTCCATCAACTATTTCTGCCGCTGAAGTAACTGCCAAGAATCCATCGGCAATTATTTTGTCGGGTGGCCCGTCAAGTGTTTACGCAGATCACGCACCAAAATTCGATGGTGCAATTTTTTCATTAGGTATTCCAGTTTTTGGAATTTGTTATGGATTTCAAGTCATGGCTGCAGCATTAGGTGGAGTAGTGAGCCAAACAGGTAACTCTGAATTCGGCCGAACAGATGTAAAAGTACAAGCACAATCCAAGGTTTTTGCTGGATTACCAGCACAACAAAAAGTTTGGATGTCTCATGGTGATGCAGTAACGCAAGCGCCACAAGGTTTTACAGTCTGCGCAGTTACTGCAGACACTCCCATTGCGGCATTTGAAAATGAATCAGGTCAGTTAGCTGGAGTTCAGTTTCATCCAGAGGTATTACACAGTGAACATGGCCAAGCTATTTTGCAAAATTGGTTAGTAAATATCGCTAAATGCGATGCAACTTGGACTACTGGAAATATTGCCGAAACCGAGATCGCAAAAGCTAAAGAAGCTATTGGTACAAAACGTGTTATTTGTGGATTATCTGGCGGAGTTGATTCAGCAGTTGCTGCCGCAATTATTCAGCGCGCTGTAGGTAAGCAGCTGACATGTGTTTTCGTTGATCATGGTTTACTGCGCAAAGGCGAGGCCGAGCAAGTTGAACGCGATTTTGTTGCATCAACTGGCGTGCAACTTGTTGTTATCGATGCTAAGAAAACTTTCTTGGATGCCCTCAAAGGAGTAACTGATCCTGAAGAAAAACGAAAGATTATTGGCCGTGAGTTTATTAGATCTTTTGAAGCAGCTGCACGAGATATTGCTGCAGGGGGAGATGTTGAATTTTTAGTACAGGGAACTTTGTATCCAGATGTTGTCGAATCAGGTGGCGGAACGGGTACTGCAAATATTAAATCTCATCACAATGTGGGTGGGTTGCCTGATGATTTGAAATTTACTTTGATCGAACCGCTTCGTGCACTATTTAAAGATGAAGTTCGCCAGGTTGGTTTAGAGCTTGGATTACCCGAAGAGATTATTTGGCGCCAACCATTTCCTGGCCCAGGACTTGGAATTCGAATTGTGGGTGAGGTGACGCAAGAACGTCTTGATTTATTGCGTGAAGCCGATGCGATTGCACGTTTTGAATTAAAGGCCGCTGGTCTTGATCGCGATATTTGGCAATGCCCAGTTGTATTACTTGCCGATGTTCGCAGCGTTGGTGTGCAGGGCGATGGTCGCACCTACGGTCACCCAATAGTTTTGCGCCCAGTATCTAGTGAAGATGCAATGACTGCTGATTGGTCACGGGTACCATATGAAGTTCTTGAGAAGATATCTACCCGCATTACCAATGAAGTACGTGAAGTTAATAGAGTTGTATTAGACGTAACAAGTAAACCGCCAGGAACGATTGAATGGGAATAAAAATGAAGAAGTTATTGGTAGCCGTTTCAGTTGTAATTATCTCTTTGTTGTCGGTCTCCCCGATTCATGCAGCGGATAAGCCAACGACAGTTGCAGGGTGCAAAGAACCTACTGCCAAGGTGCATGCTCCAGCAGCAGTTAAAGAACCTATGGCGGTTGCAAAAAACCTTCCCAAAACTATGACAATTGAAACTAATTGCGGCGTTATTGTTATTTCACTGCTTCCAAAAAAAGCACCTTTAACCATCACGAAGTTATCGGCCTTAGCAAAAGCTAAGTACTTTGATGGAACTTTTTGCCATCGATTAACAACAAGTGGCATAAGCGTTTTGCAGTGTGGGGATCCATCTGCATCTGGTGGTGGAGGACCAAAAGGTTGGAAGGGATATAAAGATGAAAATCTTCCAACGAATAAAGCCGATTATTACCCAGAAGGTACTGTTGCCATGGCTAACTCAGGTCCAGGCACTAATGGCTCACAGTTTTTCTTAGTTTTCGCTCCTTCTACTTTTGAGCCTAATTACACAATCTGGGGCAAAATTACTAAGGGCCTAGACCTTCTTAAGAAAATTGGCGAAGTTGGCGCTTATAAAATTAATTCATCGGATAACAAGCCATATTACGCAAGCGATGGTTATCCAATTCAAACCGTTGAAATTAAGAAAATTACGGTTAAATAATTAATTTGTATTAACTATTTTAAACGCTTCAGCGATTCGACCTTCAGGAAGTCCGCCGATACCAGCGTTTCGCTGACCCCATTCGCGGACCATATTTTCAAGTTCTTTGTTGTGAGCAGTTTGTGAAGCATGTGCGTGCAATGCTTTCATCTTTAAATCAAAAGTATCGGTGATGTCTACAAAGTGGTCAGGGGTTGCGAAAGCACTAATCCAAACTTCTTTAACTCGCCAAGGCTGCAAACCTTCTTGGTCAAGCAAATCTGTAAAGGCAAAGGGATTTCGTGCATCTGGATACACGGCTTGAATTGCTGCTTCACCTGCAGCTAAGTGATCTGGATGGCTTGCACCAATGCGATCCCAATTTCGTTCAGGACTTTGGCAGACCATACGATCGGGTTTAGAAATACGAATTTGGCGTACTAAATCTTTGCGCAGTCCAAGCGTTGCTTCAAGGTGACCATCGACATAATTAAGAAAAGTAATATCTGTTACACCTATTGCTGCACCAGCTTCACGCTGTTCGCGTTGGCGAATTGCAGGCATCTCTTCTTTTGTGAAACCTGATTCTTCGCCGCCTTGATCACCGTTAGTACAAAATACATATGCAACTTCAATTCCCTTTTTAACCCATTGGGCAATCGTTCCTGATGCGCCAAAATCTGAATCATCAGGGTGGGCACTTACGACCAAGACGCGCTTGATCTCACTATCGGCAATGGGTTCCATGTCGCCTAGCCTAATAGACTCACCACCATGACGAGTACTGACCCCCTTCTGACTGGACTCAATCCCCAGCAAGCAGAAGCAGTTACTCATGCTGGTGGTCCATTACTCGTAGTTGCAGGTGCTGGATCAGGAAAAACTCGAGTTTTAACGCGTCGAATTGCATATTTAATGTCACGTCGCAACGTTGCCCCATACCAAATACTTGCGATCACATTTACAAATAAAGCTGCGGGCGAAATGAAGGAACGTGTTGGCGAATTAGTAGGCTCTGTTGCAAAATCGATGTGGGTATCTACTTTTCACTCAGCGTGTGTTCGTATTTTGCGTCAAGAGGCTTCCCGTTTGGGCTATAGCAACTCATTTTCTATCTATGACTCAGCTGATTCGCTTAGATTAATAACGATTGTGTCCAAAGAACTTAATTTGGATTCTAAGCGGTATCCAGCCCGACAATTCCAAGCAATGATTTCCAACGCTAAAAATGAGCTTCTCGGGCCACAAGATTATGTAAACGCTGCGAGCAACCAATTCGAGCAAGTTGTTGGCGATGTCTATTCGGTCTATCAACAACGATTACAGCGCGCCAATGCCATGGATTTTGATGATCTGATCTTAAAAACTGTAGAAGTCTTGCAGCGATATCCAGAAGCCAAGGCGCGTTTTAGGTCAAGGTTTCGCCATGTGTTGGTTGATGAGTACCAAGATACTAATCATGCCCAATATATTCTTGTAAAAGAATTAGTTGGAACCGAAGCCGAAGGTGTGCCACTTGCCGAACTGTGCGTTGTGGGAGATGCCGATCAGAGTATCTATGGCTTTCGTGGAGCAACAATTCGCAATATCTTGCAGTTCGAACTTGATTACCCTAATGCCACCACAGTATTGCTTGAACAAAACTATCGCTCAACACAAAATATCCTTAACGCTGCTAACGCAGTGATAACTCGAAATGAAAGCCGCAAGGAAAAGAACTTATGGTCTGAGGCAGGATCTGGTGCACCACTTGTTGGATACGTTGCTGAAAGCGAACACGATGAGGCGACATTTATTGCAGATGAAATTCGTCAATTACAACGCGAATCGAAATCACAGCCAGGAGATACTGCAATCTTCTATCGCACCAACGCCCAGTCACGCGTTTTTGAAGAAGTATTCATGCGAAACGCATTGCCTTATAAAGTTGTTGGTGGATTGCGATTCTACGAACGCCGTGAAGTAAAAGATCTTTTGGCATATTTACGCGTGCTAGCCAACCTTGAAGATGAGATTTCTTTGCGCCGCATAATCAATGTTCCAAAGCGCGGAATTGGTGATACCTCACTTGATTATGTTGACGCTTTTGCCCGCGATAACTCCATTTCTTTCTGGCAAGGGTTACTTCGCTGCTCACAAGCACCAGGATTACCAGCCCGTGCAGCGCAATCGATCAATGAATTTACCTCGATGATTAGCGCACTTAATGTTTTAGTTGAAGCCAAGACCCGCCCCTCTGTAATTGTTGAAGCAGCTCTTGAACAATCTGGCCTGTTAAAAGAGTTAGCAGATAGCGTGGATCCACAAGATGAAGTTCGTGTTGAGAACCTTAAAGAACTTGTTGCGGTATCGATGGAGTACGAAGAGCGCCCAATTGAAGAGCTAGGTGAAGATGAAGAAATTTCCTTGGCAGGGTTCCTAGAAAAAGTTTCCCTAGTTGCAGATGCCGATGAAATTCCTGAAGGCGAAGACCATGGCGGAGTAGTAACAATGATGACTTTACATACTGCAAAGGGTCTCGAGTTCCCAACAGTTTTCTTAACAGGTATGGAAGATGGAATATTTCCGCACTCACGAACCTTGGGTGAAAAAGATGAGATTGAAGAAGAACGTCGATTGGCTTATGTTGGTTTAACACGTGCGCGTCAACGACTATATATTTCGCGTGCTGAATATCGATCTACATGGGGCGCGCCAAATTACAATCCACCGTCACGCTTTCTCGATGAAATTCCAGAAGATGTAATCGAATGGCGCAATCAAAGTTCGGCATCAGTATCACCATCACTTGTTCGTAAATCTCGAGTAGCAACAACTCCACCACCTCGCGCAACAGGCAAGAAGATTTCAACAATGGAACTTGCAATTGGAGATCGTGTGTCACATGACACATTCGGTTTGGGCTCTGTTGTGGCAGTGGCCGGTGCGGGTGAAAAGGCGGAAGCAACAATTAACTTCGGCCAATACGGTGAGAAGCGCTTATTGCTGCGCTATGCACCCGTTGAGAAGCTCTAGGATTACCCTCTAATTAGAATGTGGAGCACCAGTGGATCTCTTTGAATATCAAGCTCGCGATCTCTTTGAAAAACATGGCGTACCTGTTTTGGCAGCTGCAATTGCAACCACTGCCGATGAAGCAGAGGCCGCGGCAACAAAAATTGGCGGCAAAGTAGTTGTTAAGGCGCAAGTTAAAGTTGGTGGTCGTGGAAAAGCAGGTGGAGTTAAGCTTGCAGAGAATCCAGCAGATGCGCGCGAAAAAGCTGGCGCAATTCTTGGAATGGATATCAAAGGTCACGTTGTCCGCACAGTCATGATTGCAGCAGCTGCACCTATTGAATCTGAATATTACTTAGCGATTTTGCTCGATCGTTCTAATCGCACATTTTTAGTAATGGCATCAGTATCTGGCGGAATGGATATTGAAGAAGTTGCACATACTGCACCAGAAAAATTAGCCAAAATTCCTGTTTCT
>Ga0194060_10003916_pt1 | contig 10424 bp, 14 predicted proteins | sample SepL225m_MetaG_FD_163427 | JGI IMG/M metagenome (GOLD analysis project Ga0194060, IMG submission 163427) | Anoxic zone freshwater microbial communities from boreal shield lake in IISD Experimental Lakes Area, Ontario, Canada - Sep2016-L222-5m | ecosystem: Environmental > Aquatic > Freshwater >... | reverse complement strand
GCCAACGTCATGTGCTTCATCGTCTTGTCCCTTGTGATCACAACTCTTCGTCTGACTCCATGACAAAGAAATCGTTCACAGTGTTTGATACTTATTCAGTGTTTCCCTAGTCGTGAAAGACGAATCCTTATGCCTACCAGAGTCCTGCTCGTGCGTCACGGCGCAACCCTGCTGACAGCCGTTCAGACGACCGCTACAGCGCCCATTGCAGACGTACCAGGAAGTCAGGCTGGCAGCAGGTGTTCAAATTCGTCTTCGATGGCCTGATAACGGCGCTGCGAGTGGATGTATTGCTTTGCCCAGGGTCCGTCCTTGTGGCACCAGAATCGCGCCAAGGCTTTTCATAGAGCGTTGGGCAAGTGCAGCCAAATTTCATTTCGCCGCAAGAACCACGGCGTGAACGGAGCGTTGTAGCGGGAATACACGGCTTCGCCGACCCAGATCAGATCGGCAGCGCGCAAGGCTGCCTGCAGTTTGGCCAAGTGCTCGTTATAGTTGGCATCTGACCAAAAGCCTGAATAACGGATGACCGCCACGCGACTGGGTGCAATGTCTCGCAGCATGACCCGCGCGTCCAGAGGCTCCGGCGCGCTGGCTTGAGTTACTCCCTTGGGCAGCACGAACTGAACCCGAAAACCGCCTGGCGCAGCTGTTTGGGTGACAGGTGCGGTCATCTCCAACTTGACCGGCTCAGCGGCCTGCGTCACCGGCGCGGTCATCGCCAATTTGCGCGCGCCCTTGTTCTTGCCAAAGATATAGCCCGCCAGAATCGGGAAGGCTAGATTCCCTGCTTCTGCAGCGGGCCCAGGCACCACGACCTCAGCGACTGCGTACGTTGCGTAATCTCGCACCTCGATATCTTCAAGCTTCTGGACTATCTTGTAGTCGGGCTCTGCTGTGGCTTGGCTGGTCATAGGAAATGTGAAAAAGATGAGGCTGCATAGCGCAGCCCTCACGGTAGCACCAAGCCTCCAGCACATATTGGTTCGCACGCCATGCCGGCTTTGGCAGTCCATCTTTGTGTTCCGTAGTCCAGGTGGTTAGCGTTGGAGCAAGGAGGCGGCGATTCGTTCAATTCATCCAGCCTTTGATGGTATTGACGATGCCACCGATCAAGACCATCGCCTTGAGCTTGAACAAGGCAAGCTTATCGCCCTCCTGCAAGGCGGGTTCGCCGCAACGTGGGTCTGAGCGCTGCAGCGCCCCCGTCATGGCGTGATCGATCGGGATGGTCTCGCAACCATGGCCTGATTCACAGATAAAATCCCACGGCTCACGGGCCAGTACATGGCAGGCGAAGCAGTTTTTGCCGAAGCGGTTATTAACCTCGGCGAACCCGCGCTTGTGGATCTTGCTGCCGCTGCTGCTCACCTCGAGTTCGAAGAACTCCCAGTCGCCCGTGGCCGGACTAAAGCCCGCTTCACGCTTGACCATTACCTCGGTCGGCACCAACTGCACCACTGAGCCCACCGGATAGATCGCGCCCTTAGGGGCATTCGCGGCAGCGAGGGTCCCTTCCTTGTTGCCCAGCAGATTGTCGATATAAAAATGTCGCACGGGGGTCATCTGGCGAATGCAGCGGAAGCTGTTCTCGTTCGCCGTTACCGGCGTAACCGGTGCTGCAGCCGCCGGAACAGAAGGTGCCGCAACCAAAGTTGGCGCGGGTGCAGGTCCGGGTGGAGCCGCAGCAGCGGCGCTACCAAGCAGACTCAGGAGGCTTAAGGCCGCCAACAATATTGAAGCAAACAGGGGCGAGGACAGTTTCATGTTTGTCTTCTCCAAGAGGAAGGATCAACTAGCCAGCGAAGTTCCGGACCAACGCGGTGCGGTCACCAGGTCGTCAAACACCAGCGGCTTGACCACACAGTCGTCAATGCCTGCCGCCGTTAGCGCGATGATACGCACGGGCACAAGTCCGCGCACTTTTTTCACGGCAAGTCTCCTGAGGCGCCGCGTAGCCATTAAGTACCCTCCCCGGCAGCACTGGCCTTACGAGCAGCTCCTGCATTCCTGAGAGGGGGGTGTCATGCTTTCCCGGAAGCAGCCATTGGATCGTGGCCGCGACACTCTCCTTGATTCGCAACCTCTCGATCCCACTTTTAGCTACAACCGATGCTGGCCTGGCGTCTACCATCGCGTCAGGCCCGCCCCATGCGCTGCAGGCCGCGCATCACCCAGCCGATCAGCGGTAATTTGGCGTACAGCTCCTCGGCGGCATCCCAATAGTCGCGATGCAGCACGATCTTTCCTGCGGCGTCGAAGCGCAGATGGGTCGCGCCGCGAGCCGTCATGGCCTTCTGCGGCAACGGGGCGCGGTTGCGAAAATGAAAATTCCACAACAGCATCACGCCGCCCTCGTCACCTTCGCCACTGAAGCTGCTGCCCACCACGAAGCGCGGTTCCGCCACTTGCGAAAACATGTGGAAAAAGATGTGCTGAATGGATTCGACGCCGCGCACCTCGTTGAACGGATCCTTGAACTCGGCATCCGCGGCGTAGAACTGCGGGAGCTGGTCGAGCGTGTCCGGAGTCAAATGTTCGAACCAGTGGATCAGGGGCTTCAGATCGTTCATGGTGGTCTCCCGCTCACAGCCTGGTAAAGCGCCGCACCAGCGAAAAATAGAGCCGGTAGGGTAACAGGCGCAGCAGTTTCAGCCAGTTGGTGAACCTGCGTGGAAAGTGAATCTCGAAACCGCCGCGGGCGAATCCGGCAATGATTTCCCCGGCGGCCTCTTGCGGACTCATCAGCGCCGGCATGGCGAAGTCGTTGCCGGCCGTCATCGGCGTGGCGACGAAGCCGGGGTTGATGAGAAACACCGAAATGCCGCGCGGCGCAAGATCGAGATACAGGGTTTCAGCGAAGTTGATCAGCGCCGCCTTGGTCGGGCCATAGGCCGCGGCCTTGGGCAGGCCGCGATAGCCGGTGACACTGGCGACAAATGCCATGGCACCGCCACCCTGCTTCAGCAACAGGGGAATCAGTAGTGCCGCAGCCGCCATCGGCGCCCGCAGGTTGATGTCGAGCATCTGGTCGAGACGCGCCGGATCAAGCTCCCAGGCGCGCATCGGCGCATAAGTGCCGGCGCTGAACACCACCAGGTCGATGCCGCCCCAGGCCTGGTACAGATCGTCCTGCGCGCGCGCAAATGCAGTGCGGTCGGTCAGGTCGAAAGCCATCACCGTGGCTTTCGGCCTCGCCGCGACGAGCATGTGCAAGGCGTCCTCGCGTCGCGCCGAAACGGCTACGCGCGCGCCGTGCTCCAGCAAGGCCTGCGCCAGCGCCCGGCCGATGCCGGACGAGGCGCCGATGATCCACACGCGTTGTTCGCGCCAGTCGCGGATCGGCCGATTCATTCCCGCCGATTTTCCAGAAGGAAGTGGTAGACGTCGGTTGCGCCGGCGCGGAAGCCGGCCTCGCAATACGCCAGGTAGAAGCGCCACAGGCGACGGAAGCGCTCGTCGAATCCCTGCGCGGCAATCTCCGGCCAGGCCGCATCGAAGTTGCGATGCCAGTGCGCCAGGGTGCGCGCATAGTCGCCGCCGAAGGCGAAACGCTCGCGAACCTGAAAGTCGGCGCTGGCGGCACGGCGCTCGAACACCGCGGGCGAAGGCAGCATGCCGCCGGGAAAGACATGGCGCTGGATGAAGTCGGTGCCGCGCCGGTAGGCGCTGAAGCGTTCGTCGGCGATGGTGATGGTCTGCACCACGGCGCGCCCGCCGGGCTTCAGGCAGCGCTTGAGCTGATCGAAGTAGCTCGGCCAGAAGCGCTCGCCGACGGCTTCGAACATCTCTATGGAGACGATGTGATCGTACCGACCGCGGATGTCGCGGTAGTCGGTCAGCGAGAAGTCGGCGAGATCGGCGAAGCCCTGGCGTTGCGCCCGCGCCTGTGACCATGCCAGTTGCGAAGGCGACAGCGTGATGCCATGCACCTTGCAGCCGAATTCAATGGCGGCGATTTCCGCCAGCCCGCCCCAGCCGCAGCCGACTTCGAGGATGCTGTCGCCCGGCTTCGGGTCGAGCATCTCCAGCAGGCGCATGTACTTCTGGCGTTGCGCCTGTTGCAGCGACTGCTGCGGATCGGCGCCGAACAGCGCCGCCGAATAGCTCATCGACGGATCGAGCCAGAGTTTGTAGAAGTCGTTACCCAGATCGTAATGGGCCAGGATGTTGCGCTTCGATCCGGCGCGGGTATTGCTGCGCAGCAGGTGGCGCATGCGGTGCAGCAGCACCGGCAGCCAGCTGCCGTGCAGGGCGCGAGCCAGCTGGCCGCGGTTCTCGGCAAGCAGGGTGAGCAACTCGACCAGCTGGTCGCTGTGCCAGTTCCCGTCGATCCAGCTCTCGCCGAAGCCGATGTCGCCTTCCGCCAGCACTCGGCGGAACACGCGTTCGTCATTGACCTGCAGCGTCGCGCGCTCCGGGCCGTGACCCAGGAAAATTGTCTGGCCGTCTGGCAGGCACAGGCGCAGGCTGCCACCTTCGATGTGCTGCAGCAGGTCGATCGCAGTGCGCGTGGCCGGTAACGGTGGTGCCGGCGTAGCTTCGGCGGGGCGCAGCGAGGCGGGCAAGAAGTTGGACACAAGGGTATTCATCGGGTGGTCTCCTGCAGGGGCGGTTGCGGACGGGAATGGAATACTGCGCGCTTCCACCACAGGCGCGCCGCCTGCCAGTGGATGCGCCAGACGACGCCGAAGGTCAGCAGCGGCTGCAGCAGCAAAGCACGCATCACGGCCGCGGCATCGAGCGCTTGCGGCACGCCTACCAGGGCGGTGGCCAGCACGCGTTCGCCGTCAAGCCAGTAGTCGAGTTCGACCCGGCGGCGTTGCGGGCTCAGATCGAAACGGAATCGGTACTCGCCGGCGACAGGAAAGAAGGGCGAAACATGGAATACCTTGCGCGCCCCGAGTGTATCGGCGGCGCTGATGGGTCGCTGGTCGCCATGAGCGACGAGGTAATTGTGGCGATCACCAAAGGTATTGCTGACTTCGGCCAGCACTGCCCGCAGCTCACCGGCCTGGTCGTGACAGAACCAGAAACTGACCGGATTGAAGACGAAGCCCAGCACGCGCGGAAAAGTCTGCAGCACCACCTCGCCGTCGGCCGCGGTGATGCCTTCGGCGGCGAGCAATCGACGGATCCATGCTTCGGGCGGTGAACCGTCGCGGGCGCCGCAGTCACGATAACGCAGTGAGAGCAGGCGCGCGCGCTCGACGCCGAACCAGCGATTGCCGGCGCGGTGAAGCATCGACAGAGGCAGCGCGACGAAGAACAGCGGATAGACAAAACCATGGGCAGCAGGGCTTTGCTTACCGGCAAAGCGCGCGTGCATCACCGTTCCGGTGCACAGCATTGGTGTCATGCGGCGCTCTTCACGGCAGCCGCGGGATCCTGCCACGGCGCCCGGCAGCCGAGCCGGTTGGCCACCGCCAACGCCGAAGCCAAGCCGTCTTCATGGAAGCCGTAACCGCCCCAGGCGCCGCAGAACCACAGGCGCTCGACGCCCTGTATTGCGGCGAGCTGCGCCTGGGCATCGATCGCCCCCTGGTCGAACAGCGGATGGTCGTAGTCGTAGTCGCCGATCACTTTGGCCGGATCGGGTTCGATGTGCGGATTGAGCGAGACGATGACCGGCGAACTCACCGGCAGCGGCTGCAGGTGATTGATCAGGTAGGACACGCTGACGTTCTGCCGGTCGTCATGGCGTGCCCCCGTCATGTAGTTCCAAGCCGACCAGACGCGTGGATCGCGCGGCAGCAGGCTGGCGTCGGTATGCAGCACGGCGCGGTTGGGCTGGTAACGGATGGCGCCGAGGATGCGACGCTCGGCGACGCTGGCCTCGGTGGCCAGCAAAGCCAGCGCCTGATCGCTGTGGCAGGCCAGCACCACTTCGTCGAAGCGTTCGCAGTCGCCGCCGGGTAGGCCCAGCCAGACGCCGTCGACGTCGCGCATGATCGAACGTACCGGCGTTGCCAGGCGCACATCGCCGAGCACGTCGACGATGCGTTCGACATAGCGGCGGCCGCCGCCCCTGACCGTATGCCACTGCGGCCGGTCGGTAATCTGCAGCAAGCCGTGGTTGCGGGCGAAGCGGACGAAGGTGGTCAGCGGGTAGTCGAGCATGGTCTGCGTCGGGCAGGACCAGATCGCCGCCGCCATCGGCAGCAGGTACCAGTCGCGGAATTCGGCGCTGTACTTTCCCCGTGACAGGTAGGCGCCGAGCGTCATCTCGGGCAACTCATTGGGCGACGCAGCGGCCGTCGCGCGATTGAAGCGCAGCGTGTCCTGCAGCATGCGCCAGAAGCCGGGCCGCGCCAGGTTGCGCTTCTGCGCAAACAGGGTGGTCAGGCTTGATCCGGCCCACTCCAGATCCGGATCGGCGAGGCTCACGGCAAACGACATGTCGCTGGCGACAGTGTCGATCTCCAGCGCGCGGAACATTGCCGTGAGGTTCGGATAGGTGCGATGGTTGAACACAAGAAAGCCGGTGTCCACCGGGAAGCTGACGCCCTCGACTTCGATATCGACGGTATGCGTGTGGCCGCCGATGTAGTCGCCCGCTTCGAACAGCGTGACCTGATGCTGCTGCGAAAGCAGCCAGGCCGATGCAAGCCCCGAGATGCCGGATCCGACGACGGCGATTTTCATGGCGCGCTCCGTTCTCTTTTGACGGGTGCCGGGACCGCCGCGCGTTGCGGCAGGCGCTCGGCGGCGCGCAGCAGCAGGAAGGTTAGGCCAAGGCCGATCAGGAAATCAATCATTGCGACCCTCGATCAGTGCGTAGGCAGAATGGTTGTGGATCGACTCGAAGTTCTCTGAAGCGACCGACCAGGTCCCGATGCGGGCGTCGTCCTGCAGGCGCAGCGCTATGTCGCGCACCAGATCCTCGACAAATTTCGGATTGTCATAGGCGCGCTCGGTCACCCACTTTTCATCCGGCCGCTTGAGCAGGCCGAAGACCTCGCAGGAGGCGGCGTCCTCGGCGATGCGTACCAGTTCTTCCAGAGCCATTTCCGCCTTGAGCTGCACGCGCAGGCTCAAGTGCGAGCGCTGGTTGTGTGCGCCGTAGTCGGAGATTTCCTTCGAGCAGGGGCACAGACTGGTGACGGGAACGGTCACCGCCAGAGCCATTTCCACCTTGCCGCTCGGCTCCGCCCAGACGTCGATGCCGGCGTCGATGTCGAGCAGGCTGGAGACACCGGAGACCGGCGCCATCTTGCGGATGAAATAGGGAAAGCGGATTTCGATGCGCCCCGAATTGGCCTGCAGATGCAGCAGCATTTCGGCGAACATTCGGCGCAGGTCAAGCAGCGACAATGCGCTCCGCGGGCGCTCGAGCAGTTCGACGAAACGCGACATGTGGGTGCCCTTGACCTCGGGCGGCAGGCCTACCGTCATAGCCAGGGTGGCCACGGTGGGATGGGCTTCGCCGGCGGCGTCCTGCAACGTCAGTGGATACCGCAAGCCCTTGACGCCGACTTGCTGGATGGAAAGCCGGCGGTGATCGGCAGTGGCCTGGATGTCAGGCATGAAAAAGCGGTCGGGTGCATTCACGGCGTACTCCTCGAGGACGTTGAAAAGGGGTTCAGGGTTTTTCGGCGAGCAAGCGCTCGATCCGGGCGATCAGGCTGCCGTTATCCGGCGCGGTCATGCTGCTGTAGCTCTCGACGCGGCTGCCGCTGCGGTCGATCAGGTATTTGTGGAAATTCCACTTGGGCCGCGTTCCGGTCTTGGCGATCAGCTGCTTGTAGAAAGCGTTGGTCTTCGGCGCGGCGACGTCGGTCTTCGCCATCATCGGAAATTTGACGCCGTAGGTCATGCGGCAGAAATCGGCGATCTCCTGGTTGCTGCCCGGTTCCTGGTCGCCAAAATCGTTGGACGGGAAACCAATGACGACCAGGCCGCGAGGCTTGTATTTGTCGTAGACAGACTCGAGGCCTTCATACTGCCCGGTGAAACCGCAAAAGCTCGCCGTGTTCACCACCAGGATCACTTTGCCTTCATACTGACAAAGGGACTGCGGCGTGCCGTCTTGCAGCTTTGGAAAGACATGATCAAGCAAAGGCGAGCAGCCGGCCGTGGCGGAGGTTGCCGCAAGAAGGCCGGCAACCGCCAGCAGCACTTGAACAAATCGGGTTAAGTAGGTCATTTTGTCCTGGACAAAAGTAAATATTGAACGTAAGATATCCACAGAAATACACATTGTCAACTACTTTGTCTTAGACAAAAAGAAGCTTTCATGGACAACTCCAGCCCCGAAATCACTGCTTCGTCTTCCATGACGGGCGTCAGCATTGCGGCAGTGGAGCGGGACACCGGGCTGGGCAAGGACACCTTGCGCGTCTGGGAACGCCGCTACGGTTTTCCGCAGCCCCTGCGCGACGCCTGCGGCGAAAGGGTTTACCCGGCAGAGCAGGTCGAGCATCTGCGCCTGGTCAAGCGCCTCATGGACCAGGGGCAGCGTCCGGGCAAGCTGTTGCGCAAACCGCTGGCGGCACTGAACGAGCAGCTCGCCGGCAGTCCGCCAGGAGTCGGTGCCGACGACACGGCGGATTGGGTGATCCCTTTGCTGAAGGGCCGCGACGTCGATCAGCTGCGCACCGAATTCGCCCAGCGGCTGGCGCGCGACGGCCTCGAGCGGTTTGTCATCGAAACCGTGCCGGCGCTCAACTGCCGCATCGGCGACGGCTGGATGGCGGGGGAAATCGAAATCTTCGAGGAGCACCTCTATACGGAGCTGATTCAGAATCAGCTACGCTCATCGATCTATGCTCTTGCCAGTCGCGGCAGGCGGCCGCACGTGTTGCTCACCACCGTCAAGGAGGAGGAGCACCTGCTCGGCCTGCTGATGGTCGAAGCCCTGCTGACAGCCAACGGCGCCTCGTGCCTTTCGCTCGGCGCACAAACTCCGGTCGCCGACATCATCGGCGCCTGCCGCGGCACGACGACCGACATCGTCGCCCTTTCCTTCTCCGGCGCCTATCCGTGGCGCAAGGCTCGCGACACATTGCTTGAACTGCGCGCGGCCTTGCCCGAGCGCACCGAGCTCTGGGCTGGTGGCGCCGCCCTCGCCGGCCACAGGCGCGTGATTCCGGGTGTTCGCGCCATCGAGGATCTGCGCGCGATCACACCGGCCCTGGCGGACTGGCACGCCACGCGAACTTCCGGAAACCGCGCCTAGCATGATGAGCGATCAGGGCACAAGCATCGTTGCAGGACAACAATCGTTGAAGAAAAGTCAGGACTCGCTGACGCTCTACTACGACGGACGTTGTCGGCTGTGCTTCGCCGAGATTCATTTCCTGACGGCAAGGAACCGCAGGGGCCTGCTCAGCTTCGTCGATATCAGCGACACGGCTTTCGCTGAAGCCGGCCACCCGGTGTCATGTGCCGCAGCCATGGCGCAGATGCATGGCCGTCTCGGCAATGGGCAGCTGCTGACGGGCGTACCGGTCTTCGCCGAAGCCTACCGGCGCGCAGACCTCCCATTCCTGGCCTGGTTGTTTTCCCGGGCCTGGACAAGGCCGATTCTCGACCTAGGCTACGCCTGGTTCGCGCGATATCGCCATTCGATATCGCGAGTCATAGGACCACCTTTGCTGCGCTTGGCACGTCGATGGAGTTCGGACGGAAAAGAGCGCCAGAATTGACGGCTCGGGAAGTTTCCGAGAGGAGCCGATATTGATTTGCTTTGACCGGATGAAGAGCCTGGCGGGATGGCGTTCGATCGACGATGCGGTGATGGGTGGCATATCTGCCAGCCGGATTGACTACGATAGTCGCGGGCATGCTGTCTTCTCAGGTATCGTATCTTTCGCCAACAACGGTGGCTTCGCGTCGGTCCGGTGTAGAGTCATCGCACCCTGTCGCAATGGAATCACGGCGTATGGGCTGACAGTGCGCGGCGATGGCAAGACCTACAAACTAAGCCTGCGCGTCGACTCCGAATTTGACGGCGTCAGCTATCAGGCAAAGTTTCAGGCGCCGCCCGGGGATTGGCTCCGGATCCAATTGCCGTTGACCGACTTTGTGCCGACCTGGCGTGGGCTACCAGTTCCAGACGCCCCTATCCTAGATGCGACGAAGGTCCAGCAAATCGGCCTTTTGATCGCAGATCAGCAGGCAGGATCGTTCCGGATGGACATTCAGTCAATCAACGTGCTGCCCTGAAAATGATCCTTACCGAAAAGCCATTCTTAAGCGCCCACATCCCCCTGCAGCGCGCCGTGATCACGGCGTAAAGAATGCCTGCACCTGTATCGTCAACGGTCATTCGACTTGCGAATGCCATGAGGCCGCTTTGGGCACTTATGTGGAATTCCACATAAGTGCCCTTATGTTGACTACGCGATTATGTGGATTTTGGATACGAAACGAGCGTCAGCCGCCGTAGGTGAGCGACTGGCGCACATTTCGTTGTCCGCATA
>Ga0194060_10003915_pt1 | contig 10425 bp, 11 predicted proteins | sample SepL225m_MetaG_FD_163427 | JGI IMG/M metagenome (GOLD analysis project Ga0194060, IMG submission 163427) | Anoxic zone freshwater microbial communities from boreal shield lake in IISD Experimental Lakes Area, Ontario, Canada - Sep2016-L222-5m | ecosystem: Environmental > Aquatic > Freshwater >... | reverse complement strand
GTAAAATAGCCTTTGCGCGTGATGAGCGTTACCGCCACGAGTGGCAGGTTGAGGTCCGCCGCTGACTTGATCGTATCGCCCGCCAGAATGCCGAGGCCGCCGCTATAGGTGGGGATATCGTTCTTGACCCCGATTTCCATGGAGAAGTAGGCGATCATGGGCTCTGCTGTAAACTCGTGCATACTGTTGTTCATAATGCTCCTTCAAGTTCAAACAGGTTAAGGCTGCCATACCGGTAAAAGATACCAGAAACGGGTGACTATTTCAATAGCGGCACTGCAGCCTGAAAGAGGATCACCGTTGCCGGTTTTGCCAAGGATACGGAGACGGCATCGAGGTTGGAAAGGTTGAACGAGGTCTCGGTCATATCCGCAGTTTGAGCAGTTCAAGTTTTTTGCGTGCCAGTTCGATAAGTCCGAAGACTTTGAGGTCGACAAGCATCCCCGCCTGCTGCTGCGCGGCCAGATACTCCGGCGTCTCGTGCAGAGGCACGCCGATCACCTCTATGATCTCATTGTCGTCCCCGCCGTTCTTGCCCACGGGGGTAAGTCCGGTGCAGAGGTATGCCTGGAGCATTTCTGTCGAGGCGCCGGTCGAGATCGGGCCTTCCGCCAGAAAATGAAGCTGTTTCGCTTCCCACCCGGTCTCTTCGATCAGCTCACGGCGGGCCGCGCTTTCCATAGACTCTCCCGGCTCAACAAGGCCGGCGGGGAGTTCAATGACGTCGCGTCCAAGCGGTGGCCTGTACTGCTTTTCGAGCAGGACCGAACCGTCAGGCGTGACCGCGATCATGACCACGATGCCGCTGGTGCCAACGCGTTCCAGTGCTTCCCAGGTGCGCACAACTCCATTCGCATCGCGGTAGGTGATCTCCACGGCGCTCATGAAGCTGCCTTTCCACATCACTTTTTTGTTAAGTATTTCCATGTATGGTGTCAGCAGTCTGCAAGGGTTATTCGGTTTTATTAGGATGCTGATTTCTGACTTCTGGTTTCCAAAGTTTCACAGCCACTTCTTAATATCCAGGGTCAGAGCAGCCGGGATAATGGTGTCAACCTCGCGGATGCGTTTACGGCCTGCTTTCACGAACATGGCTTTCTGAAGTATTTGCTCTTCCGCATAATGGTCAAGGATGGGGTAATCCGATTCGGGCACATCTTTCGTAAAATAGCCGCAGCCTTCGAGGCGGACGACTCGCCGGGGGCCGCGGATGGTCGGGCCGAAAATGCGGCAGATATGCGGCCGGATCTCGTAGATCATGCAGATGCCGTTCTCGATAGCCGGGCAGGACATTTTTGCCGAACGGCGCGAAATTGCGTCGATGGAGGGTAAAGTTTTGAGCAGAGGGTCCTTGCGAGAGAATGCCTTCTTCTTCTCGAGGACATCAAGCTGTTCATGGGCCCGCGCGAGCACTCTCATTCTAATTGCATCGGGTACTTTCTTGAGGGACGATCTGAGGTGGATCGCATCGAGGAGCGTGATATCGAAGAACCCGACAGTGCAGCATTCATTGCAGCCGCGTTTGCACTTGACGCCGTTCTTTTTCGTGGCCTCGCTGAAGGTCCGGCTGGCCTGCTCAAGGAACGCCGAATATTTTTTTACGATACGATGCATGATCCACTGTTTCCTTTCGTGAAGAGGTGGGGATTATACGGGCTTGACGGGCTTCTTGTCAATAAGAAGCTCATGCCAAAACTGGTTGACACAAGGCACGCATCGTCATATAGTAACCCGAAAAAAAAGAGTGTATTCAGAGGGACAACGACAAGGCGGCAGGAGGGCTTCACGGTGGATAATTCGATCAAAATGTTTGTCTCTGTGCTGGCCACAGCTGCGGCTCTGGCAGGGTCCGCTGTAGCTGCGGAGTGCCCTGGCCCCAATGTCCGCATCACAGAGGCGGAAAAGAAATTCGCTGTGATCCTGCCGGCAGCGGCGGGTATGGAGTCCCAGTCCTTCGATGACATCGGTTGCTCAGTGCTCTCGCGTAACAGCGAGTGCGCGTCGAGGCAGAGCACCTTCGACGGCTACGCTCTGGTTGCTGATTATCTTACCGGGGAGCAGGTCCCGGTAGAGAAGGCTTTTTTTGTGCTCAAGGCCAATGTTAAGACACCCCGGGAGTACGGTATTGTTGCGTTCAAGGAGAAGGCGCATGCGCTGAAATTCTCAGCTGAGCATGACGGCGGCAATATCGTGATGTGGCCCGCGCTGATCGACAGCAGTTTGAAATAGAAAGTTTCATCGGCTCCAATCTGCTGATGCCGGTGTTATGGGCCGTTCCTGCCGGGGATGGCGAAGTTAATTCCTTATAGTGATTTATGTGTTCCGCATGCTGGGAGAGAGATTGATACCCGTCGAATTAGTTGATTACCCGAAACCGTGGCTTCTGTTCCAGGCGACGGCCTGCCTGTCACTCGGGTATATGGCCTTCGCGTTCCTTCGTAAATGGTACGGCTGGGCCCGCGGCATGCGTGAGCCAACCGCAGCTCCGGGCGATCATCGAAGACCGCTCATGATCTGGCTGGCTGAAGTACTTTTTCAACGCCAATTATTGACGCTCTCTTTTTCCCGGTGGTGCATTCACCTGATGATCTTTTATGGTTTCATCGGCCTGGCCCTTCTCCCTGCAGCGTTCTTTATCCTCAAGACGGCAGGCTATTTTGCCCTGAGCAGTACGTTCCCGCGTTTTTCCCTGCACCCGGAAGGATATTTCATTTTTAAGCTATGGGGCGACAGTTTCGGCCTGCTTCTTCTTCTCGGGCTGATTATGGCCGGCATACGCCGTCTTACGCTGCGGACAGTACGCGAAACCAGCAATCAAGGGGATGTCATCCTCCTTGGCTTGCTCTTGTCAGTAACTCTGTCAGGGTTTGTGCTTGAAGGGTTGCGTCTGTCGCCTATGCCTGCGGAGATCGCACACTATTCTTATGTTGGCCGGTTTTTTTCGCCTCCGGGAACGTATACGCTGGAGCAGCTCCGGCCGTGGCTGACGGCTTGCTGGACGCTTCACGCTTTGCTGGTTTTCATTCTTTTCGCATACCTGCCGCACAGCAAACTGCTGCACAGTCTGCTTGCACCCTTCATTATCGGCATGAACGCCGCCGGGGAGCACACAAGAGAGGATATCTATTGGCCCGAGATGAAAAAATACAGGGCAACAAGGTCGCGGCAGGGCTGACCCGCCGGCAGCTCATCGAGTTGAACGCCTGCACCAGATGCGGTGAGTGCCGGGAGTGGTGTCCCGTGTTTGCGCAGGATCAGCGCGAAGAACTCACCGCCCGCGCCAAGCTCGGCGCTTTGAGTTCTTTTGTCGACGGTACTTTGTCTGAGCCCGAACGGCAAAAATTAATCGACGCTCTTTATGAATGTTCGGCTTGCGGACAATGCCATGTTGTCTGCCCGGTCAGGATCAATACGCACGAGTTGTGGGAGCAGGCGCGGCTGTCGCTTGTGAACGCGGGTATTCCCCAGCCGGCCGGCCAGATCAAGCAGTTGGCAGCGATCAAGGAGTTCAACAACCCTTTCGGCAAAAGCCGGAACGAGCGTGCCACCTGGGCTGAAGCAGCCTGGAAAGCCGGTTTGCTGAAAGCTCCTCTGAATTTTTGGAAAGAGCAGCCCTCTCCGATCATTTATTTCGCGGGATGTATGGCAAGCTACGATCCAGAGTTGCAGCCCGTCGCCGTCCAGTCAGCGCGGCTGCTGCAGGAAGCGGGAGTGGATTTCGCGATTCTGGGCGAGGATGAGCCGTGCTGCGTGAGCAAATTGAGGAGAATGGGTGACAGCGCATTCCCCGGGGAAGCGCGGAAGCGGGTCGACCAATTCACCGGCATGGGAATAGATACGATCATTGTTTCCTGCGCCGGGTGCTACAAGGGGCTGCATTCAGACTATGCGAGATTGTGGCCGGGAGCGCCGAAGATACTGCATCTCAGCCAGTACCTGGACCTATTACTTACGCAGGGGCGCCTTTCGTTGAAATTGAAAATACCCCTGCTGACCACCTATCATGACCCCTGCCATTTAGGCCGGCATAATCAGGTCTACGACCAGCCCCGCCGGGTGCTGCGGTCCATTCCCGGTGTTGAACTGGTGGAAATGCCGCGCCATGGCGCTTTTTCATCCTGCTGCGGGATGGGGGGCGGGCTGAAAGCAGCCAATCCCGAGATCCAGCACAAGATGGCTGCGGCGCGCGTCCGCGAGGCGGAGGCAACCGGAGCCGATGCCATCGTGACGCCCTGCCAGACATGCTATCTGGGGCTGCTGAATGGCGTAAAAGAAGCAGGCTCTGGCGTGAAAATATTTCATCTGAACGAGTTGCTGGTGCGGTCCATTTGTCCGGAGGTTACGCATGAATCCGTGAAAATCGCACTTGCGGGCATCACGGCCTGACCGGCCTGCCCACGGAAAACGTTCCCGGGCGTCATCACAACGGCGTTGAGGAAACAGTCGTAATAAGTCGGATTTAACCACGGGCGCGGAGGGAAAGCTTCTCATTATCAATACGAATTTCTCCGTGACTCCGTGGTAAATTTTTACTTCTTCATTTTCAAAATCTTCTCTCGGATTCACGTAATTATGCTGGAAAATGCGGTACAATATACCTTTAACACGAACGCGTGCCGATTTCGCTATCTGCACCGTGAAGTGAGCAAATGAGCTCTTCTTCCTATTTATATAATTACGGAGCGTGAACTATGTGGTATTGCAAAATGTGTAAAGAGGAGTGCGAGGATACCGATGCCAAATGCTGGCAATGCGGTACGGGGCGGGAGGGCTCTCTGCCGGCCGAAAAGTTGTCTGCTTCAGTTCAGGCGGAAACAGCGGCGCGTCCTTCTGCGTTCGGTTCGGCAGAGCCAAGCGGGAGAGAAGGAGGTTCTATCGTTTCCCGCTATGCAGACGCCTATCTTACCGCCCGCTCCACGGCGGCGCTTGGAACCACGGTGAAAATCATCGCTCTTATTATCAGCGGGGCGATTATTTTGACGGGTTTCACTGCGAGTCCGCATTCAACGAAGTTTGTCTTTGGCGGCATTATCCTGGGGGCCTTGGCTGGCATACCTCTTTTCGTTTTAGGCATGTTATTGTCCGCCCTGGGTAAAAAGCGATTGTCTGCAGAACAAAAGGCCGTCGCAGCCCTTGACTTAAAACTGTTCACCATGGAACAGAACCTGAACACTAGCCTTGCGCAGGTGCGGACGGAACTTTCTGAGCTCAGAAGCGATCTCGGAAAAAACCGCGAGCTCCTGGATGTTCATCCTGAGCTTAGTGAGATAAATGCCTTTCTGCGGGAACTGGCAAGGCGCGATGAACAGCGTCAACACGCGGAGCAGAAAGAGAGCGATGTGCTTGAGGCCAGGCTTGCAGCCATGGAGCAGAGCCTGAACGGCCGCATCGAAATGGTCCATGAGGGGATTGTCAGCGTGAGGGGCGATGTTGAGAAATATCAGGCAAGCCTGGAGCCGCCAAATCTTGATGCCTATGCCAAGCTCAGGGATATCAAGGTGGTGATAGAAGAGAACAGAAAAGCAGTGCTCGAAGAGCTGAACAGGAAGCGGGGGATATTCTGGTGATACGGAGCGCTGCCTTCCGCCGGAAGATAAGCGGGAGCGATAGAAGAAAATGAAAAAAGAGATCGCCATAAAAGACCTCGAAGTCGGCATGTATGTTGTCCTGCCGGTTTCATGGTTCAAGCACCCTTTTCTGAAAAATGAATTTGTCATCAATTCAGAAAAGCAGATCAACCAGCTGGCTGAGTCCGGTTTACGCGAGGTCATCATCGACCCTTCCCGGAGCCTGCAGGTTTCCGCGCTCGAAACAAAACAAACCATCTTCGACAACAGCGATACGCTCGCAGCCCGCGATGCGCTCAGAACACCGCCGAAGACCTGGGAGCCGGACAAACTCATTCCCGCCGACCTCAAAGAAGCCATTCGCGATAATAAGCTCTCCCCGGAGAAAAAATCACAGATCGTCTACAGATCCTCTCTGGTCCTGATGGACCGGCTCTTCGAAGACCCCAAGGCAGAGAACATCCGGGAAGCTAAGAAAGGCATCTCCGATATCGTCGACCTCATTTTGGGCGATGCTGTAACCTCCGCGTATTTGCTTCGCATCACTTCCTATGACTACTATACCTATACTCATTCGGTTAACGTCGGAGTGCTGGGCGTACTTTTGGCAAAGGAAATGTTCCGCACATCCAGCAGCCATGACATCCATGAACTGGGTGCCGGCTTTTTCCTGCACGATATCGGAAAGGTTCTGGTTGACCAGACCATCATCAACAAGGCGGGGCTCCTGACCAAAGGGGAGATGGATATCATCCGGACCCATCCAGACCAGGGCTACAGTCTCCTGCATAAAACCCATCAGCTGTCGGACGAGTGCAATGTTGTCGTGATGCAGCACCATGAGAGGGAAGACGGTTCAGGCTATCCGCACCGGCTGACGGGAGAAGATATCCATATCTATGGCCGCATCTGCTGCATTGCCGACGTGTTCGACGCTTTAACATCCAAGCGCTCCTATCATGAGCAGCTTTCAACATTTGATGCGTTAAAGATAATGAAGAAGGAAATGCTGAACCATTTCTCGGCGCGTGTGTTCGAGAGGTTCGTGCTCCTCTTTACGGACAATGCAAATGCGGGCAGAAACTGATGCTTCTGTTGCACCTCAAAGGGCTTCTTTCGGATTCTTGAAGGTTATTATCAGTCAATCAGGTATGCAACTGCATACCATTACCCCGAAATTACCCCGAGTGGTTTAACGCATTGTTTGTAAAATACAAATCAGGCGTTTTTTGCTTTATTCCGTTGTTTATTCGGGAGAGACGAAAATCTTTGTTGACAAGTAATAACTATTTCTGTAATCTTCTTAAAGACGATAGGTTATCAGGGATATTTAGGGAGTCACCCATTCTGATGATGGATAATAATACATTGAAAACAGACGATATAAATTCAACTGAAAAGCTTCTGAACTTAGTTCGCGGAAAGAGCGATGAAATGCTCAACCGCAAGGAAGAAGCGTCCCCCCGCACGGATTCACCTGTCAATAAAGTGAAGCAGCCTCTCTTCAAAAATACTTCCGACTTCAAAAAAAGTTCAATTTCCGTAGGCGTCGATATCGGCCATCAGCATTTGCAATTGGTAAAAGCCGCGAAAGCAGAAGGCAAATGGCGTATTTTGGAACACCGCAGTATCGGTATTCCTCCGGGTGTTGAGAAGGAGACGGACGCTTTCGTCGATTTTCTTCGAGCGGAACTGGTCCCTTTTTGCGGCGACGAAAAAACAGATATCTGGGCGGTAATGTCCTCTGCCCGGGTTGAAGTGCGTCAGATCCGCATCCCGATCGTCCCTGAATCCCAGCTTGAGCAGGTAGTCTACTGGACACTGAAAAAAGAAGCCTCTTTTGACGATAAGGAATATTTTTTTGATTACGAAAGTCTGGGCGAATACAATGAAGCGGCGGGCCGCAAGCAAGGGCTCATATGCTACTCCGCGCCGATCGAACAGGTAGAAAAAATAAAGAAGCTTTTTTCCAAAGCCGGATTGACGCTGACCGGTATTTCCATTGTTGCCTTCTTCATGCAGAGCATCTTCAAATCGCGCTGGGTGCTGCCTGAAAAGACCATGGCGTGCCTGTTTATCGGCAACGAATATTCCCGCATCGATCTTTTCGTGGACGGACGCCTGGTCCAGACCAGGGACATAAAGACCGGTATCAACAGCATGATCGAAATGACCGCGGAGTTTCTGCAGACGCGGCAGGGCGAAGGCAGTCTGCCGGACAATGAAAAGGCGCGCAAAATTCTTTTCGCGCTCGGGCGCGAGGGTGGCGACAAGCTTGTTCTCGACGACGGGTACACCGTCGGCCGTGAAGAGGTGGAATTGCTCGTTGCCCCTGTTCTGGAGCGGTTTGTCAGGCAGATGGAAATGACCTTCGAGCATTTCACGACTAATCTCGGATACGAGAGAATAGGGCATGTCTCCCTGTCGAGCGTGATGCCTGTTTCGCGGGCCATGGCCGGTTATTTCGCGGAACATCTCGGTGTTGAGAGCACCATATTAGACCCGATCGGCGCATCTATGTCTGAAGAGGGCCTTGAAGCCCGGGTGGCGCTTATTCCCGCGTTTGGCGCGGCGCTTTCCAGCAATGCCTATACCCCCAACCTCATCTTCACGTTCAAAGAAAAAATTAAGAAGGTGGCAGTAGAGCGCCTCAATCGGCGGATACTTGCCGCCCTGCTTGCGGTCGTATTCGTCTGCTCGGGCATTTATGCCAATCAGCTGGTATCCGCCTCGCGCCAAAGAGCAGAACTTGCCCGGCTTGAGCAGCAGCTCCAAAGCAAGCATCCTTTGTTGAACCGGGATATACTCATGAGTGAGGTTGCCAGGAAAAAGGGGCAGCGTCAGAACATGAAAGAATTTGCCGATCGCTATGCCGGTATGGCGGTCCTGAGCGAGCTCTCGACTCTGGCGCCTCATTCGTTAAGCCTTACATCGGTGAAATATGCGTTCAGCGAGCGGGCCGCAAAAAATGCGGGAGCGGTGACGGGTTCAAAGGGAGCATCCGCCGGCACGGTGGAGATAGAAGGGACGGTCAGCGGTGAACGCAGCACGCTTGATACCGCGTTCGCCTCCTATGTTATGAAACTGAATACCTCTCCGCTGTTCCGTGAGGTTACCGTGGCAAAGAGAACGGCCGGGACAAACGGACAGGGCGCGGCCCTCACCTTTACGATCAATGCAAAAGTAGGTTCTGGAAAATGAAAATAATCGTTGAAATAAAGCATGCCATGAAGAATGTCCCGGCGCAGAGCATTAACTTTTTTCTGTTCTGCTTGTCCGGCGTTTTAATTTTCGTGTTCGGAGGCATTATCCCCGGACAGCGCACCCGCGCTCTGCTCGACGACAATATCCGGAAGGCGAAGTACCGGCTCGAAGAATATGATGCACTGCTGCCCATTTATATTTCTTTGCAGAGGTCTTCCGGCAGCGTTGCCTCCCCGGCGCTGGCGCTCCCCAAGCGGGTTGTGTTGCCAAAGTCCCAGATAAACAAGGCTGACTCATCGTTCCGGGACATTGCGGGCCGCTTCGGCATGAAAGTAGTTTCTGTTGTCCCGGACCTGACTGCTTTTAGCGGGGATGCGCGAACAATGTCCATCAGTATGTCTCTCCACGGAGATTTCGCTAATTTCAGGCCGTTGCTGAAGGAACTGAACGCCTTGCCCTATGTGGACCACATTGAAGAGTTTGCGATACAGCGCTCGGGGAATATGCGGGCGCTTGATTTCACTTTGAAAATCGTGCTGGCAGTAAGCTGAGAGGAAGACGCGGGGATATGGATTCGGCAACGAAAAGGCGGAATATCATTGTAGGCATAGCGCTCCTTGCCGTTATCTACGGCCTCTACGACCTGACGCGCCCCAGGCCGCCCAAAGGCGGGGCAGCGCAGTCGGGAGAAAAGAGTTCCGCGGACCTGCAGGCGTTCGTCGTACAGACTGCGGCGGAGAGCGGCGTGAGCGTGAATAGTGAGTTCAGCGCTTATGTGGCGGCACGCGCGGAAAGCCCCTGGCAGCGCAATCCCTTCTTCTCAAGTGAAGGCGGCGCCGGCGCTTCTCAGGGCCCGATATTTTCCTATCGGGGATTTATCCAGACAGGCGAGCGCGGGCTTGCCATCATCAACAATGCCGAGTATCAGAAGGGCGAGCAACTGGAAAAGGAAGGATATTTCGTAAAAGAGATATCTCCTTCACGGATAATCATAGAGAACAGACGGGCGAAAACAGAAATTTCGGTCCCCTTACATAATTAGGAGGGTCATTATGACCTGCGTTGGCGGAAAAACAGCGATCTTAGGCGTCATCTTTATATTACTTTCTATTACCGGAGGATGTGCCGGTGAGAAAAAAGTGTCCACAGGCATGCCGGAAAAATGGACCACCCTTGCCGAGAAGTCGCAGGGGAATTCTCCTGCGGCGGATTTGCGGGCCAATAATGTGACGGAGTTTCAGTCTCGCGGGTCAACACCGGCTAAGACACTGCCGATCGACCTGGTAACGCTCAAGATGCGCAATGCCGATGTGAAGAGCATTCTCCGGGCGTTGGCGCGCAGCACCAGCACCAGCGTAGTCGTGAGTGACTCCGCGAAGGGCACGATGACGATCGATTTTGATGGCGTATCCTGGGACCGGGTGTTCCGCACGGTCCTGAATGCCACCGGACTGGTCTATGCGTGGGAAGGCAATATCCTGCACGTGATGACCGTACACGATATGGAAAAGTCGATGGAGATAGAGAAGGTCCAGGGAAAGAAAAAGGCCCAGGACCTGGAGGATAAAACAGTTGAGCCCCTCAGCACGGTCATCGTCTCGATCGATTACGCCGAAGCCAAATCATTGAAGGACAGCCTTGCGAATTTCATATC
>Ga0194060_10003914_pt1 | contig 10429 bp, 15 predicted proteins | sample SepL225m_MetaG_FD_163427 | JGI IMG/M metagenome (GOLD analysis project Ga0194060, IMG submission 163427) | Anoxic zone freshwater microbial communities from boreal shield lake in IISD Experimental Lakes Area, Ontario, Canada - Sep2016-L222-5m | ecosystem: Environmental > Aquatic > Freshwater >... | reverse complement strand
GGGGGGATCGGCACCAACAATATCGAACCGAATGCCCGGCTCTGCATGGCTTCGGCGGTTACCGGATTTATGACAACGTTTGCGTCAGATGAGCCGATGGGTGTCTATGATGACCTTGATCTGGGCGACACCTATTTCCTCTGGGGGGCCAACATGGCGGAATGCCATCCGGTACTCTTCTCCCGTATGATTGACAATCGCCTGAAAAACCCCAAAGTCAAGATTATCGATTTCGGCACCCGCCGCACCCGCACCTCTCAAATGGCCGATCAATATATCAAATTCACTCCGCAGACCGATCTGGCGCTGCTGAACGCCATCGCCCATGTCATTGTCACGGAGAAACTCTACGACGAAAATTTTATTAAAAAGCATGTCGTCTTTAAACAAGGGAAGACCAATATCGGCAACGGCCTGGAGGACAAGTTCAAATTTGCCGACGATCCAAAGCCGATGACGTTTGATGAATACAAGGAGTTCCTTAAAACTTATACGCCTGAATATGCCTCAAAACTTTCCGGTGTACCGGCGGAGAAGATTGTTGAACTGGCCCGGCTGTACGCCGACAAAAGCCGCAAGGTCAATTCGCTCTGGACGATGGGGTTCAACCAGCACACCCGTGGCACCTGGGTCAACAATCTGGTCTACAACGTCCATCTGCTGACCGGCAAGATCTGTCGCCCCGGTGAAAACCCGATGTCACTGACCGGCCAGCCCTCCGCCTGCGGCACGGCGCGTGAGGTCGGCACCTTTACCCATCGTCTCCCGGCCGATATGGTGGTTACCAACCCGGAACACCGGGCCATGGCGGCTAAAATCTGGGGCATCGATCCGAAGAAAATCCCCGAAAAACCGACCTACACTGCGGTTGAAATGTTCCGGGCTCTGGACCGGGGTGATATCAAGGTTGTCTGGACCCAGGTCACCAATCCCTTCCAGTCGCTCCCCAACCTGAACCGCTTCCGTAAAGGGGCGCGCAAGGGGGATGGCCGCTTTGTCATCGTATCCGACATGTATCCGACCAAAAGCACGGAAGTGGCTGATGTGATTCTGCCGTCGGCCTGCTGGGTCGAGAAGGAGGGGGTCTTCGGCAACGCCGAGCGCCGTACCCAGCAGTGGTTCAAGATGGTCGAGCCGCCTGGTGAGGCGAGAAATGACCTGACCCAGACGATAGATCTGGCAAAGCGGCTCGGCCACGGCAATCTGTTCCCGTACAAATATGTCGAAAAAGAGATATGGGAAGAGTACCGCCAGTTTACCGGCGGCGGCAAGGATCTGGCACCATATGAAGCCTATACGAAAGTGCGCGGCCTGCGCTGGCCGGTGGTTAACGGCAAGGAGACCCTGTACCGCTATGCCGAAGGTTACGACCCGTACGTTAAGGCGGGTGAAGGGGTCAAATTCTACAAGAACAAGGCCAACGACGGCAAGGCGGTCATCTGGGCACGTCCTTACGAGCCTGCGGCGGAAGCGCCGGATAAGCAGTATCCGTTCTGGCTCTGCACCGGCCGGGTTCTGGAACACTGGCACACCGGCACCATGACCGGGCGGGTTCCGGAACTGAAACGCGCTTACCCGGCCGCTGTCTGCGAGATGCACCCTGACGACGCCAAAAAAATGGGGATCAAGCATCTGCAGAAGGTCAAGATCAGCTCGCGGCGCGGTTCGATACTCCTGCCGGTAGATCTTAACGGGCGGGGAAAAGCTGAAAAAGGGAATATCTTCGTGGCGTTCTTTGACGAGACCAAGCTGATCAACGAACTGTGTATTGATGCCTATTGCCCGATCTCCGGCGAGCCGGACTACAAGAAGTGTGCGGTGAAGGTGGAAAAAGCGTGACCTCTGCCGGAATCTCCCGCCGCCGTTTTATGAAGGATGGTCTGCTGGTGCCTCTGGCTCTGGCAGTCGCCGGCGGGAGTATTTCGACACTTTTTTTGAGGAGGGCCGACGCACGTGGCTTTTATCTCCGTCCTCCGGGAGCCCTGGAAGAAGCCCGCTTCCTGGCAGCCTGCATCAAGTGCGGAAAATGTGCCCAGGCGTGCCCCTATAATGCCGTAAAAATCGCGGGGGGTGAGGCGGGCATCGGTATCGGAACGCCGCACATCATCCCCCGTGAAATCCCATGCAGCCTCTGCCCCGATCTCCCCTGCGCCAGGGCCTGTCCATCCGGGGCTCTGGACAGAAAGCTGGACGATGTCGAGAAGGTGCGCATGGGGACGGCGGTGATCGTTGACCGGGAAAACTGCCTGTCGCTGCGCGGCCTGCGCTGCGAAGTCTGTTATCGCCAGTGCCCGTTGATCGACAAGGCAATCACGATAGAACCGCGCCATAACCAGCGTACCGGTGTTCATTCGATCATGGAGCCGGTCATCCATCGTGACAAGTGCGTCGGCTGCGGAATCTGCGAGAATGTCTGTGTCCGGGACAAGCCGGTTATTGTGGTGATGAAGTCTCTCCCGGTACAGCAAGATTATTATGAGTTTTAAGTGGTGGACGATACGAAGAACCGTGCAGTTGTCGGTTATAGCCCTGATTGCTTCTCCGCTCTTTGGCATCAACATATTCAGAGGTAATCTGGCGGCAGGTGAACTTTTCGGCATCAGGCTTGCCGACCCGCTCGCTTTTTTACAGGCTGCTGTTGCGTCTCATGTATTTATTCCGTCGTTTCTCGGTTCCGCTGCAATCGTGGCGGCTTTTTACTTTGTCACCGGCGGCCGGACTTTCTGCGGCTGGGTCTGCCCGGTGTATCTGCTGACCGAGATGGGTGAGAAACTGCGGCACCGCTTCGGCACGGGAGAGCGGGCATACAACCTGAACGGAACAGGCTGGTCATGTGCAGTGACCGTTGCTGTTTCACTGCTTGCCGGTGTCCCGCTATTTGAGATTCTGTCACCCATCGGTATCGTGGGGCGTGCGATAATGTTCAACGCATGGTTTCCACTGCTGCTGCTCTGCGCGATTCTTGTTGTCGAGCTGTTCGTCGCCAGGCGCGTCTGGTGCCGCTCACTCTGCCCGGTCGGCGGCTTTTACTCGTTACTCGGGAGATTCAGCCCGCTTCGGGTCGGCTTTACCCCTCATCTCTGTACTCACTGCGGTGAATGTACCGAAGTTTGTCCCGTGGCAGAGGTACTGGCCCCTTCGCTTACTGCCGGCACGCTGCAGGTCACGAGCGGTGACTGCACCCGATGCGGCGACTGCTTGGACGTTTGCCCCACCAGGGCGCTTGGTGTGAATATCAGGTATAAATAATCCGTTACATACAAAGGAGGTTTCCACTATGAGAATGCTGCTCCGCTGTTGTGTTATTACATCTCTTGTTGCCGTTTTGGCCATTCCGGTTATCGTCACTGCCGATGAACCGAAAAATTATGAAAAAGATGCCCAGAACGCCGAGAATACGCCGCCACGGATTCCGCATCGGGTTACGGACACAGCGGATGGCACATATTGTCTCAGTTGCCATCGCACCGGTCACAACGGGGCTCCTGAAACGCCCCACCCCGAGCGGTTATCATGCACCGGTTGTCACGTACAGGGGGAGATCAAGGCGGTGACAAAAGGCAAAAAGAAAAAATGAACATCAGTCGGAAAGATTTTTTCAAGAAGAGTCTGATGTCACTGGGGGAGGCTGTTTTCTCTGTCAACGACTCGCTCAAATCAGCGGCGACTGCTCCATTGGCAATCCCCGACGCGGCTGATTTCGATGCAACACCCCATGAAGAGCAGGTGGCGGCCGCTCATAACGAACAGTGCCTGGCGAAAAACAGCGGCTGCTTTGCCTGTATGGAACGCTGCAGCTCCAATGCGATCAAACTTATTACAGGAGTGGGGATCCGTATTAACCCTCAAATCTGCACCGGATGCGGAACCTGTGAGTACGTCTGCCCGGTAACCCCCAAAGCTGTCAGGATGCAGAGTCGTCCAACCAGTAAAATCCAACCTGCCAATAACGCAGAACTACCACAACAGAAAGGAGAATCACCATGCTGAAAAAGAATCTGGCCCTTGTGGCCGCAGCAGCCGGTTTAGCGGGGCTGCTATCCCTCCCGGCACTGACCTCCGCCGTCAACAAACCGGCGACCAAACTGGCCAACGACGGCCGCGCAAAATGTTACGACTGTCACGACGAGGTCAAAGCGCTTAAAGAGGGTTCCAAACATGCCAAGCTGGCCTGCACGGTCTGCCATGACAAGCTTGACGCCCACATTCAGGATCCGGAGAAGAACAAACCGGTCACCAACATCGACCAGGCGCTCTGCGGCAAGTGCCACAAAAATCAGATGGAGAGTTTTTACAACGTGAATCGGGATGGCGGAGCCCGCAAAGAAAAGGGTGTCCCGGCCGGACGTTCACCGATGCAGGACAAACTGCTGGCGCCTTACGGCTTTACCTTTGAGCATAATGAGCCGCGTGGTCACGCCTTCATGGTGATCGACCAGTTTGCCGTGGATCGTTTCCAGGGGGGGCGTTTCCAGTTTAAAGATGGCTGGAAAGGCGTTGATAAAGTAGGTAAAACCTGGGACGTACTGATTGACAAAGGCGTTGACTACAAGCTGAAAGAGACCGCCATGGCGGGCAACCCGACCTGCATCCAGTGCAAAACGTCAGACCATATTCTGAAAATGAAATTCATGGGGGACAAGGATCCAAAAGCCAAATGGGATCGCACCTCGAACATCGTTGATGTCGCAAAAGACACCAACAATCCGGTCGGCTGTATCCACTGCCATGACCCGCACGGCACACAGCCCCGCGTAGTTCGCGACGCCCTGATTCAGGCTATTGAGAGGGACAAGAGCGGCAACATTTTTGCCAAGGGGGGCAAAACAGATCTGAAGGTTGTCTCCTTCCGTGATGGTTTCCGCAAAATCGGGGTGATGGAAAAGACCGATTCCCGGATGATGTGCGCCCAGTGCCACGTCGAGTACAACTGCGGCGCAGGAACCCAGTGGAGCGACGGCAAACCGGTCACCTATACCGACCAGCGCACAAACCACTTCCCGCTCAAAAACTCCCTGCAGCTCCTTAAGCATTACAAGGATCTGGACTTCTTTGACTTCAAACACGCAGTGACCGGCGCTAGACTGATCAAATTTCAGCATCCTGAGGCCGAAACCTACGCCGGAAGCGTACACGACAAGGCTGGCGTTCAGTGCCACCAGTGCCATATGCCTAAAACTAAAGGCAAAGACGGAAAAATGTTCTCAAACCACGGTGTTGTAAAGCCGAAGCTGGCTGTCAAGGCATCCTGCCTGGGCTGCCATCCGGATAGTACCGTCGAGAAAAAACAGTACGAAATGGATTCGATCATCAACTACACCAAAGGGAAGATGCGCAAAGCAGAGTACTGGCTTGGGCAGTTGATCGACGGCTACGCAGCGGCGCAGCGGATGGGGGTAGCCGAGAGCGTCCTCACTCAGGCTCGCGAAAAGCATGAAGAGGCGCATGTCCTCTGGGAGTACTGGACTGCCGAGAACTCTGACGGTTTCCACAACCCCGGTCTTGCACGCGAAAGTCTGACAGGGTCGATAGCCGCATCCAAAGCTGGCGTCAAAATTTTAAATGATGCTATGGCGGTGGTTAAGAAGGATGAGCCGAAGAAGTAATCTGAAATGAGTTTTCAGTAGAGAGAAAAAGCTCCGGTTTCGATAGAGACCGGAGCTTTTTTGTGGAGAGGGGAGGAAGTAGTCGCGTTAGCTTTATCAACGAGACATTTCGTTATTGTCAGTTAAGCCGTAGCTCGTGCCTGATCAGATTTTATTTGTTGACGATTGTAACCTTGCCCATTGAGTATCCGAAGCAAGTCATCCGGTGCGTTGTTTGCTGCGTTGAGCAATACCAGGGCCGGACCGTGCGGTTTGCGGTCGCCCCGCTCCCAATGGCGAAGCGTTCCGAGGCTTATACCGAAAGTTGCTGCAAACTGGTTTTGAGTCAGCCCGGTTTTTTCTCGTACGGTTTTTACATTTACCGGTTGCGGAGTAAACAGCCTGATACCTGTCTGCTCTCCTCTGCTATGCGCTACCGCCTCTTCCAATCCCAGTTTTATGCTCTCAAAGAGAGTACCCATATTATTTTCCTTTCTGCCGAGCCTGCCAAAAGCCAACCAGAATGGTGACAAGCTGTGCCAGTTGATTTCGTTCTGCTTTGGTTAGGTTATCTTTCTCGCCTTTTCCATAGACGGTGAGTGCGTATAACGGTATTCCTTCATTGTAGAAAAAGTAGATTACCCGAACCCCACCACTCTTTCCCATCCCTTGCCGTGCCCACCTCAACTTTCTGATGCCGTTTGTTCCTTCAATCAGATCACCGCCAGAAGGGTTAGACGCCAAATATGATACCAGCTCCTCCCGCTCGGTATCGTTCAAAAGCTTCTTTATCTTGCGGATAAACTCAGTAGTTTCTGCAACTGTTATCATTTCGATGATCTCCGAGCCAGATGGTAATCCAATGGATTACCTGCGTCAACAACAAAATGAAGCAAAAAGCAGGTACTTCGCGTTAGTTTTATCAACGCGACCTACCCACTTGAAGATGCCTCACCGCCCCACGCCACCCGCCACACCCACTCCACCACCGATATCCCCATATACGCCGCCAGGGTACAATATGCAGATTCTTGCTTTTCATGTTATCAGTCAGTATACTCGCGACCACATCTATTTTAGAGAGGTAAATCCATGTCAATGACTGCAGAGTGTGTAATAGAACACGGAATGATCAAACTGCCAAAATCGTTGCGTCTGGCCGACGGGCTCAGAATTGTTGTAAATATTGAGCCATCAAAGAGAATTGCACAACGCAAGAAAATGCTCCTTGAACTTGCCGGGAGTTGGCGTAATGATGCGACAATCGGCTCCATTTTTTCAGAGATCTCTGAAGAACGCAGTTCATATTTTGGCAGAGAAGTTTCCATTCCATGATACTTCTTGACACAAATATTGTCGTTGCCTACTTCAATGGCAATGAGTCCGTTGTCTCCAGAGTCGTAGAGAATATGCACAAGGTGGCCATTTCCACCATTGTTATTGGCGAACTGGATTATGGTGCCAAATCTTTACTGGAAACATTCGGCATTTTGAAAACATAGAGGGGCTAAAAATCAGCAGTTGGTTCTAAAATCAGCGCCAACAGATGCCATCTCGTTCACCCTGTCACCACCCGCCACACCCGCCACACCACCGATATCCCCATATACGCCGCCAGCGTCCAGTAGATGTTTGATACTGCGACACTGCATATAAATATTCGCCAGTCCCGCATTTGACATTGCGTATCCAATTGATTTGACATTAAAAAGCACGTTTGTTAGTTTGAACGCAATTCCGTGCCAAAGGGACAGTTATGAAACTTGTTGTTGATACGTCAGTAATTTTAGCCGTACTTCTGAACGAACCACACAGACAAATGATCCTCGATATCACAAAAGGCGCAGAACTTTATGCTCCTGCATCTCTTCATTGGGAAATAGGCAATGCCTTTTCCGCCATGTTCAAACAAAAACGTCTTACTCTGGATCAGGCTCATGCAGGTTTGGCAACTTATCGTCACATACCTATCCGCCTTGAAGATGTTGAACTGGCCAAAGCCGTAGATCTTGCTGCTACATCAAGCATATACGCATATGACGCCTATATGCTTGTCTGCGCTCGCAAAATTGGGGCACCACTAATCTCTCTCGACCAAAAACTGCTGCGAACAGCCAGGGAGTGCGGTATCATAGTCATGGAGGTTTCATTATGAATGTTTACACGGTTTCAGAAGCGCGGCATAACCTCTCCTCTCTTCTTGTACATGCAGAACAGGATGGCGAAGTTCTCCTGAAGCGCAAGGATGGTCGGCATTTCATTATCAGACCGGAACCGCAACAGTTATCACCGCTTGATGTTCAAGGATTGTCAGTCAACATATCTGCTGATGATATTGTTGCCGTCGTCAGATCTGGACGGGAACGGTAAACGGCGTACTGACTTGAAACAAAACGAAGCCCTTTGGGAGATTTCTCTCGAAGGGCTTCATTGTTACTTCTTTGGATGATGTCAGCTACCACACCCCCGCCACACCCACTCCACCACCGATACTCCCATATACGCCGCCAGGGTCCAGTAGATATTGGATACTGCGACACTGCATATAAATACCCGCCAGTCCCGCGCTGACATACCATTGTACTGGTGGCTGCCGTGGCGCAGGTAGATCATGGTGATGAAGGGGTCTTCCTTGATGGAGAGGAAGAGGAAGATTACCGGATCACTGCATCGCAGTATCCAGGCGCTGAACTTTCCCAACCTGCTCTCGCCCTGATAATCCTTCATCCCCTTGATTGTCTCGATCCCCAACCAGTCCCGTTTTGACCAGTCGTAGAATTTTACCAGCATGACGCACGCCAGCAGCGACAAAAACATCATAATTGCGCCGCCTGTTATGATGCCGAGTTTGTAGATGACAAGTGGATAGAGGAGATAATCAAAGGAATAGCTGATGAGGGTTTTTATAGAGATACCGCAGGTAAGTTCAGATATTCTGGCGGCTGCTTTCATCGGGACATTGCTCCTTGTTGCCTGAGTTGGCTACAAGATGCAGTGTCGAAGTTCAGGCACCATGATCTGTAGGTTTTTTCGCCGATATGCCGGATTTTTCCAGTCATTGCCAGTGATAGTTTTTCTGCATTCCGGAGAGCCACACTTGCACCTCAATTTGAAACGTGGATTTGTTATCAGTAGTCCGTAATCGTAGGAAAGTTCCTCGCCAGTCCGAACGTAACGGATCGTAATAAAGTTCCCCTGCTCATCGAATCCCACATTGCCGGAGCAGTTGTGATTCATATGCCACGGAAGCGATAAGTAATTGATATCGTCCGGCCCCCAGAACCCCTCTTCAGAGCTGGCGCAATACTTGTCGATCATCCGTTTGCTTGCGCTATCCAACTGCGCGTAGACCTCCCACGGATACATCTTTTCGCCGAGCCGTTCTGCCAGCCCAACAATAGTGTCTTTTGATAAATTGCGGACGGCGAACAAACCTATCTGTCCCGGCAGCAATTTTGACAAACGAATCTCTATTAATGCTTGTGAGTAGCCCCCCCCCCATTACCATGCTCTCTTCCCTCCAATAGCCATTGTGAGCGGTTCGCATTGCGCCTTTTTAGTCGGTCAATCTTCTCCTGCAAGTACCACGAGAAATAACCATCATATCGCTGCTGCAATTCAGGCAATTTCCAGTCATTGTCGGTAACTACACCACGGCAATTCCGTGCGCCGCAGTGACAGACCAAGTTGTACGGCGTTACCCCTTTGCCGCGATAGAGCACCATGCCGTAATCGAAGGTAACTTCCCCCCCGCGAATTGGCTTCATGGCTACAAGAAATATCTGCCCCTTGATACCGGCATTCGGGGAGCAACTGTGGTTTATGAAATCTGCGGCTGACAGTTCGGAACGCTCCCTGACAGTCATGACTAGCTCTTCACTGATCTGGATGCCGGTGTCATTGTAATCTTCCGGCAACAGTTCCTCTTCCCGGCGAGTCATGATGTACCCGCCAAACACGGACAACAGCTCATCTTTGCGGATGTTTTCCCGCGCAAACAGACCCTTGCCATGTTTGCCGGTTTCTCTCAACGCCAGTTTCGGATTGATCCATGAAAACACAGACTCTGCCATAATGATGCATCTCCTGTTCAGGCCATTGAATTCAGTCAGCGCAGTATCAGCCTGCTCTTGTCCCAGTAACTGTTAGTTTCACCAAACCACTGCCTCAAGTCCGCGCCGTCAATCTTGGCAAGCTCCTGTTCCCAGAAGTTCCGCATGGTATCCAGCAGTTCGTTATCCCCGGAAATGCTCTCGGCAAACAGGCAGCTTTTGTGAACCATCATGCCGGTAATCGTTTTCCCGTTGCCCTTGCCATTGCTATAATCCAGAAGCGGATAAACCGGATAGGTCAGGCAATCAAGCGGCTTCACGCCGATTGCAAGATAACATCCCTTCCCCTCTTGCAGAAACGGACAGCCCGCTACAATTGATATTCGTTCCACATTGCCGTTTGTCGACAGTTCGCTGTACTCTCCACAAGAGTCTATGAAAGTGAGCTTATCCTTTGAGATCGGCAATCTTTCCAGCTCGGTTTTGAAGACCGTCACTTCTTCTTCTTTGCAACAACCACCCTTGCAGCTTCGGCAATACCTGCTAAAGAGCCTGAGCAGGCGCTTCTTTACCCCCCCGCTTCACCTTGACAACATCCATTGCAGAGTCGGGATAACACCAGCAGGCCACATCTTCCAGCTCTTTATCCGAATAGATCGGCACCACCAGCGGTGAGATGCCAAGCTCCGTGCGAACAGACGAAAATGCGGGATGAACTACCTTTGCAGCAAAGTCAGACTCCGCATCGTTGGTGACAAAGTTTTCCAGAAGAACGCCGAAGCAGGTGAAGAG
>Ga0194060_10003913_pt1 | contig 10431 bp, 9 predicted proteins | sample SepL225m_MetaG_FD_163427 | JGI IMG/M metagenome (GOLD analysis project Ga0194060, IMG submission 163427) | Anoxic zone freshwater microbial communities from boreal shield lake in IISD Experimental Lakes Area, Ontario, Canada - Sep2016-L222-5m | ecosystem: Environmental > Aquatic > Freshwater >... | reverse complement strand
CGCCAAGAGCGAGTTCCTGGCCAACATGAGCCACGAGATCCGGACGCCGATGAACGGCGTGATCGGGATGACCGGGCTCCTGCTCGACACGGACCTGAACGAGGAGCAGCGGCGCTACGCCGAGCTGGTGCGCATCAGCGGCGAAGCGCTGCTCGACCTCATCAACGACATCCTCGACTTCTCCAAGATCGAGGCGGACAAGCTGGTCCTCGAAGCCCTCGATTTCGACCTCGAGACCATGCTCGAGGACTGCGCCGCCACGCTCGCCCTGCGCGCCCACGAGAAGGGCCTCGAGTTGCTGTGCGCGATCGAGCCCTCCGTGCCCACGCTCCTGCGCGGCGACCCGGGCCGGCTGCGGCAGATCGTCACGAACCTGGCCGGGAACGCGGTCAAGTTCACCGAGAAGGGCGAGGTCGCCATTCGGGTCTCGGTCCTGGACCGTGACGCAGGCAGCGCGCTGCTGCGTGTCGCCGTGCGTGATACCGGCATCGGCATCCCGGCGGACAAGATCGGCCTGCTGTTCGACAAGTTCAGCCAGGCGGACGTGTCAACCACGCGCCGATACGGCGGCACCGGGCTGGGACTCGCCATCTCGAAGCGGCTGGCGGAGCTCATGGGCGGTACGGCGGGCGTCAGCAGCGAGGAAGGCAAGGGGTCTGAGTTCTGGTTCGAGGTACGCCTCGCGACGCAGACCGGGGAGCCGCACGGCGTCGCGGCTCCGCGCGCCGAACTGGCCGGCGTGCGCGCCCTCGTCGTGGACGACAACGCGACGAGCCGGGACATCCTGACCGCGCGCCTCACGGCATGGGGCCTGCGGACCTCGGAGGCTCCGGACGGGTCCGAGGCGCTGCAGGCACTCCACCGTGCCGTCGAGGAGGGCGATCCGTTCAGGATCGCGATCCTCGACATGCAGATGCCCGGGATGAGCGGTGAGACGGTGGGCCGGGCCATCAAGGCCGATTCGCAGCTCTCCGGCACGCGGTTGGTGATGCTCTCGAGCCTGGGCGCGTATCGCGAGACGCAACGTATCCGCGAACTGGGATTCGCCACGTTCACGACCAAGCCGATCCGCTACGAAGAGCTGAAGGCCGTGCTGTCGCAGGCCATGGCAGAGCCAACAGCGAGCCCGCGGCCGGCCGCCACTACGCACGCAGGCGCCGGCGGCTGGAGCGGCGCGTTCGCCGGCTGGACGGCTCGCATCCTGGTCGCCGATGACAACAGCACGAATCAACGGGTGGCGCAGGGCCTTCTGGGAAAGCTGGGCCTCCATGCCGACGTCGTCGCCAACGGCGTCGAGGCGCTGCGCAGCCTGTACACCATCCCGTACGATCTGGTGCTCATGGACCTGGAAATGCCGGAGATGGACGGTCTGGACGCCACGCACCGACAGCGGGAAGCCGAGGCCCGGCGGCCGAAGGGCGAGACCGGCCACGTGCCCATCATCGCGATGACCGCCCACGCGATGCGGAGCAGCCTCGACCGATGCCTCGAGGCGGGGATGGACGACTTCCTGACCAAGCCGATTCGGCCGGAAGCGCTGGTGTCCATGCTGAAGAAGTGGCTGCCGCGGACCGCGGCGCCCAGCGGGCACGCCGACGGGGCGGCACCGGGCATTGACCGGCAGCCGGGCTAGCTCCCGGCTCGGCCCGCGGTCCCCCGTGGATACAGTGACGCCGTGCGGAGCCGCGCGGCCACGCTCGAGAGGCCGACGCGCTCCAGCACGATCGCGGCCGCCGAGAGAAGCGCGGACGAGAGCCGGCTGAGCGGTCGCCCCCTCGTCTCCTCGAACCGTCGCGCCAGCGCGCACTGCGCGAGGCGAAGACCGTGCTCGCGCTCCAGCGGTTCCTGGATATTCGGGATGCGGGCGAGGAGCGGCGCCAGATACGTCACATACGCCTGTTGCCACCGCCCCGACTCCTCGCCGGCGTGCCGGTCCGGTGACGCCGCCGGAGAGGCCAGCCACCGCACCTGCCACAGGGCGCACTGCCCGGAGGCGAACTGCACGACCTTGTGCCACTCGTCCATGGGCATCTCGCGGTGTTCCAGGCTGAGCAGGCCGTGAAACTCGGCGTGGGGAATCGCCTCGTGGGCGGCGGAGAGCCGCTGCACGGTATCGCGGAAGCCGCTGCTGCTGTCTGCCGTCATCTCATCCGCCATGGGCGTCAGTAGCCACTCTGCCGTCACGGCCGGTCGCGCGTTGATGGACCCGGCTCGCGGCTTGACGGACAATAGAGGTGACGCGCACGGGTGGCCCCGATGGAACGTTACACGATTCTGCTCGTCGAAGACGAGCCAATCATCGCCAGCGACTCCCGCCGTCTCCTCGAAAAGCTCGGGCATACGGTCGCGGCGATCGTCTCAAGCGGCGAGGCCGCCGTGGCCGCGGTCCGCGTTCTGGCCCCCGATGTGGTGCTCATGGACATTGGCCTGCCCGGCGCCATGGATGGCATCGCCGCCGCGGCTGCCCTTCGCGCCGTCAGGGACGTGCCGGTCATCTATCTCACGTCGCACGACGACCACGCCACCATCGCCCGCGCGAAGGTGGCCGAGCCGTATGGATTTCTCCTCAAACCCTCGACAGACCGCGAGCTACAGATCACGATCGAGCTCGCGGTCTATCGGCACGCCGCCGAGCGCGAACGCGCGCGACTGCAGGCGCAGGTCAAACGCCTCGAGGGCATCATTCCCATCTGCGCCTATTGCCGGAAGATCAGGAACGACGCAGGCTACTGGCAGCAGGTGGAGGAGTACCTGGCCGAGCGCACCGAGGCGCAGTTCAGTCACGGCATCTGCAAGGAATGCCTCGCCAGGCACTTTCCTGCGAGTGAGTACCCGAGAGGGCACAAGGCCCGTGAATGACGATGCCTGGCGCGCCTTGGCAGACCGCCAGCGGTCGCGAGATCAGCCCCAGTGAGCGAGCGCTCGCGCAGGCCAGGGAGGCGCCGCCCGGACGGCGCGCCTGATTCGCGGCGAACGGCCGTCGCAACGCTCGACCATCCACGACCTGCCACTCCCGCCAGTCAGGTTCTTCCCTAGCCAGAACTAGGCATACACCTCATTGCGAGTCGATCGGCGGCTTGATATTTATACTGACGTGTACCTTGCCTGCACACGGAGTCCTAACACCGTCTGTGTTTTCGGCCACTACGTCCTATGAATAGCCAACCTGTTGTTGAGTCCAGCCAGTCCGCTCGTTCCGGCTCCCTCGCGCTCACGATGGGCGCTGGCCACCGTGAATCCCGGACGCGAAAGAAGGCGACCCGATCCCGTCGTCGCTGGCCGGCCAGCGGCGGCTCCAGGTCGCAGATGCGGGAGACCCAGAAGATGGAGGCCCTCGGCCACCTGGCTGGCGGCATCGCGCACGACTTCAACAACCTCCTGCAGGTGATCACCGGTTACGCCGAGTTGGCAGCACGCGTCTCCACGCCGGACCATCCCTCGCAGAAGCTGCTCCAGCAAGTGCTGGACGCGGCCGACCGGGCGGCCGCGCTGACCGGACAGCTGCTCACATTCAGCCGGCGCGACGCGCTCAAGTCCCAGCGCGTCAGGCTCGACGCGGTCGCGACGGACTTCGTGAAGATCCTCAGCCGCGTCATCGGCAACAACACCCGGCTCGTCATCGCCGACGGCCCGGCCGTGCCGCCGATTGAAGCCGACCGGAACGAGATCGAGCAGGTCATCATGAACCTCTGCGTCAACGGACGCGACGCGATGACGGACGGGGGCACGATTGCCATCCAGGCCGGGCAGGCGGTGTTTTCGTACGAGGACTGCCGTGAGCGCTCGTGGGCCCGCCCGGGGGACTGGGTCTTCCTTCGCGTCGCGGACGAAGGGTGCGGCATCCCGGAGAAGATTCGCCCGTACGTCTTCGAGCGGTTCTTCACGACGAAGGGCGCCGGACGGGGTACCGGACTCGGCCTGGCCACGGTGTCCGCGATCGTCGAACGGCACGGCGGCCTCATAGAACTCCACTCCGAGGCAGGCGTCGGGACGACGTTCACCATCTACTTCCCGGCCGCAAGCCCTGACACGGCCTCCACGGATCCCGTCGCGCTTGACGCAGACGACGCGCCCGCCGCCGTCCCGACGCCGGACGACGACGCCTGGCTCGCCATCGGCGGCGGCGCCACCGTGCTGGTCGCCGACGATGACGCGCCCGTGCGCGACATGCTGGTCGAGGTGCTCGAGACCGCCGGGTACCGGTGCCTCGTGGCGGCCGATGGCGCCAGGGCGGAAGCGCTCGTTCAGGCGCGTGCCTCGGAAATCGACGTGGCGATCCTGGATATGGCGATGCCGTTCCGAAACGGCCGGCAGGTGTACGAGACGATCCAGCAGGTGCGGCCGGCGATGCCGGTGATCTTCTGTTCGGGCTCCGGTCTGAGCGAACCGGAAGACGGGATGCCGCTGCCTGGCGCGGCCGTGTTGCCGAAACCCTACAGCCGCGTCGCGATGCTGGCGGCCCTGCGCGACGCGATCGGGCAGGCGCGTTCGTGCGCGATGCCTGTGTGCAGCGCGTAACGGCATCGCTCCTGGCGCGAGGCATCCGCGCCTCGCGCGTCGAGCGCGACACACACCGGCCCGGCGCGTCCGGGCGCGTCGCCCGGCATCACGCGTCCGTCGCAGCACCCTGATCACATGGCCAAGGCTACGCGGTTGCACGCTCAGTCTAGCGAATCGACGGCTCCCGCCCTGGAAGCCGCGAGTCTCACCTCCGCACGTGCTACCACCACGACAATCAGGAGCCTCGTCTGGAGCCTCGCCGTGTTGTGGACCTGTGGGCTGGGCTTTCTCGTCTGGTCCCACAACTCCCAAGCCGAGGAACAGGCCACTGAGGTGGCGCGCGCCTGGGCGAGAGAAGCCTTCGCGAAGTATCTCGTGTACTTGCAACCGGCGTACATGACAAAGGAATTCCACGAGGCGGTCAGACCCCAATATCACCTGACCGGACTCAAGCCTCGCCGCGCGAACAATGCTCCGGACGCCTGGGAATCGGTCGCCCTGCAGGCGTTCGTCACCGGTCGGAAGGAATACTCGTCCGTCGAGACGGTGGGCGGGCAGCAGAGCCTGCGTTACATGGCTCCCGTGACGCTGCAGGCCGCGTGTGTCCGATGTCATCTGGACCAGGGCTTTCACATCGGACAAGTCGTCGGTGGGGTTTCCGTGGTGGCCCCGATTGGGCAGGCATTGGCTACGGCTCGCAGGCATGAGCGAACCTCGGCCTCCGAGATCGCGTCCGTCTGGGTCATTGGCTTGTGCGGCCTGGGATTTTACGCACGGCGGTCGAGCCTCCGCCGCGGTCATGCCCAGCGTGCGGAGGAAGCGTTGGCTCGCTCTGAACGCCGGTTGCGGGAAGCCCAGCGCGGCGCACATATTGGCAGTTGGGACCGGGACCTGGAGACCGGGGAGATTTTCTGGTCTGAAGAACTCCATCGCCTCTACGGGACCGACCGACACGCGCCGGTTCCCAAATTTGCTGACCTGGAACAGTTCTACGTTCCCGAGAGCTGGGAACGATTGCGAGCGGCGGTCGGGCAGTGCGTGCAAAGCGGCGCACGGATTGACCTGGATGTCCAGCTCGTCGGCAGCGACGGTCAGGTCATCTGGGCGGCGACTCGCGGCGAGGCCGTGCGTGACGACACGGGGCAGGTTGTCGGGACACGCGGAACAGTGCTCGACATCACCGAACGCCGGCGCATCGAAGATGCCCTGCGCGTGAGCGAGTCCCGGCTTCGCGAAACAGCGGCAGCCGTCACCGAAAGCCATCAGCACCTCGAAGCCTCGGTCGCCGAGGCGAAACGCCTCGCCCACTGCGCCGAGGCGGCCACCGCCGCCAAGAGCGAGTTTCTCGCCAACATGAGCCACGAGATCCGGACGCCGATGAACGGCGTGATCGGCCTGACCGGTCTCCTGCTCGACACGCCGCTGGATCAGGAGCAGCGGCGGTACGCAGAGCTCGTGCGCAAGAGCGGCGAGTCGCTGCTGGCCCTGCTGAACGACGTGCTCGACTTCTCGAAGATCGAAGCGGGCAAGCTCGAGACGGAAGACGTGCCGTTCGACTTGCTGGAGCTGCTGGACGACTTCTCGGCGATGATGGCGCTGCGCGCCGAAGGCAAAAGTCTCGAGTTCATCTGCGCCGTCGCTCCTGGCGTGCCCGCCGAACTCAGCGGCGATCCGGGCCGCCTGCGCCAGGTGCTGACCAACCTGGCCGGAAACGCGATCAAGTTCACGCCAGAGGGGGAAGTGGTTGTGCGGGCCAGCCTGGCCGCGGAGACCCCTGACGACTGCCTCATCCGCTTCTCGGTCCACGACACCGGCATCGGCCTTTCGGCGTTCCAGCAAGAGTTGATGTTCAAGAAGTTCTCCCAGGCCGATGCGTCCACGACCCGCGCCTACGGCGGTTCCGGCCTGGGGCTGGCGATCTCCAAGCAGTTGGCCGAGATGATGGGCGGCGAGATCGGCGTCATCAGCGAGGCCGGTGCCGGGTCCGAGTTCTGGTTCACCGTGCGCCTGGCCAAGCAACGCGTACAGCGTCGAGAACCGCCGGAACTCGCCATCGTCCGGGGTGCACGCATCCTGGTCGCGGACGACAACGCGACCTGTCGCGAGGTCATGACGACCCAGCTCGCGGCCTGGGGCGCGAGGGCGGAGGCCGTGGCGAGCGGCGCCGAGGCGCTGCAGGCCCTGCCTCTGGCCTGGATCGCCGGCGATCCCTTCCGCGTGGCGTTGATCGACAGGCAGATGCCGGGGATGGACGGTCTGGCGCTGGCGCAGCTCATCAAGGCTGACGACACGCTCAGCGACACGCGCGTGGTGCTGCTCACGTCGCCCGGCAGGAACGCCGAGTCCGGGCGCGTGAAGGAGGCCGGGGTTGACGGGGTTCTGACCAAGCCGATGCAGCCGACCGCCGTCCTGCGTTGCCTGTCCGCGGTGCTGACGGGGACCGGACACGAGTCTTTGGAGCAGCCAGTCTCCGTCCGCCCCCCCGTCCGCAGGATCCGGCAGACCACGATGCGGGTCCTGTTGGCGGAAGACAACATCACCAATCAGGACGTCGCCGTTGGCCTCCTGAAGAAGTTCGGCGTGCACGTTGACACGGTGGCCAACGGCCAGGAGGCGGTCCGCGCGCTGGAACTGGTGCCGTACGACCTGGTGCTGATGGACGTGATGATGCCCGAGATGGATGGGCTCGAGGCGACGCGCCGCATTCGCGACCCGCAGTCGGCCGTGCTCGACCCCACGATTCCGATCATCGCCATGACGGCGAACGCCATGCGGGGCGACCGTGAACGGTGCCTGGCTGCGGGGATGGACGACTACGTGCCGAAGCCCATTGCGCCCAGGGACCTGGAGCGGGCGCTCGACAAGTGGCTTCCGCAGGTCGCCGAACGGAGGCTGTGATGCGAACGTCTGGCGAGGTGGTGTCGCGTGCCGATCGGCTGGAAGAGCCGGTTCTCCCGGTCCCTGATGATTGGATGGCCAGGCTCAGGACGATGAGCAATGACGAACTGCACGGGCGGATGGCCGACATGGTCGAGAAGCTTGGCGGTGCCCGCGCCTGTTTCGCTCAGACAGGATTCGATGTCGGGCAGCACCCGGAGGTGCAGCGGATTCTGCGGGAGCGCCAGGCCACCTCGGGCAAATAGAGCCCCGACTGGCGTCCTGTCGGGTGAGTCGCGCCGGCGAAATCCCGCCTGGCGCGACATGGCGCCAGACGGGGTTTCCTTGTACCGGCTGTTGTCCTGCGTTCCCGCGCGTTCGCCGCGCGGGGCGGCAACGATCAGCCGAGGTTCTCTGCCGCGAACGTCCAGTTGATCAATGTGTCCAGGACGGCGTTGACGTAGTCCGCTCGACGGTTCTGGTAATCCAGGTAGTAGGCGTGCTCCCAGACGTCGAGGCACAGGAGCAGTTTCCCGCCGGTGGTCATCGGCATGGCTGCGTTGGCGGTCTTGACCACGGCGAGTTTGCCGCCATCCAGCACGAGCCAGGCCCAGCCGCTGCCGAACTGCCCCATGGCCGCCGCCGCCAGCTCTTTCTTGCACGCGTCCACGGTGCCGAACGCCGCCTCGATCTTCTGCTTCAACGCGCCGGTCGGCTCCGGGCCGCCCTTCGGTCGCAGACTCCGCCAGAAGAACGTGTGGTTCCAGACTTGCGCGGCGTTGTTGAAGATGGCGGCCTTGTCCGCTTGCCCGGCCGCGTTGGCGATGACCTTCTCGAGTGGCAGGTCCGCAAACTCGGTTCCCGCGACCAGCTTGTTCAGGTTATCGACATAGGTCTTGTGATGCTTCCCGTAATGGAAGGAAATCGTGTGCGCCGAGATGACAGGGGCCAGCGCGTCATCCGGGTAAGGCAGGGGCGGTAGGACATGCGGGGATGCCGTGCTCGTCTTCTGATCGCTCATCATCGTGCCTCCAGTAAAGTGACCTCAGCGCTACACGCGCCGCAACCTCGGGACTCGCGGAAGGCCGGCGGGTCGGAGTCATGCGGCTCCGTGTTCGTGCCAACCAGACCGAGCGAGCCGCCCGAGGAAATCGTCAGGGCCGCGTGCGTCATCGTGCTCATTGACTGATGTCCCCTATTGTACGAGACTGCCGACGAAGATCGCGAAGCCCGAGCAACTGGCGCGACGTCACTTCGTGCCAAGGGGCAGGTCGTCGCGATTACCCCACTCTTCCCACGCGCCGTAGTAGTTTCGCAGCTTGTCATAACCGATGAGGTGCAGCGCGAAGAGATCCACCGAGGCGCGCATGCCCACCTGGCAGTACGCGATCACGTCGTGTGACGGCAGGATCCCCCGAGTTTCGTAGATCCGCGCCAGGTCGTCCGCGGACCTGAACGTCTTCTGTTGCGGGTCCAGCAGATCCTCCCAGTACACGGGAATCGACGACGCCACGAAGCCGCCCCGCCGGATGTTGCGCAAGTCGGTGCCGTCGATCTCGCTCTGCGTCCGCGCATCCACGATTTTCACGTCAGGCTTGTTGACCGCGGCGACCACGTCGCTGGCGGTCGCGACCCAGCGCGGTTGCGGGCGCGCGGTGAACGTGCCCCTGGCGACGGCCGGCGCCGCGGTCACCGGCGGCCGGCCCTCTGAGGCCCACTTCAGCCAGCCGCCGTTCACGAGGGCGACGTTCGAATGGCCGTAGTAGTTGAGAATCCACCACAGGCGCGCGGCGTAGATCCCGCCGCGCTCGTCGTAGACCACGACGCGCGTCGTGTCGGAGATACCCAGCGCCCGCATCATTTCCTCGAACGCCGCGGGCGTCGGCAGGAACGTGGGCGGCGCCTTCGCGTCGCGAATGGCCACGGGAGAAAGCGGGACGGCCCCCGGCACATGGCCGTCGGCGTAACCGCCCATCCGCATGTCTACGATTCGAACGGCGGCATCGTCCGCGTGGGCGGCTACCCACGCGGTGTCCACGAGTTGCTCGGGGTGCGCGTACGTCATGGCCACGAGAGTGATCATCGGCAGCATGGGGAAAGTCTAGCTCAGGAGGCGTCCGGCTCCCGTGTCGCGCCAGGAACCGCGTGGCCGCACGCGTCGGAACCATCCACGAAGGTTTCCACCAGCGTCAACACGCCACCTCCTCTTGGCACCTCCAACGCGGCATCACGCTGCGGCCTTGTGCGCGCGGAGATTATCGGCACGGCCATCAGGCCCGCCAGCCCGGACTCCACGCGAGCTCCCGCTGCGCTTTGGCGATGGAGACCTGGCCATCGTCCTCAGCGATGTTGTAGATCCCCGGCTGGCCCGCGGTCACCGCCAGGACGGCGGCCCTGGCTGCCGCGTCAACGTGGACCGATCCCGGCGCGATCGGTTGCTCGAACCCGGTGCCGGGGCCGTAGAACAAACCGTAGCGCAGGACGACGCCTTCGCTGGCTGACCCGAGCACCTGCTGTTCCAGGCTGCGCACCGCCGCCGCGGTCGCACCGTAGGCCGGATGCGAGTCCGGCAGGAGCGGATCCGCCTCGACTTGGGGTGTGGGGCCTTCGTCGTAAATGAACCCGAGGCTCTGCGCGATGATGCGGCGGCAGTGGGCCGCCGTCGCCGCCGCGACGAGATTCCGCGTGCCTTCATCCCGGAGCCGGGCATTGCGCACCAGTGCGGCAGTCATCTGGCTGGCTTCCAACGCGTACGGCAGGTCGGTCAGTTGGTGCATGACGATGTCCGGACCGATGTCGCACATGAGCCTCGCCAGCAGGTCCCGGTCGAAGACATCGACCAGCAGGGGTTCGACGCCGGCGTCCCGCATCGCCTTCATGCGGTCCGCCTTGCGGGTGGTCCCGAAGACGAGCCAGCCCTGTTCGACGAGCATGGGGGCAAGGCGGCGGCCGATCGCTCCGGAGGCGCCGGCGAGGAAGATGGTCGTGGGCATGGTCAGGCTCCGTGGGGCTGCGGCAGGGCGGTTCGCGGCCGGGTCTCGTCAGGAGCGTACC
>Ga0194060_10003912_pt1 | contig 10433 bp, 11 predicted proteins | sample SepL225m_MetaG_FD_163427 | JGI IMG/M metagenome (GOLD analysis project Ga0194060, IMG submission 163427) | Anoxic zone freshwater microbial communities from boreal shield lake in IISD Experimental Lakes Area, Ontario, Canada - Sep2016-L222-5m | ecosystem: Environmental > Aquatic > Freshwater >... | reverse complement strand
TCTCACCGTATCACCGTCTCACCGTATCACCGTATCACCGTATCACCGTATCACCGTATCACCGTATCACCGTATCACCGTATCACCGTATCACCGTATCACCGTATCACCGTATCACCGTATCACCGTATCACCCAGTCACCGTATCACCGTATCACCCAGTCACCGTGTCACCGTATCACCGTATCACCCAGTCACCGTATCACCGTATCACCGTATCACCCAGTCAAGGAGCGCAGCGATGTCTGCCCTGAGCCGCTTCGAGCAACTGATGGAACAGATGGTCGAGGGGTCGGTGGCCCGGCTGTTCCGCAGCCCCGTGCAGCCGGTCGAGATCGCACGCCGTCTGGAGCGGGCGATGGAGAGCCAGCAGTCGATCAGCGTCAAGCGGGTAATCGTGCCCAGTTCCTACCGGGCCTTTCTCAATCCGCAGGATTTCGCCGCCTTCCAGCCGGTGCGCGTCCAGCTTGAGCAAGAGATGGCCTCGTACCTAAGCGACCTCGCCGCCGAGCGCGGGTTCACCATGCTGGAACACCCGCACGTCGCTCTCGCTGAGGATGCGGCGGTGCCCAAGCGCAGCATCCAGGTGGTGGCCGAGTTGGCGAATGCGCAGACGGCCGAGACGACCCAGGTGATGTCGGCTACGTCGGCGCTGGTGGCCCCGGCGCGACGTAGCCACGCGATGCTGCTGCTCCAGACAGCGGCGGGGCCGCAACCCATCCCGGTCGAGAGTACGACGGCTACCCTTGGGCGCGGCCTTGGCAATGACATTATTCTGGAGGACACCCGCGTCTCGCGGCATCACGCCCAACTGCGCTACAAGGCCCGGCGCTTTTGGCTCACCGACCTGAATAGCACGAATGGCACCTTCGTCAACGGTGCGCGGGTGAGCGAGACGGCCCTGCACGACGGGGATGTGGTTTCCCTCGGCGGTCTGGAGATGACGTTTAAGGTAGGGGCGTAGTAGCGCCCCTACGGTGACGGATATGTTTGATATTGCAAACCTCTCAATCGGCGTGATCATCCTACTCCTGCGCGTGGCCGTGGTCTTCCTGCTCTACTTCTTTCTTTGGCAGGTCGTGCGGGTGGTTGCCCGCGATCTGCGCGCTGGCCCGGCGGTGGCGGCGCAACTGAACGCCTACGGTCAGTTGGTAGTGACCAGTTCTGGTCAGACCGGCATCCCGGTTGGGAAGGTCTTCCCGCTGAGTCCGGTAATGGTGATTGGTCGTAGCACCGAGACAGAGGTGGCGCTCAACGACACGTTTCTCTCGCTAGAGCATGCGCGCCTTGAGCGCCGCAACGGCGTGTGGGTGCTGGAGGATCTAAACAGCACAAACGGCACCCTGCTCAACGGCTTTGAGGTGCGTGCGCTCACCGAGGTGAATGATGGCGATGTGATTCGTGTCGGTCGTGTCGAGCTGAAGTTGATGGTTCGCTAGACCTCTTTTTTCCTCTCTTCTTCCGTGACGTGACGCCGCAGAGTGCTTGATTCTCTATTTTTGGTTAAGAGATTGCCATTGTAGCAGGTTGTATCGCCATTGTGATTTTTATCACTAAATCACTTCATGGCATTAGGACGATAACCTTTAGAAATGTGTCGTTTTGCATCACGTGGTATGCTGTGCTATACTTCTCGCGCCCAACTGAGTACTGTATAGCCCCGGAGGGTTCCCGCGATGCTCGCGAACTATGCCTTTATTGGTGTCTTCTTTGTGGCCTCGCTGAGTTTTCCCCTCGCCCCCTTGGTTATGGCCTTCTTCCTCCGGCCTAAGCGACCGACGCCGATGAAACAGTCGACGTACGAGTGCGGCCTTGAGGTGATTGGCGATCTTCGGGTGCAGTTCAAGGTGCAGTACTACCTCTACGCGCTGGCCTTCGTGATCTTTGACATTGAGGTCGTCTTCCTCTACCCGTGGGCGGTGGCTTTTCATAAGTTGGGGATGTACGGCTTTACGGCAGCGGCGGTCTTTTTGGTGATGCTCTTCGCCGGGTTGATCTATGAGTGGCGCAAGGGTGCGCTGGAGTGGGTGTAGGAATTGTAGATTGTGGATTGTGGATTGTGGATTGTGGATTGTGGATTGCTGCGGCAATCTAAAATCTAAAATCTAAAATCTAAAATCTGAAATCGAGATGTGGGTGTAGGAATTGTAGATTGTGGATTGTGGATTGTGGATTGCTGCGGCAATCTGAAATCTAAAATCTAAAATCTAAAATCCGAAATCGAGATGTGGGTGTAGGAATTGTAGATTGTGGATTGTGGATTGTGGATTGCTGCGGCAATCTAAAATCTAAAATCTAAAATCTAAAATCTGAAATCGAGATATGGCAGACGCAAACAACATCCAGCAGGATCTTGAGCAGCAGGGGGTCTTCCTCTCGACGGTCAACCGCTTTTATAACTGGGGGCGGCGCTCGTCGATCTGGCCGATGTCGTTTGGCTTGGCCTGCTGCGCTATCGAGATGATGGCCTTCGGTCTGAGCCGCTACGATGTCTCGCGCTTTGGGGCCGAGTTGTTTCGCGCCTCGCCGCGCCAGTCTGACCTGATGATTGTCGCCGGTACGGTTACGAAGAAAATGTTGCCCCAGGTGGTGCGGCTCTACAATCAGATGGCCGAGCCGCGCTATGTGATCGCGATGGGTGCCTGCGCCACCTCCGGTGGCCCTTTCCGCGATGGCTACAATGTGGTGCGTGGGGTTGATCTGTTTTTGCCTGTGGATGTGTACATCCCCGGCTGCCCGCCACGCCCCGAGGCGCTGCTACACGCCCTGATCACCCTCCAAGAGCAGATCGACAATCAGAAACTTGGTCGGCTGCGCTGGTATGGCAAGGGTGATAAGCCGCAGATGCAGGATTTTCCGGTGCCGACGTTCGGCGCTCAGGGTCTTGAGGTTGATGGCAAATTGGTTGATCCGGTGGGTGGTCTGCCGTCGGTGAGTCCCTATACTTCGCCCGAGTATGGCGAGCAGAAGAGCGGGCAGATCGAACACCCCGAGATCACGCGCCACTTCCCGATTATGGATCCCACTGTTGCGCTTGAACACGCGCTGAAGGCCCGTGGGATCTCTCCCGAGATCGCCGCCAATGATCTTAAGCGCGATGAGGTGTCCAATGCCTAACGTGAGCGCTGATGATCTGCGGGTGCGACTGGGCCGCGCTTTACCCGGCGTCGTGCAGGAGGTGTACCCGCTGAAGGTGGCTCCGCCGCCCGCGCAGGGCCACGCTCCCGCAGCCTTTGTCACCGGCGATACGCTGGTGGACGCCGCTCGGGTGGTTGATGCCGCCCTGTATCTGCGCGATGTCCTGGGCTATGCCTATCTCTCCGATATTTGTGTGGTGGACTACCTGACCGACGGAATCTTCGAGGTGGTCTACCGGTTCTACAATGTTGAGGGCGGCCCGTCCCTGGCGCTCAAGGTTCGCGTGCCGCGCGAAAACCCCGTGGTGCCGTCGCTGACGCCCGACTGGCCGGGGGCGAACTTTCACGAGCGCGAGGCGTTCGACCTCTACGGGATTACGTTTGTGGGGCATCCCTACCTCCACCGCATTTATATGTGGGACGAGTTCGAGGGCTTCCCGATGCGGAAGGATTTTCCCAAGCAGGGCGATAAGTATATCGGTGAAGACGAGTAGCCCATGCAAAATGCACACGGCAAGATAAGCGCGCATTTTGCATCTTGAATTTTGAATTCATTATGCTGAAAACGGAAGAACTCCAGATCAATATTGGGCCGCAGCACCCCTCGACCCACGGCGTGTTTCGGATGTTGGTGACGGTGGATGGTGAGACGGTCACCGATCTGAAGCCGGTCTTTGGCTATCTGCACCGCAACCACGAGCAGATCGCGGAGGTGAACACCTACCTGCAAAATATGCCCTATACGGATCGGCTGGATTACTTCAATGCAATGGCAAATAACCACGCTTATGCCATGGCGGTGGAGAAATTGGTCGGGATTGAGGTGCCCGAGCGCGCTGAGTATATCCGCGTGCTGATGGTTGAATTGACCCGCATCCTTAACCACGCTGGTGCCCTGGGCTTCTTGATCAACGATATGGGAGCCTGGCAGACCCAACTCGCCTTCGGTATGCGTGAGCGCGAGAAGATCCTGGATCTTTTTGAGTCGGTCTCGGGTGCGCGCTTGATGTGTAACTACTTCCGCTTTGGCGGGGTGGCCCGCGATCTGACGGCTGACTTTATGCCGCGCCTCAAGGATCTGCTGGTGGCAATGCCGGCCTTCATCGATGAGATGGAGCGCCTGCTGCGTGAGAATGAGATCCTGCTTCAGCGCTCTGAGGGCATCGGTATTTTGCCTAAGGATCTTGCTCTGGCCTATAGTGTCACCGGGCCGGTGCTGCGCGGCTCTGGCGTGGCCTACGACATCCGGCGGGCGGAGCCCTACAGCATCTACGACCGGCTTGACTTTGATGTGCCGGTCGGCTCGGTGGGCGATGTTTACGACCGCATTCTGGTGCGGATCGAGGAGATGCGCCAGAGCAAGCGGATCATCGAGCAGGTGATCGCGCAGTTACCCGACGCGCAGGGCGGCCACATTAACCCTAAGGCCCGCCAGAATGTGCGCCCGCCGGTGGGTGATGTCTACGCCCGCGTTGAGACGCCGAAGGGCGAACTGGGCTTCTATCTGGTCAGCGATGGCTCTAGTAGGCCCTATCGCTACAAGGTGCGTGCGCCCTCGTTCATTAACCTCACGCCGCTTGGTGATATGTGTCGGGGCTATAAGGTTGCCGATATGGTGGTGATCTTGGGCAGCATCGATATCGTGATGGGCGAGGTGGATCGGTGACGACTGAAACGCAGCATGGCAGTGTGATAGTGATGGATCGGCGCAGGGGTAAACTGCGCGCCGGGCAGGGTCTACTCCAGGGACTCAGGGTGGTCTGGGATCACTGGGCAGGCTCGTTTCGCAAGAATGACAACTTCAGCAAGATCCACGGCACGTTTACGGTCGAGTACCCCGAGGAGCGTCTGCCGATGCCGCAGGCGTATCGGAATATGCCGGTGCTGCTCTTCGATGACGAGAGCGGCCACGAGTTGTGTACCGGCTGCTACCAGTGTCAGCGGATCTGCCCGCCGCAGGTGATCCATATCACCCAGGCGAAGGATCCGGTCACTGGCAAGATGGTGCCGGCGGCGACGGAATTCATTATTGAGTACGACGCCTGTATGAGTTGCGGGTTCTGCGCTGAGGTCTGTCCCTTTGACTCGATCAAGATGGATCATGTGTATGAACTGTCTACCGCTAATCGGGCCGCGCTTACGATGCGCAAGGCCCAGCTTAATCGGTCGATCTCGTACTACACCGGTATCGCGCCGGGCCTATGGGCTGAGGTGCAGGCCGGGGCGATGAAGAAACTTCAGGGCAGCATCAAGCGCCGCCCCGATGTGATCGGCCTTGCGGCGAGCCTGACCGAGAAAATTAAGGCTCGCCGCTTGGAGTTGGCTGCTGCCGCCGCTGCCGCGCCCGCCGCTGCTGCTGTGTCGGCTCCCGCTGCGCCCGCCGCGCCCGCCGCAAAACTGACGCCTGAGGAGAAGGCAGCCAAACTGGCGGCGATGAAGGCGGCTAATGCGAATAAGGGCGCGGCTCCCGCGCCTGCCGAGGCTCCGGTTGCGCTATCGCCCGCCGATGCGAAAGCGGCCAAGCTGGCGGCGATCAAGGCGGCCAACGCAAATAAGGGCGCGGCTCCCGCGCCTGCCGAGGCTCCGGTTGCGCTATCGCCCGCCGACGCGAAGGCGGCGAAGCTGGCGGCGATCAAGGCGGCCAACGCGGCCAAGCAGGCCGAGGCTGCGCCGGTGTCAGTTGAGACGGCAGTGGCGACAGCGCCGCTGGACGCGAAGGCGGCGCGGTTGGCGGCGATCAAGGCGGCCAACGCGGCTAAGCTGGCTGCTGAGCAGGGCAATAACGAATAGGTGGCCTTTGCCACAGCCAATGACGGCGAGAGAATAGCTCATGCAAGATGTTGTCAACCAGGTGATCAATACCTCCTTCGGCTGGGGCTGGCCAAGCTGGGCGATTGCGCTGATCGGCTACCTGATCGTTGCCGCGCTCCTCTTTGGGATCGCGCCCTTCCAGATGCTTTTCCTGACTCTGTATGAGCGGCGGGCCATCGCTCGTATGCAAGACCGGATCGGGCCAAACCGGGTTGGCCCTGAGGGTATGTTTCAGCCTCTGGCCGACGGCGTGAAAATCTTCACCAAGGAAGACATTGTTCCCACCGCCGCCGACCAGTGGGTACACTTCATCGCCCCGTGCGTGGTGGTGGCCCCGACGATGTTTATGTTCGCGGTGCTGCCCTGGGGGCCGGGCATGGTGCCAGTTGATATGAATCTCGGCCTGCTCTTCTTCTTCGCCATCTCCTCGGTAAGCGCCGTCGGCCTGATGATGGCGGGCTGGGCGTCGAGCAATAAGTTTGCCCTGGTCGGCGCGATGCGCGCCGTGGCCCAGATGGTGAGCTACGAGATTCCGGCGGTACTCAGCCTGTTGGCGATTGTGCTGGTCACTGGGAGCCTCTCGATTGTTGAACTAATCAACTACCAGGGCGGCCTGTTTATCAGCACTAGGGATGTGGCCAGCGTGCCGGACTGGGGGCTGGGCTGGTTTATCTTCTCGCCGGTGGGGTTCCTGGCCTTTATCGCTTTCTTCATCGCCGCGCTGGCCGAGGGTGAGCGCACCCCCTTCGACATCCCTGAGGCTGACTCGGAGATTGTCGCCGGTTATATGACCGAGTACAGCGGCATGAAGTTCGGCCTGTTCTACCTGGCCCAGTATGTGCTCAACTTCCTGCTCTGCGCGATCACGTCGATCATCTTCTTCGGCGGCTGGCAGGGGCCGGGCGTGGGCTGGCTCTACGCCCAGGCGATTACGCCTGTGAACCCGCAGGGCGGCTGGGTCTTCAATGTGCTGGCCGGTGTCCTCGGCGTGTTCTACTTCCTGACCAAGACCTACGGCTTCTTCTTCGTGATGGTCTGGATCCGTGGGGCCTACGCTCGCCTGCGCATTGACCAACTGATGGACTTCGGCTGGAAGTTCCTCATTCCACTGACCCTGGTGAATATTTTCAGCGCGGCGATCTGGGTGGGCCTGACGAAGTGGGGCGCGGCTGATGGACTAGCCTTTGTGGAGGGCTGGTCGCCGCTGGTGCGCTGGGCGGCGGCCTTTGGGGTGACGTTGGCCTTGAACCTGGGTGCCTACCTCTTCCTGGCGCGGATCTTCGCGCAATCGCAGGATGAGCGCGCACGCCAGGACGATGACGTTCTTGAGCAGTTGACGAACGTGGCGTAGGGGCGCAGCAGCGAGATGAGCGTGTGGCGCTCATCTTGCTGCGACGCCCCTACGGGTGGGAACCGATGGATCTGTTGATTCAAATCATCTTTGGGTTGCTGGCGGCCCTGATCATCGGCGCGGCGATGATGGTGGTGACGGTGCGAAATGTCATCCACGCGGCGCTGTGGCTGATCGCGTCGTTTTTCGCTGTGGCCGCCCTCTACCTGACCCTTGAGGCCGAGTTCATCGCCATCGTGCAGGTACTCGTCTACGTCGGGGCGATCTCGATTCTGATCCTGTTCGCGATCATGCTCACTCGTTCAAGCGAAGGTGAGCGACTACTCACCAAGCACTGGTGGGCGGCGGCGCTGATCTCGCTCGGCCTGTTTGGCGCGGTGCTGCTGCCTACGCTGATTGGCCACACATGGAACATTCCGCTGCCCACCGGCCCGGTTGATGCGCCTGAGACACTCTCGGGGGTAGAGGACATCGGTCGCGGATTCGTCAACGAATTCGTTATCCATTTTGAGGTGGCCGGTATCTTGCTCACTGTCGCCCTGATTGGCGCGATTGTGATCGCCTTTGAGGAGCGCTCCCGCCGCCGCCACGTCCTCACTCTGTCGGAGGAGCATATCCTACGGCAGCGCCAGCAGGCGACTGCGGAGCGGGTGTCGGCGGTCGCTGATGCAGCTGATTAATCGCTCTACGTGCGGCACATCTGCAATCTAAAACCTTGTCTACCGGAGGTAATGCCCGATGACCCGTGCGATTCCGCTTGAAGCGGTGCTGGTGGTGGCCGCCGCGCTGTTCTGTATCGGTCTGTTTGGTGCCCTCTCGCGCCGCAACCTCGTCGGCGTCCTCATGGGCATCGAGCTGATGCTCAACTCGGTGAATATCAACCTGGTGGCCTTCTGGCGCTATCTGGAGCCGCGCTTCATCACCGGGCCGACCTTTGCCATCTTCATCATTACCGTGGCTGCCGCTGAGGCTGCCGTTGGCCTGGCGATGATCATTGCCATCTACCGCACGTGGAACACGGTAAACATTGATAACGTGGATAGTCTGAAGGGTTAGGGCCAATACCTTTCACGTTAACGAAATCTACCGCCGAACAGCCCTCACCCCCCAGCCCTCTCTCCCTAAGCGGGAGAGGGGGAGCCGGAAGCTTCCTGTTTGGGGAATCTCCCCTCTCCCCGTGAGGGAGAGGGGCCAGGGGTGAGGGCTGCCCGGCTATTACTACAGTTGTAAATATCTTCGCAGAAAGGCTCTCGCCGATCACCCCCCCTAGCCCCCCCGCACGCGGGGGGGAACAACGCATTATCCCCCCCCGCGTGCGGGGGGGCTAGGGGGGGTAATTCAAACTACAACTGTAGTATTAGGTGCAGATCTCATCGCGTGATGAGATCTGCCGGGTCAGAATGCTCCTGTCATTGTGGCGACCTGCTGGTAGCGCGCCTTGATCGCGGCGAGCAGGGTTTCATCCACCTCGGCGGCGTTACGGTAGACCTGCTTGTCGAGCATGCGCGCCTTCTCGCCGCCGGGCCAGATCCGCCAGGAGTCGTTGTCGATCACGTCGGCGACGATCAGTTCGCCGGTAGGCAGACGGCCAAACTCGATCTTGAGATCCACCAGGGTCACATCCTGGGCGGCCCAGGCCCGCGCCAGGGCGGCGCAAACGGCCCGGCCCCCGGCGATCATCTGATCGACCTCGGCGACACTGGCGATACCCTGGGCGACGATCTCCGCCGCGCTGATCTGCGGGTCGTGGGCGGCGTCGTCCTTGAGGAAGAACTCCACCAGGGGCGGATCGAAGGGCTGGCCCTCGGCCACCTCGGGGTGGCGGCGCAGGTACGAGCCGGTCGCAAGGCGGCGCATCACCACCTCCAGGGGCAGCATCGCACAGCTACGCACAATAGTCAGGTCGGCGGCGGGGGCACTAACGAAGTGGGTAGCGATACCTTCGCGCTCCAGGTACGTGAAGACATGGGCGGCAGTGCGCCCAGCAATCGCGCCCTTGCCCACGATCTCACTGCGCCGCGCCCCGTCCCCGGCAGTAATGCCGTCCTTATGGAAGATCACCACCAGACTCGGGTCGTCCGGGTGGGCGTAGATAACCTTGGTCTTGCCCTCGGCAAGCTTTGTGCCTAGATCCATAGATGCCTCCATATCCAGCGTTGTACAGCCCTCACCCCCCAGCCCTCTCTCCCTGAACGGGAGAGGGGGAGTATTCCGCACCAGGAAGGGATATACTCCCCTCTCCCCGTGAGGGAGAGGGGCTGGGGTGAGGGCTGTGCGGCGACAGATTTGTATTTAGACATGGCTTCAGGTGTCAGGTTTCAGCTTTACAGTGTGGCGATGAGGCGAGGATACGACGAGGCGATGCTATCGCATCCTCGCGTCCTCGCGTCTCCGCCACACTGTAAAGTTGTTCTGAATCATGTCTTTGCGGGTAATCTTCATCAACAGCATAAAAATGCTAATCGCGCAGCGACACCCCCGGCGTGCCGGTGATCTCACCGACGTGGCGAGCCTCGGGAACAGCGGCCAGGGCGGCGGCCAGCGCCTCGGCGGGGACGACGGCGAGCATACCCAGGCCCATGTTCAGGGCGTGAAACGCCTCGGCCTCGGCCACCTGGCCCTGTTCCACCAGGTACGTGAAGATCGGCGGGATCGCCCACGAACCCCGGCGGATGCTGGCCCCCAGGCCAGCGGGCAAGGCGCGTGGCAGGTTGTCGAACAGGCCACCGCCGGTGATGTGGGCCAGAGCCTTGAGCGGCGCGGCGACGCGTAGGGCTGTGACCTCGGCCAAGTAGCAGCGGTGGACGGCCAGCAGCGCCTCGCCGACGCTCTGGCCCGCGAGAATCTGTGGTCGGGCGGCGTAGCCCGCGCCGGACTCGACGATCCGCCGGGCTAGGGAGTAGCCGTTGGTGTGCAGGCCGCTGGAGGGCAGGGCCAACACCGCGTCACCGGGAGCAATGTCGGTACGCGGCAGCATCTGGGCGCGATCCACCACGCCGATGATCGTCCCGGCCAAGTCGAATGCGCCGAGTGCGTAGACATCGGGCATCTCGGCGGTCTCTCCGCCGATCAGGGCGCAGCCCACGGCCAAACACGCCGCCGCCGCCCCGCCGACCACCGCCGCCACCTGCTCA
>Ga0194060_10003911_pt1 | contig 10436 bp, 5 predicted proteins | sample SepL225m_MetaG_FD_163427 | JGI IMG/M metagenome (GOLD analysis project Ga0194060, IMG submission 163427) | Anoxic zone freshwater microbial communities from boreal shield lake in IISD Experimental Lakes Area, Ontario, Canada - Sep2016-L222-5m | ecosystem: Environmental > Aquatic > Freshwater >... | reverse complement strand
CGAAGCCCAAGTCGCGCCGGAAATTACGATTGGTGCCCGGTATGCGCTGTGTACGGCCCTTGATGAGACCGCGGCAAAAACCCCATGGGGTGGCGGTGGCGCTTGGTCGCGCCACAGCTTGCTGGTAACTTTTCACAACGAGACTTGGGGCGGTGAGAAGTTCTTCCAGGTGCTGGCGCGACTGATACAGGATCCCAAGAAACATCTCGATCTGATCGAAGTGATGGCAGTCTGCATTGCATTGGGCTTTGAGGGTCGTTTTGGTGTCGTGGACAATGGGCGAACCCAGCTCGACACGCTGCGCCGTCGATTGGTTGAAATTATCAATGGCGCACGTGGCGAATACAGCAAGGCTCTGTCACAGCACTGGCGCGGCGCAAAATCCGATGGCAAAGCGAGTTGGGGATTCATGCCGTTGTGGATTACCGTGGGCGTCACCCTTCTTGTGCTGGGGTTGATCTTCTTCCTCTACGCATTTGTGCTTGGTGGAAAGTCGAGTGAAGTTTTCAGCACCATCACCGGCATTCGCCTACCGAAAATGGTCGCAGTGGTCAAGTCGGCGCCAGTCAACCGTTTTGCGCAGTTCCTGGAGCCTGAGGTTCGGGAAGGACTGGTCACGGTTCGTGACGAGGCCGACCGCAGCGTGGTGACATTGCGCGGTGATGGACTGTTTGGGTCGGGTTCGACTGAGGTCAAGGCGCGTTATGTGCCGGTACTGGCGCGGGTGTCCGATGCACTTAATACAGTTCCGGGCACTGTTTTGGTGACGGGCTACACGGACAATGTGCCGATACGGACCTTGCGCTTTCCATCCAATTACGAGTTGTCGCAGGCGCGTGCTGACGTGGTCCAGCACATCATTGACGAGCGCTTGACGACCAGAAATCGAATCCGGTCCGAGGGGCGCGCCGACAGTGACCCCCTGGTACCCAACGACAGTACTGAGAATCGCTCGCGCAATCGCCGCGTGGAAGTGACTTTGCTGCTGTCACCTCAAGAGCGCGATCGCGAACTCAATGCCGCCGTTTCCGGCAAACAGTAGGAGGACGGCCAGTGTTCAGTTCCATCCGCAGCTTTTTTGGAAGAATCATCAATCGCACGACGCTGACGATTCTGCTGCTACTCGTTTTGTCGTTTCTCATATGGTTCATCGGACCATTCTTTGCCTTGTCTTTTTCGAGTGCGCAGTGGCAGCCATTGGGACCGGAGTGGGTGCGCTGGTGTGTCATTGTTGGACTCTGGGTGTTGTGGTTGCTCAAGCTGTTAACGCGCTGGTGGCAGCAACGCAATATCAACGGTGCATTGCTTGGACAGTTGAGCAAGATGCAGGCGACCAAGCCCGGGGAGGGACCGACTGCAGGCAGCGAAGAGGTCGCGGAACTGAATCGTCGGTTCAAGGATGCTGCTGAAATATTGAAAAAGACGCGTTTTTCGCCTCAGGAAAAAGGAGGCTTGCTGACTGGCCTGTCGAAACAATACGTCTACCAGTTGCCGTGGTATGCCTTCATCGGTGCCCCTGGCTCAGGAAAGACTACAGCGCTGGTCAACTCGGGGCTCACTTTTCCGCTGGCTGCCCAATTCGGCAAGGCCGCCATCCGCGGCATCGGAGGTACGCGCAACTGCGATTGGTGGTTTACCAATGAGGCGGTCTTGATTGATACCGCAGGGCGTTACACCACACAGGAAAGCAATCATGCGGTGGACAAAGCGGAGTGGCAGGGTTTCATGAGCTTGCTCAAGCGCTTTCGCCCACGTCAGCCCCTCAACGGAGTATTACTGACTCTGTCCGTCTCGGACCTGTTGCAGATGACAGCGCAGGAGCGTGAAGTTCACGCGGCGACACTCAAGATGCGGCTGGCTGAACTGCGTGATGGATTGGGCGTGCAATTCCCGGTATACGTGGTGGTGACGAAGACAGACTTGCTGTCTGGCTTTCTGGAATATTTCTTGAATCTGACGCGTGAAGAGCGTGCTCAGGTTTGGGGCTTTACTCTGAACTACGAGCCGGCGACAGCTGGGGCCATTGATGTGCGCGAGGTCTTCAATCAGGAGTTTGATTTGCTGTACCGGCGCCTCAATGACGGCATGCATGATCGACTTTTAACCGAGCCCGATATTTCGCGTCGTGCTTTGGCTTTTGCCTTGCCGCAACAACTGGCGGGTTTGCGGGATGTGCTGGGTCGTTTGCTGTCAGCGGTGTTCAGTGAATCCAAATTCAATGAGCAACCTTTGCTTCGTGGTGTGTATTTCACCTCCGGCACACAGGAAGGAACGCCATTTGATCGGGTTTTGGGTGCTATGCAGCGCACGTTTCGAGTGCCCAGCAGGATTGCCGGGGCCGATCCCTCGGCCGCTACCGGAAAGAGTTTTTTCTTGCAGGACTTGCTGCAGCAAGTCATCTTCCCTGAGCGATTTATTGCTGGGCGCAATATGCAGGCCGAGCGACGCAGGCTCTGGTTGCACCGTTCGGGCATGGCAGCCTGCGGCGTGTTTTTCGTTCTCGCGAATGTTCTGTGGTCGCCCTGGGTCAGCTACGGAAATAACGACCGTTATATAGCCGAAGTTGCTGCAAAGGCGCAAGTCCTGCGCAGCAGTGTGGATGGGATTTCGGTTGGAGCCAGTGAAGATGCAGCACTGCTGCTGCCGCTGCTCAATCTGGCGCGCGAAGTGGCGTGGAGCAGTCAGTTTGATTTCAATCGCGTGCCCTGGGGCTACCGCTACGGACTCTACCAAGGCACCAAGCTCGATGCTGCCGCGCAAGTTACCTACATGCGCCTTCTTGACGAGGCCTTTCTGCCACGTATTGCCAGTCGAGTTGAAAACCTGCTGCGCAATGCACCGCCAGACAATGCGGATTACCTTTACCAGTCCTTGAAGGCTTATTTGATGATCAGTGGGGAGGGACGTTTTGATGGCGATGAGCTGAAGCTGTGGATCCGCACTGACTGGGACCGCTCCCTCGCAACAAGCACGCTGGAACAACGCAAGCAACTCGATGAACATCTGGAAGCCTTGATGCGCGAGCGACTGGTCATTTCACCGTTTCCTCTCAATCAGCAACTGGTCCGAAATGCGCGCGAAGTACTTAATCAGCAACCTCCTGCACACCGCACGTACAGCCGAATCAAGGCGCGTCTACTGGGTCCGGAGCCGCCGGAATTCACCATTTCCGGTGTCGCCGGCTCCGAGGCACCAAACGTACTATCTCGGTCCAGCAAGCAGGCGTTGAACGCCGGTATCCCGGGCCTCTACACGTTGAAGGGCTACGCTCTGTTCCAGAAAGAACTGGCTGCAGCGCTGGCCGACATAGGGCTGGAGGATGCGTGGGTTTTGGGACGCAATAACCCATCCTCCAAGCGCACTGTTCTCAATCCAGCTGAAGTACTGCAGCAGTCACAGCAGATTTCGCGCCTCTATCTGACCGAGTATGCCAAGGTCTGGCAGGATTACCTCAACGATGTGCGGTTGATTCCGCGCAACGGTTTGGCAGACACCATTGGCATTGCGCGTATTCTGGCCAGCGTTGATTCACCTCTTTTGTTGCTGACACGTGCCGCCGCCCGCGAAACCACCTTGATTCGAACCGATGCGAGTGCTACCACGGGTGTCGATCAGGCGGTTGAAAGGTTAGGACGTTTAAAGCGGGAGATGACCAGCGCTGCGGCCATCGGGGTGGGGGGCATTGGGGCCGCGGCCGGATTTCAAGACAAGCTGGAGATGATCGTGCAGGGCCCGTTCGCGTCACTGCATGCGGTGACCCGCGGCGCACCTGGAACGGCACAGGTCGACGCACTTGGCAAAGTGATGGAAGAATACCTGGCCAGTTTGGTGGCGGCTGATAGTGCGCTTCGCAGTGGCAGCATTCCGCGGACCCAGGATGCCGAGAATCGTCTGCGTAGCGAAGCAGCGCGCATGCCGTCACCGATCAGAGCGGTGCTGGAGGCTATGGTGGGACAGGCCTCGCAACAAATTGCCGGCGGCACACGTAACAGCGCTAGCGCCAATATCAAGGGCAGTGTTGGGCAGACATGCGCGGCCGTTATAACAGGGCGTTACCCGTTCGTGCGCGGCGCTCAGCAGGACGTGCAACCGAATGATTTTGCGCAGGTGTTTGCGCCCGGTGGTCTGATGGATGATACTTTTCAGAAAAGCTTGGCACCCTTTGTTGACACGTCCAAGGCGACTTGGGTACCGCGACCTGGTGCCGAAGGCGCTGCGGCCGGGTCCAGTGTAGATCTGGCGCAGTTCCAGCGTGCGGCAGTCATAAGGGATGCCTTTTTTCCGCCAGGTAGCCGTACCATGCGGTTTGAGTTGATTGTTCGCGTTGTACAGCTAAGCGGGGCGGACAGGGTAGAGCTCGATATCGACGGCCAGAGTGTGGTGGCTGGCGCCGCTAGCGATGGCTCTAAACGTATCATTTGGCCTAGTGTTGTGGGAACCAATCAGGTCCGACTGCTGGTGGGTGGCAAGGGCGCACTGGTCACCGAAGGACCGTGGGCGTTGCAGCGCCTGATGGACCGTGGCCAGGTTCAAACCACAAACTCGGCTGAACGCGTGGTGGTTCACTTTATTGTGGATGGACGAACCATTGGCGTTGAATTTACGGCCCAGTCGGTGCGCAATCCGTTGCGCCTGCCGCAGCTGGACGGCTTTTCCTGCCCTGGAAGAGGCTGACCATGGAGCGCTCAAACCTGCTAGCCACGGTCGAAACAGACGCGCGTGGGGGTCCACCAGCACCCGACTTCGCATGGTTCGGCAAACTGCCAAGTGCTGGTGACTTTGTATCTCGCCGCATGCCCTACCCACTGCAGCAGTTCTGGGACCGTTGGTGCGCCGCCGGAATGGAGTTGCTCAAAACAGGCAATCGCGGGGGAGGCTGGGATTTCTGGCGCAACACTCCCAAGTGGGCCTTCTTGCTGCCTGCGCAGCCTGGGGTTTCGGTTGGCCAGGTGGGAGTCTTGGCGCCATCTTGCGACCGCGTTGGCCGTAATTTCCCGCTCCTGGTCAGCGCAGCGCTTCCGAAAGAGCAGCTTTCGTACTTGTTGCCACGCATCGGGCCGCTCGTGCTGGCCTGGGGGGAAGTTATCGCGCAAGCGCAGTTTGCAAGAGAAAGTGTTGATACGCTCGATGGAAGACTTGAGGCCGCGTTAGGCACGATTCTCGCCGCCGAGGTGATCGTCGTCGACTCTGAAGCAACGCTGCCACGCGGTTTGAGCCCTGTGACGCTGCCATGGCCCGATCTCGCCACGGCGTTTGATGTGCAGGGCACAGAGAGTTACTGGTGGAGTATTCCTCCCGCCAGCACCGGGTTTCGAGCCCGCACGCACGTGGGCGGGCTCACTGGCGTGCACTTTTTGGGCTTATGCTCCTGATCGAGGCTTTGGTCAAATTTGCACGTCGGTTTTCTCGTGTTCTACCTGCCAAGTTTTGCCTTTTCCTTGCTGAAAGCCTCGTGGAACGTGCGCGAGCAGCTCCGGTTTTTATAGCGATATGGTGGCCAGTTGCAATGCCAGCGCATTGTGGCGCTCCACCAATGGGACCAGTTCCAGCGTGGTAAGTTGCCCCTGGTGCACCACGACTCGCCCGTTGACAATGGTGTAGTCGGCCTGTGGGCTGGCGCATAGCAGCAGGCTGCCCACGGGGTCATGCACTGCACCCCCGGCGAACCCCAGCGTGTCCAGATCGAACAGTGCCAGGTCCGCGCACATTCCCAAAGCGAGGTGACCGATGTCGTTGCGTCCCAGTACCTGTGCGCCCCCGCGCGTGGCGATGGCGAGGGCATCGCGCGCCGACATCTCGCTCGGCGCCAGATCGCAGCCATAGAAAGTTTTCCCCTCGCGCACTTGGGGCGGTTGCAGGGCGCGGCCGACTCTGGCCAGCAGCAGGGCCTGGCGTGCTTCATTGAGCATATGCCCAGCGTCGTTGCTGGCGCTGCCGTCCACGCCCAGGCCGACCGGAACGCCTGCATTGAGCATGCGGCGAACCGGCGCGATGCCGCTGCCCAGGCGCATGTTGCTGCACGGGCAATGCGCCACACCGGTGCGGCTGGCTGCAAATAGGTGGATGCCTTCATCGTCGAGCCGCACACAGTGGGCGTGCCAGACATCGGGGCCCAACCAGCCCAGGTCCTGCACGTACTGAGCGGGCGTGCAGTTGAATTTTTCGCGGGAGTAGGCCAGGTCGTGGTCGTTCTCAGCCAGGTGCGTATGCAGCCGCACACCGTAGTGCCGTGCCAGCAGGGCCGACTCGCGCATCAGGTCGCGACTCACACTGAAAGGCGAGCAGGGAGCTACCGCGATTTGGGTCATGCCACCTTGCGCAGCATCGTGGTACTGCTCGATCAATCGCTGTGTATCCTGGAGAATGAAATCTTCTCGCTCCACCGCGCGGTCGGGCGGCAGCCCACCCAAACTCTGGCCTACGCTCATGCTGCCGCGGGTAGCTACAAAGCGCATACCGATTGCGCGTGCCGCTTCGATGCTGTCGTCCAGACGTACGCCGTTGGGATATATGTAGAGGTGGTCGCTGCTGGTGGTGCAGCCGCTCATCAGCAGTTCGGCCATGGCCACCTGGGTGCTTACCTGCACCATCTCGGGCGTCAGTTCGGCCCAGAGCGGGTAGAGACCCCGCAGCCAGCCAAAAAGTTCGGCGTTCTGCACCGCTGGAATTGCGCGCGTGAGGGACTGGTACATGTGGTGGTGCGTGTTGACCAGCCCCGGGATAACCAGGTGATGGGATGCATCGATCACCACGTCGGCGGCGTTGGCTGCGGGTGGCAGGTCGGCGTGAGGCCCAAGGTACACAATGCGGTTGTCTCGAACAAAGATGGATGCATCCCGCAACTCGGAAGCCTGCGCTGTGTCGGCATGGTCAAAGGTAGCCACGCAGCGTGCGTTTTGGATGAGCAGGGTGGACATGTCCGGTCTAGTCAAAATAGGGCTGCTGGTACAGACACAGAAAGCATTTCACCATGATTGAACCCGATCCTCACCATCACCCGCGCGCGTTTCTGGAATATCTCTACCGGGTGGCGGTGCGGCAGGCCTTGCCAGCCCACACCCTGAAAGACCATCTGCCGTTACCACCGACAGCAGTTGGCGCCCGCACGGTGGTGCTGGGTGCTGGCAAAGCGGGGGGTGCCATGGCGCAGGCGCTGGAAGCGGCGTGGCCGGCGGATGCGCCGTTGCAGGGGCTGGTGGTGACGCGTTACGGTCACACGCCACCCCGCGCACCCGGGAGTCCGCCCGCACGCATTGAGGTGGTTGAAGCGGCGCACCCGGTGCCTGACGCAGCGGGACTGGCCGCCGCACGGCGCATCATGGATCTTGCCCAGGGACTCACCGAACGGGATTTAGTGCTGTGCCTGATTTCCGGCGGTGGGTCTTCCTTGCTGACACTGCCCGCACAGTGGCAAGGGGGTGGCCTGCAGTTGGAGGAAAAGCAGCAAATCAGCCAGGCCCTGCTTCGCAGCGGTGCCACCATCGCGGAGATGAACTGTGTGCGCAAACATCTCTCGGGTATCAAGGGGGGGCGACTGGCATTGGCCTGCGCCCCGGCCCGCGTAGTCACCCTGCTGATCAGCGACGTGCCGGGGGACGACCCCTCGGTGATTGCCAGTGGACCCACGGTTGCGGACCCCACCACCTGTGAAGATGCAATGCAGGTCTTGCAGCGTTATGGCATTGCGCTGTCGGAAGACCTGGAACGCATGCTGCGGTCGGGCGCGCTGGAAACCCCCAAGCCGGGTCTGGAAGCGTTGGTCCGCAACCGTGTGCAACTGATCGCCACACCGTTGCAATCATTGCGGGCGGCTGCAGAAGCGGCCCGTGCGGCGGGCCTGGAGGCGCATATCCTGAGCGACGCGATGGAGGGCGAGTCGCGCGAGGTGGGCGCTGTGCACGCGGCCCTGGCGCGCGCAGTGGCACTGCGTGGCGAGCCTTTTGCGAAGCCCTGCGTACTGCTCAGCGGGGGCGAGACCACTGTGACCGTGCGTCCAGTGGCCGCCGGCGTGGTACCCGGGCGCGGCGGACGCGCTGGCGAATTCTGCCTGGGACTGGCCAAAGCCCTGCATGGCCAGGGAGGTGTGTGGGCGCTGGCGGCGGACACGGACGGTATCGACGGAGTGGAAGACAACGCCGGTGCCGTGGTGATGCCGGACACACTGGCACGTGCACAGGGTTTGGGCATGAGAGTGGATGACTATCTGCACCGCAACGATGCCTACGGGTACTTTGCCGGTCTGGGTGACCTGTTCACCACCGGGCCTACCCATACCAACGTCAACGACTTCCGGGCGGTGCTGGTCACCAAAGTTTGATCTTGCTCAAGGTCTTGCCGGTGCTTGCGCGGCACAGTGTCGCCCATGTGTGTCAATGATTCCAAGCTCTTTTTGCAACCCACCGAGACTGTCGCCGCCGGCACACTTCTTCTGCGTCGCTCGCAAGCATCAGATACGGTGATCTTTATTGAATCGGGTCGCGTGGTGCTGGGCGTGGTGTCTGCGCAGGACGGATTGATGGAGCACCAACTGGGTGTAACCGAGGGCCCCGGTTGGCTCGAGGCAACTGCGGCCGTGCTCAACCGCTCCAGTGCGGTTGATGCCGTTGCCGAAACCGATGTCATGTTGCGCCGTTTGCCGCTGGCTGATTTTCGTGATGCCATGCTGACCACGGCGCAGGGCGAGCAGTCGGTGCTGATTGATGTGGCACGGGCACACCGTCAGCAGACCGAGTTGGCCGTGAGTCGCCTGGCCAAGGACGCAGAAGCGCGCTGCGCAGAATGGTTGTTGAGTCATGCCCAGACCAACGACAAAGGCTGCTCGGTTCAGTTGCAGCAACGCAAGCGGCTGATTGCTGCCCAGTTGGGCATTGCGCCCGAGACCTTGTCGCGCGTGCTGCGGCATCTGCGCGAACGCTGCCTCATCAGCGGTTCGGGGCGCACGGTCAACCTGGTGGACCCTGGCGGGCTTCGTTCCCTGGCGGGAGTCTGAAGCCGCGAGGCGACAGGGCGTTCTGCGTCGTGTCCGCTGCCCGAGCTCCTCCTTTACCTGCACAGATCACCCAGTCGCCCCGCGGCTTCAGGCAGTCTTGTAGCCCATGGTCTGGGGCAGCCATAGCACGATCTGTGGAAACACAGTAATTGCCACCAGCAGCAACAGCAGCATGACCAGGAACGGCCAGCCTTCCTTCATCATCTCGCCAATGGGGATACCGGTCAGTGCCTTGGTCACGAACAGCAGCATGCCAAAGGGTGGATGAATCAGCCCGATCATCATGTTGAGCACCACCAGCACACCAAAGTGCACCAGATCTACCCCCAGCAGTTTGGCCGCAGGCAACAACATGGGAACAAACACCAGCAGCAGCACCGACACGTCCAGAAAGCAGCCCAGCACCAGAAACATGACGTTGACCAGCAGCAGAAATTTCAACTGCGAGAGCTGCATGCTGTCGACCCACTGCGCCATGGCCTGTGGAACGCCTTCAGAGGTGAAAGCGTAATTGAGCATGAACGACCCTGCCAGGATGAGCGTGATGACCGCACTGCCTCGGGTGGACTCCATGACCACCGCCCAGAAGCTGCGCCAGGTGAGCGCCCGAAATACCACGGCTGCGAGAATGAGCGCATGCAGGGCAGCCACCGCAGCGGCCTCGGTGGGCGTGAACACGCCCGAGTAAATGCCGCCCAGCAGCACGATCGGCATGGACAGCGGCAACGCACCCCGAAACACCAAACCGACCCATTCGGAGCGAGGCACCGGTTCGTCGCGTGGCATATCGCGTTTGACCGCAATGATGTGCACCACCACCATCATCAGCACTGCCATCAAAAATCCCGGGACCACCCCACCCAGGAACAATGCACCCACCGATGCGCCCGACACCAGTGCGTAAATCACCATCGGAATGCTGGGCGGAATGATTGGCCCCAGCGTGGCACTGGCCACCACCACGGCACCGGCAAAGCCGCGCGAATATTCCGGCTTCCTGAGCATTTGACGAATCGTCACCAGTCCGGGGCCGGCCGCATCTGCAATCGCGCTGCCGCTCATGCCAGAGAAGATCACGCTCACCAGAATATCGACCTGGGCCAGACCGCCGCGCATGCGCCCCACGAGAATTCGGCAAAAGTCAAAGATGCGTTCGCTCACCGTACCAGCGTTCATGATGTTGGCCGCAAAAACAAACAGCGGCACGGCCAACAGGACGTAGCTGTTGTACAGGCCATTGCAGACTTGCTCGGCCACCAGTCCCAGATCCTGGTGCTTGACCAGCAGGTAGGCAAAACCTGATGCCAGCATGGAGAAACCTATCGGCATGCGCAGCAACATGCCAGCCACCATGACGCATACGAGCACGGAGATGCCCAGCGTCACAGACGCAACCCCGCTTCCACACCCACGCCGCGGACGGCATTCCAGATTGCAAAGAGGCTTC
>Ga0194060_10003910_pt1 | contig 10436 bp, 12 predicted proteins | sample SepL225m_MetaG_FD_163427 | JGI IMG/M metagenome (GOLD analysis project Ga0194060, IMG submission 163427) | Anoxic zone freshwater microbial communities from boreal shield lake in IISD Experimental Lakes Area, Ontario, Canada - Sep2016-L222-5m | ecosystem: Environmental > Aquatic > Freshwater >... | reverse complement strand
TCCTGCAGTTGCTCGTCTTCCAGCTGAAGTTGTGATGCCACGGCCTCCAGCGGATCAATCTTTTCATGATCAAGTCTGCGCGTCAGCTTCTTTCGCATCCTCGCCAATATGTGTTCCGCATCATCCCTGCTCAAGAGCTTGGCCTTTTCGATCCATTCTGGCGATGGCGCTGTCAATTTCATATTAAGTTTTCCTTTCGCTGGACGCCCAATTCATGCTTAGCTCCGGGCGGTTGGGAGCCGATATCTTTACTGGTTTTTCTCAGGGAAATAACATCTTAGTCGCCGAAGTTCGTGCCCACACGACGCGCACTGCCGATCCATGAGTGGTTGAGGGGTACGATCTTATCCTTACCGGCGACATCTTCAAGCTTGACCGCGCGCGTACCTTCGCCTTTCGCCGCCACCATGACTCCGTAAGTACCTCTGGCAATCAAATCTGTGCAGGCAGTGCCTAGTCGCGTTGCCAGCAGGCGGTCGCCTGCAGACGGTGCGCCACCGCGCTGTACGTGGCCGAGAATAGTGACACGAGCTTCGAGACCGGTCAGGGCTTCAAGGCGTTTGGCGAGCCTCAGTGTCCGGTCGGCGTAGAACAGTTCGGCAGCATCGGCTTCCTGATCATCAGCTTCGCGTCCGTCTTTGGCTTTCGCCGACTTCTTGCCAATCGGCTTGGCCGTAGCGATAGCAGCCAGATCCTGCTGCGAGACGGCCCCCTCGGCCATGGCGACAATCGAGAAGGGGCTGCCGCCACGTGCTCTTGCCCGAATCGCCGCTGCCACGCTGTCGACATCGTACGGAATTTCCGGAATCAGAATAACGTCGGCACCGCCGGCGATCCCTGCACCGAGTGCCAACCACCCGGCGCGATGCCCCATGACCTCGACCACGATGATGCGATGATGGCTGTGAGCCGTACTGTGCAGCCGATCGATGGCCTCGGTGGCAATGCCCAGGGCAGTATCGAAACCGAAAGTCGTGTCCGTCCCGGCCACGTCGTTATCGATGGTCTTGGGTAGCGTAACGACGTTGAGCCCTGCCTGCTTCAGGCGCAGGGCATTCTTTAATGTCCCACCTCCACCGAGGCAGACCAGGCAGTCCAGATGGTTGACATGGTAATTGTCGGCGATCGCATCGAGCATATTCAGCATTTTGCCGCCGACCGGCATCTTGTGCGGCTTGTCGCGACTGGTGCCAAGGATGGTGCCACCAATCGTGAGAATACCCGAGAGCTGGCTGCGGTCGAGCGGCATGGTGCGGTTTTCCATCAGGCCACGAAAGCCATCGCGAAATCCGAGGATATGCATGTCGTAATAGCCAAGAGCGGCCTTGCCGACGCCGCGGATGGCTGCGTTGAGCCCAGGACTGTCGCCCCCGGCAGTGAGGATGCCAATGAATTTACTCATGGTTGCGGCTCTCTGGGAAATGTATCGGCTAGCCTGCCATCGGCTCAGTTAGCTCTCGGCAGGCCCGGGCATTGCCCAGGCGCGTAGCGCCCGCAACAGCGGCCGCTTCTTGGTCTGGTGCGTTTGCATGCGGCGCAGGATATCGTCGAGGGTTCGCATGGCCTCTGTAATGTGCGGCCCCTTGTTGAGCATCACGCATTCGGCCCGTTCTCCCATCGCTGCATCGGTAATCTCGGCGCGGGAGGGTAACCCGGTCTTGGCCAAAGTTTCCAGTACCTGAGTGGCCCATATCACGGGCATATGGGCCGCCTCGGCCGCCCAGAGGATTTCCTCCTGGACTTCCGCCAATCTCTCGTAGCCGCATTCAACGGCCAGGTCGCCGCGTGCAATCATGACCCCGGCAGCATTGCTGCCCATCGCCGAAAACAATAATTGCGGGAGATTCTCGAAGCCGCGTCGAGTTTCAATCTTGAGCACGATGCCGATCTTCGGTGCTCCCAGGTCGCTCAGGCAGGCACGCAAGGTCTCGATATCGGTTGCCCGATGCACGAACGACAGGCCTACCAGATCAGCCTCCTTGGCGACGACAGCCAGATCCTCGATATCCTTGTCAGTCAGGGCTGGCAAGTCAAGTTGGCTATCCGGCAAGTTGATACCCTTGTCACCGACCAGTTTCTCTCCGCTATCCCGTGCATGGGTGATTTCCACCTCCAGCCACTCCGGCTGGATGCGGCGGATCACACCGCCAATGCGTCCGTCATCGAACCAGATTCTTTCCCCAACACTGACCTGCTCGAATACTTCCGGCAAGGTGCAGGTTACGGTTGCGACCGGTTGATGCCCCTTTCCTCGCCCTTTGATAACCGGCTGAACGACCATATCGCGGGTCAGAAGCAGGGTCGCTCCGCGCTCCAGATGCAGTGTGCCCTCCCGATGAGGCAGGTCGAATACAAGGCTGGCGCGAGGTCCGCGGCCCTTGCGACGCTGCTTGAGGCTCGTTTTCGGTACCAGATAGACGGTCTGAGCGCAGTCAGCCAACACGCCGATCTCATCCCGATGAACCACCAGCAGGCTGCGGTCTGCGCCGCGAGCATCGATCAGATCAATGCTGTCACCTGTCTCCAGCAGAGCAAGCCATTTTGCATTGACCCCAATATGCACCGCCGCGCCGACCACCGGCATGGTCGCTCCAGCTTCTCGAATCCCGACACGGCCTGGAGCCAGGACACGGCCGACCTCGTTCCGCTCAGGCCTTAGCTTTAGTACGGCCGGGCCTGGAGCGATGGAGCCCGTGCGCAACTTCGGCCCCCCAAGATCCATGAGTATCCGCACCGGCCTGCGCAGGGCACGTGCAGCGCGGCGGACCTTCGCCGCCATCGCTTTCCATTCAACGGGACCGTCATGGGCGCAATTGATGCGGGCGATATCCATTCCCGAGTCGACCAGTCGCCTTACCAGGCCGAAATCTCCTGCGGCCTCCGAAGGCAGAGTAACCATAATGCGCACGGCCCTTCCCGGTGGCGGCACTCCCAGCAGTTCGGCCGTATGATGTTCAAGCAGTTTCTGGCTGCTCTGGATACCTGCTGGCTCGTCCTGTGGGCGCGGTTGCCAAGGCTGACCGGTCAATCGGTGCAGGACGCCAAGAACCTTGTCCAGATTGGCCAGAACATGGGATTCGGCGCGTCCCAGCGAAGATAGGCCGACCCAGGCCAGCCATTCTTGAAGTGGGCGCCGGTCGCTCTGGCGTAACGCGAGGTAGTGGGCAAGATTTCGCGCACTGGCCCGATAGACGGGAGCGACGCTCTCCAGGTAAGGGGCCAAGGTCGCCTCCATTTCCAGCATGCTTTCACGCAAAGCCCACAACTGTTCAATGATGGCGCTGGACTCGCCCTTGTCCCACGTATCGGCAGCTGGCCGATGCTCAATTCGTTTCATGTTCATCGTAGCGAGATGAAGAAGCCCCCATCCGATGGTCTCCAAGAATATAAAAGTACATGCGCATCGAGAGTGTTCACTGGAGCAAATACTTGGTGCAACTTAATTGTCCGCACCGCAGCGATCATCGACCGCAAAAGCACCCTTGTGCAAAAGAATATTCCCGTCTGGTCTGCGCAAGTATGTGTCTGGCTCAGCCAGATCAAACTGCTGATTCAACCCGATGTGAACGCAATGTGTCCCATTGTTCCAGAGGGTCTCCCACAGCTGAGACAACTCACTATCATCGTGTGCGCTCACAAACTCGCCAGGCCACGCTGCTCGTGTCCCCTCATGCCAGAATGTTTCAACATTCTCAAGTGCGCTCCACCACGCTTCGAGTTCCGCCGGAGGGATACCCGGGAACCAAAGCCACTCATGGTTGCCGAAATCCTCTTCCAACGGGATGACGAACTCACTGTCACATCTACGAATGACATCCGACAGATTTCTCACGTCCAAGATAACTGCCTATACGCACGAATAGTCGAACAAATAAACCAAGCCCCAGGAAAGCAGAAAGGAACTGAACATAGTAGGTCGGACGATTTAAAGAATAGGTCTTTGACAGGTATTGGGCCTACACCTTGAGGCTTTAAGCAATAACCTGCATGAGAGGAATGAAGAAATCGCACTTGACCAAGCTACAGTTTATCAAGTGGCGAGCAACCGATTGTTACAGTTCTGTTACTCACAGGATCGCCACACAGGGTTTATGTGTTTTCGCGATAGCTTCACCATCCACGAACTCAAGTACGAACTGATTGCCGCAGTTAAGAGATGTTGCGTTGCCAAAGGTCTGGCTGTAAAGAAAAGCGAGGTATTGCGAGCCGCCATTATTGGCTTTGCTGCCCTGAGCGACAGCGCTGCTGCCAAGGCCCTTCAGTCCCTGCCGATCATCAAGTCCGGCCGTCCGGCCAAAGGGCAGAAGTAACGTGGGTGACCCAGTCGGCCAGATCGTGGCTGTAGTAAAGCTGTAGTCAAGGTGCAATCTTGGCGTGATGGAATGCGTCGTGTCACCGCTTTTCGGTTCATCAACAAGGGGCTTTAAGCGGTCACATGTGCGTTAATTTCTCCCACATCTCTTGAGAGGCTCCTATGTACGCCACCCCTGAAGAATACACAACCACCACCAAAGCCAACTTCGAGACATCCTTGGCCCTTGCCAACGCCGTTTTCGCTTCCGTCGAGTGCCTCACGGCCCTGCATCTCAATACTGCCCGCACTCTTTTCGAGGACGGTTTGGCCGGTTCCAAGGCTTTTCTCGGGGCCAAGACCCTCCATGATGTTGCCGTGCTGCGTATCGGCATGGCTCAACCGGTTTTCGAGAAGACGGTTTGCTACTCCGGCAGCACCTATGAGATTGCGTTCCAGAGCAGTGAGGAGGTTTACAAACTGATCACATCGCAGCTCTCGGATATGAGTACGCATGCCATCTCGAGTCTGCAAAATGCCATAAAGAGCACCACAGCCAACTGGGAGGCAACCAGTGCCCTTTTCAAGGCCGTGGTGGCCACTGGTAAGCCTGCCCACGGCAGATCCACCAGCAAGACTACCAACAAAGCAGTCGATCTTCCCGATACCGTCGAGGCTGTTGCAACTAAGGCCGTCGTCGCACCCAAGGCAAGGAAAGCAGCCTGATCGGTGGTGAACTTCCTAGAACCGGACCGAACCATTTCCGACGGCCTGCGCTTCAGGCTGTCGCCGTTGGAGAGTTCGTTTACAGACGTATCACTTTGTGTTCGCCGCACCAAGAGTGCATAGTTACCAGCGGAAAACACCATCGGTGAAGTTCCCGAGGTGACTGATCACCAGCAAAGTACGGCGGATAGCGATGGCAGGCGCCCGTGCCATGATCCTGCTCAACATAATAGCGGCAGGTGCTGCATATAGCCTTCCGTTCTATTTGCGTTTTTTTCATATCATTTTCCACGAGTACCACCAATCTGAAGGTGAGCACTATATGCGTAATTTCGACTGCGCTTGTTAAGGGTCATTACGCGCTGACTCAGGCACTCAAGAACGGACGAGGATTCCTTCGTATGGGAGAATTCCTGCCAGATAGTGCTGATTACGGTAAGGTGCGTTCGGCTCAACGCACAGACGGGAGAACATTGTGGAAATTTGGATACTGGTGGCACTCATCGTTGGTAGCGGGATTCTTGCCATGGCCGAAATGGCGGTTGGCGCGAGCCGCAATTCGCAACTGGCCATGCGCGCTCGCGACGGCGCCGCAGGCGCGGCGGCGGTACTGCTGTTTCGCCAGCATCCCAGCCGCCTGCTGGCGACGACACAGTTGGGCATAACCGCCATGGCCATGCTCTCCGGGGCGTTCGGCGAATCGCTCTGGGTGCCGCGCGTAGAGACCTGGCTGGTCAATGCTTTGCCGGCACTGAGTGGCATCAGCTATGGGCTTTCGCTGGCGCTGGTGGTAATCATGATCACCTTCTTCTCGATCGTTTTCGGCGAGGTAGTGCCCAAACGTATTGCCCTGGCGCGGCCCGAGAGCATCGCCATCGCCATGGCCGCACCGATCAATCTGCTGTTGCGAATCGCTCACCCGCTGGTGAGTGTCGTGTCAAAGACCGCCGACCGCGTGCTCGATTTCGTTCCGTTCAAGGAATCGGCCGAAGCCACGGCAACCGACGAAATTCGCTTCCTTATTGAAGCCGGTCGCAAGGAGGGTTCCCTGGACAAAACCGAGGGCGAAATTCTTGGCAACGTATTCAGACTGGACAACCGACGGGTGGCAGCGATCATGACGCCAGCCGCCGACATCGCCTATCTTGATCTCACACTGCCCAGGGATGCAAATATGCAGGTGCTCGAGCAGCGTAGCGTCTCCCGTTTCCTGGTTTGCAAGGGTGGCGTGGCCAATCCGGTTGGCTTTGTCGAAGGCCGCGAATTGCTGCGGGTGGTGATGGGAGGCGACGCGCTCGACTTCGGCAAGCTGTCGCCCAAGGTACCGCACTATGTGCCCAATACACTGACCCTGATCGGGCTGCTTGAATTCTTCAAGTCGAAGCAAACCCAAATTGCCTTGGTGGTGACCGAGTTCGGCGCGACCGAAGGCCTGGTCACGCTTTCCGATTTGATGGGCACGGTGGTTGGCGAGGTACTGTCGGGGGCAACCGAGGCACCGCTTGCAGCACAGCGTAGCGACGGCAGCTGGTTACTCGATGGACTGCTCCCGATCGATGAAGTCAAAGAGGTACTGAATCTGCCGCCACTGCCTGAGGAAGATTTAGGCAATTACCACACTCTCGGTGGCTTCATGTTCTCTCAAATCGGACATATCCCCAAGAAAACCGAGAGCTTCGAGTGGGGCGGTTGGCGCTTCGAAGTGGTAGACATGGAACGAAACCGTGTCGACGAAGTATTGGTAAAACGAGTTGAATCGTAGCCGCCGTAGCAACCCGAGCTGATGGCGCCACAAAATCAAACTTCCTTGGCAACGCTTCTATCGAGATTCATTTGAATCGGCTGACGCCGAGGAGCCTGAGTGGTGGTTTGGAAGCGCCCGAGGTGAAACATGACATCATCCTGCCGATGAAAGAAATTCGAGAATCCAACCAGGAATCCCTTGATGGAGCCGGATTTTTGAGCTTCGCGATTTTTGAACACACTGTGACGAGCCAGAAATTCGCGCTCTTCCGTGGATGTCGCCGCGACAGAAAACACCACTCCCTTCCTGTTCGCTGCCTCGTCCAGAAGCAGCTGGATTCTGATATCGGAAATATTGTGCCAAGGTACGTGTAACCACGGAATGTCCTTCGTTCGCGTAACAATTGACTTCGCCCGGGAAGAAGGGAAATAGATACCCTCATGGTCGCAAGCGAAGTAGATGGAGGCTGCCTCGGGACGACGGCGCAGTGCGATCACGACCAGAATGCCTGATGCGAGCCACAGCGTTACGGTGAGTGGCAAGGAGTTGCTAGAGATCGATAATGCCAGATAGGCCAGCAGCCCGGCGATTAGCAGGCTAAGACCGAGATATGTTGCCTCAACCCAACGTGGTGTGCGGTAAATGAAGTGGTCATCACCAAATGCTGGCCGTGCGCTTAATGTTTTATTCAATGCATGGCTCCAGATGATTGCATGGTTTCCGCTTTTGACGCGGTGAGTGTCGGCGCCATTCATTACAGAATCATTACAAAATTATTTCAGCGAACCAGACATTTTCGAGCAAGCCAGTCACACGCCTGGTTGGCCACCCATTGTGCATCGTCGAGCGGTATGTCGTGCCCGGCGCTGGGATGCTCGGCAAAGTCGGTCTTCCAGCGCAGTGCTAGCCGTCTCGAACAGCGCGGATTGACCAGGTGATCCTGAGTACTGGCGAGAATCAGCAGGCGTGCTGCGGGTTTCTCGTCCATGCGGTAACGACCTGCCGCCAACAGTTGACGAAGCGCGTTGCGGCGCGAGACCGGACATTCGTTTCGCCACGCGACCCATGTATCGAGGATCGGTGCGGGGTTGTCGGTGAGGTTGCTGGTCAAGCCAAGGATCATTGCCTCATGCTCGGCCAGACTGCTACCCAGCAAGGCTTGCCTCAACAAGATGGGGTAATTCTCAGGACGCAAGCGCTGATAGAAAGGGCTGAAAGGGCGCACACTGGTGTTGATTAGCACGCATCCCGCGATGTCCTCAACATGACGCTGTGACCAGGCCATCGCCACCATGGCTCCGAGAGACATCGCCAGTAAGAAATAGGGTGGCTTCAATCCGCGCGCCTGTATCTCGGCGTGGCAATAGTCGGCCATCTGCTCGACACGAGTCGGACTTTCCATCTGATTCAGGCGACCATTCCCCGGCAGGTCTAGCGTAACGATTTCTGCATCGGCGATAGTGCTGCGCAAGACGTGAGGAAAGACGCCCCAATGACGGCTTTCGCGCGTCAGGCCACGCAGAAGTATCCATGTGCTCATGTTCCGTTGCGGTACCACAAGTCCCTTGCATTCTCTCGATGCTGCACACGCGCCGCGCCAGTGGGAAGCCAGCGCGGGTAGCCACTGGCAGCACGAACGAGGAAATCGAGCCAGGATAGGTGCCTGCGCAGCACGCGTTGCTGGCGATGCCCGATCAGCGGATTAAAAATGCCGTGACGCGAAAACAGTTGGCGCGGATTTTTTTTGACCCAAAGCCACGACCCCATTTCCAGGGTCAACGGCAGGAAGACACGCCCGGGATCTACTGACTGCAAGTAAAGGTAATCCCACAGGTCACCGTGAGTCAGGTACTGGCAGCTTTGCGGCTCAAACAGGTAACTGTGATTGGTATAGGTCTGATCGAATATTTCCTTCAGCGCATGAATCTCGGGCAGATGTTCGATTGGTAGCTTAGTGTGGGCATGAGGAAACCAGATGCGATCGTGTAATCCGAAACCGGAATGACAGTCCAGCGCCAGGCTGAATTCGCGTGTCAGCAGTTCTTCTTCGACGATACGGCAAACCGCCTGGCTCTCGGCTTCCATCGAGCCACCGCGCGGCCCCTGATACCAGGGCAGCCCGGAACTGAGACGCTGACCGCCAATCAGGAAGGGCACGCGTTCTGCCGACTCGAGCGGCGCATTGCGCATCAGGTCAATGCCATTGGGATTGGCGCGCGTACCCCGCCACATGCCGCCAGGATTGACAATGGGCATGAACACCAGACGCAGGGATTCCAACTCCCGGTGAAGCACGCTATCCCAACGCAAACGTGCCACCAGGCTGCTCAAATACACCAGCACTACCTCGGCACCGATGCGTTCGAGGCCATGCACGCCGCCGAAGAAACCAACCGCCGGAACGTCTGGACTCGGATTGCCCAGACACACAACATATACCGGGAAACGCTGCGCACCACACTCTACCTCGCAAACAACTCGCGTCGACAGGTGGGGAACACCCGCGTCGATGATCCGTTCCAGTTCGTTGAGTTCGGGCAGTTCGTATGGGGACAAGGCGATCATCAGAAAACAGGGCAGCAGCAAGGATACATCAAGCCGACATCCCGCCGACATCCCGCCGCGTCGTCGATCAAAGCACACCATGCACACTCAATTGTCACAACACTGCAACAGATTCTTAACATCGTGCTGCTAGCCTGCCTATTCCATATTCAGACCGGAATGACTCCGTCGATGAGGTTAGCGATGACACAAGTGCCAATGACGTCTTCACTGGATTTGTTCGATATACAAAGAATGCTGGACGAGCTGTTCGATGACTTGATAACCATATGGCTGCTTGACGATCTTTGAGGTTATGACTTAAACATGGTGACACTATTTCGCAAGTCTATCGCCCATCCTGCGCTGGCCATCGGCAGCGCCCTGCTGTGGGGAATCATCGAGTTCATCGCCTTGCAACGTGCGCGGCGAGATTCAGCACGGACTCGATGTAACGGCTAATCCAGCGCACTGCGGCTACACCGATCGAACACGCCACCACTTACCTGTGGAAACTATTATCGCGCGCCCGCTTTTTTACAAGAGGTAGCCGAGCCCGGTCTGTCATGCCTTTGTCACACTGATGGCGTAGTCTCCGGGTTTCATTCATGCGGAGACCAATGTGGATTTGATACTCTGGCGTCATGCCGAAGCCAAGGAAGCCGCCGGCCCCATCGCCGATGCCGACCGGGAACTTACTGCGCTAGGACGCCGTCAAGCACAACAGATGGCCGAGTGGCTTCGCGGCCAGCCGCTGCGAGAAACCGTGGTGCTGTCGGGTCCCGCCCGGCGCGCCACGCAGACCGCAGAAATTCTGGGGCTGCCGTTCAAGGTCAAAGCGCAACTTGGCGTTGGTGCCAGCACTCCCGACCTGCTCGGGGCCGCCGACTGGCCGGATCGTCCCGGCGCGATCATCCTGGTCAGCCATCAACCGGCTCTGGGACGACTCGCCTCTCTGCTGCTCGCCGGTACCGAGGCGGACTGGACCATAAAGAAGGCGGGTATCTGGTGGTTCACCAACCGTGTTCGGCACGACGAAACCCAAACCGTGCTGCGCGCGGTGTGCAATCCCTGACCACTTTCGATGCTCTGCAGCAGGCCGGAAGCGCTTGTGGTGGCGACAGTCAGTTT
>Ga0194060_10003909_pt1 | contig 10439 bp, 10 predicted proteins | sample SepL225m_MetaG_FD_163427 | JGI IMG/M metagenome (GOLD analysis project Ga0194060, IMG submission 163427) | Anoxic zone freshwater microbial communities from boreal shield lake in IISD Experimental Lakes Area, Ontario, Canada - Sep2016-L222-5m | ecosystem: Environmental > Aquatic > Freshwater >... | reverse complement strand
ATCGCCCCGCCATTTGCTCGGTCCTTCCGAACATGAAGGGCAGCACCTATATGCTGGATCTTGGCGCCAACGTGGACTGCGGCCCGGAGCATCTGCTGCAATTCGCCATCATGGGCGCGACGCTGGTCGCAGCAGTGGAGCATAAGGAGCGTCCGAGCGTCGGGTTGCTCAATATCGGCGAAGAGGCGATCAAGGGCAACGAGGTCGTCAAGCAGGCAGCGGAACTGCTGCGCTCCAGCGGCCTCAATTTCCAGGGTAACGTCGAGGGAGACGACATCTACAAGGGCAAGACCGATATCGTGGTCTGCGACGGTTTTGTCGGCAACATTGCGCTCAAGACCTCCGAGGGACTGGCGCAGATGCTGGGCTCGTCGTTGCGCGAGGAATTCAAGCGCTCCTGGTACACAAGGCTCGCTGCCATCGTTGCGATGCCGGTGCTGTCCGCGTTCAAGAGCCGATTCGATCACCGCCGCTACAATGGGGCGACACTGATCGGACTGCGCGGCATTGTCGTGAAAAGCCACGGCTCGGCCGACGTCTTCGGGTTCGAGCGTGCTATTTTGCGCGCCATGGAGGAGGTCCAGAGCGAGGTGCTGCAGCGGCTGATGCAACGTTTTGGCACCACGGAGGCCGCAGCGTGATTTATTCGAGAATTGTGGGCACCGGCAGTTGCCTGCCGGACAGGATCGTCACCAATGAAGAACTGGCGACGCGGATGGATACCACCGACGAGTGGGTACGCGCCCGCACCGGGATACGCCAGCGGCACATAGCCGAGGCGGCGCAGACTTCGAGCGATCTTGCGCTGCCCGCGAGCCGGCAGGCACTGGCTGCCGCGGGACTCGCGCCTTCGGACGTGGACCTGATCATCGTTGCGACCTCCACGCCAGATTACGTATTTCCCAGCACGGCTTGCCTGTTGCAGGCAAAGCTGGGAATCAAGGGCTGCCCGGCTTTCGACGTCCAGGCGGTCTGCAGCGGCTTCGTATACGGGCTGTCGATCGCCGACAAGTTCATCCGGTCCGGGCAGCACAAGTGTGCTCTGGTGGTGGGTGCCGAGGTCTTTTCGCGCATACTCGATTGGAGCGACCGCGGCACAGCCGTGCTGTTCGGCGACGGTGCGGGCGCCGTGGTTTTGCGCGCAGATTCGCATCCGGGTGTCATGGCGAGTGCTCTGCATGCCGACGGTTCCTATGCCGATATCCTTTCGGTGCCCGGCAATGTCTGCGGGGGGAAAGTCACCGGGTCGCCGTTCCTGCGCATGGACGGCAAGGCCGTATTCAAGTTTGCGGTTAAGGTCCTCGACGAGGTCGCACGCGAGACCGTGGCTCTTTGTGGGCTGACGACCCAGGACATCGATTGGCTGATCCCGCATCAGGCCAATGTGCGAATACTGGAGGCTACGGCGAAAAGGCTGGGTATCGATGCGTCGAAGGTCGTGATTACGGTCGACCGCCATGGCAACACGTCGGCTGCGTCGGTGCCGCTCGCGCTCGACCTTGCACTGCGCGACGGGCGCATTCGTCCCGGGCAGCGTGTGTTGCTCGAGGGCGTGGGTGGTGGATTCACCTGGGGTGCCGCATTAGTGGAGATGTGAGCGATGAATAAACTCGCGATGGTGTTTCCCGGACAAGGCTCGCAGGCGGCCGGGATGATGAATGGCTACGGCGATCTTGCTTCGGTGAAATCGGTGGTTGCCGAGGCCTCGGAAGTCCTGAGTCAGGACATCGGCCGCCTCATGGCGGAGGGTCCGGCAGAGGAACTCAACCGCACGGTCAACACGCAACCGGTGATGGTGACGGCCGCCTACGCCGCCTATCGGGCATGGAAGGAACTGGGCGGCGCCGAGCCGCGGATAGTGGCCGGGCACAGCCTGGGCGAGTACACCGCGCTGGTGGTCGCCGGGGTCATGTCCTTCTCCGACTGCCTGCCCCTGGTGCGTCTGCGCGCACAGGCGATGCAGGAGGCCGTTCCGCAGGGCACCGGGGCGATGGCGGCCATTCTGGGCCTGGACGAGGATGCGGTGCGTGCCGCCTGTGCGGAAGCCGCGCTGGGCGAAGTGGTCGAGGCGGTCAACTTCAATGCGCCGGGTCAGATAGTGATCGCGGGACACGCAGCCGCGGTGCAGCGCGGGATGGCGGCCTGCAAGGCGCGCGGCGCCAAGCGCGCGGTTGCGCTGCCGGTCTCGGCGCCGTTCCATTCCTCGCTGATGGCTCCCGCAGCCGCAAGACTGCGCGAGGCGCTCGACAGGCTGGTTTTCAGTGCGCCGCGGATTCCGGTGGTGCATAACTTTGATGTGAAGAGCCACGGCGATGTTCAGGCCATCAAGGAGGCTCTGGTGGGGCAGGCCGACCATCCTGTGCGCTGGGTGGAGTGTGTTCAGTCGATGGCCGCGCAGGGCGTGACGCACGTTCTGGAGTGCGGGCCCGGCAAGGTTCTCGCCCCGCTGGCAAAACGCATTTGCGGCGACCTGCAGGGACTGGCGCTTGCCGACCGCGCCGGCATCGAGCAGGGGTTGCAGATCTTCGGTAGAGACGCGACCAGACATGCAGATGAGGCGAATCATGTTCGATAACCAGGTCGCGCTCGTAACCGGCGCATCGCGCGGAATCGGAAAGTCCATAGCGATTGCGCTGGCTGCGCAGGGGGCTGTGGTCGTGGGAACGGCGACCACGGCCGGCGGTGCGGCATCGATATCCGAATATCTCGGCGCCGCGGGCGCTCGCGGCAGCGGTATGGTGCTCGACGTCAGGGACAGCGCTCAGGTGGAGTCCCTGATCGCCGAAGTGGAGAAGGCCTACGGCAGTGTTTCGATCCTGGTCAACAATGCGGGAATTACCCAGGACAACCTCGCTCTGCGGATGAAGGAGTCCGAGTGGGACTCCGTCATCGACACAAACCTGAAATCCGTCTTCAGGGTTTCTAAGGCAGTCCTGCGCGGCATGATGAAAGCGCGCGCCGGCCGGATCATCAACATCACGTCCGTGGTGGGCGCCAGCGGCAATGCAGGACAGATCAACTACGCCGCCGCGAAAGCGGGCATCGCCGGAATGACGCGAGCGCTTGCCCGCGAGATCGGCAGCCGCAACATTACCGTCAATTGCGTTGCGCCGGGGTTTATCGACACCGACATGACACGCGCGCTGCCCGACGCCCAGCGCGAAGCGCTGCTCGCCCAGATCCCGCTCGGGAAACTGGGGAAACCGGAGGACGTCGCCGCCGCCGTCGCGTTTCTCGCCTCGCCGGATGCGGGCTATATCACCGGCACGACCGTGCACGTAAACGGCGGCATGTTCATGAATTAGAGCGTGTTTCTTCAGGGTACGTGTGATCTGATACAATTCGCGCCTTTGAAGTTGCGCATGGCCAAGCAAGGGAGAAGGAGTTAGATATGGAAAACATAGAACAGCGGGTCAAGAAAATCGTCGCCGAACAGTTGGGCGTCAATGAGGCTGAGACCAAGAACGAGTCATCCTTCGTCGATGACCTCGGTGCGGACTCGCTCGATACCGTCGAGCTGGTGATGGCGCTTGAGGAAGAATTCGAGATGGAAATCCCGGATGAGGAAGCCGAGAAGATCACCACGGTGCAGCAGGCAATCGACTACATCGTCGGCCACGCCAAGAAGGGCTGAGTTTCTTTAATTCACGCGTACGGGAGTCGTGTTGCCGCGCCGACGAGTTGTTATCACCGGGCTGGGGATCATCAGCCCGGTAGGAAATACGGTTGCCGAAGCTTGGTCGAGTATTCTCGCCGGCAAACCCGGGATTTCCCGCATCACCCGCTTCGATCCCACCGCTTTTTCCGCGCAGATCGCCGGCGAGGTGAGGGGGTTTGATGTCACCCAATACATGTCGGCGAAGGAAGCGCGTCGCATGGACACGTTTATCCATTTCGGCATGGCGGCGGGAATCCAGGCTCTGCGTGACTCCGGGCTTCAGGTAACGCCCGAAAATGCAGAGCGCATCGGAGTCAACATCGGATCCGGGATCGGGGGTCTGCCAGTCATCGAGGAAACCCACGATGACTACCTGAAGGGCGGGCCTCGCAAGATTTCGCCGTTTTTCATTCCTGCGGCGATCATCAACATGATATCGGGCAACCTGTCGATCATGTTCGGTCTCAAAGGCCCGAATCTGGCGATGGTCACCGCATGCACGACGGCGACCCATTGCATCGGACAGTCCGGCCGGCTCATCGAGTACGGTGATGCGGACGTCATGATCGCAGGAGGCTCCGAGGCCACCGTAACGCCGCTTGCAGTCGGCGGATTCGCCTCGGCTCGGGCGCTGTCAACGCGCAACGACGATCCGGCGTCGGCCAGCCGTCCATGGGACAAGGACCGCGACGGATTCGTGCTTGGCGAAGGTGCCGGTGTGCTGGTGCTCGAGGAATACGAGCATGCCAAGCTGCGCGGCGCCCGAATCTACGCAGAGCTCGCGGGTTTTGGTATGAGCGCCGATGCCTACCATATGACCGCCCCGCTTGAGGACGGCGAAGGTGCGGCGCGCTGCATGGGTAATGCGTTGCGCAACGCCGGGCTCAACGCCGACCAGATCGACTACATCAATGCCCATGGCACGTCGACGCCTCTGGGCGACCTTGCCGAGACGGTCGCGGTCAAGCGTTGCTTCGGCGACCATGCGAAAAAGCTCGCCATGAGTTCGACCAAGTCCATGACCGGGCATCTTCTGGGCGCGGCCGGGGGCGTCGAGGCCGTGTTTTCGGCGCTTGCCATCCACGAGCAGATTGCCCCGCCGACGGCAAATCTGATCAATCAGGATCCCGCCTGCGATCTGGATTATGTGCCGAACTCGGCCCGCAAGATGCCGGTTCGATCCGCGCTTTCGAACTCGTTCGGCTTCGGCGGAACAAACGGAACGTTGATCTTCACCCGCGTCTGACTCCGGGCTTGGACTCGGCGCCGCTCTCGGTTCACCTCCGGCCCTCGCTGGCCCTCGCTTTTCTTCTCCTAATTGGCCACTTGCTCGGGTTCCTCTCCGTGGCGGTCAGCCTGGAGGGCGTTTCCTTGGCGATGGCCGCCGCCGGCCTGGGGCTTTCGGCAGTCTGGACGGCCGGGGAGGCGCTCAAGCGCTGGGCGGATTCTCCGTTTCAGCTCGACTTGTGGGACGACGGACGTAGCGCCTGGCGGGACAGACAGGGTCGCTGGCACCAAGCACGGGTCGCGACGGGTGCTTATGCCTCTCCATGGATGATCATCGTTCCGCTGGCAGGCTCTGGCTGGAGGCGCAAATGGATGGTCATTCTCCCGGATGGGGCGAGCGCGGAGGACTGGCGGCGCCTTCGGGTATGGCTGCGCTGGCGGCCGGGAAAAATTGACCCTGACCGTAAGTGAACTATTCGCGCATAGCTTGGTCAGTAGTGCAAGGCTGGATACGAAAGGCTTCGGGTTATACTGGCTGCCGCCCGTCGATGGTAATTTCAAGATCGGCACGGGCTTGAACAGGGATGGCGGCAGATGAGTGACCGGGAACTGGACCGGGAGCTGGTTGAGCGTGTGCAGCGGGGCGACAAGCACGCTTTCGAGCTTCTGGTGTCCAAGTACCAGCGCAAGCTGTCGCGGCTGTTGTCCCGGTTCGTCAAGGACCAGGCCGAGGTGGAGGATGTGGCGCAGGAGGCCTTCATAAAGGCCTATCGGGCGCTTCCTTCTTTCCGGGGCGATAGCGCGTTTTATACGTGGCTGTACCGGATCGGCATCAATACCGCGAAGAATTATCTCGTGGCCAAGAGCCGTCGGGCACCGACTATTACCGAGTTTGATTCGGAAGAAGCTGAGGAATTCGACGGTGGCGACCAGTTAAGGGACATCAACACTCCCGAGAGCCTGCTGATGACCAAGCAGATCGCCAACACGGTAAATGATGCGATGGATCAACTCCCTGAGGAGTTGCGTGCGGCCATACAACTGCGCGAGATCGAGGGATTGAGCTACGAGGAGATTGCGGCGGCCATGGACTGCCCCATAGGGACAGTGCGTTCGCGGATTTTCCGGGCGCGGGAGGCGATTGCCGAACGGTTACGACCGCTGCTGGATACGCAGGGCGACAAGAGGTGGTGATAATGAATGAACGCATTTCGGCGCTGATGGACGGTGAGGTGGACGAATCGGATCTGACTCAGGACCTGGCTCGCCTCAGGAGCAATGCCGATCTGCGGCGTAGCTGGGACACCTATCATCTGATAGGAGACGCCCTGCGCGGACACACCGCGCCGGCGCTTGCCTCGAAGGTGGCTGAGCGTCTGGCCGCGGAACCCACCGTGCTCGCGCCGCAGCCACTGCGACGGTCGCCCCGGGGGAAAATCGTCCAGCGGGCGTTTTCCGCGGCAGCCGGAGTCGCAGCGGTCGCCCTCGTGGCGTGGCTGGCGCTGCCCGGGCCCGCGATCGATGCGCAGCAGATCGCCGCCCGCCCGACAGGCAGCATGCTATCCACCCCGCCCATGACTGCGGTAACGCCGGCGGCAGTGGACGTCGACAACTATTTGCTTGCGCACCAGAGTTTCTCGCCTAAGGGTGCAATGCAGGGCGTAGCGCCTTATGTGCGCACCGTTTCGGATGAACGCGGGGAACGCGGCAGATGACGTTGCTTCGCTTCCTGCTGATCGCGGGCTTGTTGTTGCCCGTTCCGGTGGCGTTTGCGCAAAGCGACCCGGCGGCCATGCAATGGCTGCAGCGCATTTATTCGGCGACACAGAAGCTGTCCTATACGGGAACTTTTGTCTATCAGCACGACGACCAGGTGGAGACGTCGCGGATCACGCGGATGGCGAACGCTTCAGGGCCGGTCGAGAGGCTGGAAATACTCGACGGGGTGCCGCGCGAGATTATCCGCAGCCGGGACCAGGTCGTATGTTATTTGCCGTCGATCGCTACCATCAAGATCGACAAGCAGGGTGGCCGCCACCCGTTTCCGCTGATACTTTCGGATCAACTTAAGGACCTGGCCGAGAGCTATGTCGTGCGCAAGGGGGAACTCGAGCGCGTCGCCGGCTATGACTGCCAGGTGATAGTGCTCGAACCCAGAGACAACATGCGGTACGCGCAGAGGCTCTGCGCGGAACTTGCCTCCGGTATGTTGCTCAAGGCGAAGACCTTGAACGAAAAGAATGAAATGCTGGAAGCGTTTGCCTTTACACAGCTGAAAATCGGGGGCCACATCGACCGCGAAAAGCTCAAGCCCCGGTTCATGACACGGTCAAAGGACTGGCACGTCGAGGATTCGGAGGCCACGGAAATGGACCTTGCGCAGGCCGGTTGGACCGTCCGCTCGCAGCCGCCGGGCTTCAGGAAAGTGACCGAAATGACGCGCACACTCAACGGAGCCACCGGCGTCGGCCATATTGTATTTTCCGACGGTCTTGCTGCGGTTTCGGTGTTCATCGAGCCGGCGGTCGCGCGCAATGCTGCGCGCCAACCGGGCCTGTCGCGGCAGGGCGCGATCAACGTGTTCGCGCGTCAGGTTGATAATTACTGGGTGACCGTGGTCGGCGAAACCCCGGCGGAGAGCGTGAAACTGATCGCCAACGCAGTAGAGCATCGAAAGCCCTAGCCGGCTTCTGTCTTCCTGCCGCGGAATTCGCCTGTCCGTCGGCACCAACTCCGGTCATAGAATGTCTTTTATTAGAAGAGGACGCAACATGGCAAGAGCATTACTGACGTTGCTGTTTACACTGGTTGCAATGGGCCCGCATTGCGGTGTTCTTGCCCAGGGCCGCGATCTGCCGGATTTTACGGAACTGGCGGAAAAGCAAGGCCCGGCGGTGGTGAACATCAGCACCACCCAGGCTCAGGCGGCGCAGCGCAGCGGCCCGCAGGTTCCGAACGTCGACGAAGACGATCCGATGTTCGACTTTTTCCGTCGCTTCATTCCGCGCCAGCCTAGTCCGGGCACCGGGCCGCGCGAATTCCAGAGCCGTTCGCTTGGCTCGGGTTTTTTCATCAGCGGCGATGGATACATTCTCACCAATGCCCACGTCGTCGACAACGCGGCCGAGATCACCGTCAGACTGACCGACAAGCGCGAATACAAGGCGCGGGTCATCGGCGCCGACAAGCGCACCGACATCGCGCTGATCAAGATCGACGCGAGCGGCCTGCCTGCGGTGCGTCTTGGTGACCCGGGCAAGCTGAAAGTCGGAGAATGGGTGGCCGCAATTGGTTCTCCGTTCGGCTTCGAGAGCAGCGTTACCGCGGGCATCGTCAGTGCAAAAGGCCGGAGTCTGCCGCAGGAAAACTTCGTGCCCTTCATCCAGACCGACGCCGCGATCAATCCGGGCAACTCGGGCGGCCCCCTGTTCAATATGAAGGGCGAAGTGGTAGGCATCAATTCCCAGATTTACAGCCGCACGGGCGGATTCATGGGCGTGTCCTTTGCGATACCCATCGATGTCGCAATGGAGGTGCAGGCGCAACTGCGGCAGTACGGTCGCGTCAGTCGCGGGCGGATCGGTGTTGTGATCCAGGAGGTGTCCAAGGAACTTGCCGAGTCCTTCGGTCTGGCCAAGCCCGCGGGTGCGCTGGTCAATGCCGTCGAGAAAGGCGGACCGGCGGACAAGGCCGGCGTCGAGACCGGCGACATCATCCTGAAGTTCGATGGAAAGACCGTCGGGACTTCGGCCGATCTGCCGCGGCTGGTCGGCAACACCAAACCCGGCAGCCGGGCGAACCTGGAGGTCTGGCGCAAGGGCTCCAGCCGCGAGATTGCGGTCACCGTGGGCGAGATGCCGGAGGATCGCGTCGCAAGCGGACCAGGCGGCCGCAGCCGGCCCGCCGAGCAGACGGCCAACCGACTCGGTTTCGTGGTGAGCAACCTTACCCCTGAGCAAAAACGGGACATAAAAGTCGACCAGGGCGTTTTTGTGGACGATGTACGCCAGAACGTGCGGGCCGATGTCCGACCGGGCGACGTGATCACCGCGGTGACCAGCAAAGGGCAGACCACCGAAGTCAAAACGGCCGAGCAGTTCAACAAGCTGGTGGCGCAGGCCGACCGGAGCGTGACGCTCACGCTGCACGTGCGCCGCGGCGAGAGTAACGTGTTTGTGACGGTAAGGGGCGAATCGGGGCGTGGCTGATGCGGCGGACAGCCGGCCGAAACTCGTCCTTTACAGCCGGAGATACTGCCATCTTTGCGACGACATGCTCGCCGCTCTCGAGGCTTTGCGTGCAGAGGTGGATTTCGCGATCGAGGAGGTCGACATCGATGCCGAGCCGGAACTTGAGCGTCGGTACGACGAGCTGGTACCGGTTCTGATGCACGGCGAGCGGGAACTCGCTCGCGGGCGGCTGGATGCCTACGCCCTGCGTGCTTATTTGTACGATATCGGCTAAAATTCAGCGCGTTGGACGACAAAGGGTGCCCCGGCGCACCCTTTTTTCATACACGCAGCTTAATTGCTCTGACTTGGGAAATTGTCGAGGGAGCATCGCTCCTTCGATCCACTGGATCCGCGCCTTGCAGCACATCCGCAACTTTTCGATTATCGCCCACATTGACCACGGCAAGTCGACGCTCGCCGACAGATTCATCCAACGCTGCGGCGGCCTGTCCGACCGCGAGATGTCCGAGCAGGTGCTCGACTCCATGGATCTGGAGCGCGAGCGCGGCATCACGATCAAGGCGCAGACTGCAGCGCTGAAGTACCTGGCGCGCAACGGCCAGACCTACCAGCTCAACCTCATCGACACGCCGGGGCATGTGGATTTCTCCTATGAGGTATCGCGTTCGCTGTCGGCCTGCGAGGGAGCGCTCCTGGTAGTCGATGCGTCGCAGGGCGTCGAGGCGCAGACCGTCGCCAACTGTTACACCGCCATTGAGCAGGGTGTGGACGTGGTGCCGGTGCTCAACAAGATTGACCTGCCATCTGCCAACCCCGAGCAGTCGATTCGCGAGATAGAGGATGTAATCGGCATACCGGCGCAGGATGCCGTCCGCGCGAGTGCCAAGACGGGCGAGGGCATAGAGGACATACTCGAGGCGGTTGTGCAGCGCATACCTCCGCCCACGGGAGACCCGGCAGCGCCGCTCAAGGCATTGGTGATCGACTCCTGGTTCGACAACTATGTCGGCGTAGTCATGCTGGTGCGCGTATTCGACGGCACGCTGCGGGTGAAGGACAAGTTGCTGCTGATGTCTACGGGCGCGGCTCACCTTTGCGAGCAGGTGGGGGTCTTCACGCCCAAGTCTTTGAGTCGCGTACAACTTGCCGCCGGCGAGGTGGGTTTCGTCATCGCCGGCATCCGGGAACTGCACGAGGCCAAGGTCGGGGACACCATGACTCTCGTCGACCGGCCGGCAGCGCAGGCGCTGCCCGGCTTCAAGGAAATCAAGCCGCAGGTGTTCGCGGGGCTGTACCCAGTGGAATCCAATCAGTACGAGGCGCTGCGCGACGCGCTGCAGAAGCTCAAGCTCAACGACGCC
>Ga0194060_10003906_pt1 | contig 10443 bp, 9 predicted proteins | sample SepL225m_MetaG_FD_163427 | JGI IMG/M metagenome (GOLD analysis project Ga0194060, IMG submission 163427) | Anoxic zone freshwater microbial communities from boreal shield lake in IISD Experimental Lakes Area, Ontario, Canada - Sep2016-L222-5m | ecosystem: Environmental > Aquatic > Freshwater >... | reverse complement strand
ACTTAGTATTGAGATATATTTTTTTATTAAAATGCTTATCTAATTAGTGGAAGATTATACCATACATATAAAATCTACAAAACATTCAAGTAATAAAAACTTGCTATCAAGCAATATTGTTAGTTGGTTGCCTAAAAAATTCATTGGTAAATTATTTTTGGTATTATTTTTATTGATTGCAGGAATAGGATTCACTTTAGGGATTGTTAAATATGGCTTGGAATCAGGGGTATTAATGCTTTTCATTATAGTGGCGCTACCAATTGTTTATTTTTTAATTATCAGTCCACAATTTGGAATTTTAACATACCTGAGCTTAGCCTATACTATTATGTGGTTTGCTAGATTCACCAACGATTTTCCAGTTGGTACAATTATGGATGGGATGTTGGTTTTTTTTATACTTGGTTTTTTTATCAAACAAAAAACAAATGCTTCTTGGTTAGTTTTTAAAAACCCAATTAGCTTAGTTATTTCGATTTGGATATTATATAATATTGCAGAAGGCTTAAATCCTGTGGCTGATTCAGTTATGGCTTGGTTATATGCCATAAGAACAGTAGCAATTATAGCATTATTGTATTTTATTTTTCTATACCATATACGTACAAAATCTTTTTTAAAAACAATACTTAAATGGTGGATTTTCGCTTCTTTATTGAATGCGATTTATGCATTAAAACAAGAGTACATTGGTTTTTTTTATTTTGAACAACATTATTTAGATATAAATCCTAAAATAGCCTCACTATTATTCCAAGGAGGCCATTGGCGTAAATTTTCAATCAATCCCGATCCTGTAACATTTGCTTTTAATATGGCAATGGCTAGTATTTTGTGCTTTGCTTTAATGACTGGTCCATTAAAAACCTATAGAAAAATGATACTTGGTTTTTTTGCATTATTGTTTTTTTATGTCATGCTTTTTTCAGGCACAAGATCTGCTTATCCATTAATTCCAGCCGCCCTGTTTTTAATGACTATTTTAAATTTCAAAAAACAAGTTGTTGCTTTTGCAAGTTTAGGATTAATACTAATTGGGTTTTTAATACTTGTTCCTTCTTCTAATGGAACTATTTTAAGATTTCAATCTGCATTCCAACCAAATAATGATCCATCATATTTAGTTAGACAATTAAATCAGGTAAAAATAAAACCTTATGTATATGCTCACCCATTTGGAGGTGGATTAGGCGCAACAGGAACCTGGGGGCAAAAATTTTCTCCTAATTCCTACTTAGCAAATTTCCCGCCAGATAGTGGCTATGTTCGAGTAACTGTTGAATTAGGATGGGCTGGTTTAATTGTTTTTTGTGTAATGATATTTGTTATTTTACAATATGGAATTAAAATATATTTTAAAATTCGGGATCCAGAATTAAAGTCCTACGCCTTAGCTATGTTGTTAATTGTGTTTGCCTGGAATATTGGCAACTATCCTCAAGAAGCATTGGTGCAATACCCCTCAAATGTGTTGTTCTTTTTGGCAATAGCTATTATTCCTGCTATTTATAAAATTGATCAACAGCAAAATATAGCAATAGATGCAAAACGCTGATAGACTATGTGGCCGGGATATTGTAATAGTTGGTCAACAGCCTTGGGATACTTCTATTGGAAGTAATTGTAAAAACATTGCCTTAGAATGGAGTAAGTACAACCGTGTATTATATGTAAATGCAGCTTTAGATAGATTTTCTTGGTATACTGCTAAAAACGATTTAAAAATACAACAAAGACTTTCAGTTATTAGGGGCGAACAAGAAGGATTAGTTGTTATTCAAGAAAATTTATGGAATTTATTTCCCAATGAATTAATTGAATCAATTAATTGGATACCTAACCAGTTTTTATTTGAGTTATTTAATAAAAGTAACAATAAAAAATTTGCGAAATCTATTCAATATGCAATTGATGCATTATCATTTACTAACATTATATTATTTAATGACAATGATATGTTTCGTTCATATCATTTAAAAGAGTTACTACATCCCTTAGTAAGTATTTATTATTCCCGTGATTTTATGTTGGCAGTTGATTATTGGAAAAAACACGGATTGGAAATGGAGCCTAAATTAATTACCAAATCAAATATTTGTGTTGCTAATTCTACTTATTTAGCAGCTTACTGTAAAAAATACAATCCTAATTCTTTTGATGTAGGACAAGGCTGTGATTTGGAATCTTTTTCAAATGCTAACACCATTCAAAAGCCAGCTGATATGCTTTGTATTCCTGCGCCAATAATAGGGTATGTGGGGGCATTGCAAAGTATTCGTTTAGATTTACAAGTATTAATGCACATAGCAACGTCTAAACCTGAATGGAATATTGTGCTTGTAGGTCCAGAAGACAATGTTTTCGCTAATAGTACATTGCATCAATTAAAGAATGTATATTTTATTGGTGCTAAAGATCCAGCAGAATTACCTGCATATATTAATGCGTTTGATGTATGTATCAATCCACAATTGGTAAACCAAGTGACTATAGGAAATTATCCAAGAAAGATTGATGAATATTTAGCTGTTGGTAAACCAGTTGTTGCCAGTAAAACTGATGCGATGTCTATCTTCAGTAATTATTGCTTTTTGACAGAAACGAAACAAGACTATGTTGAAAAAATTCAAGAAGCAATTGATACTGACTCTAAAGTTTTAAGAGCGCATAGAAAATCTTTTGCAGCAACACATACTTGGCAAAATAGCGTTAAGGCAATTGATCACACCATTCTTAATTATATTAGTAACTAAATTTTTAGATACCTCAAATTACAATATTTGAATTTTGTTTCAATCATAACAGTCAATTATAATCACAATCATGTTACAGAAGAATTTCTGGAAGCATTTTATCATACCAATGACTATTTACAATATGAAATAATTGTTGTTGATAATGGCAGCTTAATAAATCCTATACCAGAGTGGGAATACAAATATCCCTCCGTACAATTTATTCGATCTGAAATAAATCTTGGTTTTGCTGCTGGTAATAATGTGGGAATAGCCAACGCAAAAGGAGATTTTTTCTTTTTAGTGAATAATGACACTGAATTTACTCCAGGATTAATACAAACATTGGTTAATACATTAATGGAGAACCCAAAAACAGCGATGGTTTCTCCAAAAATTCGCTATTTTCAAAATAAATCAATATTACAATATGCTGGATATTCAGAAATGAATTATTATACAGCTAGAAATAAATGTATAGGTCAGTTTGAAAAGGATTTTGGTCAATATGATAAGGGCGCTCAAGTTACAGGATTTGGTCATGGAGCTGCAATGATGGTTACAAAAATGGCCATTGAATCTGTTGGTTTAATGCGTGAAAACTATTTTTTATATTTCGAAGAATTAGATTGGGCCGCAAGAATGAAAAAGCAAGGCTTTGATATTAGAATTAATTTTCAGACAGTTATTTACCACAAAGAATCAATTTCAGTAGGAGCTAATAGTGCATTGAAAACTTATTTTATGAATCGTAATCGCATATTATTTATCAGACAAAATGCAAGAATTGATCAACAATTTGTTTTTTATATGCATTTTATTTGTGTAGTGATGCCTAGAAATATTTTTAATTATTTAAAGATTGGTAATTTTGTTTTTATACCTATTCTATTTCGCGCATTTTTTTGGAATCTAACAAATAAAAAAACTAGCCAAAATTTAGGTTATAAATTATAAACTATGCAATCATTTTTTTGGGTAGGGCTTTTCGTTATATTCTATACTTATCTTGGATATGCGATTGTTTTGTTTATTCTAGTTAAAATTGTAAGATTATTTAGGAAAAAAAATACGCCATCAGTTGTATATGAATTGCCAACAGTTACCCTAATTGTGGCTGCATACAATGAAGCTTATTGTATTGAAAAAAAAATTACTAATACATTAGCGTTAACCTATCCCAAAGATAAACTGACCATTGTATTTATAACAGATGGATCTACCGATGAAACGCCTACCATTGTTGCCAAATATCCAATTATACAATTATTACACCAGCCAGAAAGAACTGGAAAAATTGTAGCAGTGCATCGTGCAATGCAAACTGTTAGTTCTGAGATAACTGTTTTTACAGATGCGAATACTTTATTAAATGAATCTGCTTTAGAAAAAATTTGTCAACACTATCAAGATCCAAAAGTAGGAGCTGTTGCGGGAGAAAAAAGAGTTGAAATAGATAACAGTGGTGATGCAACAGCAGGAGAGGGTTTTTATTGGAAATATGAATCAAAACTTAAAGCTTGGGACTCTGAATTAAATATGGTTATTGGTGCAGCTGGAGAATTATTTAGTATTAAAACAGCTTTATATATTCCTGTTCCTTCAGATACTATTTTAGATGATTTTATGATTTCAATGCTTATAGCTACAAATGGGTATCGTATTATTTACGAGCCCAATGCCTTTGCGTTAGAATCTGCTTCTGCCAATACTAAAGAAGAATTAAAACGTAAAATTAGAATTGCTGCAGGTGGAATTCAATCATTCTTGAGGCTCACTAGTCTTTTAAACCCTTTTAAATACCCTGTTTTAAGTTTTCAGTACCTAAGTCATAGAATTTTACGTTGGACCATTGCACCTGTTTTAATGGTATTGGTATTCGTATTTAATTGGTTTTTAGTTTTTAATGACCATCTATCAGGTGTTTTCATTTTTTTATTAGTTGCTCAAAATATATTTTATTCTTTAGCGCTATTAGGTTGGATTTTACAATCTAAGTCTATCAAACTCAAGTTATTTTTCATTCCATACTATTTTTGTATGATGAATTATGCCATACTAGCCGGTATTCATCGATACTTTTTTTCTAGCCAATCTGTTCTATGGGAGAAGGCAAAACGTAAATGAGTTCAATTTCCCTATTCTAATGGCAATTTGATATATTCGCATAGTAAAATTGATTCCTTTATTTAGATATCGATACCATTAATTAAGCCCATCAAATGAATGTTACAATTGGTATAATAGGTTTGGGTTATGTGGGGCTTCCTTTGGCTCGACTATTTGCTGAAAAATATGCAGTAATTGGGTTTGACATAGATTCATTTAAAATAGATTTATTAAATAAAGGAATTGATACCAATAATCAGCAACCCTTTACTAGCGAAGGGTTGAGCAATTTGCAATTTTCAAATAACCCAATAGTATTAAAAACCTGCACACATTTAATAGTAACAATTCCAACTGATATTGATGCGCAAAATTTTCCAGATTTAAAGCCTTTGCAAAATGCATCGCAATTGATAGGAGAAGTACTACAGCAAGGGATGACAGTGGTTTTTGAAAGTACTGTTTATCCAGGATTAACAGAAGAAATTTGCATACCAATTATAGAAAAGTTTAGCGGACTCATTTGGAAGAAAGATTTTTTTGTAGGTTATTCACCAGAGCGAATAAATCCAGGAGAACCGAATAGACCTTTGGCTTCCATTGTTAAAATTGTGTCGGCCGATACGTCAGAAACCTTGGCTAATTTGGTTGATTTGTATAGTTCAGTTATTACTGCTGGAATATACCAAGCGCCATCTATACGTGTAGCTGAAGCTGCAAAAGTTATTGAAAATGCACAGCGTGATTTGAATATTGCTTTCATGAATGAGTTGGCACTGATTTTTGATTTGATGCAATTAGATACGCGAGATGTTTTAAAAGCCGCTGCGAGTAAATGGAATTTTTTACCTTTTGAACCAGGATTAGTTGGTGGTCATTGTATAGGTGTAGATCCATATTATCTTACTTTTAAAGCTGAGCAGCTAGGGTATATACCAAAAGTCATTCATTCGGGTAGGGATTTAAATAACCAAATAGGGCCTTTTATTGCAGAAAAAGTAGTTAAAACCTTAATTTCTCAAGAAAAAAATATTGCAAAATCAAGGGTGCTTGTGTTGGGATGTACTTTTAAAGAGAATGTAAATGATATTAGGAATTCAAAAGTGTTTGATATTGTTGATACGCTTTCATCTTACTTGTTACAAATAGATATTTTAGATCCACTAGTGCCCTTTAATACAGTTATCCCTTGCGCAGCTAGATTAATCCAACAACTTGAGCCTGAGATTTTTTATGATGCCGTTATACTGGCTGTAAAGCATGATGCTTTCAAACAATTACCATTAACTGCTCTAAAAGCAATTGCTGCATCTGGAAATTTGAATTTATTTGATGCAAAAGCCTTTTATGACAAATCCGAAGCAATAAAAATTGCCAAACATTATTGGCGCTTGTAGTAGATTTTACCAATATTACTATGTATTTGTAGTATAACTACTATACGGATTCCCCCAATTATTTAAAATTTCATATAATTTAATTTTAGCAAATGATAAGCCTGTAAAGGCTTTTGAAGAACAATGTTTAGTCATTGTTTATTTACAAGCTGATTTATTTTGTAATCAATTTTATAAACCTGAGTATTTTCTATGGTAAAAAATTGGTAATTCTACTACAAAATAGATTTGAACTTCTGCATTAAATTTGTTTAAAATCAATTGTATGGAATTCTTTTCAATACCCGTGCAAACAGAATGTAAGGGAAAGAAGATCACTGGCACATTAAGGGGCACCTTGGTATATTGGGAATTTGAGTCTTATTCTAAGTCATTTGTTGAGTGTTTTCCGAACCATCTTTTTACCAGTAGAACAACCCTTACAGATAAATCTGAGGCTACTGAATCCTTGGTAGAAGCCTTACTTACCGCTTTTGACCATTGTATTGCACCTATATTAGCGTAATTGCCTCTAATTTAAATTTTTTAGTAAGCTTTCAAACGTATTTGTTTTTTTCTTGTTAGATTGCGGACGATTAAGCGATTAAAAAATTATTTTCGGATATGACTATTGAGAATTTCAAGTTACTAACATTAGAAGAAAAGCTTTCACAGCTTAAGTATAACGGTGAATTATTAGGTTCTTACGAACGCAATGGAGAGCCAAATGCTCCTAAAATACCAGGGGACATTTTTGCTTTGTATGATTTTTGGGTTTATTTGAGTGAAGACGAGCAAACAGTGATCCCTTCTAGAAGAAATCCTATTGTAGCAGAACAATAAACAACTAACTTTTTAAAAAGACCCCTTCATTGGGGTTTTTTTATGCAATACAAAGAACTTGTTTACAAAAAAGCAGTTTCTTAATTCAGTCTATTCATATTTTGAATAATTTAAGGTAATTCAGTATGTTCTTTAACACTATGGTGTTTTGGAAATCTTTAATTTAGCAACGAATGAAAAACAAATTACGTCTAATAATAGCTGTTGTCATCTGCTTATTAGTAAAGCAAGTCAGTTATGCGCAACAAATGGATTCTGTATTAGCCATCTATGAAGAACAATTTCCTAGAGAGAAAATTCATATTCATTTCGACAGAACCTTGTACAATAAAGATGAAACCATCTGGTATAAATTGTATTTACTTGCTGGCAATAATGAATTTAGCAAGCAAAGTAAAAACGTTTATGTAGCCTGGTACGATACTAGTGGAAATTTGTTAAAGCAAACTGCATCTCCATTATTTCAATCTTCTGCCAAAGGTTCTTTTGAAATACCTGCTAATTATAAGGGTGATTATATTCATGTTAAAGCATTCACTCGTTGGATGCTCAATGAAGATTCTGCCTACTTATATGAAAAAGATATTCCAATAAATGTTGGCATTGTTGAAACAAAAACAAAAAAAGCATTTGCCAAAACCAAACTAGAGGTTTTTCCAGAAGGCGGTTTTTTGGTACAAGGCCTTGCCAACAGAGTAGCTTTTAAAGCAACCAATCCATCGGGTCTGCCTGTTATGATTAAAGGCTTTGTATTGAATGATAAAAACAAAGTAGTAGATACCTTAAAAGTACTACACGATGGCATGGGTATGTTTACTTTAAAGAGCAATCCAGGTGAAAATTATCAACTAAGTTTTACCGACGAAAATGCACAAAAGACAACCCTGCCTTTGGTTATTTCTAAATCAAAAGGAGTTGGCTTATCTGTTTCAATGGATTATGAAAAAGCCTATGTAAGTGTAGAACGAAGTAAAGAATTACCTGCTAATTTTAAGCACTTACATTTACTAGTGCATCAAAATCAACAAGTACTTTATACCGTTTCATTTAAAGGCGAAGATAAATTATTACAGAAAGCCGCATTGCCAATAGACGAATTACCAACAGGCATTGTTCAGTTTTCATTATTTACAGACGATTGGATACCATTAGCAGAGCGGATTGTTTTTGTAAATAATCGTTTGCATGAATTCAATGCAAAAATGAGTGTGCCAATTATAAATATGGCCAAACGTGGTAAGAATGTTATTGAAATTTTAATATCAGATACGGCATCAACCAATATGTCAATTGCAGTAACAGATGCATCAATAGTAACACCCGAAAACCAAACCATTTATTCTGATTTTTTATTGAGTAATGAAATTAAAGGCAAGGTCTTTCATCCTGCATATTATTTTTCTAGTGATGCTGATAGTGTTGCAGCGCATTTAGATTTAGTGATGTTAACCAATGGCTGGAGAAGGTATGATTGGGATAAAATAAAATCTGGTTTGTTGCCTACTTTACAATATCCAAAAGAAAACGGTTTTATGAAATTAACCGGAAAGGTTTTTGGTAACCAGGCCCTAAAAACAACGGCTAATTTACAACTCAATTTAATTGTAGCGGCAAAAGATAGTAGTACTAAAATGCTTTTCCTGCCTGTAGAAAAAGACGGTTCGTTTCAAGAAAATAGTGCGTTCTTTTTTGATACAGTAAGGGTGTATTATAGTTTTAATAACAATGCAAAATTAACCGATCAATTACAGGTACATATTGAAAATGGCTTACTGTTGCAGCAGTTTAGAAAAATTGATTTTAATAAAGCTGGCGTAATGCAAACTTGGAATGATAGTTTAGCTAGGGCTCAACTGAATTTTTATTTATCGGAACAAGAAAAATTAAGAAGACAAATGGCATCGGCTACTTTGCAAGAAGTAATCGTAAAATCTAAAGTCAAATCACCTACCCAATTATTAGATGAAAAATATGCCACAGGTTTATTTTCTGGTGGAGATGGCTATACTTTCGATTTAACAAATGAACCACCAATAGGGTCTTTAGATATTCTTTCATACTTACAAGGTAGGGTAGCAGGGTTAACCATTAATGGTATGGGCGCACAAGCAACCATGAGTTGGCGCGGTGCGGTTCCTGATGTGTATTTGAATGAAATGAAAATGACCGTGGATATGATTCAAACCATTGCAGTTTCTGATATTGCTTTGGTAAAAGTTTTCCGTCCACCTTTCTTTGGATCGGGTGGTGGGGGAAGCGGTGGGGCAATTGCTATTTATACTAAAAAAGGAAAATCCGGACGTGGTGGAAATGCAAATAACAAAGGCATGGAAAATGCAATACTAGGAGGCTATTCTGTATTTAAAGAATTTTATAACCCTAATTACGAAAAGCCTACAGCCAATTTCGAAGCCGACAATAGAACCACGCTTTATTGGAATCCATATTTGTTAACCAATAAAAGAAGTCCGCGTATAAAAATTGAATTCTTTAACAATGACTCAAGTAAGAAATTACAAATTGTATTAGAAGGCGTTAATGCTAATGGAAAATTGGCAAGGGTTGTAAAGACCATTGAATAATAGAAATATTATTTTTTTGTAGAATCTCTAACAATCAATTCAGATTTTAGAATAATATTTTCATTGCTAATTAAGGATCTTTTTTTATCGAGATTTTTAAATAAAATAGCCGCTGCTTGTTTGCCCATTTCGTAAGCAGGTTGAGTAATAGTTGTTAGTGAAGGATTTAATAATGGAGCAGTACGCAAATTAGAAAAACAAATTACCTTAGTGTCTTTTGGTATGTTTATATTCAGCTCGTTACAAACATAATAAGTAGATAGGGCTAATTTTTCAATAGAAGCAAATACGCCATCAGGAATTTTATCGGATTGAAATAATTGTTTGATTTTTTTGTAATTGTTTTTCTCGTCTCCAGTACATTTAATTATTCTAGAAGGATTGGCTTCAATATTATGCTTGTTAAGTGCTTCTAAATAACCTTGTTTGCGTTTATTGTCTATTGATAGATTTTCTGAAATAGATAAATAAGCAATATCCTTACAGCCATTTTGAATCAAGTGTTCTGTTGCGTTAAATCCACTAGTAAAGTCGTCGGTAGTAATTTTTGCGGTTTCAATTTCATGACAAATTCTATCAAAAAACACAATTGGAATACCCGATTGAATTAAGTCGTTAAGGTGTTGGTAAGACTGAGTAGCGGTAGACAAAGACATGATCACACCATCTACCCGTCCGTTTTGTAAATGCTTTAAAATGCTTTCTTCTTTGGCAAATTCGTCGTTGGTACAATAAATAAGTAAGTGATAGTCTTTTTCTTGTGCTACCGATTCTGCGCCACTAATGGCTTGTATA
>Ga0194060_10003903_pt1 | contig 10446 bp, 7 predicted proteins | sample SepL225m_MetaG_FD_163427 | JGI IMG/M metagenome (GOLD analysis project Ga0194060, IMG submission 163427) | Anoxic zone freshwater microbial communities from boreal shield lake in IISD Experimental Lakes Area, Ontario, Canada - Sep2016-L222-5m | ecosystem: Environmental > Aquatic > Freshwater >... | reverse complement strand
GCCCGTCACGGTCACGTTGTTGGCGGGCCGCCACGCATCCTGGAAGTACGCGCCGCCATACAGCACGTCGAGCGACTGGAGCGGTGGCGTCGTCTGGCCCGGCTGCAGCAGGTACTTCACCTGGAACCGGTTGGGCACCGCCGCCGCGGTGCGATTCGGGTTGGCCACGTACCCGTTCGCATCGGCGTAGAAGTCGGCGAGCGTGTTGTACGAGTAGGCGCTCTGGATGCCGAAATAGAACGAGTTGTCCGAGTGGAACTTCTCGATGTTGCCGCCGAAGGTGAACGAGTGGTTCTTGTAGGCCTTGGTCACGCTGTCCTGCGCCTGGAAGGTCGTGTGCCGGAGCAGGTTGTACGGCGTGAAGGGCTCGTTGCCAAACATGGTGTACGCGCTGCCGTCACCCGCACCGATGACCACGGTTGGGAACAGCGGCTGCTGGCCCTGCGGCCCGCGGCTCTCGTCCTGCTTGATGTAGCCGACGAGCAGGTTGTTGATGAAGCTCCCCCCGAACACCGAGTTCCACTCACCCACGGTCGACTTGAGGTTCTCGACGATCTGGTAGTTCGAGTTGGCGAAGCCCAGGAACTGCGTGGTGTTGGTCGCGCGGCTCCAGGCCCCCAGCGACGAGGAGCCAGACTGGTAGATGTTGCTGCTGGAGTCGAGCTGGTTGTACCGGAACGTGACCTTGTTCGAGCCGTTGATGTTGAAGTCGGCCTTGGCCATCCACGGCTTGGCGGGCGTGTTCTTCGGGATGTCGGTGTACACCCCGGTGTCGTAGCTGAGGTTCTGCTTGAGGTACGCCTGCAGGGTCGCCATGTCCGAGCAGAGCACGCGGGTCATGCTGCCCGACACCGGGGCGCCGCCCGGGTTGCAGGTAAACGTGCTCAACGGGCGGACGTCGCTCTGTTTCTCGAACGAGCCGAAGACGAACAGCCGGTTCTGGACGATCGGGCCGCCGGCCCAGAACCCCGTCACCGTCGTGTCAAAGGTGCCCGGATTGAAGGGAAGACCGGCCGCGTTGGTGCCGACTTCGGACTCGTTCCGCTGGCGGCGATAGACGGACCCGGTGAAGCTGTTGGTGCCACTGCGCGTGACCGTGTTGACGCCCGCGCCGGTAAAACTGCCCTGCCGGACGTCGAACGGCGCCACATTCACCTGGACCTGTTCGATCACTTCCAGCGACACCGGCGCGACGCCCGTGCGGTCGCCGATCTGGCCGGTCGACACGCCCAGGCCGAAGGAGTTATTGAAGTACGATCCGTCGACGGTGACGTTGTTTGCGCGGTTGTCCTGGCCCGCGATACTGCCGCTGGCGCCGTACTGAGGCGTCAGCCGGGTGATATCGGTCAGGCGGCCCGAGACCGACGGCAACGACTCGAGCTGCTCGCGCAGCACCGCGGTTGCAGCACCGGTGCGACCCGAACTGAACACCGGGTCGGTCTTGCCCACCACCGTCACGGTCTCATTGACCGCCGCCACCTTCAACGTGAAGGCCGCGTCGGCGGTCACGCCCAGCGCGAGCATGACATCCTTCAGCGCCTCGGTGGTAAAGCCGGCCAGCGCGGCGCTGATCGTGTACGGGCCACCGACCCGGAGACCGGACAGGAAAAACCGCCCGTCGGCGCGCGTGACGTCTTCGTACGTCGTGCCCGACGGCTCGTGCCTGGCAACCACCAGAGCTCCCGGGACAACGGCCCCCTGCGCGTCCTTGACGGCGCCTTGCACGTTGGCGGTGGTCACACCAGCCTGGGCGAACGCGAATGAGGGCAGCAGCGCGAACAGCACGACCGCGCAGAGACAATATCTAAGCTTCATACCAGTTCCTTTCTTCCTCCGCTTAAACGGGTTGCGAGCACACTCTCGCGCACATCATGGTTTCAGGCCACATCGGAGCGAGCGCCGCCGCCACCCCCAGAGCTACCTTCCCGAACTGCCGCATCACTGCACCTCTTCTATGGTTGATAAGCGAGACGAGCGCCAGAAACTAATTGACCAGCCATCTGACGCGGGGACCCAGGAAGTATTTCACGCCGGTGTTGCAGGAATGTTTCAATATGAGTGGGCGGCCTCAGCATTTTCAGCATAAGCGTTCGCTTTCTGGACGAAGGCGAGCAGTCGCTGGTGGACGAAAGCCGTTTGGATAGAAATGATGATAATTGAAGCCGTGCTCGACTGCAACGCCCGGGCGACCAAGTCGACTCCCCCTACGCCCATGCCACCGGCCGACTCGCGGGATGTCCGCCGGGCTTTCGACCCGGCGCGGGACGGGCCAGCGCCCGACGAGCGCGCGGGGAGCACGCGCTCCCTGCGGTGCCCGTCGCTCATGCTGCTAACATGGGGGAGGTGTCCATTCCACCAGCCCTCCGGCGCATTGCCGCTGCCCTGAGTTACCGCGACTTCCGCGTGATGTGGGCGGGCGCCTGTGTGTCGAGCGTCGGCACCTGGATGCAGAGGGTCGCGCAGAGCTGGCTCGTGCTCACACTGACGGGGTCGCCGTTCTATCTCGGCCTCGACGCGTTCCTGGGGGAACTGCCCATCCTGCTGTTCACGCTGGTGGGCGGCGTGGTGGCCGATCGCTACAACCGGCGGGCCATTCTCCTCATCTCTCAGTGCGTCCAGCTCTCAACCGCGTTCGCGCTGGCCGCATTGGTCCACTGGCACGTGATGCAGGTGTGGCACGTGCTGATGCTGTCGTTCATCACGGGAACGGCGCAGGCCTTCGGCGGCCCTGCGTACCAGTCGCTGCTGCCGTCGCTGGTCGAGAAACACGACGTGCCCAACGCCATCGCGCTCAACTCGATCCAGTTCAACGTCGCGCGCATCGTCGGGCCCCTGCTGGCCGGCGTGGCGCTGGCGGTCTGGGGCTCGGCCGCGTGTTTCGCGTTGAATGGCGCGTCGTTTCTGGTCGTCATTGCGTCGCTCTTGATGCTGCGCGCGGTTCAGACGCTGCCCGCCCACACGCAATCGATGCTCAAGGAGATGCGCCGCGGTTTGGGGTACGTGCGCGCCAGCCCGCTGATTCTCACGCTCACCTTCCTCGCGCTCTGCACGACGATGCTGGCGTCGCCTGTCCTGACGTTGCTGCCCGTCATGGCCCAGCAGGTGTTTGCGCTGGATGCGGCCGGCTACGCCCGCTTGATGGCGTTTTCGGGGTCGGGTGCCGTCGTGGGCGCCCTGGGCGTGGCGTGGCTGGGCCGTTTCCCGCGGATGGGCACCACCGTGCTGGGCGTCCAGATGGGTCTCGGCCTGGTACTCGCCGCGTTCGCCTCGTCGCGATTCCTGCCGCTCAGTTACGCGCTGCTGTTTCTCGGCAGCATCGGCCTGATGATGAGTTTTTCGCTGCTGATGTCGCTGGTGCAGCTGGCCGCGCCCGACGCGATGCGCGGTCGCGTGGTCAGCATCTACATGATGGCGTTCCGCGGCGGCATGCCGCTGGGCTCGCTGGCGGCCGGCTACGCCGCCTACCGCACCTCCGCGCCGATCACGTTGATGGTGGCGGGCCTGCTGCTGAGCCTGGTCGCGACGATTTTTCTGATTCGGGGACGGACGGTCAGAGAATTCTGATCCCGGCGTGACGCCCGTTCGATTCGGTGCCGCCGCAACATCCCACACGTAACCGTGAGGCCCGCTGGTGCGTCGTCGCACAGGAACGCTCGTTGGCCGTCATCCGGTCGGCCAACGACTGTTCCCGGCTTGCGCTGACGCGATATCGTGGTTGGTACGCGCCCGGTCTCGGGTGGACCTATCTCACGCCGAACAGATGCAGCATGCCTTCCATGCTGGCGCCAAGCAGGGCCGCGGCAGGGATCGTGAGCACCCAGGCCCACACGATCTGCCCGGCCACGCCCCACCGCACGGCCGACAACCGCCTGGTCGACCCGACGCCGACGATGGCGCCGGTAATCGCGTGCGTGGTGCTGACGGGCACTCCGAGCAGCGTCGCGGTAAAGATGGCCCCGGCCGCGCCGGTCTCGGCAGCGAAGCCGTGCACCGGCTGCAGTTTCGTGATGCGCGATCCCATGGTGTGAATGATCCGCCATCCGCCCGACAGCGTGCCGAGCCCGATGGCGGCATGCGCCATCAGCACGATCCAGAACGGGATCATCATGTGGCCTGCCTGATCGGTCACCAGCGGCCGGTAGAGAGGCACGGTGAAGAGCACGCCCGCAATGATGCCCATGGTCTTCTGCGCGTCGTTGGCGCCGTGGTTCAGGCTGAACAGCGCGGCCGACACCAGCTGCAGCTTGCGAAACCAATGGTCCACGCGCCCGGGCGAGGTGTCGCGGCAGATCCAGTAAATCCCCACCATCAACAGAAATCCCGCCCCCATCCCGATGAGCGGAGACAACACGATGAAGATGAGCGTCTTGGTCCAGCCTCCGGTGACAATCACCGACCAGCCGGCCTTGGCGATGGCGGCCCCGGCGTAGCCGCCAATCAGGGCGTGCGACGAACTGGTCGGCAGGCCGAAATACCAGGTCACCAGATCCCAGACAATGGCGCCGAACAGTCCCGAAAAAATGACGCCGAACGTCACGGCATGGATATCGATCATGCCAGACCCGATGGTCTTGGCGACGGCGGTGCCGAACCCGAACGCCGCCACGAAATTGAAGAACGCCGCCCACACCACCGCTTTCCCCGGCGACAGGACGCGCGTCGACACGACGGTGGCGATCGAGTTGGCCGCGTCGTGGAAGCCGTTGATGTAGTCGAAAATCAGGGCTGCGGCGACCAGCGCGATGACGATGGCAAGTTCCATGGCAGCGCTACGCGTGCTTCAGGACAACGCCCTGGATCACGTCCGACACATCCTCGATCGAGTCGACGGCTCCTTCGAGGTAGTCGAAGATTTCCTTCCACTTGATGAGCGTGATGGGGTCTTTCTCGTCAACGAACAAGGCGCTAATCACTTCCTGGTGGATCCGGTCGGCTTCGTTTTCGAGCCGGTTGATTTCCACCACACTGGGCGTCACCGCCTCGTGCTGCTCCATGTGCTTGAGCGCCAGGCGAATCTGCTCGCAGGCCGTCACGATAATCCGCGAGAACTGCCGCACCCCGTCCCGCACGTGGGTGATCCGGTACTGTTCGAACAGGTGGGCCGCCGCGTCGATCGCATCCATCACGTCGTCGAGCGAACTGGCCAGCGCGTGGATGTCTTCACGATCGATCGGGGTGACGAACGTCTTGTGGAGGCGCTGGAAGATCTCGTGCGTCAGGTAGTCGCACCGGTGCTCCAGTTCCTTGATCTCAGCGGCCTTGCCGACCGACGGCGGGTCCGACGAGAGCATCTCGTCGAGCAGTTTGGCGGCGGCCACCAGATTGTCGGCGGCGGCCAGAAAATCCTGGTAGAACTTCTCTTCCCGCGGAATCAGTCGAAATCGCACCCCACACGCTCCCTTCCATCAACGCAGCGGTGATCTTAACAGAAGGCGGCCGACAATCGTCCCGGCAATCGTCGGCCATCGTCGGCGGGTGCCGCGGATGGACGCGCGGCCCGACACACGGCTTTTACTTGCCCGGATTCACGCCATCGCCTACGCTAGTTTCCATGCAGGACGTCCTTGCCATCATCCTTGGGGGCGGTCGCGGCAATCGCCTGTTCCCCCTCACGCAGATGCGATCGAAACCCGCCGTCCCGATTGGCGGCAAATACCGGCTGATCGACATTCCGATCAGCAACTGCCTGCATGCCGGGCTGCGGCGGATTTTTATCCTGACGCAGTTCAACTCCGCCTCGCTCAACCGGCATATCTCGCAGACCTACCGGATGGACATGTTCTCGGGCGGGTTCGTCGACATCATGGCAGCCGAACAGACGCCCGACAACCCGAACTGGTTCCAGGGCACCGCCGACGCGGTCCGGCAGGCGGCGCGGCACTTCGTCGCCTACACGGCCGACTATTATCTGGTGCTGGCCGGCGACCATCTCTACCGGATGGACTTCGCCAAGCTGATCGATTCGCACATCGATCGCAACGCCGACATTACGATTGCGGCCCAGCCGGTGGCGCCCGAGATGGCCGGCGAAATGGGCATCTTCCTGTTCGACAGGGCCGGCCAGATCGTGGGCTTCGAAGAAAAGCCGTCGGCCCAACGGCTGGCCCAGATGGACCGCAGCATCCCGGCGAAATCAAGCTTCGGCGGCTATCAGCCCGACAAGCCGTTTATCGCGTCGATGGGCATTTACGTCTTTTCGCGGGATTCGCTGCTCGATATCCTGGCCGAGAACACCGCGACCGATTTCGGGCGCGAGGTGATCCCGGCTTCGCTGTCGACCCATCGGGTGAATGCGTTTCTCTATAACGGATATTGGGCCGACGTCGGGACCATCGAGTCGTTCTACGAATCCAACATGACGCTGACGCGGGACCACCCGCCGTTCCGGTTCTACGACGCGAAAAAGCCCATCTTCACGCGGGCCAGATACCTGGCGCCGTCGCGCTTTATCGACGCGCGGGTCGAGCACGCGCTGGTGGCCGAGGGGTGCTACATCAACCGCTGCACCGTTGAGACGTCGATCGTCGGCATTCGGGCGCGCATCGACGAACGGGCGCGCGTCCTGCGGTCGGTGCTGCTGGGGGCCGACTACTACGAGGACGACACCGAAGACGCCTCCACACAGGCGGTGCCGCTGGGTATCGGGCAGGATTCGATTCTCGACCGCGTGATTGTCGACAAGAACGCCCGCATCGGCCGCGGCGTGCGCCTGGTCAACGAGCAGCACGTCGAGAACGCCGACGGCGAGAACTACGCGATCCGCAACGGCATCATCGTGATTCCGAAAAACGCGGTGATCGAAGACGGCACGGTGATTTGACGCCCGCGCTCACCGGTGTCGAGGTCTATTCGGCGAGGGCGCGCAAGGCGCGGGGCGGCAGGAACCACTGGAGTTGTCCCGGCTCGGCCGGCGGCAGCGTCGCCACATCGATTCGGCACACCGCGCCTTTCTTGAACGGCACCCCATCGCGCGCACCCAGCAGCCGCGCGGCCGCCATCCCGATCGACGGTTCGTGCCCGACCAGCGCCACACCTCGTCGCGGCGGCAGCCGGGCCAGTTCGGCCAGCAGCGCCTCGTATCGCCCGCCGGGTCGAAGTGCGTCCACCACGATCACGTCGGGTGCGTCGCGGCAGGCCTCCGCCAGCAGCGCCGCGGTCTGCGCGGCTCGCACGAGCGGGCTGGTGAGGATGTGATCAATGTCCACGTCGAGACGACGAAGGCCCTTGAACTGGATGCGCAGGCGTTCGACGCCCTCGTCGGTCAGCGGCCTTGAGGCATCGTCGGGACACGCCCGGGTGGTGTCGGCCGCAATGCCGTGACGAATCAAGTACAGCGCGCAGGTTGATAGCATCGGTAGTCTCCGGTCTTCTGGCGGGCGCGATCACTGGCTCCTCTGCGAAGACATCCGCAATCCACCACGGGCGAGCCTCGATCCGTCATCTCCCGGTCCCGCCGTTCGGGCCGACACGGGAGGCGGCCCCGACGGGGCGCCCGATCACGTCCCTTCGGCCCCCATCGCGCGCAGCGTGGCCGCGGTGCGCCGCGACTGCGCCGCCACCGACACGATCGTCTCACGCTGGACCAGGTAGAGACTGTGCAGCCGGCGAACGCGCTGGTCGATTTCTTCGGTCAGCGCCCGGAGCGACCGTCTCTGCGCGGATGCGGAGGTGGCCGCCTCGGCGTCGCGGATCCGGCCGGCCAGCACTTGGTAGTCGTGCAGCGTCCCGAGCACGTCCTGCAGCGCCTTGAGTCGTCGGATCGACCCGGTGAGCCGAAACCTCCCCAGCTCGGAGGCGATCTCCAGGGCGTATCGGAACTTCTTGAGCGCAATGCGCACGTCGTGAAGCGGCCCCGGCGCGAACACGGCCCCGACCGCCCGGCTTGCCTCGTCGAAGCGGGCCACCCGAATTGCGAGCCGGTCGCCGGCCTGAATTGCGCAGCGGTTGGCCTGACCGGGTCGGTTGAGGTCGGCGGCGGCAGCCCGCAAGCGTTTGATCAGTCGAAGCGGATCCTGATCGGCCAGCGCACGCGCGACCCGGGCGTGGAGGTGTTCGCGTTCCGCCCTGAGGCGGGAGCGGACGATGGCGAGGCCCGCCGCGTGATCCGGGGCGCCCGCCTCGATCTCGACGAGCGTGTCCAAGGCGACGTCGAGTTCGCGCAGCGGCCCCAGATGTTCGGTGACCGCCCGCACATCCCGCCGAAGCGATCGGGCGACGTGCTCGCCGGCCGCCGGCATGAGCAGCGGCAGCATTTCCCTCAAGCGGCGACTGGCCACGCGCGCCTGGTGGACGGCTTCGACCTCGCCCTCCACCGCCGGCCCGACTTGCCGATCGAGGGCGGCAATGCGCCTCCGCATCACGAGCCCGGGCCGCGCCAACGTCCGCATCAGCCTATTATAGTGGTGAGGTTCACCCACCACGGCGACAGCCCGGCTTTGTGGAAAGCGCATCGCGATGCAACTAGCCGCCATCGACATCGGCACCAACTCGCTCCACATGATCCTGGTGCGGGTCGCGCCGGACGGATCGTTTACCGTCGTGGGGCGCGAAAAAGACATGGTGCGGCTTGGAGCCGGCGGCCTCGAGGGTCGGCCGCTCAGTGAGGCGGCGATGACGGTGGCGCTGCAGACGCTGTCGCGCTTCAAGCGGCTGGCCGATTCGCGCGCGGTCGACGAGATTATCGCCGTGGCCACCAGCGCGGTGCGCGAAGCGCCCAACGGCGGCGATTTTCTTGCCGCCATCAAGCACCACACCGGCATCGACGCCCGCATCATCACCGGCGTCGAAGAGGCCCGCCTGATTCACCGCGCCGCGGTTCACGGGGTCGACGTCGGCACGGGCACCGCCGTGGTGATCGATATCGGCGGGGGCAGCACCGAAATCACGTACGGCACGGCCGCCGGCGCCCAGCAGGCGCGCAGCTTCCGCCTCGGCGTCATCCGTCTCACCGAGCGATTCGGCGTGAGCGACCCGCTGAGCCAGGCCGACCAGCGGCGCATGGCCCGCCACATCCGCGCCGAATTGGGCGGCTACCTCGCCTCGCTGGCCAAGGCCGGCTATACCCGCGTCATCGGCACCTCCGGCACCGCGCTCAGCCTCGGCGCCCTGGCGCTCGGCACGCCGAGCGTGGCGACCGAATCCACCATTCACCACCGCCGCGTCCCGGCGCGCAGCATCCGCCGGATCCGCGAACAGCTGACGGCTCTCTCGCTCGACGACCGACTCGCGCTGCCGGGCCTCGACCCGAAACGCGCCGACCTTGCCGTCTCGGGCGCGGTGCTGCTCGACATCATCCTGCGCCAGCTCGAGGCGGTCGAAATCACGCTGTGCGGCGTGTCGCTGCGGGAAGGCGCAGTGCTCGACTACGTCCGCCGCAATCGCGTGGCCATCGAGCGGATCGAGCGCTATCCGGACATCCGCCGCCGCAGCGTGATGGAACTGGCGCAGCGCGGCGGGTCCGCCGCCGAACACGCCCAGCAGGTCTCGCGGCTGGCACTCGCGATTTTCGATCAGACGCAGGCACTCCACCGCCTCAATCAGCAGGCGCGCGAATGGCTGGAGCTGGCCTCGGTGGTGCACGACATCGGCGAGCACATCAGCTACGAAGATCATCACCGCCACTCGTACTACATGGTGAAGAACGGCGATCTCCGCGGCTTCGAGCCCGACGAGATCGAAGTGATTGCCCTGCTCACCCGCTACCACCGGCGAGGAACGCCGAAGAAAAGCCATCCGACGTTCGCGCGCCTGCCGCGGCCGGTGCGCCGGGCCGTCCGCTGGCTCTCGGCGATGCTGCGCGTGGCCGAAAGCCTCGACCGGAGCCGGGCACAACTGGTCGAACGCGTCACGCTCGCCGAGCACGCCGGCGCGTGGCGGATGCGCGTCACAGGCCGCGCTGATCTCGAACTGGAAATCTGGGCGGCCCAGCGCAACAGCGGGCCGCTGGCCGAAGAACTGGGCGCACCGCTGCGCGTGGAGGGTGCGCGAGCCGTTCCGCGGCCAACGCCCGCACGGCCGCGAGCCGCCCGCCGGCACCGGCCTCTACCACGGGGTAAATAACGGCCCCGGTTCGCTACCCGGCACCGTCTCCCGCGACCTACAGCCTTTTCCGGGTCGATCTACAGTGAAATACTTCCATCTCTAGGGGTTTCCCCGATTCCGCTGGTCGGCGGCCAAACGCTACCCTGTCTTAGACCGTCGTCTCTTCCCAATCCGCACCCGTCGTCGTTTCCGGATTCGCTCTCCCCGCCGACCCGCGTTGGTCGTCGTCTTGGTGTTCGTTCGTTCGTCCTTCAGCGTTGATGTAACCGCATTGCCAGCGGAGGTTTCATGTCGCCCACGACCGCGCGTTCCACGACCCTGTCGGCGTCCACCCGGCTCGCGTCGCAGGCCCCGGCCGCTCGCCCGGTCCCCGTCCGCGGGCGACCCGCCGGCCTCGCCACGACG
>Ga0194060_10003902_pt1 | contig 10449 bp, 6 predicted proteins | sample SepL225m_MetaG_FD_163427 | JGI IMG/M metagenome (GOLD analysis project Ga0194060, IMG submission 163427) | Anoxic zone freshwater microbial communities from boreal shield lake in IISD Experimental Lakes Area, Ontario, Canada - Sep2016-L222-5m | ecosystem: Environmental > Aquatic > Freshwater >... | reverse complement strand
CAGGGAGGAAGCCAACTCCATGAAGGTTGCTGTTGTCGTACCTGTAAAAAACGAAATCGACGGGCTGGGGGGACTTGTGACTTCCCTTCAAAGGCAGGTTTCCGAGGGGGATGAGATTATTTTTGTGGATGCCGGCTCCTCGGACGGCACTCAGGGCGCGTTGCGGGACTATGCCGCCCGTGATCCGCGCATTCGACTTCTTATTTTCGAAGGCGCTTTTCCCGGTAAAGCGCGCAACCTTGCAATCCAGCATACAAACGCCGAAATCATTGCGCAGATAGACGGCGGAAATCATCCGGATGAGCATTGGTTGCCCAATCTCGTCGCGCCGATTCTGCACGGCGAGTCGGATTATTCGATGGGCGCCGTGGCGATCATGCCGGTTCGTCGCCGCATCCTGGGTCGGATCATGGACATGGGGGCTATATATGGGGCATCGTTGCATCGGACTGAATTACGGGACGGTTCCGATGGCCCGCCTGCGGGCGGGGCGTCGGTCGCCTATTGGCGCTGGATATGGGAAAAGACGGGCGGGTTTCCCGAGTGGCTCCGATATGGAGAGGATCCGCTTTATGTGCGCCGGGTCATGCAACTTAAGCCCCGGATCAGCTTCACGCCTGACGCCATTCTCTACTGGCAGTTAGGGCCGACATTAAGACACGTCCTCCGTCGTCAGATCCACCGGGCGGCCAACACATTTCATGACCCGGTTACCTTGCATTGCGGGCTTCAGAATTTGTTTGCCAGTGTGTTGTTGTTTGTTTTGATGGCCGCCGCCTGTGTCATTTCTTTCCTTTGGATTCCTGTCGCTCTGGGCTTTTGCTTTCAACTGGCTCTTCAGACCGCTAAATCGCTGAGGACGTATTGCCGGCGGGAAAAACCTGAAGCCCAGGATCTGTTCAGGGCGCTGTTGATATTTCCCATAGTCGAAGGTCTGGGAATGATGGCCCGGTTTGCTGGAACGGTGCAGGGCCTTCTCTGGCTGCGGAACGCGCGCGCGGAATGGGCGATGCGGCGCCGGTACATCGCAGGAGAATTACCGGTATGAATTCTGTCCGCAAGAAACGATGTAAAGAAACTGTGGCCGGATTAAGCCGCAAGCTAAGGTTTCCTTCTGTATTCCTTGGTCTCCGGCATCCCTTTTGCGGATCCATGCAAACGGTCATGCTGCTCTATCATCGAGTGGTTCCGCAGCACACGATCCATGAGATTTGCTCTCTGCCCCAAATTGTCACTCCCCTCGATCACTTCGAGGCGCAACTGGATTATTTGTCCGATCAATACCACATTCTTTCCATGGGTGAATTCGAGAAGGCCCGACAGGAACGACGCGCCATGCCTTTAAAGACGGCAGTCATCACGTTCGATGATGGATGGGAAGACAATTATTTACATGCCTTCTCCGCCCTGAAGCGAAGGGGATCCCCGCTTCAATATTTCTAAGTACCGCCTACATTGGAACCGGGCAAGCCTTCTGGCAGGAACAAATGGTGTATCTGCTTCAGGTGTGGCAACGGCGCTTGCAGTCCGGAGAAATCAAGGCGACAGAAGCACAACACCCACCCCCGGCGCTCAATGCTGTGCTTCTTCCCGGTAGCTCTGAGGGCGAGGTGTTGCGCCTGATTGAAAGCCTGAAGGACGTGGATGACAATCTTCGTGCTTCCCTGCTCAGTACTATGAATGAGAAACTTCAGAACCCGCCCTTTCCCCTTCATGCCAATGGTTTCATGAATTGGCACCAGGTTCGCGAAATGCATGCCGCCGGCATTGAATTCGGCTCGCATGCCTATTCCCATCATCTTCTGACAAAACTTTCCCTGGCGGATATTGCCAGGGAAGTCCGGGAATCGAAGACGCAGATGGAAACCATTTTGGACACGCCCGTGACGACTTTTGCGTATCCCAACGGCAACTATAACAACGATGTCATTACCGAGTTAAAGGCTGCAGGATACCGGCTCGCCGTGACAACAAGAAAGGGAATCAATACGGCTCGGACGAACCCCTTTGAATTGCATCGGATCAATGTGAACGGTAATCTTTTTACCGGCTCAAGCGGTCGATTTTCGACTGATCTCTTCGCCTTGAAACTGTCAGGGCGGTGGTAACAGCCGTCGCGATCATTTTCGAGGTTGTCGGTTGCGTCGCGCGATCTTTTTAATCAACCCCTTGATGACGCGGGTTGCAGTCTGGCCTCTGCCAACCGCTTGTGCTTTGATCCCGCGATGAAGGGCGAGACTCGCAGTCCATTTGTCGGCACAACCCCATTGGTACTTGTAGCGTTCGGCTCCCCGCAAGAATCGAAACTCGTGAATGTGACCCACAAGGGATTCGAAAATGTGATACTGCAAAACATGTCCCGCTTTGAGTTCAAGCCCTATTGCGCTACACCCTCCTTGAAGGGAATAATAGGTATCGCCATACACCACGCCATATTCCATGACATCGACCTTGCCGTCCACACGTAGCGCGGATAAGCGCAGCCAACCACACTGGTTGAACAACGCCGACACCCGGCTATAGAATTCCTTCATTCTGTGATCATCGAAGGCCCCGACTTGACCGGCGGAATGCCATCGATCAGTGTGCAGTTCAAAAAGCGTCTGAAGCCAGGGCGCGAGCGGCTGATCCCCAACCGACAACAGGAGTTCGACCTGATGCCGTTTGTGGAGTTTCTTCACGCACTCCCGCTGCACGATCCGCTTGAAAATTTTGTCAGGCTGACCCATGAACTCATCCCATGTGGCGGGAAGCGTCATGGCCGGACATGTGGAGGCCGGACGTCGGGAAACGTAACATCCGGTTGACTTGCCGAGATTGTGGAAGTGCTGGAGTAGTGGCGAATCGCCGTCCACGTCATCCAACGCCAACCTATCCCAGTGGGGCTCATGATTGAGTTCAGTGCCGATGGCCGCAAGGACGTTTCGGTCGTGGCCTTTCTTGATGATGAAACCAAGGAAGTCCGAGCCTACCCGCTGGTTGCCAAGGAGACAGATTTCCCGGAGGGAAACACCGGCGATACGCCGGGTATGAGAGTAGAGCGGGGCAATAGCCACCAGTTCTTCCCTGTCTTCGACCAGTATCACGCATAGCTTCTTGCCTTCGCCGAAGACATCCCACCATGTACTCAACCATTCGAAGGTCATAAACGGGTTGTTTTCTGGCGAATTCCGGAGAAGGTTGTTCCATTGCTCCCTTAGAGTATGGAATTGCTTTGGATCGGTAATGCGTGTGATCTTCACCGCGATTCCCTCCATTGGTCATAGCACCGTTTCAACCGCATAAGTTGGATCCTGGGAGAAAGGGATTCAAAATGGCTATACCGGAAGATGGTCGCCGTCCGCGTCCTGAGATGTCGCTTGATGTCCAGCGAACCCAGCCCCATGTCGTAAATGTGATCGCCCCGTTCGTAACCATCACGAACTATATACGCCTTGAGCAGACTTCCGGCGCCAGATGATCCGGCGACGCTGGGATCATATCCCACGCGAAGACCCACTAGGCGATGATCCCAATAATAGTTGTACCCGAAAGCCAAAGGGATTCCATTCTGCGATAGAATCTCCATGTCCACAGCGCCAAGACGCGCTGCGGTTGCATGCACTTCTCTTAGAAACGCACGCACTTCCGGGTGGCACAAGGTGGTTCCATCCGTCGAAGAACCCTGCCAACTCTTTTCGGAAATGGCGACACAGGCGTCATATAGATCCCACCGCGGGTCACTGTCACCTTCGGATTCTCCTCGTGGACGATACCGTTCAAACTGGAAATCCCCCTGTTTACGGAGGCTACGCTCCCAATAATGAAAGTTTTTTCGCCAATTTTTGGCTCTGGCCGCAAAGTAGTCATCCCACGTCCCCTGCATGTCAATGAGTGATGTCATCCCCTGTGTCGTTCGATAGGCGCTCAATCCGACGGCCTTTATCGCCCGTTCTGTCGCGCCGCCATCCGTTCCCTCCGCATCGACAAAACGCAATTCTAACACATCCCAATCTATCGGAGTCCGGCGGATGTGATTCAGACCCGCCACCAAAATCTGTTCGGTGTTGGCACCAATCGGCCCATAGAATGATCCCCAGGAGGACAACGGATAGGTGAGAAAACGAAGGGTTCCGCCCCGTGTTTTATCCCGCTGTACAAGGAGTGGAATGATCCCCTGTAGGTCGTCCTTTTCCGCGACGAGAAGGACGCGCAGTTTTTTCCCGCTTCCGTAATGCTTCCAGTAGATTTCCAACCACTCCAGCGTCTGAAAGAAGGACGCATCCTTCGTGCGACTCAATAACGTATGCCATGCGGAGCGGTAGGGCTCTAATTCCTCAATGTCATTAATTTCGCGGATTGTAATCATAAATGCAAATTGAACTTACATGGCAGCCCAAGCCGCGTCAACTCAACAGTCATTCAGTTCGCTCGATTCAATGTCACGAGTTCATTAATATAGGACGCCGGATTGACCCGATGAAAGATTAACTGGATAAAATACTCCTTTTATTCTTGCACCAGCCTTTTAAGCGAATATCATCATGGCGTAGATAAAAGGAGGTTCCATGAAATCAGTTATTCTCATGCTCATTGTTCTTGTCTCATGTGGCTGCTCATCGCAATGGACGAATCAGGCATTATTTCCTGATACCTTATTGTCTTCTGCAGAGCAACAAGCTGTCAAATCATGGAGAGGGTCAGCCGAACCTGCTTCTGAATTAATAAAGGATGTCCAAAGCGGGGAGGGAGTAAAAGACAAGGCGCCCAAACCAGTGGATCCCGTCGAATTAGACCGAAAATTAGCGGAAGCGGGAAATGCAGATGCGCAATGCAGAATGGGGTCATATTTATATTTTGGCCAGGGGATTGCCCCGGATCCAATTGAATCTGTAAAATGGTATCGAAAATCGGCTCTTCAAGGGAATTCTCTGGCTCAGTATATGCTTGGCTATGAATATTTGGTGGGGAGCGGAGTGGCCACGAACCTACCAGAGGCAGTTCAATGGTACCGCAAATCAGCAGAGAACGGGAACAGAGAGGGAGAATATACTCTTGGCGCCTGCCATCTGATGGGGTATGGGGTTTCGAAGAATTATTCGGAGGCGAATAAATGGCTCCGAAAAGCTGCGGAAAGAGGACATGCTAAAGCACAACGTAATCTCGGGTTAGCCTATGCATACGGCAAGGGTGTAGCCAAAGATTCACAGATGGCCTTTGGCTGGCTTCTTTTAGCTGCGGATGGAGGCGATCATTCCGCGAAACAGGCTTTGGCTGCTCTTAGAAAGACGCTATCTAAAGACGAGCAGAAAGCAGCACGTTCCTGGGCGAAAGGATGGAAGCCTGCCGTGGAACAAAAACAAGAGGCGCCGCGACATATCGATTCGGTCGAAATAATTACCAAATCTTCAGAAATAGCTGGCGCTGAACAACAATACAATCTTGGCCTGGCCTATCACAATGGTGATGGCGTAGATAGAGACCCTTCTGAGTCTGTTAAGTGGCTTCGTAAAGCGGCCGAACGAGGTCATCCTGATGCCCAGTGTGCTCTGGGAATCGCCTATGCTGACGGCTCCGGTATTAAAAAAGACCTTATTGAGTCTGTGAAGTGGCTTCGAAAATCTGCTGATCAAGGAAATGCTGCGGGGCAAATGCATCTAGGTTCTCGCTATGCACATGGAGAAGGGGTGGATAAGAATTTAAAGGAGGGCGCCAAGTGGTATCGCAAGGCGGCAGACCAGGGGCATGCGGAAGCTCAATATAACCTCAGTATTTGTAATTATAAAGGTCAAGGGGTGGATCTCAATCCGGCGGAGGCTACCCAGTGGTTGACCAAATCTGCCAAACAGGGATATGCGGCAGCTCAATATAATCTTGGCATGGCATACTTTATTGGTTCCAACGTAAATAAGAATCCCAGCGAAGGGCTCCAGTGGTTGCGAAAATCAGCAGAACAAGGGTTTGTCCAGGCGCAATGCAACCTTGGCATCGCTTGTGCAAATGGTGAGGGCATTCTCAAAAACACCAAGGCGGCTTATGGATGGCTTCTTTTAGCAGCCAATGGAGGATCTAAAGACGCCGCATCAGCATTAACCGCCTTGAAGCCATCACTTTCCTCTCAAGAACGGGAAGATGCACGAACTTGGGTGACGCAATGGAAGCCTAAACTTGCTCAGTGATTGTTTATGAAGTGATCGATAAGATCATCAGCAATAACCAGCGGCTTGGATTGATCAGGACGGAAGACCCATCTGTAGTCTGAGGGTCACGATCTCGTAGGGCCGGGCGGCGAAGCGCACGCGGCCACTAACGACCGTGAGTTTTTTCTCGTTCTTCTCCATCAGGTCGCACGACCATGCGGCCTTGATGGGGCGAGAGAATACTAACTCGGCATTCGTCGTCGCGTTGTGGCGTTCGACCAATCGGACAATCAGACTCCGTCCATCCTCGCTGCGTTTTACGGCTTCGAGCGTGAGATTCGATGCCGTGCAGGTAAACAGCGACTCCCCGTCATCAATCTTCGCGGATTTGGCCCGCCCGGGTTGAACCAGAACCGGATGGTTCAGCGTCATCGCTTCGGGAATCGTCTGGCCAATACGCCAGTCGCCGACATGCGGATAGATCGCATAGGTGAAGTGGTGCGTTTCCATGTCGGCCCTCGGGTCAGGGCTGATCGATCCCTTGAGCAACGTCAGGCGCATCACCTTCCCGAATACGTCGCACCCGTACTTGCAGTCGTTGAGGATGCTGACGCCATAGTCGGTCTGCGACAGATCCATCCACTGATGGGCCGGCACCTCGAACTTGGCGCGGTCATACGACGTATTGCGGTGCGACGGGCGCGGCATATTGCCGTAGGCGATATCGTATGTTGCATATGCCGCATTGATCTCGACCGGGAATGCCACCTTGAGCAGGCGCTGCCGTTCGACCCAGTCCACCTGGGTCTCGAACTCGATCCGGCGGCTGCCTGCGCAGAGACTGATGCGCTGGATGAGTTTCGACGAATCGATCCGCTTCTCTAGCCTCAGCGAGGCGCGAACCGGCCCGCGTTCATCTACCCGTAAAGTGGCGTTGCCCGAAATGTTAAGCGGATGATCCATGTAACTCTCAATGATGTCCCATGCGTCGTACTTGCCGGGCGTATCCTCGAACATTTGGAACTGGTTGCCTGCCGCGCCGGACGGGAGAACTTCGCGGTTATGTTCCTTGTCCAGGAGCGAAACGAGTTCGCCGGCGGCGTTGAACCGGGCCCGAAGGTATTCGTTCTCGAGCGAGTTGGCGGTAACGGAGACGACCTTGTTCACGCTCGGTTTCCGATCTGCGAACGGCAACACGCGAAAGCCCAGAGGAGGGATCGGCGGCAGGCGGAACAAACGCCGCTTCGTTCCGTCGAGATCCGTGACGGTCTGCTGCGGAACCCCGGCGATGGCGCGGTTCTTGACTTGTGTATCCGGAACGCTGGCGTAGTCGGCGCGTTCGAAGAGCATCGAGTTGAAGATGATCAGCGCGTCAGGCGCGGAGGTTTCTTTGCCTGCAAAAACGTGCAGTGCACGGCGGCGAACTTCGTTGCCGGCAACGAAAATGCGGTCATAGTCGGCCAGCAACTCAGGGTAAACTTTGTCGACGTGGGTGCCGGGTAGGGCATCGTGGAATTGGGCAATGAGCAGGTCTTTCCAGCCGGAATCGAGGAGTTTCTCAGGATATTGGCTGCCTGTGGTCCATGAGAGTGCGGCAAGGAGTTCGGCTTCGCGGTAGAGCAGTTCGGCGCGCCGGTTGAGTTTTTTGAGCCGACCGCGGTGGGTGAAGGTTCCGCGGTGTTCCTCGAGATAAATCTCGTCGCGTAGCACGGGCAACTTCGGCGTGCGGACGGCCTTGCGTTCGATGGAGGCAAAGGCTTGCTCGGCAGTGCTGAACTTCATGCGCACAAGGCCGGGCAGGTCGGCATAGCGCCTGGCCGATTCGAGCATTTCTGGATCCACGCCGCCACCGCCGTCGCCCCATCCGTAGATGTGTAGCGTCTCGCCGATATCGGCCTTGTCGGAGAAGTTGCGCCATTGCTTGTCAATCAGATCAGGATCCACGGTGCCAATGAAGTGGCCGGGCGGGACGATGCTGAGAATCCGTGATCCGTCAAAACCTTCCCACCAGAACGTGTTGAGTGTCCAGGGATTAGTGTCGTTCCAAGGCACCATCTTGTTGGTCATGAAATACCGGATGCCGGAACGGGCGAGGATCTGGGGCATAGCCCAACTCAGGCCGAACACGTCCGGTTGCCAACAGGTCTGGCTGGTGCGTCCGAAGTTTTCCTTGAAGAATCGTTGTCCGTGCAGAATCTGGCGGACAAATGACTCGCCGGAGATGAGGTTGCAGTCTGGTTCGACCCAGAATGCGCCAATGGGTTCCCACCGTTTTTCGACAATACGACGTTTGACTTGCCTGAAAATGGCGGGGAAGTACTGCTTCATGTCGGCGTAGATTTTCGCCTGGCTCTGGACGAACTTGAATTCTGGATACTCCTCCATCAATCGCAACATGGTGGCGTGGGTTCGCCCCACTTTGCGGACGAATTCCCGGTACGGCCACATGTAGACGATGTCGAGATGCGAGTGCCCAACGAGGTGCATCAGGCCGTCGCCCTTGAATCGGTTGGATCCGTACACTTCGGCGCGAACACGACGCTGGGCTTCGAGCGTGGCGGCGCGGAACTCGTCCGCCGTGGCCCCCTGCAACGGGATCAGTTTCATCGCCTCCCAGAGATGATACTCGATGAACTCCTGCAACTTGGCGTCGAGATTCGGGATCTGCAACAACTTGGCGACGCACCACAAATCCCAGTACGCGTCGTGCATTTTCTGATCGATGACCACGAGGTCAGAGGCGAGCAGTTCGTTGGTCTTGGCGTTGATACCCTGGAAATTCATGTACGATTCGATTTCGACATCGAACACCTCGCCGGCTTTCGCCTTCCCAGTGAGGGGGAATTCGTTTCTAAAGATATCCATGCCGTGCCAGGGGACGCCGTTGATGGAGACCAGCGAATCGCCACCGAGAAAGATCTGCAGCGCCACTTTCTCTCCCGCCAATTCGATGGGAATACGGATGCGTTGTTTGAAGAAGCCGGTCATATCCTCGCCGCCCCAGGTCTGGCCGACCTTGATGGGGCGCCACGCTGGGTCGAGAAACCGATACTCGCCAGGGTTCTCGTACCGGGCCTTCCGCAGCATCCAATTATCTACTCGAACGCGTTTCGAGTGCGTTTGGGCCTTGAGCGCATCGAAACGGAGTTGCGCGCGCTCCTCGAATGACGCGTTGCCCCGCATCTTGAGTTTCACATTCGTACGCCAGCGTCGGATGACCGCATTGACATCTTCCATACTACTCATGTGTGGCTTTCTCCTGTGAACATGCCGGCCTCTTACGAACATCCCATTGAATTACCGCAGTTGTGGCAACGATAGCAGGCGCCGTTGCGGGTGGTGATATGTCCACATTGATCACAAACCGGCGCATCTTCCTGGTTCTGAATGTGGCTCAATTGTCGCGAGGCATTGGATTCTTCCTCTTCCTTGTCAGTTTCTGCCACAGTTGCGGATTTCTTGATAACCGGGGCGGCATCCGGCGTCGCGCCATTCGGGAATGTGATGTCGAGCCAACGGAAGATATAGTCCACCAAGGATTTGGCGATCGGGATGTCCGGGTTATCGGTGTAACCACTTGGTTCAAACCGGCTGTGAGAAAACTTACTCACCAGGGCATGAAGCGGAACGCCGTACTGGAGGCACAGTGAAATCGCGGTGCCGAAGGCGTTCATGATGCCGCCTACGGTGCTGCCTTCCTTGGCCATGGTGATGAACAGTTCACCGGGTCGGCCATCCTCATACAGGCCGACGGTCATATACCCCTCATGTCCGGCGATCTGGAACTTATGGGTGATCGAACGGCGTGTGGCCGGCATACGAGCCCGGAAGGTTCGGGGTACGCTTCCGTCGGTTGATGCCGATTCAGTCTTGGCATTGCCATCGTCGGATCGGCTGGTATTTAGAGGTTGTGTCCGCTTTGATCCGTCACGATAGATGGCAATGGCCTTGAGGCCGTGTTTCCAGCCATCCATGTACGCTTGGATGATATCCTCAACGGTGGCATCCTTGGGCATGTTGATGGTCTTGCTGATGGCGCCGGAGAGGAAGGGCTGTACGGCGGCCATCATCTTCAGATGCGCCTGGTAGGAGATGCATCGGGAGCCTTTTTTCGCCTTGAAGGCGCAGTCAAAGACGGGGAGGTGCTCTTCCTTCAGGCCGGGGGCCCCCTCGATCGTCTCCTGCTCGTTCACGTACTTCAGGATGCCATCAATGTTTCCGTTGTATCCCAGTTTCCGGAGTCCGGACGCCAGGGTTCTGTTCACGAGTTTGATCAATCCCCCGCCGGCGAGATGTTTGTATTTAATGAGGGCAATGTCGGGTTCAATGC
>Ga0194060_10003901_pt1 | contig 10450 bp, 11 predicted proteins | sample SepL225m_MetaG_FD_163427 | JGI IMG/M metagenome (GOLD analysis project Ga0194060, IMG submission 163427) | Anoxic zone freshwater microbial communities from boreal shield lake in IISD Experimental Lakes Area, Ontario, Canada - Sep2016-L222-5m | ecosystem: Environmental > Aquatic > Freshwater >... | reverse complement strand
ATATCTTTGAAGAGGACAGTTTTCAGAAATATACAAAAAAATATATTTTGATACTCAAAATGTTACGAAAGTCAAATTTTAAACACCAATGAATTCAAGGGGTGCGAGCCAAATCGGGAATTGCTGTCTTTAACCCAATCTGACTTTACAGAAGAGTGCGACCAGACAACAAGAACACAGGGCGACTCTTCCAACGCTTTGCCAATGGAGTCCTCCCATGTTTTCCCTGGCGGAATCTTTTTGTCCCAAAAAACACTCCAACGTTTTTCAAGCTCTTGAACTATTGGCCTGACACGCTCCTGATCCTCGTGGGCGTAGCTGATAAAAATATCGGGCATGAATCGGTATCAATTTTTTATCGGGCAGGAACCCTGTGAACAGTTGCAGGGAATATAGTCATTTACCTTATTTTTATGCCATCATGCTGCTCTTGTAGCGAAGAATAGAATGTATTGCTTCTCTCTTGATCTGCATCCCCTCCTCAAGGTCATAGTCATCTTGCAGACCTAACCAGAACTTTGCGGAATTACCAAAATATTGTGAAAGGCGCAATGCCGTGTCAGCAGTAACACGTCTCTTCCCTTTCACTATCCCGGATATCCGGGTCTGAGGAATCCCGATATCTTTGGAAAGCCTGTAAGCCGAGATCTCCAGTGGAATTAAAAACTCCTCCATCAAGACCTCTCCAGGATGAATATTTCTGAGTTCGTTCATTTCAGTGATAGTCAATAATTTCTGCTTCGGAGGCATTTCCGTCTGCCCATTTGAAGATGATTCTCCATTGATCGTTAATCCCTATGCTGTAAAAATCTTTGTTTTTACCCGAGAGCTTTTCAAGACGATTTGCCGGAGGAATCCTTAATATAGCATTCCAAAAAGCCAAGGAGCATGGAGTTTGCTCCCTTTTCATCTCATTATGGATTCGAAAACCTTCTTCTCATACACGCTTGAGCCGTTGCTTTTTCGAGAATCGACCTCTCTTTGACCGGCGCGGCCTTATTTTGAGCGTGAATTTTTCAAGCCGGGCATTTGCTTTGGCCAGCCTCAGCCACCAGGGCGAAAGGTGTTTGCGCAACATGGAACGGCGGAGGGAGTAGGTATGGTAATGCTTCATCAAGCCGAGGTAAGAGTTGATACTGCTCTGGAAGGCGGTACGCTCGGCATGCCAGGGTTTATGCGTTTGCGCTATCTGGTTATATTTTAAAAGAGCGCGATACATATTGCCTTTTGTGCGGTTGGCAACATAAATCCTGCGAGGCTTGAGAACAACTCCAAGATACTTGACTCCCTCAGTGTAATGCTCAAGAAAGATTTTTTTGGGGTGCAGTATCAGCCCAAGCTCCTGATGCAGATAAGAGCGAATGACCGGCAGCAATGAGTTCAGAAAAGCAGGATCCTGATGCACCACCACCACATCATCAACGTAACGGCCATAGTATCGGAGTGCGAGGGTGTGTTTCATAAAATGGTCGAACGAGTTGAGATAGAAGTTGGCAAACACCTGGCTGGTCAGGTTGCCAATGGGTAAGCCGCAGCCAGGGCGGGAGTGAAAGAGGCTTTTGTCGTCCGGCAACCCCTTCCAGTTTGAGCGTTTCCCTTTAATCACGCAATGGGCTGCCGGATCGTAGAAAACCACTTTTCGACAAAGATCGAGCAGGAGTGGACGATCAGGAGCACGATAGCGAGCGATGATAAAGAGTTCCAGACGATGGTAGAGGCGCTGACGATCGATGCTCATGAAAAAGCCTTTGATATCAAGCTTTAAAATCCAGCAGTCGCGGCTATAGTTTTGTGAGCACTGGCGGATAAAACCATCGAGACGCTTTATCCCTTTATGCGTGCCTTTTCCCTTTCGGCAGGAGTAACTGTCGCCAATAAACTCTTTTTCAAAAAGGTCGTTCAGCTTATTGATGATGAGGTGATGAACAACACGGTCACGAAAGTCAGCGGCAAATATTTCACGCTTGACGGGGCGGTCAACAATAAAGGCGATTGACTTCCCCGGCTGGTAACTGCCATTATTGATCTCCTCACAGAGTTCAACCAGATTTTGTTCGTAGTCGAGTTCAAAGGCTATGGCATTAGCGGTATTTCGCTTGTGTCGTCGGCAGCCTTCATAAGCCTCAAACAGATCAACAAGAGGAATTGGTGCTGAAGAGAGAAACAATTCGAGTTGCAACGATGAGTCGTCCGTCATAATGTATACCGCCCGGCGAACATTGCAACCGGGCGATACACTTGCTTGTTCAAAACCCCGCACCGCCCGAACACACCCCCCGAAACTCTTATTGTTGTTGTTCTGGTTGCCATTGTTGAAGTTCTGTTTCCATGCGTTATTTGCACTGTTCTCCGTAGAACTCCAGTAGTTGTTGTCGGAAAAACCGCCAACAGCACTTTCGCAAAGATGTTGACATGCACCCAAAGCGCTTTCGATGCATTTTCCTTTACTGCTCCCCGATCTTCAAGTTTCACGGATCGGCTCACAGTCTCTTTGCCGCTTTTGAACGAAGCTTTGCTCGCTTCCGACAGCCTTGACCGACGGAATTCAGGCACCTTTCACCGTCCCGGCATTTCGCCATCCGGTGATTTGTTTACCAATTCCATCCATGAGGCCAGTGATCTCGGCCTGCTTTTTCATGGGCAGAATTTTCAGGTCAACACATAGACGCACCTCCAGTTTAAGGATTTCAAAATCGTCAAGAAACACTTCAAGATACTCGGTCTTGCTTTTGGCTTTGTTGGCCCTATAGATGCTGCGCACCAGTACAATGCTGTCGTGCTTGAGATCCTGACCAAGCGAGTATTTGTACTCTCGAGGAAAATCTTTGGTGTATTCAAAAATTTTCAGGATCAGACGATAGACATCACGATACACCGGTAAATCATAGTAAAGCGCCATAATCCAAAATATTTTTTGACTGGGGGCGTTGCCCCCGGTACCCCCTTAATTGTTGAATAGATAAATAGTTAAAAAGCCCGCACCGCCCGAACACACCCCCCGAAACTCTTATTGGAGTTGATCTGGAAGCCAATGTGGAAGTACTGTATCCATGCGAAAATTTGCACTGGTCTCCGTAGAACTCCAGTAGTTGTTGCCGGAAAAACCGCCAACAGCACTTTTGGCGTAATATAACTTGTTTAACTCTTCCTTCGTTGGCAAATACCAGTCGCTATACCCATTGTTCACCAACTCCCGACACGCTTTCTTTGCAGCTTCCCAAGTAATATCTCTGCCAGGAAGATCAGCTTTTGCCGCAATAAGTCCGTGCTGACCTGAAGCATCAAGCCAGGCTATTTTACCGCCACCATATTCGTCACCAATATTCAGCATGGAAGCTGCTGACTGCTGGCGGACAGGCGAGCCCTGTAGAGCTGTTGCGGCTGGTTTCTGGCCTGGCGCAGGAACAACGGTCGACAAAGCCGGCTTTGGTGTCGATTTTTGTGGTAGCGGAATGATATCGGTGATGGCCGCAATAAGCTGCCGGAATTCCGGGTCATCACGGTTTTGCTGCCAGTTGGAGAGATCGGCGGCCTGAATATGACCAAGACCAAACGGAGGCGTAACTTCATCAAGCAGGAGCGGAATCAGAATATTCCGATTAAGAGCCTCATCGGCTTCAGCATGAACCCAATGGGACTTTATCGAGTCGGGAGACCAGACAACAAGCACACAACATGACTCATCAAGCCTCTCCTTGAGATAAATCCTCCATTGTTTGCCGGGAGGAGTTTTTTTATCCCAAAATACACTCCAACCAACCTTTTCAAGCTCTTTTGCAATTGGTATGACTCGCACTAAATCTTCACGAGCATAGCTAATAAAAATATCGGCCATGATTCACCGGTTAACTCTTTTACTGCAACTCTCCTTTATTCTCAAGGAATATAGCCATTTACCTTTTTTTTATACCAACAAGAACAAAGTTGGTGTTATTTTTTCGCTTATCAGCAATGAGGGGGATGTTTTTAGCCAAGTGCACTACGCAATGGCAGAACCATGTATCGCTGCACAGGCCACCTGTTTACTCCTCAAGATAGTGGGTTGTAACATAACCACGCCCTTGGAGTCACCGGGCGTTATGCCATGACACTACTCTTGCGTCGAAGTATAGAATGTATTGCTATCTCTCTTGATCTGCATCCCCTCCTCAAGGTCATAGTCATTTTGCAGACCCAGCCAGAACTTTGCGGAATTGCCGAAATATTATGAAAGGCGCAATGCCGTATCTGCTGTAATACGTCGCTTCCCTTTCACTATTCCGGATACTTTTTGCCAAGCGCTTCAGCATAATGACACAGCGTCGAAAACTTAATATCCTCCGAATGATTTTCCATACACGAAATCGCCGAATTTTTGGTCTTCAGTTTTCGCAACCTCCACCGCATTTTGAAAAGCTGAAGAACGTTTGAGTTTCCAGAAAACGATATACCTGATACTGGCAAAGGAGATCTACATGTCCCTCTACTCTCGCAGGAAACTGACCTCACAACCTTTAGAACCGGCGAAACAACTGCTTCCTATAAGAGAATATCCTATTGATTAGTAATAAGTTATCCAAATATCTCCTATAGAATCTCTTCTAAATCTCTTCTAATCTTTTCTCTTTAAATATTTTCCTCTTGCTCCTTTAAAACCCATTTTGGAGCAGCATCCGAACCCACATTCTTTATCGTTTCATTCCGACTCATTTCAGAAATAAGATTGGTGATTTTCTTTTTTTTCTGCTTTTCATCGTATAAATCAGACAGTTTCGTCCAAACCAACTCTTCGATGTCTTTGCGGGAAAGTGAACCATGATCTTGAATACCCTGCATAATCCAATCAAAATACTGCTGCTTGGAAAAGGCTTTGTTTCGGGTGTAAACTGCTTTTTTTCCTGTGGTTTGTGCTTCTTTTGCCGAAATAATAATATTGGGTTTTTTACCTTCAATAAGACCTTTTGCCCTCAGCAGCTTTATTTCTGCCTCCAAAAGAGGCTTCCGTTTCTGTACTTTATCGAGAAGGATAATCTGGTTGGCTCTCCGCAGATTATAGTGGGAATTCGGGTTTCCGCATCATGAAGCATGACGAATAAGCACAGGGGTTTTCTGTCCGACACAACTACACGGGATCAATGGTATCATCAGGATTGCGAGCGACCGGTTCAAATTCATCATTATAAAAATCAGTTCCTTTCAGATGATATTCTGAACTGGAAATTAATGATTTTTTCACTTCCTCCTCTTCAGTAAAAACCGCCAACCATATTGAGATAAAACCGCTGCTACAGGCAAGCCTCACAATTGAATCAAGAGTAATTTGTTTATGATGATACTCAATCAGGCTGTCAATTGCATTTTTCAGGGTTTGCATTTTTTCAAGCCATCTCGGATCAGATTCGCCAGAAGCAGTGACCTGTTTATTCAAACTATACAAGCGGATTAAGCGAACAGCTTTTGCACGCTGATTTCTGTTCAGTGTATCTGACGGCTTGACAAATGGCAAGACGGTACCATACTCAAAAACAAAAATTGTATTATGAAGATGCGGCCAATAATACATATTCTCGTATGGAGTGGATGGCATTTTGCTCCCTTTGCTGGAATTACAAGAATGACAAGCCAATAAAAAATTATCCCAATCAGACTCACGTTCTGGATACATTTTTCTCGGCATGATATGCTCAATTGCCAAAGCGTTAGTTACCTTCATCTCACACAAATGACAGTAAGAGCCCGTTCTTTCCTTCAAAAAAGGTATCGCTTTGGTCCAATCAGTAAATGTTACTCTTTTTCCATGAACAGGGGTAACTGGCCAATTACCTTTTTTAATCGGTCTCATCTTTATCCTTAAGCGCTAAATAGGCCTTGTAGACCGGATCATTGGTCTCCTTTTTTAAAACATCACCAAGCAGATCACTCACTTTTTGATAATCTTCAAGCGAGAGTACCTTGTTCTCTTCTTTTCCTATTTCAGATAATTGCTCTTTAGCTTTTTTGTAACGCACATCAAAATCATCACTACGAATATTCACAACACCCATAATTCCTGTTGCCACTTTGCTTAACGGAAGATCGGCAGGAAATTCGACAAAGTCTTGTTTGTCAAGGTTTCTAAGTTCATCACTTTCAAGACTTTGCACTATAAAGGGTGAATGTGTCGTCGCTATAAACTGAATTTTTGGAAACGTTTTTTTTAAATCAGAGACAACTCTTCTTTGCCAATTAGGATGAAGATGCAAGTCGATTTCGTCAATCAAAACTATTCCAGGGGTTTCTTTAATCGCGTTTCGCCCCAAATGCGGATTAAGTTTGATACATCGGTAAGCAATATCAGAAACCATTCCAATAATGTTACGATAACCATCGCTTAATTGATTGAACAGTAATTTTTCATCACTCCCCTCAGGCGATTCAAAAAGACCAACAAGATCATCGTCCTTAAAACTAAATGCCATTTCCTTCCAGTGATTGTCGGGTATCATAGAAATGACGCATTCATTGAAAGCCTCCAGAAATAATTTATCAGTGTCCTGATTAAACTTTCTTACTTCATCTTCATAGGTTTTATACCAGGAGAGAAACTCTTTACTTGAAGATTTTGGCGAAAGGCAATTTACATAGGCCATAGCAACACCCTCTTCCTGTTTCTTGTACTCCGTCTTCTTTTTTTCATGTTCTGCCCAAAGTCGTCCGGTGCCATGATAAGCAAGTACCGGAAAGGTAATACCTCCTCCAGCACGACTTTTGACCAGCATATTTTCAGCCTCTTTTTCAATATTTTTGGCACCAACAAATGAAGTTCTTGCTTTACTTGTAATCTTTGGAACACTGATGATGCTCTCCATCTCCTTGCCATTGACAACCGAACAAAAACTTATTTCACTTGGAAGCTGGGGACGAGGTTGCCCGTCAATGGTTTTTACCAGAATTTCATTTCTATTGATTCCTCTTGCTTCATCATGAGCAACATCGATACCTCGTAAAAAACTGCCCGCGGCTATAGCCAATGCGTCCAATACCGAAGTTTTCCCTTTGGCATTATCTCCAATAAAAACAGTGAATCCTGGATTCACGAAAAAGGTTTTTGAAGCAAAACCTTTGAAATTTTTTACTTCTATTTTTCTTATTAACATCGGAATCTGTTGTCTCTTTGTAGAAAAAGTGCTTAAAAAATGAGTGGTCTGTTGTAGTATTTTTCACGGCAAAAGCAACCTTCCGGCAAGTTACGAATTCCATGAAGCTTTCAACGAGCCGACCTCCACCGCCAAACAAAAAATGCTCTCTGTAACAATCACCGGACACCGATGATGACATCACGATACACTGGTAAATCATAGTAAAGCGCCATAATCCAAAATATTTTTTGACTGGGGGCGTTGCCCCCGGTACCCCCTTAATTGTTGAATAGATAAATAGTTAAAAAGCCCGCACCGCCCGAACACACCCCCCGAAACTCTTAATGTAGTAGTTCTGGTAGCCATCGTAGAAGTACTGTACCCATGCGTTATCTGCACTGTACTCCGTAGAACTCCAGTAGACGAAGTCGGAAAAACCGCCAACAGCACTTCTGTTGAGATAGAGCTGATGCAACTCCTCTTTACTTGGTAAATACCAGTCGCTGTAACCGTTTTCATCCAGATCGTCACATGCTTTCTTCGCAGCCTCCCAGGTATATTTGTCACCTCCAGGCAAATCAGCTTCAGCGGCAATCAGGCCATGCCGTTCCCCCTCAACATAACCCTTTTCACCTGGCTGGAAGATATAAGCTATTTTCCCACCACCATAATAATTACCAATTTTTTCGAGGTCTTCATTATGGGTTGGAGAAAGTTTAAAGATCGAAATGAACTCATTACTGTAAAAAGCGCGATTCCAATTTTCAGCAGTATTAATTCGATAGGGTTCCATCTCCTTTACCTCCCTGAAATTGGCAGAAAAAAGGTCAGCTTTTGCAAGATCAGCCCCCCCAAGATTGGCTCCCTGAAAATTAGCCTCATTAAGCTGAGCCTTCTTGAGACTGGCTCCTCTGAGGTTTGTTCCCTGAAGATTGGCTCCGATCAGGGAAGCTCCTGAAAGCTGGGCCATCCGAAGATTCGCTCCCTTCAGATTGGCGTTACTCATATCGGCACCGGTAAAGTCCAACCCTTGCAGCCATGCATCATGCAGATCCTCCCGTTGAAGATTCAATGGCCTGCGGAATTTGTCAGCATGAGAGGGGAAATATCCCATAAACGCAACAAGCAGAGCGCATAAGAACCAGCGCGGAGTATTCCGCCAACGCCGTTGCTCTTTTGGACAACGATTGATTTGCAAAAAAAGAAGGGAGAGCATCACGACAGAGGCAAAATAGAACGTCTGAAGAATCAACTCTTTGAGAGCAAACGTCTTATTGGCCATGATGCACAAAATCAACGGCACAAACCAGTAAAAGATAAAGGTGGTGACAAAACGGGGCAGACGACGGTCAGTGATACTGAAAATAGTTGGCAAACTCTCTATGGTTGGTTCACCAGTTGTAGCCAGAGGTATGTTCAGCTCCATACGCTTATTTTCAAGCCGCAGCCATTCACCATACAAGATGTGAAGATAGACTGTCAGAAGAACAAGAAGAATGGGCGCGACTCTCAGAAATGCCACAAAAGAGATTGAGGTGCCAACCAACGGAGTCTGAATGGAACTGCTTGAAACGATCAGTGATTTGTCGGAGGCACTGATAACCGCCAGCAAACAATACAACCCAACCGCAAGAATCGAGAGCATTGTTTTATTGATCGCTTTTGAATGGCTCTCATGCAGCATCTTGACCACATCAGCATGACGGTCATCCTTTTTGGGCCCAGAATACCACCAGTTGCGGGGCCATACGTTACGGTCGGTGATTCTTGTCCGGATTTTTTTGAGCATCAGGGTCAGTGGTTCATTCCAAAACAGCATTTTTCCTTGAAAACAAAGTATAATTTTATTGGAGATAACACAATTTCAGAATACGTTACAGTAAAAGCGGAAAACAGAACCATCATGCGAAAAATATGCGAGAGAGTCGAGAAGAACAGGACAAAGTTGCTCCATGAAGGGATGCGTCCTGTGCACATTTGGGTGCCAGATACACGGCGCGAGGGGTTTGTCGAGGAGTGCAGACGACAATCTGCGCTGCTCAACAACGATCCGCATGAGATGGGAATTATGAAGTTTCTGAATGAAGCAGCAGACCGCGAGGGGTGGACAGCGTGAAACGGGGCGATCCGGGAACCGTTTCTCTGCTTGGATCCTGCAAAAAAATTGCTCTGCGCTGATGATTCTGAATAAAACCTTGATAAAGTCACCATGTATATCGACACCAGCAAAACCACCATCAACGGCAAAACCTACTATCGGTACCTGTTTCGCGAATCCTATCGCGAAGATGGCAAGGTAAAAAATCGCACTCTGGGCAAAATCTCCAAATGTTCAGAGGAAGAGGTTGCCGCCATGAAACTTGCCCTGAAACACAAAAAAAACCTGGCAGCCCTGCTGAATATTGAGGAGGTTGAACTCCACGATGGACCTCGTCTTGGTGTGGTGTTTGCCCTGAAAGCGCTTGCCGAGAGGCTTGGTATCAGCAAGGTGCTTGGCAGCAGCCGAGAAGGGAAGCTCGCATTGTGGCAGGTTATGGCTCGACTGATCGGAGATGGTTCACACCCGGAGGCCGTCAGGATGGCAGCAAGTTATGGCGCCTGTGAGGTGCTTGAATTAGAGAGTTTTAGCGCGGATGATCTCTCCACTAATCTGGTATGGCTGACGGAGCATCAGGAGCGACTTGAGAGGCAGCTATTCAAACAAAATTCGGCAAACGCTCGTCAGGAATTAGTGCTGGAGGATGTGATCACAATGCCGCAGGATAAACCGGAGCATGTTTTCCAGACGTTCAGAGAAAGTCACCCTGAAATTGGGCCGGTCGAAGCTGGCATTGGTGGCCAGGAGCTGGTGATCATGCTTGCCTGTAACATCGAGCGATTGTTATCAGAACTCTGGAAAGAGTGTGACTGCACTGTGCAGCAAGGAATCGATGAACTTGGTGCAATACGCAGCACGATTGTCACCATCGGGGAGGCAAGCTGCCAGAAAATTCCTCAATCGACAGGAGTGGCAGGGAAGTTACTTGCCGCAGCAGGAGTTACCCTGCCATCAACCATTGAGGGAAAGAATAATGACGCAGAGGGAGAGAGACAACTTACGATCAAGCGCGACTGATACGATACTGTTACCGCTTTTCATCCACAACCCCCGGACACAGCAGGGAACTCATTGAACCGAAGAACCATTCCCATCCATACAAGCCGCGCCAATTGCATCAAACCCATTTATTATGCAGCAATTCCCGATTTGGCTCGCACCCCTTGAATTCATTGGTGTTTAAAATTTGACTTTCGTAACATTTTGAGTATCAAAATATATTTTTTTGTATATTTCTGAAAACTGTCCTCTTCAA
>Ga0194060_10003900_pt1 | contig 10451 bp, 9 predicted proteins | sample SepL225m_MetaG_FD_163427 | JGI IMG/M metagenome (GOLD analysis project Ga0194060, IMG submission 163427) | Anoxic zone freshwater microbial communities from boreal shield lake in IISD Experimental Lakes Area, Ontario, Canada - Sep2016-L222-5m | ecosystem: Environmental > Aquatic > Freshwater >... | reverse complement strand
GGTGTATTCGACCGTATTCTTGCTCGGCTTGCCGAATTCGCCGCTATAGGAGGAACTGCGCCAGGCGCCGCCGCCGACCCAAGGCAGCTTGCCCAGGCCGGCGCAGGCCTCGCGCAGGAATTTTTCGGGCTGCCGTTCGAATTGCGACAGTTCGGCCAGGAAGGACAGCCATTTTTCGAACGGCAGGCCGACCGAAAGCAGATACCTGGAGAACAGCATGCCCACGCCGCCGAAGCCCGCGCGCGGATTCCAGACAAGACCGAGCAGCAGCAATATCCCGGCGATCAGGAGCAGGCTGTAGGTGAGCGCAATCGGATAATTCAACCTGCCCAGGGTCATGAAGGCGAAACTGCCGAGCACCAGCAGCGCGATGATCATGAACAGGAACGCGCTGTAGAAAAAGTCCACCACTTGCGGCGTTTCCCCTGTGTCGGTTTCCGCCGGAAACAAAGGCAGTGCCAGAAACAACAACGGCAGCCCGTACTGCGCGAACTGCGCCAGTTCCTGCGTCTGCGAAAAGCCGGGCAGTAGTTGCGGGAACACCCATACGAGCAGCAGCGACACCAGATATACCAGCACCACGAGGTAGAAATTCCGCTGCCAGCGCGCCTGAAACAGAAACACCTTGCCGCCGACCACCCCGGCAAGAATGCACAGCCACAACAGCATCAGCCACCAGTTCCAGAAACGCATAGTAAGCAGGCATATCAATATAATGGCTGTGCTCTGCAACGGCGTCAGGCTGCGCTCGCCGCGCATGAATGGCTGCCACAGGATAAACAGGCCGAAGTGGGCGACCAGAAGCGCGCGGGCCCAGATGTCTTCCACGCCGCGCATCGCCGCAAGGTGCAGCAATACCAGCATCGCGATGAACAGCAGCCGCGAATAGCGTCTGAGAAGGATGGGGTATGCGCGCGTCAGAGTAGCGATAGGCATGATGCGGGTGCTTGCACTAGTTATGCTTGCAGTTTAACCTGAGAAAGGCGAATCGGGTGCAAGCCCGGCACCGGAAATTCGCAACCACGCCATCTGCCGAAAGACTCATGCTGCAACATATTCTGCCCATCGCCCGCTATACACTGCTCGAAGCGCTTCGCAACCGCCTGTTGTGGCTGGCGCTGACATTGGTGGCCGCCGGGCTGGCGCTGACCGCGTTTCTGCAGCAGGTGGCGATAACCGAGTCGAACCAGATTCAGGTCGCCCTGCTCGCCGCCGTGCTGCGGGTCGGCGCCGTATTCATGATCGCGAGCTTCGTTGTCACCGGCATGGTGAGGGAATTCAACGATAAGGTGACGGAACTGATACTTTCCCGCCCGTTGCGGCGGGGCAGCTATTTTTTCGGCAAACTCGCGGGATACGCTGCGGTGGCGCTAATGCTCGCCCTCATTTCGAGCATGCCGCTGATCCTGTTTGCGCCGGCATCGCGCGTGGCGCTCTGGGGCTTATCCCTCGCGTGTGAACTGCTGATCGTTGCTTCGGTCTCGCTATTTTGCGTCCTCTCGCTGGCCCAGGTTATTTCGGCGCTCGCGGCGGTGGCGGGCTTCTATCTGCTGGCGCGTACGATCGGTGCCCTGCAGATCATCGCCGCCAATCCCTTGTCGGACGGCACGGCGCTGAGCCAGCAGTTCATCAATTTCGCAGTCGATGCGATCGCCTTCCTTCTGCCGGGACTGGATCGGATGACCCAGACTGGCTGGCTGATCCACGGCGCGCCGGCTGCTGCGGAAGTCACGGGTGTGCTGGCGCAGACCGCCGTCTATCTGTTGTTGATGTGCGGCGCGTCTCTGTTCGACCTGCAACGCAAGAATTTCTGATGCGTGATGAACGCCCGCTGAGCCATGTTTCAGCGCCGGTACTCGCCTTGTTGGCGGCCGGCCTTGCACTGCAAATCGGATTGCATTACCTGACGCCCGCGCCCCAAGCCAAAGCAGACGACCTGCCGCTTCCGCCTTCGACTTCGATGCTGCGGGTTGCCAGCCTGGGCGAGCCGATTGCCCTGGCCAAGGTTCTGATGCTGCATTTACAGGCGTTCGATTATCAGTCCGGAAGCAAAATGCCCTATAAGGACCTGGATTACACCCGTTTGGAGGCATGGCTGGCGCGCATTCTCGAACTGGACCCCGCGGGGCAGTACCCTTTGCTGGCGGCGGCGCGCCTGTATGCCGAGGTGCCGCAGGAAGCCAAGCAGCGCAGCATGATGGATTTTATCTATCGCCAGTATTTCATCGACCCCAACCGGCGCTGGCCCTGGCTCGCGCATGCGACATTTCTCGCCAAACACCGGCTCAAGGACATGGGCCTCGCACGCAAGTATGCGTCCACTATCGAGAAATACACGACCGCCAAAGACGTTCCACCATGGGCGACCAGCATGGAAATATTCATCCTCGAAGACATGAACGAGTTGGAAGCGGCTCGAATCATGATCGGAGGCCTGCTCGCCAGCGGCAAGATAAACGATCGCGCCGAACTGAGCTTTCTGAACCAAAGGCTACTCGAAATCGAGGAGCGCCTGAAACGGGGCGACGGCAAGAAAGGTTAAGGTAGACTGTCAGAATATCGACATATATGACGGAATTCCAACGGATATGAGGGTTTGTCCATTGCAAAAAGTGTGAAAAATGTCACTTTTTGCTAGGCACGAATATTGCGTATAAACCCGTACCATAAACTTTCCAGTGACGGAAATAAAATGAAAACAAAACAAACCGGCTTTACTCTGGTCGAAATCGCCATCGTACTGGTGATCATCGGCCTGTTGCTGGGCGGCATCCTGAAAGGTCAGGAAATGATCATTCAGGCCAAAGTGAAAAATTCGCTCACTGACTTCTCCGGCGTCTCGGCTGCGTTTTACGGATACCAGGATCGCTATCGCGCGATCCCCGGCGACGATGCAGGTGCAGGGCGTTGGACCATACCCGTCGGCGTTATCGCCGGAAATAATGATCGAATCCTTACGGGAGTTTATGACACTACCGCCCTGGCTGCGGTTGCCCCTGCAAATGAATCCGCCCAGTGGTGGGATCATCTTCGCCGCTCCGGCTTTGTCACAGGCGCCAGTGGCGCAACGAATCCGATCAACTCGTTCAACGGCATCCTTGGCGTGCAGCAGGGCGACGGCGCGGGAGTTGGTGCAACGGCGCCAGGATCAATACTGCCAGCGGCGGGCGGCATGACCAACCTGATGTTGTGCTCAACCAATCTGCCGGACAAGGTCGCGATCGCGCTGGACGTGCAGATGGATGATGGCAATCCGGCAACCGGAGCAGTTCGCGCCGTCCTCGGGACTAACTTGACGACAGCCATTGCTCCCTACGTGGAAACTGGCACTAACCTGTACACGATCTGCCGCCAGTTCTAGGCAAACATCGCGCAAGATCCAGCCTGCCGATTAATCTTGGAATAGTTTGAAAAAGCCCGCCACCGCGGGCTTTTTCATTTCCGCCAGGATCAATGTGTTCCCCGCCGCAATCGAAATCACCGCAATGCACCAGACCACTCCGCGATAGGATCGCTGCCGTCGTCATCGGCCTGGCCGCAATTGCATAGAAAATCAGCCAGTTGCCGATCCTCCGGCTAAGCGCTCCAGGCTAGATCAAGAAACACGCTCAACCTTTGAGCAATCGAATCTCCGCCGCGGCAAGGCTATCCGGCTCCCCCAGCACTACCACCACGTCTCCGGCTTCGAAGCGGGTCTCGGGGCCAGGCTCGCCCGCGCGGATGCCGCGGCGGCGCACCCGGGTCACCCCGGCCCCTGTTGCTGCCAAGTCCAGTTCGGCCAGGGTTCGCCCGACGGCATAGGCGCCCGGATTCAGCGTCACCGAATGCAATCGCGGCTGCCGGTGCTCGGCTGCATCGACGACGGCGTCGCCCTCGCCATGGAAAAAGCCTCGCAGCAGGCTGTAACGGCTATTGCGCACCTCGCGCACGCGATGCACCACGCGCGCCAGCGGCACGCCCATCAGCACCAGCGCATGGCTCGCAAGCATCAGGCTGGATTCGAACGCGTCGGGCACTACTTCGGCTGCCCCGGCGGCCTGAAGCAGATCCATGTCAGCGTCGTCCAGCGTGCGCACTATCACCGGCAGCGCCGGGTTGATTGCATGCGCGTGATGCAGGATTCTGATCGCCGCCGGCGTGTCCGCAAACGAAATCACCAGGGCGCTCGCCCGCGCCAGACCTGCGGCGATCAGGGCCTCGCGCCGCGCGCCATCTCCGTAGACCACCGATTCGCCGGCGGCGGCGGCCTCGCGCACACGCTCCGGATCCAGGTCCAGCGCGACGTAGGCTATGCCTTCCTGCTCGAGGAAGCGCGCCAGGTTCTGACCGGTGCGGCCGTAGCCGCACAGCACCACGTGTTTTGCTGCAGCCATGCCGGTGACCGCGATCTGATGCAGTTCCAGCGAGCGCAGCATCCATTCAGAAGCGACGAAACGCAACACCAGCTTGTCGCTGTAATGGATCAGGAACGGCGCGCTCAGCATGGACAGGAGCATCGCGGCCAAGATGGGTTGGAGCAGCGCCTGGTCCACCAGTTGCACCCCGCCGGCCAGTGCCAGCAGCACGAATCCGAATTCCCCCGCCTGGGCCAGCGCCAGCGCTGTGCGCAGGGCATTACCCGGCGTTGCCCCGAACAGGCGCGATAACAGGGCGATCGTGGCAAACTTGAACAGCACCGGCGCAACGAAAAGCAGCGCCACCAGCGCGAACCTGTCGGCCACCACGGACAAATCCAGTTGCATGCCGATGGTGATGAAAAACAAGCCCAGCAGCAGATCGCGGAACGGCTTGATATCCTCTTCCACCTGGTGCCGGTATTCCGTTTCCGAGATCAGCATCCCGGCCAGGAATGCGCCCAGGGCAAGCGACAGGCCGGCAAGCTCGGTCGCCCACGCCAGCCCGAGGGTGATGAGGAGCACGTTCAGCACGAACAACTCGTGCGAGCGGCGCAGCGCAACAATGTGAAACCAGCCGCGCATCAGTTTCTGACCGGCGAACAAGATCACGCCCAGCACCACCGCGGCTTTGACCAGCGCCAACGCCAGTACCGGTGCGAGGCTTTCCGCCGGCTGCGCCAGGGCCGGAATCAGGATCAGCAGCGGCACCACGGCCAGATCCTGAAACAGCAAAACACCGATGATCTCCCGCCCGAACACAGATTCCAGCTGCATGCGTTCGGCCAGGAGCTTGCTCACAATTGCGGTCGACGACATGGCAAGCGCCCCGCCCAGGGCAAAGCCCAGTTGCCACGGATAGCCCAGCATCCCGGCGGCTGCGGTAGGCACGAAAAGCGTAAGCAGCACCTGCACCATGCCCAGGCCGAACACCACGCGGCGCATATTGAACAGCTTGGGCAGACTGAATTCCAGGCCGATGGAGAACATCAGGAATACCACGCCGAACTCGGCCAGATAGGCATAGCCCGATTCCTTGCTCGCCGGGATCCATTGCAGCGCGTGGGGCCCAATGGCGACCCCGACCAGGAGGTAACCGAGCATCGGCGGCAGGTGCAGGCTGCGCGCCAGCACCACCACCAGCACCGCGCTCGCAAGCAGCACCAGCACCAGTTCGAGGGAATTGCTCATCGGATGAAGCGCCTCGGAAGGAAGGAATCGGGTGTTCTGATATACTTTGACCCATGATACCTGCAGCATCCCGCATGGACAAAATCTTACCGTCCAGGACCGCGCTGGATCTGGCGAAGCAGGTGCTCGCGATCGAAGCCGAGGCCATCCAGGGACTCGCCGCGCGCCTTGGCCAAAGCTTTCTCGATGCGGTCGAACTTCTGCTCAATTGCAAGGGCCGCGTAGTGGTCAGCGGCATCGGCAAGTCCGGTCATATTGCGCGCAAGATTGCTTCGACCATGGCGAGCACCGGAACCCCGGCCTATTTTGTACACCCGGCCGAAGCCAACCACGGCGATATCGGCATGATCGCGCGCAATGACGTGCTGATTGCGCTGTCATACTCCGGCGAAAGCGAGGAGCTGCTCACCATCGTGCCGCTGTTGAAGCGCCAGGGAGCATCCCTGATTGCCATGACCGGCAACGCCAACTCCTCGCTCGCGCGCGAAGCCGACGTCCACCTGGATGCGAGCGTCGAGAAAGAGGCCTGCCCGCTGAACCTGGCTCCGACCGCGAGCACCACCGCCGCGCTTGCCCTGGGCGATGCCCTCGCGGTGGCTCTGCTCGATGCCAAAGGCTTCGGTGCCGAGGATTTCGCCCGCTCGCATCCGGGCGGCGCGCTGGGTCGGCGCCTGCTCACCCATGTACGCGACGTGATGCGCAGCGGCGACGCCATTCCGTCCGTGCCCGATTCCGCCGGCTTTTCCGAAGCGCTGCTGGAAATGTCGAAAAAACGCCTGGGCATGACCGCGGTGCTCGATGCCGCCGGGCGCGTCAGCGGCATATTTACCGACGGCGACCTGCGCCGGACGCTGGCGCGCGTGGCCGACATCAAGTCCGCGCGCATCGCCGACGTCATGACCCGCAATCCGCGCACCATACGCCCCGACAAACTGGCGGTGGAAGCGGTGCAGATCATGGAGGAGAGCAAAGTCAATCAGTTGCTGGTAGTGAGCGCAGAGGGCGAACTCGTCGGCGCGCTGAATATGCACGACCTGTTTCAGGCGAAGGTCATCTGAGGCAGATGGAGGACAAGCTGCAAACCGGCAACCACGATGGCGCGAGCGAGCGCGACCTCTTGGCTGTCGCACACGAGCGCGGCCTCCTGGCTGACGCGCGCGAGCGCGCCAAGCCCCTGAAGCTGATGATCTTCGACGTCGATGGCGTAATGACCGACGGCACGCTGTATTATTCGGAGCGCGGCGAGGAGCTGAAGGCTTTCAACACCCAGGACGGCCATGGCGTCAAAATGCTCAAGCAATGCGGCATGGAGGTCGCGCTGATCACCGCCAGAAGTTCGCGCGCGGTTGAACTGCGCGCAGCCAACCTCGGAATCGCGCACCTTTACCAGGGGGTGGAGGACAAACGCGACGCCTATGCCGCGCTGCTCGCGCAGCTGGGGCTCGCCGCCGAGCAATCCGGCTACATGGGTGACGACCTGCTCGACCTGCCGCTCATCACCCGCTGCGGCTTTGCCGCCACCGTGCCCGCAGCACCCGCGGCCCTGCGCAGCCGCAGCCACTACATCGCGCGCGCCTGCGGCGGACATGGCGCAGTGCGCGAAGTATGCGAATTCATTCTCGACGCCCAGGGTGCGCTTGCGCATGCCATTGAGGCCCATCTGAAATGAGCCATAGAAAATGAGACAGGGCCGCGCCTCCAGCCTGTTCCCGCTGCTGTTGATACTTGCGCTGGCGGCGGCCAGCTATTGGCTGGAACGCGCCGCGCGCGGACCGGAGTACGACCGGACCGGCAAGTCACGGCACGACCCCGATTTCTTGGCCGAGGACTTCAGCATCGTCAAGATGAACGCGGCCGGCAAGCCCGAATACACGCTTTCCGCCGAGCGCATGCTGCATTATCCGGATGACGAGAGCACCAGTGTCTTGGCGCCGCACCTGGTGCAGTTCCGCGAAAATGCGATGCCCATCGTCATCCGCGCCGACCGCGGCCTCGTCTCCAAGAATGGTGATGAAGCGAACTTCTACGGCAATGTGCTGGTGGTGCGCGAGGCAGGCAAAGGGCAGAACGAATTGCGCGTGGAGACCGAGCACCTGCAAGCCATTCCGGACCGCGACCTGGCCCGGACCGACAACGCGGTGGTCATTACCGAAGGCCGATCGAGGCTCACCGGGACCGGCATGGATGTGAACAACAAGACGCGGCAATTCGCTCTGCGCTCACAGGTAAGAGGCACCTTCGATGCCGGAAAATAATTTCTACTCGATTGCGCTTATGGGCTTGCTCCTGGGGCTGGGGGGGCCAGCGCAGGCGGAACGCGCCGACCGGACCAAACCGATCAATCTTGAATCCGACAGCATGCGCGTAGACGACGCGCAAAAAATCAGCGTGTTCGAAGGAAAAGTGTTGATGACGCAGGGGACGCTCACGATACGCGCCGACAGGATTACCGTGCGCCAGGACAAGGAGGGTCATCAGTACGGCAGCGCCAGCGGCAACCTCGCCACGTTTCGCCAGAAGCGCGACGGCGCCGACGAGTATATCGAGGGTGAAGCGGAGCGCATCGAATACGACGGCAAGGTCGACAAGGTCGAATTCTTCAATCGTGCCCGGTTAAAGCGAGAGCCTGCGGACGAAGTACACGGCAACTATATCTCCTACGATTCCCGCACCGAGTATTTCACGGTGACGGGCGGCAGCACTCCGACCGCAAGCGGCAGCCCCGCGGCCAGGGTGCGCGCGGTGATTCAGCCGCGCAGCAGCGCCGACGAGAGCGAAAAAGCGCCGCCCCCGGCCGCCCCCAAACGATAACAAAAGAGCGAAAGATGCGGAGCCACGGGTCAGCATCCCGCACCCCGTTGCGCGCGAACCCGAAGCGGCGATTCGCAATACCGTGATCAACAGCAATCCCTGATAGGTGCGAATGAGCCAGCTCAAAGCCAGCAATCTGAAAAAGCGCTACAAGTCGCGCGTCGTGGTGCAGGACGTGTCGATCGAAGTGCAAAGCGGTGAAGTGGTGGGCCTGCTCGGTCCAAACGGCGCCGGCAAGACCACCTGCTTCTACATGATGGTCGGATTGGTGCATCTGGACGGCGGCAGCATCAGCCTGGACGGGAAGGAGATCAGCCGGTTTCCGATCCACCGCCGGGCGCAACTGGGCCTGTCGTATCTGCCGCAGGAAATGTCGGTATTCCGGAGGCTGACGGTCCAGGAAAACGTGCAGGCGGTGCTCGAATTGCAGGACCTGTCGGAAACGGAAATCGAAGACCGCCTGGAAAACCTGCTGCGGGAACTGAACATCACCCATCTGCGCAACAATCCGGCGCTGTCGCTCTCCGGCGGCGAGCGCCGCCGCGTCGAAATCGCGCGCGCGCTGGCCACCAGGCCGAGCTTCATCCTGCTCGACGAGCCTTTTGCCGGCGTGGATCCGATTGCGGTGCTCGACATACAGAAGATCATCGGTTTTCTCAAGGAACGCGGAATCGGCGTGCTGATAACCGATCACAATGTGCGCGAGACGCTCGGCATTTGCGACCACGCCTACATTCTCAACGACGGGTCGGTCCTGGCACAGGGCAAACCAGATGAAATCGTCTATAATGAAAGCGTGAGAAGAGTGTATCTGGGAGAGCATTTTCGCATGTAGTTAAGACACCACGCTCCCATTCAAAATGAAACAAACACTGCAACTCAAGCTGTCGCAACAGCTGACCCTCACGCCGCAGTTGCAGCAATCCATCCGGCTGCTGCAACTTTCGACCCTGGAGTTGAACCAGGAGTTGGAAACGATGCTGATGGAAAACCCGTTGCTCGAGCGCGACGACGTGGAGCCGGAGTCCGCGCCAGCGCCACCCAATGGCTCCAGCGGAGAGGAATTCGCCGCCACCCAGAGCGATACGGCTGCGAGCGAGACCGCGGCAAACGACCCGCCAGAACGCGACCCCGCCGACATTGACTGGTCTACCGATGCGCCCTCTGGCGCAGCGCGGCGCGAGGATGGAGAAGAGTCGGACTATCCGCAACTTGCCGCCGGAACCCCGACGCTGGTCGAGTACCTGATGCAGCAGCTGGCGCTAAGCCAGCTGTCCGCTCGCGACAAGAGCGTGGTCAATACCCTGATTGCCGCGCTGGACGAAGGCGGATATCTGTCCCAGAGCCTGGAGGAAATCGCCGAGCTGCTGCCGCCCGAACTGGAAGTCGGGATGGATGAACTGCAGATCGGTCTTCACTATCTTCAGAGTTTCGACCCCACCGGCGTGGGCGCGCGCACCCCCGCCGAATGCCTGGAGTTGCAGTTGCGCGCGCTGCCGCCTGACACGCCGGCGCTCGCGCTCGCGATCGGTATCGTGCATGACCATCTGCAGGCGCTCGCCGCGCACGATTTCGTCCGCCTCAAGCGGCAATTGCAGTGCGACGACGACAGCCTGCGCGAAGCGCAGCAACTGATCCAGAGCCTCAACCCCCATCCCGGCGCCGCCTACGCGGCGACCGAGACGCGTTATATCGTGCCTGATGTCATCGTGAAGAAGGTAAAGAACGCCTGGGTCGCCGCGCTCAACCCGGACGCCATGCCCAAACTGCGCGTCAACCGCATGTATGCGGAAATACTGCAGAGCAAAGCCCATTCCGCCGGCGGACAAATGTCCAATCAGCTGCAGGAAGCGCGCTGGCTGATCAAAAATGTGCAGCAGCGTTTCGAGACAATATTGCGCGTAGCCCAGGCGATAGTCGAGAGGCAGCGCCATTTCTTCGACCACGGAGAGGTGGCCATGCGGCCGCTGGTGCTGCGCGAAATTGCCGACACGCTGGGGCTGCACGAATCCACCGTGTCGCGCGTAACCACGCAAAAATTCATGGCTACACCTC
>Ga0194060_10003896_pt1 | contig 10453 bp, 9 predicted proteins | sample SepL225m_MetaG_FD_163427 | JGI IMG/M metagenome (GOLD analysis project Ga0194060, IMG submission 163427) | Anoxic zone freshwater microbial communities from boreal shield lake in IISD Experimental Lakes Area, Ontario, Canada - Sep2016-L222-5m | ecosystem: Environmental > Aquatic > Freshwater >... | reverse complement strand
ACTCCACACAGCTGCAGTATTTAATGCTTCATGAAAATCGCCTTCACTTGCACCACCATCACCACTAAAAACAAGGGTAACTTTTTTTTCATTTTTGAGTTTCGATGCCAATGCAATTCCATCGGCAACACCAAGCATGGCACCTAAATGCGAAATCATTCCAACAATGTGATGCTCATTTGTACCGAAGTGAAATGAACGCTCGCGACCTTTTGAGTAGCCATTCATTTTTCCCTGCCATTGCGAAAATAATTTCACAAAAGGCATATCGCGGTTTGTCCAAACACCGAGGTTACGATGCAAAGGCAAAATATATTCATCGGCATGTAATGCTTGAGTGCAACCAACACTAATTGCTTCTTGTCCAATGCCCGAAAACCATTTGCTCACTTTTCCCTGACGAAGTAAAATCAACATTTTATCTTCAATCATGCGCGGTTTGAGCATGCCTTTGTATAAATTCAAAAGGATATCGTTGCTGTAATTTTTCTTTTCAAATTGCATACTGCAAAACTATAATTTTAAACGGATTGCCATATAAAAAACAAAAAAGCCGTTAGAAAATTTCCAACGGCTTTCAATATTTAAAAATAATGTTGTTTTAATGACTTATCACAATCTTTCGATTGATGATGCCTTCACTTGAATGAATACTCACAAAATAAATTCCTGCTTCTAAACAACTTATGTCGATTGATTGCGATGTTGCGATGGTTAACATTTCATTCTTCACAATTCTTCCCGACAAATCCGCGATTATTAAACTTTCAAACTGTGTTAAACCTGATGACTCAATAAATAAAATATTATTTGCCGGGTTTGGATATATTGAAAAAGACTTATCATTAATTTCCTTTATACCGCTGTTTGGAAAGGTTACTTTACGAATGCGGTAATTATAAGTATCTGCAATAATTAAATTCCCATTAGAGTCAAATGCAATGCAATACGGAAAATACAATACAGCAGAAGTTGCTAATCCTCCATCGCCTGAATAATAGTTCGAGCCGTTGCCTGCAATAGTTGTAATAATACCTGTTGATGCATTCACTTTTCGTACACGACTATTCCACGAGTCGGCAATAATTAAATTTCCATTCGCATCAACTGTTACTCCATATGGATATTTCAATGAAGTTGTATCAGCACGTCCTCCATCACCTGAAAAGTATCCTGCTCCGTTGCCAGCAACAGTAGTTATGATTCCTGTTGATGCATTTACTTTTCGTATCCTGTTATTACCTTCATCAGCAATAAATAAATTTCCATAAGAATCAATCGTTACTCCCATTGGCGAATATAATTTAGCTGATGTTGCTGCTGATCCATCGCCCGAATAACCGTATGTACCATTACCGGCAACTGTAGTAATAATGCCTGTTGATGCGGTAACTTTTCGGATACGATTATTACCAGCATCAGCAATAAATAAGTTTCCGAATGCATCCACAGCTATTCCATTTTGGTTATTTATTGAAGCTGATGTTGCTGCTCCACCATCACCTGCATAAAGAGTATATCCATTGCCTGCAACAGTTGTAATGATACCCGATGACATATTTACTTTTCGAATTCGGCTATTCATTCTATCTGAAATAAATAAATTACCATAAGTATCAATAGCAACTCCAAAAGGATTATCCAACGAAGCAGAATCAGCACGTCCACCATCACCGGAAAATCCTGCAACACCATTTCCTGCTAGAGTTGTAATTACTCCTGTCGATACGTTAACTTTTCGGATGCGATTATTATACATATCAGCAATGTAAATATTTCCAACAGCGTCTAATGCTATACTTGTTGGTTTTTGCAAATAAGCAGAAGTTGCCGCACCGCCATCACCAACGCCTGTAGATGGGCTACCACCACCGGCAATAGTAGTAATGATTTGTGCTTTAAGAAAAATGGTAGATAATACAAAAAAAAAGAAGAGCGATTTTTTCATAATGTGTGGTTATTATCATTGACAAAAAAATTGTTCAGCTAAGGTAATTATTTAAATACAAAAAAAAGCCGTTAGAAAATTTCCAACGGCTTTCAATTTATTTTTATGAAAATTTTAAGAATTTGATTTTTTATGATCGGCTAAAAATTTCTCTAAGCCAATATCGGTAAGCGGATGCTTAAGCAATGCCAAAATTGACTCGAGCGGACTGGTAATAACGTGTGCACCAAATTGTGCCGATTTGATAATATGAATTGGATTACGAATAGATGCTGCCAAAATTTGTGTTTGAAAACCCTGAACGGCATATATCTGAGCAATCTCAGCAATCAATTGAATGCCATCGTAGCTAATATCATCTAAACGACCAACAAACGGAGAAATATAAGTTGCACCTGCTTTTGCTGCTAAAATAGCTTGTCCCGAGCTAAACACCAATGTACAATTTGTTTTAATTCCCATTAACGTAAGATGTTTTATGGCTTTAATTCCGTCTTTTATCATCGGAATTTTTACCACAATTTTTTCGTCAATCGAAGCCAGTATTTCGCCTTCACGAATCATCCCTGCAAAATCTGTTGATATTACTTCTGCACTCACATCACCATCAACGATATCGCAAATAGCTTTGTAATGTTTCATCACATTATCGGTTCCTTTTATTCCTTCCTTTGCCATCAGCGAAGGGTTTGTTGTTACTCCATCAAGAATTCCGAGGTCGTTTGCTTCGCGAATCTGTGCGAGGTTTGCTGTGTCGATAAAAAATTTCATCCGAGATTATTTATTATTTTGCGCAAGTTTACTTGAAAATTTTAAAAGCGTTACACAATTCATCAACAATTTATGGTACCTGATAAACAATTTTGGAACGACCGTTACATTCAACAACAAACTGGATGGGATATGGGACAAATTTCAACACCGTTAAAAAACTATATTGATCAGATTTTAGATAAAAACATTTCTGTGTTAATACCCGGTTGTGGCAATGCGCATGAAGCCGAATATCTACTAAAGCAAGGTTTTATTGATGTTACATTAATTGATATTGCCGATGAAGTAGTAAAAGAAATTGAAAAAAAGTTTTCGAATGAAATAGCTAAAGGAAGTTTGAAAGTGATTTGCGGTGACTTTTTTGAACTGAACCATTCATTCGATTTGGTTATCGAACAAACATTTTTTTGTGCCATCAACCCAACACTCAGACAAAAATATGCTGATAAAATGTTCGAAAATTTAAAACCAAACGGAAAGCTTGCTGGTGTTATGTTTGGAGTAAAGATGGAAGGTGGACCACCATTTGGCGGAACAAAAGAGGAGTATGAAAAATACTTTTCTTCGTATTTTCATTTCAATAAAATGGAGGATTGTTACAATTCAATAAAACCCCGCGAAGGCAGAGAGTTATTTGTGATACTTCAGAAAAAAAGTGTGTAACTATTCTAAATCCCAAGCATTATAAAGCTCGTGTATTAATACGTTTTCGGCAGCTTCCATTTTATCATCGGCCATCACCACTTTCATGGCAAACGCTATTAATTTATTGCGCTCTTCGTATGATGAAATTTTATAGAACTGTGCTGCTGTTTCTAAAAAGTGATTATGTCTTTCTTCTTCAGGCAATGCTTTTATAAAAGCCTGCTCTTTAATGATATCAATTTTTTCTTTAAAATTTTCCTCAAGAAACTCAATCATGATTGAACTTTCCTCGCTGTGCAAATGTCCGTCACTTAATGATAAAATCATGAGCAGATGGAGACCTGATTCAGTGCGATTCATTTTCTGTATAAATTGTGTAGGCATTTTGTTATTTTAATTATTCTATAAATTTAAGTGAAGAATTTGTAATTGCAAATGTAACGATTGAATATATTCAGTTATTTTCGCGCCATTAAAAATCATAAAATGAAGTTCGGAACTAAAGCAATACATGCAGGTCAAGAGCCTGATCCAACAACCGGAGCCATTATGACTCCAATTTATCAAACATCAACATTTTGGCAAGAAAGTCCTGGTAAACATAAAGGTTACGCATACGCACGTGGTAAAAATCCTACGCGAAATGCCCTTGAAAAATGTATTGCAGCCTTAGAAAACGGAAAACATGGTTTGTGTTTTAGTAGCGGAATGGGCGCAATTGATGCAGTTGTTAAATTATTGAAACCAGGCGAAGAAGTGATTACCGGAAACGATTTGTATGGTGGAACTTACCGCATGTTTACCAAAGTGTTTGCCAACTTCGGAATCAAATTTCACTTTATTGATTTAAACGATGCAAACAATATTACGAAGTATATCAATGCCAATACAAAATTATTGTGGATTGAAACACCAACCAATCCAACAATGAAAATAGTTGACATTGCTGCATGTGCCGCGATTTCAAAAAAACATAATCTCATTCTTGGTGTTGACAATACTTTTGCTTCTCCGTATTTACAAAATCCGCTCGACCTTGGTGCCGATATTGTGATGCATTCGGTTACAAAATATTTAGGTGGACATAGTGATGTGGTAATGGGAGCATTGGTTACCAACGATGATAAATTGCACGAACAACTTGCCTTTATACATAACTCGTGCGGTGCAACTCCCGGGCCACAAGATAGTTTTTTGGTTTTGCGTGGATTGAAAACATTGCACTTGCGCATGAAAGCACATTGTGAAAATGGAAAAGTGATTGCTAATTTTTTGCACAATCATCCTAAAATAGAAAAAGTATATTGGCCCGGATTTCCCGATTCGCCAAACCATGACATTGCAAAAAAACAAATGCGCGATTTTGGTGGAATGATTTCGATTGTATTAAAAGGTGCCGACTTGAATGAAACATTTCGCATTGCTTCATCATTCAAAGTTTTTTCGCTTGCCGAAAGTTTAGGTGGCGTTGAATCGCTCATCAATCATCCCGCAACAATGACTCACGCATCGATACCAAAAGCCGAGCGCGAAGCTGCAGGTGTGGTTGATAATTTATTGCGATTAAGCGTAGGCGTTGAAGATATTGAAGACCTAATGGAAGATTTGAAAAACGCGTTGAGCTAATTTTTTATCATTTTATTCTAAAAACAGCTGCAACAATTTTGTGGCTATAACTTTATTTAAGGAGTATTATTTACACTAAACTTGTTTTACATTCGTTTTGTAAAACACCCTATGTTTTTTTTGAATATGAAAATTAATAAACGTTATCTGCTTATTGCTTTTGCCATCATATCGGTAATCGTATTCTACTATTTCTATTCGGCAAAAGCCTCTAAAACTTCAATAACATACGTTGTAAAAAAAGGAAACTTTGAAGTGGTTGTTACCAATTCAGGTGAACTTCGCGCAAAAAATTATACTGAAGTAATGGCTCCTACATCTGAACTTAGAACTTTGGGTATATGGCAAATAAAAATTACAAATCTGATAACTGAAGGAACAAGTGTTAAAGAAGGCGATTTTGTTGCCGAGCTTGATAAAACAGAAATCATGACCAAGGTAAATGAGGAACAACTGAATGTAAATAAAAAACAATCTGAATTTACGCAAACACAGCTTGATACCACACTCTCTATGCGCGATGCGAGAGATGAATTACTGAATTTAAAATATGCGGTGGAGGAAAAAAAATTAATAAAAGAACAATCAATTTATGAACCACCTGCAGTATTAAGGCAAGCCGAAATTGACTTTGAAAAAGCTGTAAGAAATTACGAACAAAAACAGGAAAATTATAAAACCAAAAAGCAACAATCCATTACAAAAATGCAAATTGTTGGTTCCGACCTTGAAAAGGCAAAAGCCAAACTTGATGCGCTGATGAAAATTATTGAAAAATTAACCGTTAAAGCTCCTAAAAGTGGAATGGTTATTTATGTGAAGGAATGGGATGGCCGTAAAAAAATTGTAGGATCAACTGTAGGATGGGACCCTACCGTTGCAAACCTGCCCGATTTATCAACAATGGAATCTGTTACCTATGTTAGTGAAGTTGATATTCAGAAAGTAAAAACCGGACAAAAAGTAGAAATAGGATTAGATGCACAACCCGGAAAAAAAATACAAGGACTTGTAAAAAGTGTGGCAAGTATTGGCGAACAAAAAGCCAACTCAGAAGCAAAAGTATTTGAGGTGGTAGTTGATGTGCTAACTGTTGACACAACTTTGAGACCCAGCATGACAACAGCAAACAGTATCATGGCATCAACAATAAGCAATGCTATTTCTGTTCCGCTCGAAGCTATTCACAACAACGGAAATATTAGTTTTGTATATAAAAAATCAGGGCTAAAAACTGTAAAACAAGAAATAAAAACCGGTGTATTTAACGAAACCAATGCTGTAATCAATGAAGGGTTAAACATCGATGATGAAGTATTTATTTCAATACCTTCCGACACTTCAGGAATAACTTTGGTGAATCTGCAATCGTTAAAAAAATAACCATGCGTTTTCAGCGATTGATTTTTAATTTTAAAAACGGGATAGAAGCATTGCTAACCAATAAAGCAAGAGCCTTTCTTACTTCGTTGGGAATTATTTTTGGTGTAGCTGCTGTAATCGCCATGCTCGCAATAGGAAATGGTGCCGAACAAGAAATTCTTGAGCAAATGAAACAAGTTGGCTCAAATAATATTGTCATCAAACCTGTTGTAAAAACGAAGGATGAGCAAAAACAATTGGATGCCGGTGGATCGCAACATAAAAAAGTGATAACAGGTTTAACCATGAAAGATGCGATTAATATCGAACAAACAATTCCATGTATTGAACTGCTGAGTACCGAAGCCGAATTGCAAACACTTTTTGTGCGGGAAGGAATGAAGCAAAATGGAAAAATTGTTGGCGTTACAAATGCGTATTTCAATTTGCTCGACTTTAATCTCGAATATGGAAAATGGTTTACCGATTTTCAACTCAGCTATTCCGAACCTGTTTGTATCATTGGCAAAAAAGTAGCAGTAAAATTTTTTAGTACCGAATCACCAATCGGTAAAGAAATAAAATGCGGCAATAATTGGCTTCGTGTGGTTGGTGTTTTACAATCAAAAAATCTTGACGAATCGATGGCACAAAAACTTTCGGTACGAAATGCCGATATGGATGTTTATACTCCTATAAAAACTTTTTTACTTCGTTATCGGAATCGGGGAGCTGTTACAATTGCTGGAATAAAAGCTGCTGCACGACAAGATGAAGAAAGCAGAAAAAACGGTGAAGACAACGATAATCAACTTGATAGAATTGTTGTAAAAGTAAATTCGAGCGAATTAATTCCGTCTGTTGTTGATGTATTGCAACGCATGCTAAAACGCAGACACAATGAGGTAAATAATTATGAAATCATCGTTCCCGAACTTTTACTGAAACAAGAACAACGAACAAAAAATCTCTTCAATATCGTATTGGGAATTATTGCTTCCATATCATTACTTGTTGGTGGTATTGGCATCATGAATATCATGCTTGCATCGGTACTCGAACGTGTGAAAGAAATAGGATTGAGAATGTCGATTGGTGCCAGTAAACGCGATGTGCTTTTACAATTTATCAGTGAGAGTGTAACCATTAGTGTTGGAGGTGGTATTGTTGGAATCTTACTGGGAATTTTGTTCAGTTATCTCATTCAGATTTTTACTGATATTCATACCATCATTTCAGGAATTTCTGTATTCATTTCATTTACCATTTCCATCAGTGTAGGTTTAATATTTGGAATAGTGCCGGCTAAGAAAGCTTCCGAACAAGATCCGGCTGAATCGATGCGAACAGGTTAAATTTTATGCTATGAAAAAAATATATTCATTATTTACGATCATCATTTTACTCATTGCCGAAATAGCATCGGCACAAAAACAACATTTATCTTTATCGTTGCAAGATGCCATTAACATTGCAAAAGATAAAGGTTTGCAAGCGCAAATAAACACCAATACATTTTATGCCGGACAATATCAATTCAAATCACAATCGGTAAATAGGTTGCCACAATTTTCACTAAACGGAAATCTTCCCGGCTTTAATCGCTCTGTAAATTCAATTCCACAAAACGATGGTACGTTAAAATACCTTCAACAAAATCAGGCTGTTTCATATGCTACTTTAAATATGAGTCAGCAAATTACAACAACAGGTGGATTGCTTTATTTAAACTCGGGACTAAACAGGTTAGATATTTTTAACAACAATTACACAAGCTGGCAAAGTACTCCGTTGGTTGCCGGAATCGTTCAACCTATTTTTCGTTTTAACCAATATAAATTTGATTGGCAAATTGCAAAATTACGCAACGAACAAAACACTAGAACCTATGCCGAAAGCATGGAAGATCTTTCGATTACCATTACACAAAAATTTTATGAAGTGGTGATGGCACGTGCCGATTTGCAACAAGCTGAATTTAATATTGCTGTAAATGATACACTGATGAGAGTGGCACGCGGACGATATAATTTAGGAAAAATTGGTGAGGATGATTTATTGCAAACCGAATTGCGTTTGGCAAATGCTCAAAACAGTTTTGATCAGGCAAAATTAAATTTCACAACAAGTGAAAATCAATTGAAAATATTATTGGGTACTGATAAAAATACGGAAATAAATTTACTCACAGACATTACTCCACCATTGTTTGAACCTAATGTTGAAGTTGCCATAAGCGAAGCAACAAAAAACAGAAGTGATATTTTAAACTTTAAAATAGACCAACAACAAACACAAGCGATGTTAAAAAAAGCAAGTCTGAATAGATTACCAAATGCGGAGTTTACAGCAAGTTATGGGTTGAATCAATCGGCATTAAATTTTAACGATGCATACAAATCTCCGCTCGACCAGCAACGTGCTTCCGTTGGTTTAAATGTTCCGTTGATGAATTGGGGAAAGAACCGTTATGATTATCGTACAGCAAAATTTCAGATGGATGCCAAGCAGGCACAACTCGATTTGTATAAATTAAATTTAGAGCAAGATGTAATGAATCAGATTGGTCAATTTATGCAGTTGCGAACACGATTGGCTATTTCGGCTAAAGCCGATACTATTGCACAAAAAAGATATGCAGTGGCCAAAAACCGCTACTTTATTGGAAAAATCGACATCACTAATTTAAACATAGCACAAACCGATAAAGATGCTGCACGTACATCATACTACTCAACCATGCGCGATTTTTGGGTTGCGTACTACAAACTTCGAAGGTTAACGTTGTATGATTTTGAGAAAAATGAAGCGTTGTTTAAAAAGAACTGATGCTAATTTTATCGTCAAATAATTTATCAACTTAACCAAATTACTTAAAAACAATTTCTATCATTGAAACAAAAATGCTATGAGCAACATCAAATTATTTAAGAGCAAAAAAATTCGTTCTGCATGGAATGAAAAGGAAGAACTATGGTACTTTGCCGTAGTTGATGTGGTTGTAATTTTAACCGATAGTCCCGACCCAAAAGATTATTGGTACAGGATGAAGAAAAGAGAAAAATTATCAGGTTTTGAGTTATCGACAATCTGTCGACAACTGAAAATTGAATCTGCTGATGGAAAAAAATATACAACTGATTGTACAACTACCGAAGGACTATTAAGAATTATCCAATCTATTCCATCACCAAAAGCCGAACCATTTAAACAGTGGTTGGCAAAAGTTGGTTACGAACGAATTGAGGAAACGCAAGATCCTGAAATCAGCATCGAACGTTCGATGGAAAATTATTTGCACTTGGGTTACAGCAAAGAGTGGATTAACCAGCGACTGAAAAGTATTGAAGTACGAAAAGAACTGACTGATGAATGGGAAAACAGAGGAGTAAAAAAAGGTCAGGAATTTTCTTCACTAACCGATATAATTACTCAGGCATGGAGTGGAAAAACAGTGAAACAATACAAGCAACATAAAAATCTCAAAAAAGAAAATTTGAGAGACAACATGACAAATCTTGAATTGGTTTTGAATATGCTTGCCGAAGCAACCACATCAGAAATTAGCAAAGAAAAGAGACCGAAAAATTTTGTTGAGAATAAAATGATTGCCAAGCAAGGTGGAACAATTGCAGGCAACACGCGAAGAGAAATTGAAGCGAAAACCGGAAATAAAATTGTGAGCACTCAAAGTGCAAAACAATTGAAACTTGCCAAGAGTAAGAAACAATTGAATTGAGTATGAAAATTGATAAAACTCTTTTCAAAATTATTGCTGTCTGTCTTATTGCTGAACCATTTTTTATTCATCTTCAAAATATTTCTGTTTTCATTTTATCAAAAATACTTCATGTTAAATGTGTATTTCATCATTTTGGATTTGGAACGATGTGTAAAGTAGGTAACGCTTCTGGACCAACTATGGTTATTCATGGCTCAATCATATTTTTTGCTTTTGCATTTTCATTATTGGGGTTCATTGTATCGAAAAAAGCTAGTGCAATAAAATCTGTGAATTTAACTTTATCAGGTGCTTTGCTATTCTATTCTGCAATACATCAAACTTTATATTTTGCAATGATTAACTTGAGACATAAT
>Ga0194060_10003895_pt1 | contig 10455 bp, 6 predicted proteins | sample SepL225m_MetaG_FD_163427 | JGI IMG/M metagenome (GOLD analysis project Ga0194060, IMG submission 163427) | Anoxic zone freshwater microbial communities from boreal shield lake in IISD Experimental Lakes Area, Ontario, Canada - Sep2016-L222-5m | ecosystem: Environmental > Aquatic > Freshwater >... | reverse complement strand
CGCCAGGGGATGGCCATGGGTATCTATGGTGCCGGCAACTCCGGCGCGGCGGTGAACAAATTTGTAGCGCCGGTGTTGCTGGTGGCGTTTGGCTGGGCGATGGTGCCGCAGGTGTACGCGGCCATCATGCTCGGAACGCTGGTGTTGTTTTGGCTGTTCAGCCATAGCGAGCCGGACCATCTGGTTTCCAGTAATGTGAAATTCATGGACCAGCTGAAGGCCCTGAAAGACCCCAAGGTCATCAAGTACTGCCAGTACTACAGCATCGTATTTGGCGGCTACGTGGCCATGTCGTTGTGGATGGTTCAGTACTACGTGGGCGAGTTTGGGCTGGACATTCGAGTGGCGGCACTGTTGGCCGCGTGCTTCTCGTTGCCCGGTGGTGTCTTGCGTGCCTTTGGCGGCATCTTGTCCGACAAGTACGGTGCCCACGCTGTCACCTGGTGGGTGATGTGGGTGAGCTGGATCTGCCTGTTCCTGCTGTCGTATCCCCAAACCGACGTGACCATCATGACCACGGGCGGTCCCACTACCTTTCACATTGGTTTGAATGTCTACCTGTTCACCGCCCTGATGTTCACGCTCGGAATTTCATGGGCTTTCGGCAAGGCAAGCGTCTTCAAGTACATCAGCGACGACTACGGCGCAAATATCGGAACCATCTCCGGCATCGTCGGGTTGGCTGGTGGTCTGGGCGGGTTCGTGTTACCCATCATGTTTGGAGCACTCATGGACCTCACAGGTATCCGCTCAAGTGCCTTCATGCTGATGTACGGCGTGGTCTGGGTCTCGCTGATCTGGATGTACTGGACCGAAGTGCGGCGCCAGCAGGTCATGGGCAGCACCGCGACCGCCTTTTCACTGAATCACTAAACCGGCATTCCCTCTGGAGAACCACTATGGCTGAAACCATTTATTCAAAAGCCGATATCGCTGACTGGCGACCGGAAGACAACAACTTTTGGGAGAGCACGGGCAAGAAGATTGCCAGTCGGAACCTGTGGATATCGATTCCCAACCTGCTGTGCGGTTTCGCCGTGTGGGGCATGTGGGGCATGATCACTGTGCAGATGCTGAATCTGGGCTTTCCGTTCAAGCCGGCAGATATGTTCACGCTGACGGCTATCGCCGGACTGATGGGGGCCACGATGCGCATTCCGGCCTCGTTCTTCATCCGCCTGGCGGGTGGACGCAACACCATCTTTTTGACCAGCACGTTGCTGATGGTGCCAGCGATCTGGACCGGTATGGCGCTGCAGGACAAGAACACACCGCTGTGGGTGTTTCAGGCCTGCGCTTTTCTGTCGGGCATTGGTGGCGGCAACTTCGCCTGTTCCATGTCCAACATCACCGGCTTTTTCCCCAAGGCCAAGCAGGGCACGGCACTGGGCTTGAATGCCGGGCTGGGCAACTTCGGTGTTACCACCATGCAGGTGTTGATTCCGCTGGTGATGACCGTGAGCCTGTTTGGTGCCGTGGGGGGCGGCTCCATGGTGTTGATCAAGGACAGCGGCTGGATCATGGGCAAGATTCTGGCTGGAACGCCAACCTTCATTCAGAACGCAGGTTTCATCTGGGCGGCCATTTTGTTGCCGTTGGTGGTTGCTGCCTGGTTTGGCATGAACAACTTGCTGCCTCTTTCGCCCAACTATGGAGGCACAGTCGCAGCGTTTAGCAAGATCATTTATCTCTGGGCACTGGCTTGTTTGGTCGGGGGGGTGGGCTTGTACCTGTACCTTCCCGCACCCACCGGCCTGGGGTTGCTCAATATGTGGGTGGCATTGCCGCTGACGATACTCACCACGCTGTTTGTCATGAAGCTGGCCGCCTTCGGTGAGATGAAGGGAAACATCGCCAAGCAGTTTGCCATCTTCTCCAACAAACACACCTGGTCGTTAACCGTGCTGTACATCGTGACGTTCGGTTCCTTCATCGGTTTCTCGATGGCCTTGCCGTTATCCATCACGGTGATCTTTGGTGTGAGCCACGTGCCGGACGCTGCCGGTGTGATGCAACACACGTTGAAGAACCCGAATGCGCCTTCGGCCCTGACTTATGCCTGGATTGGCCCCTTTGTTGGCGCGCTGGTCCGCCCAATCGGTGGCTGGATCTCCGACAAGGTCGGTGGCTCCATCGTTACCCAGATCATCTCGGCCGTGATGGTTTTTGCCTCGGCTGCAGTGGGGTACATGATGCTGTTGGCTTATGGTTCGGCGGCGCCCGAGCAGTATTTCCAGCCATTCATGTGGCTGTTCGTGCTGCTGTTTGCGGCAACGGGTTTGGGCAATGGCTCGACGTTCCGAACCATCGGCGTGATCTTTGACCGCCAGCAAGCCGGTCCTGTGCTAGGTTGGACATCGGCTGTAGCGGCCTATGGTGCCTTCATCGCGCCGGTCGTGATTGGCGCCCAGATCAAGGCGGGAACACCTGAGAACGCGATGTATGGCTTTGCCATCTTTTACGCGCTGTGCCTGATCCTGAACTGGTGGTTTTATCTGCGCGCTGGTTCTGAAATCAAGAATCCGTGACGCCAAGTCTGTATTTCATGCGCCAAAGCTGCTACTACGTTGATAGCTGCTCACGCTGGATATACGGGCGCTACAGCCTGTTTTTACTTAGAAATTATCACCCTTAGCGAGATATTCCATGAGCCACTTTCTGGACCGACTCAACCACTTTTCCAACCCCAAGGAACCCTTCTCGGGCGACCACGGCGTCACCACGGGCGAAGACCGGACCTGGGAGGATGCCTACCGCGACCGCTGGGCCCACGACAAGATCGTGCGCAGCACGCACGGCGTGAACTGCACCGGTTCCTGCTCCTGGAAGATTTACGTCAAGGGTGGCATCGTGACCTGGGAAACCCAGCAGACCGACTACCCCCGCACGCGGCCTGACCTGCCCAACCATGAGCCGCGGGGTTGCGCGCGCGGCGCCTCGTACTCCTGGTATCTGTACAGTGCCAACCGCGTCAAGTACCCGATGATCCGCGCCCGGCTTCTGAAGCATTGGCGCGCGGCACTGGCCGTCGCAAAGAGTCCGGTGGACGCCTGGGCCAGCATTGTGGAGAACCCTTCTGCGCGTCTGGAGTGGCAGAAGCAGCGCGGTCTCGGCGGTTTTGTGCGCAGCACCTGGGAAGAAGTCAACCAGTTGATTGCCAGTGCCAATGTCTACACAGCCAAAAAATACGGCCCGGACCGCGTGATCGGCTTTTCGCCCATTCCGGCCATGTCCATGGTCTCCTATGCTGCTGGCAGTCGCTACCTCTCCTTGATTGGCGGCGTGTGCATGAGTTTTTACGACTGGTACTGCGATCTGCCGCCGGCCAGCCCGCAGGTATGGGGTGAACAGACCGACGTGCCCGAGTCGGCCGACTGGTACAACTCCACCTTCATCATTGCCTGGGGTTCCAACGTGCCTCAGACCCGCACACCGGACGCCCACTTCTTCACCGAGGTGCGCTACAAGGGTGCCAAGACGGTCGCCATAACGCCCGACTATGCCGAGATCAGCAAACTCGCCGACCTTTGGATGCATCCCAAGCAGGGCACCGACGCGGCAGTTGCCATGGCCATGGGCCACGTCATTCTGAAAGAGTTTTACTTCGACAAACGCAGCGCTTACTTTGACGACTACGTGCGCCGCTATACCGACCTGCCCAACCTGGTGCAGTTGGAAGAGCGCACCCTGCCCGATGGCCGCAAGGCCCTCGTGCCCGGTCGCTACGTGCGCGCCAGCGACTTCAACGGCAAGCTGGGCCAGGCCAACAACCCGGAGTGGAAAACGGTGGCCATTGACGAGAATGACAAGGTCGTTTTGCCCAACGGCTCGATCGGTTTTCGATGGGGTGCTGAAGGCCGCGCCGATGTGGGCAAGTGGAATCTGGAAAACAAGGAAGCGCGTGACAACGGAGAAGTCAAACTCAAGCTCAGCCTGATGGAAGGGTCGGCCCAAGGAGGTGCGCCCGACTATGAAGTGGGCAATGTCGGCTTCCCGTACTTTGGCGGCATTGACACCCCCAACTTCAGCGCCAACCAGCAGGCTTCTGCGGTGGACGACATTCTGGTGCGTAAGGTGCCGGTGCGTCGCATCAAGCTCGGCAAGGCAGGCGATGAACGCACCATGCTGGTCGCAACCGTGTTTGATCTGACGGTCGCCAACTACGGGGTCAACCGAGGCCTGCCAGGAGACACGGGTGCGACCTCATACGATCAGGACACACCGTACACCCCCGCGTGGCAGGAAAAGATCACTGGCGTCAAGCGCGACCAGATCATTGCGGTGGCGCGCCAGTTTGCCGACAACGCTGACAAGACTCGGGGCAAGTCCATGGTCATCATCGGCGCGGCAATGAACCACTGGTACCACAGTGACATGAACTACCGCGGCATCATCAACATGCTGATGATGTGCGGTTGCATTGGCCAGAGTGGTGGCGGTTGGGCCCACTACGTCGGCCAGGAGAAACTGCGTCCGCAAACCGGTTGGACCGCGCTGGCATTCGCACTGGACTGGGTACGTCCGCCACGGCAGATGAACTCCACCAGTTTCTTCTATGCGCACACCGACCAGTGGCGCTACGAAAAGCTGGGAGTCGAAGAAATCCTGTCCCCGCTGGCCGACAAGACCCAATTTGGTGGCAGCCTGATTGATTACAACGTGCGCGCCGAGCGCATGGGCTGGTTGCCCAGCGCACCACAACTGCAGACCAACTCCATGCAGGTGGTGAAAGACGCGCAAGCCAAGGGGATGGACCCCAAGGACTACGTGGTGCAGTCGCTCAAAGACGGCAGCCTGAAGATGAGCTGCGAAGACCCGGACCACCCCAACAACTGGCCGCGTAACCTGTTTGTCTGGCGAAGCAACCTGCTGGGCTCTTCCGGCAAGGGTCACGAGTATTTCCTGAAGCACCTTTTGGGAACCACCCACGGTGTGCAGGGCAAGGACCTCGGCAAGGACGAAGCCAAACCCACCGAAGTGCAGTGGCACGCAGAAGCGCCCGAAGGCAAGCTGGACCTGCTGGTGACGCTGGACTTTCGCATGAGCACCACCTGTCTGTATTCCGATATCGTGCTTCCTACTGCCACCTGGTACGAGAAGAACGACCTCAACACCAGTGACATGCACCCATTCATTCATCCGCTCTCCACGGCAGTGGATCCGGCCTGGCAAAGCAAGTCCGATTGGGAAATCTACAAGGGCTTTGCCGAGGCCTACAGCAAGGTCTGCGTCGGGCATCTGGGCGTAGAGAAAGAGGTCATGCTGACACCGCTGATGCATGACACGCCGGCAGAACTGGCGCAGCCGTTTGACGTCAAAGACTGGAAGCGCGGCGAGTGCGAACTCATTCCCGGCAAGACGGCACCTCAGATCGCGGTGGTGGAACGCGACTACCCGAACACCTTCAAACGTTTCACCGCCTTGGGCCCATTGATGGACAAGGTGGGCAATGGGGGCAAGGGCATAGGCTGGGATACCAAGACCGAAGTCGGGCAACTCAAGGAACTGAATGGCCGCGTGCATGCCGAAGGCGTGACCAAGGGCATGGCCAAGATCGAGTCCGACATCGACGCCTGCGAAGTGGTGTTGCAACTGGCTCCTGAGACCAACGGACACGTGGCCGTCAAAGCGTGGGAGGCGCTGTCGAAAATCACCGGGCGCGACCACAGTCATCTTGCACTGCATCGCGAAGACGAGAAGATCCGTTTCCGCGATATTCAGGCCCAGCCGCGCAAGATCATCTCTAGTCCGACCTGGTCGGGTCTGGAAAGTGAAAAGGTCAGCTACAACGCCGGCTATACCAATGTGCATGAGCTGATCCCATGGCGCACCCTGACCGGGCGTCAGCACTTCTATCTGGATCATCCCTGGATGCTGGCATTCGGAGAAGGGCTGTCGAGCTACCGTCCGCCGGTGGATTTGAAGACCGTGGGCGACATCATGGACCGCAAGCCCAATGGCAACAAGGAAATCTCCTTGAACTTCATCACCCCGCACCAGAAGTGGGGTATTCACTCCACCTACACCGATAACCTGATGATGCTGACGCTCAACCGCGGTGGCCCGGTGATCTGGCTGAGCGAAGACGACGCCAAGGTTGCAGGCATTGTCGATAACGACTGGGTTGAGTTGTTCAACACCAACGGCGCTATCGCAGCACGTGCGGTGGTGAGCCAACGGGTGAACCCGGGCATGGTCATGATGTACCACGCTCAGGAGAAGATCATCAACACCCCAGGGGCCGAGATCACGGGCACGCGTGGTGGTATTCACAACTCGGTAACCCGTATCGTGACCAAGCCCACGCACATGATTGGCGGTTACGCACAGTTCAGCTACGGCTTTAACTACTACGGAACGATTGGCACCAACCGCGACGAGTTTGTGGTGGTGCGCAAGATGCGCAAGATCGACTGGCTCGACGGCGAAGCGCCGGCAACCATTCAGGCCTAAGCCCAAGGAGCAAAAAAGATGAAAATACGCGCGCAAATCGGCATGGTGCTCAATCTGGACAAGTGCATCGGCTGTCACACCTGTTCGGTCACCTGCAAGAACGTCTGGACCAGCCGTCCGGGCATGGAATACGCATGGTTTAACAACGTGGAAACCAAGCCCGGCATCGGCTACCCCAAGGAGTGGGAGAACCAGGACAAGTGGAACGGTGGCTGGGTTCGCAAGGCGGATGGTTCGATTGAACCCAAACAGGGTGGGAAGTGGAAGCTGCTGATGCGCATCTTCTCCAACCCCAATATGCCGCAGATTGACGACTACTATGAGCCGTTCACCTTCGACTACGACCACCTGCAGTCTGCCAAGGAGACCAAGGCCCCGCCGACGGCGCGTCCGCGCAGTCTGATCACCGGCAAACGCATGGAGAAGATCGAATGGGGACCGAACTGGGAAGAAATTCTGGGCGGTGAGTTTTCCAAGCGCAGCAAAGACGCCAACCTGGCGAACTTCGACCAGGTTCAGAAGGACATGGTCGGCCAGTTTGAAAATACCTTCATGATGTATCTGCCGCGCCTGTGCGAACACTGCCTCAACCCGGCGTGCGTGGCATCGTGCCCGTCGGGCTCGATCTACAAACGCGAGGACGACGGCATTGTGCTGATCGACCAGGACAAATGCCGTGGCTGGCGCATGTGCGTCTCGGGTTGCCCTTACAAGAAGATTTACTACAACTGGAAGAGCGGCAAGGCCGAGAAGTGCATCTTCTGCTACCCCCGCATTGAGGCAGGCCAGCCAACGGTTTGCTCCGAAACCTGTGTCGGTCGCATCCGTTATCTGGGCGTGATCCTGTACGACGCAGATCGCATTCAGGCTGCCGCCAGCGTGCAAGACGACAAGGATCTGTACCAGGCCCAGCTCGACATGTTCCTCGACCCCAACGATCCGGCAGTGATTGCGCAGGCGCGTCTGGACGGCATCCCCGAAGCCTGGCTTGAAGGTGCTCGCAAGAGTCCGGTGTACAAAATGGCAGTGGAATGGAAAGTGGCTCTGCCATTGCACCCGGAGTACCGCACCTTGCCGATGGTCTGGTATGTGCCGCCGCTCTCGCCCATCACCTCGGCTGCCAACGCGGGCTACATCGGCGTGAACGGCGAGATTCCCGACATTGCCCAGATGCGCATTCCGGTGCAGTACCTGGCCAACCTGCTGACGGCCGGTGACACGGGTCCGGTGGTACGGGCGCTCGAGCGCATGCTCGCCATGCGCGCCTACCAGCGCAGCAAGCACGTCGACCAGGTGCAAAACCTCAAGGTGCTGGAGCAAACCGGACTCACTGCCGCTGAAGTGGAAGAGATGTACCAGATCATGGCCATTGCCAACTACGAAGACCGGTTCGTGATCCCGAGCACCCATCGCGAGTACGCCGAAAACGCCTTTGACATGCGGGGTGGCTGCGGCTTCTCGTTTGGTAATGGGTGTTCCGACGGTGCGTCCGACGTGAGTCTGTTCGGAGGTGCCAAGCCACGCACCATTCCCATCAAGGCGATGGTTTGAGCACCGGAGTCATAGCTATGAAAAACAACCGATACTCCCTGCGAGCGCTGTCGATGTTGCTGGGCTACCCCAACGCCGATTTGCGCAACCGTCTACCTGACCTGCTGAAGGCGATCGATGATGAGGCCGTGGTACCCAAGGCACGGCGTGAAGAACTACACGCCCTGGTAAGCGAACTCGTCCGCCAGGACTCTATGGAGGTTGAAGCACGTTACGTGGAAACCTTTGACCGCGGTCGCGCCACCTCCTTGCACCTGTTTGAACATGTGCACGGAGATTCGCGAGATCGTGGTCCTGCCATGATCGATCTGGTGCAGACCTATGAAAAGGCAGGCCTGTTGCTGGCTCCCGAAGAGTTGCCAGATCATTTGTGCGTGGTGCTGGAATTCGCGTCTACCCAAACGCCAAAGATTGCACAGGAATTTTTGGGCGAAATGGCCCATATCTTGACCTCCGTCTTTAGCGCGCTGCAGCAGCGTGGCAGCCCTTACGCCGCAGTGCTCGCCGCCGTGCTGGAACTGGCTGGTCAGAAAGTGCAGGCGGTTGCCATTGAGGCAGAAGAACCCCTGGATGACAGTTGGGCTGAGCCTGAAGTTTTTGGTGGATGCAGTACCAAAGGTCAGGCCAAGCCTGGTGACCCACAACCCATTCATATCGTTCGCAAGAGCGCACCTCAAAATGGAGCAGCAGCATGAACTACCTCGACCAACTTCTCTTCGGCTTCTACCCGTATGTCTGTCTGACCGTTTTTTTGCTGGGCAGCCTGATCCGCTTTGATCGCGACCAGTACACGTGGAAGAGCGACTCCTCCCAACTTCTGCGCGCAGGCCAGTTGCGTTGGGGTAGCAACCTGTTCCACGTTGGGATTCTCTTTCTGTTGGGGGGGCACACCATGGGGTTGCTGACCCCGCACTTTCTGTACGCGCCCTTCGTCAGCGCACCAGACAAACAACTGATGGCCATGATCTCCGGCGGTTTGTTTGGCTTGCTTGGTTTCATTGGCGTATCGATCTTGCTGCACCGGCGCCTGAGCGATGACCGCATCCGCATCAACTCCAAAACCAGCGACATTTTGATGTTGGTCCTGCTGTGGTTGCAGTTTGCCCTGGGTCTTCTCACCGTGCCTGTATCGGCACACCATCTGGACGGCGGCATGATGATGCGGCTTGCAGAATGGGCGCAGCACATTGTGACCTTTCGTGCCGGGGCGCCGGAGTTTCTGGTCGGTGCAGGGCTCATCTTCAAGATGCACATGTTCCTGGGCATGTCGATCTTTCTGATCTTTCCGTTTACCCGTCTGGTGCATGTCTGGAGTGGCATTGGGACTGTGGCCTATGTGTTCCGACCCTACCAGCTGGTGCGTAGTCGGCGCTTGGGAATGACCCCCAGCACGCCGCTCGGTCAGCGCCAGAACTGAACAGGAAACTCTGCATGAGCAACCACCTAACTTCCCTCGAGGGCTGCGCCCGCAGTGTCTGTCAATGCGACACGGCCGCGATGGTGCAGGCACCGACTGTGGCCCGCATCAACGGCATCGTCTTGCACGTACACAGGGTCGAGTCGGATCATGAGTCCCTTCGGCAAATGGCGTATGCCGAGTTGCTGCGCCAGCAGGCAGTGAAGTGCGGTCTGTTGCCCGAGCTGAGGGGGTTGACTGCTCCCGAGTTGTCGGACGCTGACCGAAAGGTCATTGAATCCATGGTGGACCAAACGGTTGTCAGCCCGCTGCCCACGCAGGAGGAGTGCCAGCGCTACTTTGACGCTAACACGGCACAGTTTGTCCTCGGGCAGGCGCTGCATGTACGGCACATCTTGTTGGCTGTCACGCCGGGGGTGAACGTGCATGCGTTGGCGGTGCAAGCCGAAAAAGCGTTAGTGAGCCTTCTAGGCAAAGACGTTCCTGCAGAGCGTTTTGCCCAGCTCGCGGCGGAGTTGTCCAACTGCCCGACCGGCCTGCAGGGCGGCGATCTGGGCTGGATCGGTCCTGACGATTGTGCTCCTGAGCTTGCCAACGAGTTGTTTCATCAGAAGCATTCACAATGGGGCATGGGCGTGCATCCACGTCTGGTGCACACACGTTATGGCTTTCACATCATCGAAGTCATGGGTCGCCGTAAAGGCACGCAAAAGACCTATGCGCAGGTGCAGGAGCGCATTGCAGCGCAGTTGTCGTTGCAGTCACGCGCCAAAGCCCTGCACCAATACATGAGCTTGCTGGTAGGTCAAGCCGTAGTGGAGGGCATTGATCTGGCGGGCTCCGATTCGCTTCTGGTGCAGTGAGCTCAAGCGGGTTGCATCGGAATTTTCTTTTCGGATGAAGGGTCCTCCGCGGTGCGGTTTGTCAATGAAAGCCATGCGATGACAGCGTGGGAAACGTCAGGAGAACGGTATGGGATCCTTTGTTCGAAACCTGCGGTTTGCACACAAATTCCTTCTGATTTCGGTATTGGC
>Ga0194060_10003893_pt1 | contig 10459 bp, 7 predicted proteins | sample SepL225m_MetaG_FD_163427 | JGI IMG/M metagenome (GOLD analysis project Ga0194060, IMG submission 163427) | Anoxic zone freshwater microbial communities from boreal shield lake in IISD Experimental Lakes Area, Ontario, Canada - Sep2016-L222-5m | ecosystem: Environmental > Aquatic > Freshwater >... | reverse complement strand
CCTAGTGCAACGCGGTTAGCAATCTTTTCTACGGCCTCTAACACTCGCCAGGTTGGATCTAATTCATCTAAATGCTGGGTTAAAAACGCGGGTTTTACAGTTACTCCTGTAACCAACTTTCCCGCAGTAGGCGCAATTTCGCCAACTAAAGTGCGCATGAGAGTCGTCTTTCCCGCGCCATTAATGCCAACAACTCCAATTCGATCACCTGGTCCAATATTCCAGTAAAGATCTTTTATGAGTTCGTTATCACCTAATTTCACTTGAAGGTGATGCGCTTCGTAAACAGTTTTTCCCAATCGGTTGAGCGCAAATTTCAATAGTTCGCCTTGGTTTCGTGGCTCTGGTTCACCTGCAATAAGGACATTGGCTGCATCAACACGAAACTTCGGTTTAGTTGTCCGAGCGGGTGCACCTCTTCGTAGCCATGCCAACTCTTTACGAATTAATCCATTTCGCCGTGCATCCATGACGGAACTTTGGCGAGCGCGTTCGGCCTTGGCTAAAACAAATGCGCTGTAGCCGCCTTCATACTCTTCCACTTTTCCATCCACTACTTCCCAAGTTCGCTCTGTAACTGCATCTAAGAACCAGCGATCATGTGTTACTACGGTTACCGCTAATCCTTTTCGACTGTTCAAATAGCTTGCTAGCCAAGCAACGCCTTCAACATCTAGATGGTTAGTGGGCTCATCAAGTAAAATTAAATCAAGTTCATTAATCAATAGTTTTGCTAAGCCGACGCGTCGTCTCTCCCCGCCCGAGAGTTGACCAAATTTTCGGTCAAAAATATGGTCGTCAAAGCTTCCAAATAGTCCAGTGAAGACTTCGCGTATATTTGGCTCACTCGCCCATTCGTGTTTGGCAGTATCGCCTAGAACAACTTCGCCAACTGTGCTTTCGGGGTTCTCGAAATCGACTTGGGAGAGAATTCCTATTCGCGCAGAATTTGATTTTGTCACGCGCCCCATGTCGGGTGCTTCAACTCCGGCCATCACTTTCATTAAAGTGCTTTTGCCTGAACCATTTCGTCCAACGATGCCGATTCGATCGCCCTCAGATACCCCAAGTGAGACGCCTACTAGCAGCTCTTTAATATCAAAAGCCTTGGAGACATCTTCTATATTTACAACGTTGCGCGCCATGATGGGAGAGCGTACCTTTCATCCATGAATGTCACTGACCGCGCATACGCCTTAGAGCTTGATAAGAACGACCCTCTAGCCCACTTCAAAGCGCAGTTCGTAGTTGCAGATCCCAACATTTGCTATTTGGATGGAAACTCACTTGGACGAATGCCTGTAGCCACTGTTGGGGCAATCACCGAGTTCCTCACACAGGAATGGGCATCAGAGCTCGTGACCGGTTGGGGCCACTGGATCGATGAGGCTCAACCAACGGGTGACTTATTAGGAGCCTCTTGCCTTGGTGCCGGTCCAGGGCAAGTTCTTGTCTGCGATACAACGTCAGTAAATTTCTATCAACTTTGTTTGGCAGCAATTCATGCTCGACCTGGAAGAAAAACAATCATCACTGATGCCGCTAACTTCCCAACAGATAGATATATCCTCGATGGAATTGCTAAACAATTCGGTTTAAAACTCGTCATTATTGACAATGAAGATCCTGCAATTGCAACTAATGAGCGCATTACAACTGATGTCTTGGCTCCTTACCTTAGTGATGATGTCGCACTTGTAACTTTAGAGGTTATCCAATATCGCTCTGGTGCGCGTTCTGATATCAAGGCAATTACCGATCAGGTTCGAGCAGTAGGCGGTCTAGTTGTCTGGGATGCCAGTCATGCAGTTGGTGCCATTGAAATGGATTTAGATGCCAATGGCGCAGATCTCTGCGTGGGTTGCACATACAAATATGGAAACTCTGGGCCGGGTGCTCCCGCTTGGTTATATGTAAGCAAAAGAATTCAAGGTGAGTTACAGGTTCCGATTCAAGGTTGGTTTGCCCAAGAAGCACAGTTTGAAATGGGTCCAGTTTTTGAAAAGGCTAGTGGTATTCGTGGATTCCAAATTGCAACTCCTCCAATAATGGGAATGCGTTCAGTAAAAACCGCTTTTACAATGATCGCCAACGCTGGAATCGCAGATATAGCAAAAAAATCAGCGGCCGGCACTCAGATGATGATTGATTTGTATGATGCTTGGCTTGCACCTCTTGGTGTCGAGCTCCACACTCCTAGAAATCCGACTGAGCGTGGTGGGCATGTTTCGCTTGTGCATCCAGATGCTGCTCAAATTTGTGTGGCTTTGCGTAAGATTTCTAATGTGATTCCAGATTTTAGGGCACCTAACTCAATTCGCCTTGCTATTTCCCCCCTACCAACCTCTTACGTTGAGGTGTGGGATGGTTTTGATCGTTTACGCGATTTAGTGGCATCGGGCCGCTATAAACAGATACAAGAAGGCGGTTCAAGAGTCACATGAGCGAAAACAACTTCGATTCGGCAATGACATACACCTCTTATCTAGCTGTAGATGAGCTATTAAATCTTCAGCGCCCTGTATCTGCTGGGCCAGAACATGATGAGATGCTCTTCATTATTATTCATCAGACATATGAGCTTTGGTTCAAGCAGTTAATTCATGAGTTTGCCCAAGCCCAACGATCTTTAGAGTCTGGCGATACACATTATTCATTAGCAATTCTTGGCCGAATTCGCACGATTATGAAGATCTGTGTCAACCAAATTGATATTTTAGAAACAATGACACCACTACAGTTCAATTCTTTCCGTTCTTATCTCTCATCTTCAAGTGGTTTCCAGTCGGCGCAGTTTAGAAAAGTCGAAGCGCTATTGGGAAGGCGTGATACCAAAATGGCAGGCCACTTGCCCCCTGATATTCAAGCGGAGATCGCAATAATCACTTCGGGCAACTCTGTTTACGATTCAGCACTGGCATATTTGGCAAAGCGTGGTCATGCAATTCCAACGGACGTTTTGACTCGAGATAGATCAACGGCTTATGAAGCTAATCTGCGTGTGCAGGATGTACTTTTAGAAATACATCGCAATGATGCTGAGAGCGCAATGATCTGTGAGCGCTTATTAGATATTGATGAAGGAATTCAGGAGTGGCGCTACCGTCACGTCAAGATGGTTGAGCGGACTATTGGCCACAAAATGGGAACTGGCGGATCGAGTGGAGTGGGCTATCTTTCAAGCACGCTTTTCAACCCGGTCTTCAAAGATCTGTGGGAGATTCGCTCTCGCTTCTAATTAACCCATTCCGCAAATACCTATACTGTTAGCCCATGTCGGGATGGATACATACAACTGCAGATTGGTTAGTCGCCAACAATCTGCAGGTTCCACTTTTTCTCTTATTGATCCTCTTTGCATTTGCCGAAGCGGCAGCATTTGTCGGCTTTGTACTGCCTGGTGAGACATCCCTTTTAATTGGCGGCGTTTTAGCCCACTCTCAAGTCTGGCCATTATGGCTATTTATTGTCTGTGCGATTGTTGGGGCGATTGCAGGTGACTCTGTTGGCTATGAGATTGGAAAACATTTTGGTCCACGAATCAAAACCACTCAATTTGGCAGATTCGTTGGCGAGAAGCGTTGGAAACTAGCAGAACATATTTTTGCTAAATATCATGGTGGAGCAATATTTTTTGGTAGAGCGCAGGCCCTTCTACGGGCTTTAGTTCCTGCCTTAGCGGGAATGAATCGTGTTCCTTATCGAACCTTCTTAAAGTGGAATGCCGCGGGTGGAATCGTGTTTAGCACGATAGTGATTGTGCTTGGATATGAATTTGCAAACTCACTGCATGTTCTCGAGAAATACTTAAAATATTGGGCAGTGTTCTTTCTTGCCGTTGTAATAATTGTTGTACTGGTATTAAAGAACAAGCTAGAGAAAATTATTGAAAACTAACTACCTCTTTTTAATCACTAATGGTGCACTGTATGCCTCTGAGGCAATCTCTTCTCGGCGAATTCGATAAGTCTCAGATGCGCCACTCACTAGATGTTCAAAGCGGGTAGTTGATTTAATGAACTCATGTAGCTCTGCTGGATTAGTAGTCTCATTGAAAGAGATTGTGCCATTTGGAGTTAATTGATTAATTTTGTGCGGTTTTATATAGCGGTAGATGAGGGTTGAGCGTCGAATTCCAACATAGACAATTCTCCGGAAAATTCCGCTTGAAATACCGTGCTTTGTGCCCTCGGCTTGTGTAGCCAGGTCAAACAAAATCTTCGCGATCTGCGCACCACCAGTTAGCTCTGGAAGTTTTGCACATTGTGCATTTAATTGTGCGCGCACTTCGGGATCTTGTAGCTTCTTGACAGTGTTCGTGATATCGCTCAAATCACTTTGATCAGCCCTTAAAGCAAATCCAAAATCCTGGCACCATCGTGCCCGAGCTTCTTGGTCATCGGTTCCACGAATATTTGAGACAAATACCGTTGGAATTTGTGCCGGAAGTAGCTCATGGACTCCGTTATATCCAGTTGCGCAAATACTGGCATCGAATGCTTTAAGCAGCTTTGCCAATGGGAAGTAGCGCACGGTTTTGATTTCTAAACCCTCGGGAGCAAGTGAGACCCCATCTTTATTAACTGCCGCTTTTGTTACAACAACCTGTAAATCTTTCCATCCAAGTAACCCATTCAGCGCCGCCGTCATCTTTTCATTGACATCACTATCGCCAGTGCCTAACTGAACAAGGACGGCAGGACGGTTTGGATCTAGCCCTAAAATTGTGCGGGCTTGGATGCGTGATAGCGCAGTGTCTTTAGTGAAAAGAGATACCGGAGAAGTTAAAACTGCATCCGAACGTTTAGAGGTTGGCCCGAAATCATATGCGCGAGCGATATCTCCAGGCTCAATAACGAAATCCATAACTTTTGAATACCAAGGTAATGCAAATCGAAGTAGATTCTTTTGCCAGAGGCCTCTGCGTATCCAGACAAGAGTGAACCTCCTCTTTGAAATTCTTGTAGCAAAGAGACCTGGGTAAGGAACTACGCCATCAAAAGATAGAACCTTGGCATCGGTTTCATCAATCAAAGCTAGTAAACGATCCCGCAGGTACTTATCCCACTTTTGTCTCGGCATCCACAATCGATCTCGGCCAGGAATATATTCACAGCGAATATCCAAAAACTCCGGAATTTCGGCGATTCCGCCGGCCATTGAAACAATAATTGGATTAGCCACCTCTTTTAGCGCTATCGCCACTGCAGTTGCGCGCGCAAGATGACCCATACCAACGCCGTTGCTTGTCGCAAGGATGATAGTTGGCTTCGACATGAGTCTTAGCCTACCCAAATGCCTTCGTGAATTAGACTCAAGGGGTGAAACTAGTTGCCGCCAGTGCTCTCATCGCAGGAGTGCTAGAGGCCAATGTCGCCATTGAATATAACGCCGGAGTCATTACATCTATAGAGCTTGATTCACCACAAACCCCAACCGTGACAGGCACGCTTCTCCCCGGCTTTGTTGATATCCATTGCCATGGCGGCGGCGGTTACTATTTTTCTGCTCAATCTCCAGCGCAGATATCTAAGGTCATTGAATTGCACAACTGGCATGGAACGACCTCAATGCTTGCGAGTCTGGTTTCTGAGCCAATTGAAACTCTTATTCTTCAGATAGAGATGCTCCTGCCTTTCATTCAACAAGGTGCCATCCGGGGAATCCATCTAGAAGGCCCATACCTTGCCCATTCACATTGCGGCGCGCATGACCCTGTCTTGCTTCGAAAACCGAGTATTACTGAGTTAGAAAGACTCATAGCTACATCCCACAACACCATCAAAATGGTGACTATCGCGCCAGAGTTAGAGGGTGCAATTCCTGTAATCGAATTCTTAGTTAGCCAGGGAATTACGGTTGCACTAGGACATTCAGGGGCAGATGCAATAACTACGCGTGCTGCTATTGCGGCAGGTGCAACGATCATTACGCATTTTAATAACGGGATGCCGAAGTTAGATAGTGGAGATAATATTTCATCAATCTCTCTTGCCGATTCCACTATGGCCATTGAGTTTATTCTTGATGGTGTGCATGTAGATGAAATTAGTACCGAAAGGATTCTTAAAGCAGCCCCTAAACGGCTTATCGCGGTAACAGATGCGATGTCGGCGGCCGGTTCAAATGACGGTGATTACACAATTGGAAAACTTCCTGTACGAGTTAAAAATGGTGTTGCGCGTCTGAATTCCAATAATTCATTAGCAGGTAGTACGTTAACAATGGATAGGGCGTTTCTATATTTGATCAATAATTTTGAATTTTCTATTAATGAAGCCGTGCACGCCACATCAACGCTACCCGCCGAACGGATCGGGCTTAATGATGTTGGAAGTATTGAAATCGGCAAGCGAGCTGACTTCGTTGAACTAACATTCAGTAGAGAAATCAATCCCTTAAAGAGTTAATTCCCCCATGAAGAGTGCAGTGGACGGCCTTCGGCATAGCCTGCCGATGATTGAATCCCAATCACCGCTCGTTCGGCAAACTCTTCAAGAGTTCCAGCTCCTGCATATGTACACGATGAGCGTAGGCCCGCAATAATCTCATCGAGTAAATCCTCAACACCCGGACGCTGAGGATTTAAATACATGCGCGAGGTTGAAATCCCCTCTTCAAATAGCGATTTACGGGCGCGATCAAAGGCATCCTCCCCAGTAGTTCGGGCCGCAACTGCACGCGCCGAAGCCATACCAAAGGACTCTTTAAATAACCTACCGTTTACATCACTCTGTAAATCACCTGGAGATTCATACGTACCAGCAAACCATGAGCCGATCATCACCTGCGAAGCTCCAGCGGCAAGGGCTAATGCAACATCACGTGGATGTCGTACTCCGCCGTCGGCCCACACATGTCCACCTAACTTCTTAGCCTCTGCTGCACATTCAAGGACAGCTGAAAACTGTGGTCGGCCAACACCGGTTTGCATGCGCGTCGTGCACATCGCCCCTGGTCCGACGCCGACTTTTACAATACTTGCCCCCGCTTGAATTAAATCGCGCGTTCCATCAGCTGTCACAACATTGCCTGCAACAATTGGAATCGAGACTCCTAGAGCCCTTATTGCTCTGAGCGCCTCAACCATCTTCTTTTGATGACCGTGGGCTGTATCGACAACTAACACATCGGCACCGGATTCAATTAGCGCGGCGGCCTTAGCGGCAATGTCGCCATTAATACCAACGGCTGCAGCAACACGCAATCTCTTCTCACTATCTAGTGCTGGTGAATAAAGAGTTCCACGTAATGCGCCAAGACGCGTGACTATCCCCACTAGCTCTCCACTTTTCGAAACAACCGGTGCCAATTTATGGCGATGTAGATTCAAAAATTCAAAAGCTTCTCTGGCACCTAAGTTGTCAGACATCACAACTAACTCATTACTCATTACTTGATGCAGTTGTGTAAAGCGATCAACGCTCTTGCAATCTTCTTCCGTCACAATGCCTACTGGCTTACCGTTATCAACAATCACAATCGCTCCATGAGCTCTCTTGTGTAGCAAGCTCACTGCATCGGCAACGGTTTGATGTGGATGTAAAGTAATTGGCGTGTCAAAGAATGTGTGCCGCGACTTAACCCACTTTATAACACTGTCGACGACGGCATGAGGAATATCCTGGGGGATAACCGCTACTCCACCTCGGCGGGCGATAGTTTCGGCCATTCGGCGCCCTGAAATCGCAGTCATGTTTGCTACAACTATTGGGATTGTTGTTCCCGATCCGTCGCTCGATGTTAAATCAACATCCATACGGCTAGTTAAATCAGATGCGCTCGGCACCATAAAAACATCGTCGTATGTTAGATCATGGCTTGGAGTATTTATGAATCGCACGTCTGGAAACTATACTCATTTAGAGGAGAAAAGTGCGCGAAAGGCTAATTTATATAAAACGATTAAATGAGTTTTTTATGAAATAACTAGAGACTTCCGTGTAAACACGCGGAGTTTTAGGGGTTGCATTTAAAAAACGGCATGAGATACTTAACCCTTAGTTCGAAAGAACTAAAAAACGAACCGGGAGAGTACTTCTCAAACGAGTTTCAAACGCTGAAACCTTTGCCGTACAAGCTTTGCAATGATTACACAAACTAACCATAAGGAAACATTTAGATTTGTCCCTGCAACTTCAGTAGAAATTCCACCTGAAAGAGTTGTCGCTCTCCTGAAATCTGAATGGGAGTTGTTTACAAAGCAGACTGGTAAGAGCGCCGAAGAAAGCAAGCGCTCCTTTAAATCACTGCCTTTAGGCGTGACATCTAGTTTCCAACACTGGGATCCATATCCAATTTCAATTGTCAGCGCTAAGGGCGCTTGGATGACTGATGTCGACGGGCGCGAACTTCTAGACCTATCTATGGGCTTTGGCGCCATGCTCGCAGGCCATCTCAATCCAACTGTTGTAGAAGAGGTTAAGAGCTCCCTTGAAACTGGCATGCTCTTCGTAACCCCTTCACCAATATCTACCGATGCGGCAGAGCGCATCTGCCGCCGATTCGTTATTGATCAGGTTCGCTTCACAAACAGCGGAACCGAATCCACAATGTATGCCGTTCGCACAGCCCGTGCAGCAACTGGCAAAGATGGAATCGTTAAGGTCGAAGGTGGCTACCACGGTAGCTATGACCCATTCGTGGTCTCTGCTAAACCGCCAGTTGATGAAATTGGTGATGCTAGCGACCCAATCGCCCATGTACCTTCTGGCATAGTTCCTGGTGATATCTACGTCGTTTCATACAACGATGCCGATTCACTAGAGCGAATCTTTGAAAAGAACGCTTCAAAAATCGCCTGCTTTATTATCGAACCTGTTATGGAAAACCTCGGAATTGTTTTACCTGATGAGGGTTATCTTGAGCGTGTTCGTGAACTATGCGATCAGTACAACGTAGTTCTAATTTTTGATGAAGTGAAGACTGGATTAACCGCTGGCCATCAAGGTGCAGCACAACGTCTCGGTGTAATACCAGATCTAATTACACTTGCGAAATCAATCGGTGGCGGGCTTACATTGGCTGCTTTCGGTGGTAAAAAGAAGTACATGGATTTTGTTACTAATGGCAAGATGGCTCACTTCGGTACATTCAACGGTAACCCACTTGCAATGGCAGGTATTCGTGCCGTCGACAAGATCTGTACTAAAGATACTCTTGCAGTTGCTGAGGCATTCAATCAACAAGCCCTTGATCGCATTAGTGCAATCATTGAGGAGTACCAGTTACCTGCACACACAGTTGGCTTTGGTGTAAAAGGCTGCATTACATGGTCGACAAAGCCACTGCGTAATTACCGTGATTACAAAGCTACAGACTTTGCGATTGCCGAACTGTCGTGGCTTTTCTCACTTAACCGTGGAATCATTACGCCTCCGGGCCTTGATGAACAGTGGTTAATCTCTTTGGCACATGGTCAAAAAGAGGTAGATCTTCTCGTTGAAGATTTCCGTTCATTTGCCCAAGCCTTACGCGGGGCGTAATTACTTCAAAACTTTACGTATTAATACGCCAAGCAACTTTCTTACGAAAATTAAAAGTTGCCTTGGTGAATTAATCTTCTTGCCCTCTCTTTTCACAAAATTTAGAGCGCGTGCGAATCTAAACTCACTTCCACTATGTAATGCAATAAAACTCTCGTTGGTCATCCACACAACACCCCATGTTGTTGAAATGTTCTTATAAATCGAGCCCCGCATCGAGATTGACCTAGCTAGAGCTGGCTGAAACACTGCAAATGCGCGGCGGTCATTCTGTGTCGCTAGGCCGACGAGCCCGTTTTCACTAGACAGTAGATAATCGCACAGAGTTTTCCCATCAAAATCCCCATCAAAATCCCCATCGGCAAAGAGGTGGAATGGAGTGGGCGAATCGGTGAAGCGGTTTAATAGCTCTTCAATCTCAAGGTTCTCTTCCCCAATTTCCTCAAAAGAAAAGTTATCTTCGCTCTTTAGCCAGTTATAAATCTCACGCAAATCTGCGTGTTTATCTGTTACAGGTGAATAACGTTTCTTAAGCTGGCTCCAACTTGCAAGAAGTACGACATTTGCTTGAGTCCCAGGCAATGAGATTAATCGTGCGCAAATATTGTTTAATTGCTGCAATTTTGCATTTCGAACATCAACAATCAATTCAAAAGTTGGCACTTCCCATGCACTCTTTGTACGCGCGCGAACTTTCTTCATTTCAGGAATGTACTGAGCTAGAGCAGGTTGATTGTGTCGGTCTATCTGCTCCTTATTAATCTCAACTGTGCTGTAACCCAGATGCCACGACTGTGCTGAACGCTCAGGAAGTATTCGAACTCCATCCATGAATAAACGCCAACCCAACTCGGTGTCTTCACCTGTTACAAGGTTGCGCCGATAGCCACCAATTTTTCTCCAGAGTTCACTCTTGATGGAAAAGGTTGCGCCAACGAAGGCCCTGTAACCATCTAAGGCCGGATGTAATAGAT
>Ga0194060_10003892_pt1 | contig 10461 bp, 11 predicted proteins | sample SepL225m_MetaG_FD_163427 | JGI IMG/M metagenome (GOLD analysis project Ga0194060, IMG submission 163427) | Anoxic zone freshwater microbial communities from boreal shield lake in IISD Experimental Lakes Area, Ontario, Canada - Sep2016-L222-5m | ecosystem: Environmental > Aquatic > Freshwater >... | reverse complement strand
GGATAACGGCTCTCTCATCGTTCTATGAGACGTCACCGGTCGGCAATGTACCGCAGAATACCTTCTACAATGCGGTGCTGAGCCTCACCACGCGGCTTGACGCCCGGACTCTGCTGCACCGGATGCTAAAGATAGAAGATGAAAAATTCAGGAGGGTTCGGTCGGTTGATCAAGGGCCGCGCAGCATTGATCTGGATCTTCTGCTGTTTGGCAGCATAGTTATTAGCGATGAAGACATTGTCGTTCCTCATCCCCGTCTAACGGAGCGGCGCTTTGTTCTGCAACCGCTCTGTGACATAGCTCCGGAAGTGATTCATCCGCTGACCGGCAAAACAATTTTCGAACATCTTGCCGCGCTCAATTCAAAGGAGACGGTCATTAAATTGTAACTGGGGGATGAGCGTGATCAGATTATTAGTTATCGGTCTGCTGCTGTATGTCGGGTACCGCATCATTCTCTCGCTGACATCGGCATCAAAGCCTCTGGAAAAATCGGACGAAAGCCGCGGCTCAGCCGGAATAGAAACCTACAAGGATCCGGTATGCGGAGTGTATGTATCAGAGGAGACCGCCGTCATCGGCAGGTACGACGGTCAGCGCCACTATTTTTGTTCAATGAACTGCCTTGAAAAATATCGCGAACAGCTTGGTCCTTCTTAACCATAATAACCTGGAGGCAACAATGAAATTTTTTATCGATACTGCAGATGTAACGGAAATTCGTGAAGCACACGCACTCGGCCTGGTTGACGGCGTAACCACCAACCCGTCCCTGATCGCAAAATCGGGGCGCAAATTCAAGGATGTTATCAAGGAGATCGTATCAATCGTTGACGGCCCGATTTCTGCCGAAGTGATTTCTCTGGATGCTCCGGGAATGATCAAGGAGGGGAGGGAGCTTGCCAAGATCCACAAAAACATCGTTGTCAAGCTGCCGATGACACCTGAAGGACTTAAAGCGTGCAAAGCCCTGACTGATAAAGGGATTAAAACCAATGTGACGCTTATTTTCACCGCGATGCAGGCGCTATTGGCCGCCAAGGCGGGTGCCACTTACGTGTCGCCGTTCGTCGGTCGCCTCGACGACATTTCACAGGACGGCATGGGCATTATTGAAGATATCCGAACCATCTTTGACAACTACGGCTATATGACCGAGATTATCGTCGCCAGCGTACGCAACCCGATTCATGTCCTTGATTCGGCTTTGATCGGTGCCGATATCGCGACAATTCCCTACTCTGTCATGATTCAACTGGCCAAGCACCCATTGACGGATGCCGGCATCGAGAAATTCCTAAAAGATTGGGAGAACGTGCCAAAGTAGATAGTGTGAGCCACCTGCGCGTGGCACTGGAACTACTGGCAGGATTGCGGGAGCTTATATGAAAAAACCGAACTATCTGATAGGTCGTCAGCCGATTCTGAACCGTAGTGGGGAGATCGTAGCCTACGAACTTTTGTTCCGCTCTGCCGGTTCGCTGGATATGGCTACAGTCCTGGACTCTTCTCAGGCATCTGCACAGGTGATCATCAACACCTTATCCTCTTTCGGGCTGGAAGCTATTCTGGGGTCACACCGTGGATTCATCAACCTGGAGCTTGAACTGTTGATGAGCGATTCCATCTCGCTCCTGCCAAAAGATCGAGTTGTGCTGGAGTTGCTGGAAACGCTGGAGGTTACACCTGAGCTTATAGAGCGTTGCCGTGTTCTGAAAGAAGAGGGCTTCACCATCGCCCTGGACGACCACGAATTTGATCCGATCTACGAAGAACTCTATTCTATAGTCGATATTGTTAAGGTAGATCTGGTTCAGTCTCCGGTTGCACGTCTGGCAGAAATGGTTGAGCGCTTCAGCCCTTATCCGATCAAACTACTTGCCGAAAAAGTTGAGACCCTCGAAGACTTCCTGCGTTGCCGAGACATGGGATTTGAGTTGTTTCAGGGGTATTACTTTGCGAAGCCTTCCGTGATGGAGAAAAAAAGCTTCGATGATACCGGTGCTCATATGCTTAAGCTGATGAAGCTTTTAAATGATGACTCCGAAATTGATCCAATCGAACAGGCCTTTCGCGGTAGCCCTGGACTTACATATAAGCTGCTCTTGCTGGTCAACTCGGTATCGCTTGGTATGCGGGTTAAGATACTGAATGTCCGTCATGCCCTGACAACTCTTGGGAGAAAGCAGATCCACCGCTGGGTGCAGTTGGCCCTGTTCGCTTCAGATACCGATAGTGGCCCGGAGAATCCGCTGGTTGAAATGGCTGCAGTACGTGCGGCCTTCCTGGAGCATCTGGCAGGTTGCATACCGGAGCTGAAAGGCAACAAGGATGCGGTTGATCAGGCGTTCATGGTCGGGATTCTTTCGCTTCTGGAAGCGATATACGATATTTCAATGACGGAAGTAATCAAAACGCTCGATCTTTCAGATGAGGTCAGTGATGCCTTAATCTCTCGAGGTGGCATATTCGGTAAACTGCTGAATCTGGCTGAACTGTTTGAACAGATGAATTTCGCTGCGGCCGCACCGGAGTATCTGGCAATCGGGCTTTCGCCTGAGGATGTCATGGCTGCCCTTGTTAGTGCGTACAATTGGCGTGGTACGAAAAAGGGATGAAATGGGGGAACAGGTATTCACGTCGCTTAACATCCTGCAGAAACCAATCAAAATAAAACGGAATTTACATGAAAAAACAATTTCACCCGCTCTCCGTACTCTTCTCATCTTCTGAAGCTGCACCTTTTGCCAAGGAGGGGGGACTGGGTGATGTTGTCGGCTCTCTCCCCAAATACCTTGCTCGTATGGGACATGACGTTCGGCTTGTCCTGCCCCGCTACTACAGTGTCAAGCCGGATAAATACGGGTTAAAGCTGCTGCCTGGAACACTGGTCGTGCCGATGGGAATCATCGGCTATCAGTACTGTGGAGTATGGGAAGGGCGGCTGCCAGGGAGTGATGTACCGATCTATTTTCTGGAGCACGAAGCATATTACGGTCGCTCTGGTCTATACCAGCAGGATGGGCAAGGGTACCTCGACAACGACAACCGATTCGTCTTTTTATCCAAGGCAACGCTGGAACTCTGTAAGATGCTTAACTTCACGCCGGATGTGATTCACGCTCACGATTGGCACACCGGAGTTATTCCCGTACTCCTCAACACATCGTACCTGCACGATCGTTTCGTCGGCAATGCCGCGTCGCTCCTGACCCTTCACAACATGCAGTATCAAGGGAATTTTTACCCCGGCCTGATGGATGTTCTTGGTGTCGGTTGGAAACATTTCAACTATCTTGAACTGGAAATGAACGACGAGGTCAACCTGCTTAAAGGGGGGATTTACCATGCGACCCTGCTGAATACGGTGAGCGAGGAGTATTCCAGAGGGAGTCAGACCGCAGCGTATGGGTGGGGACTTGAAGGGGCGATACAGGATCGGGCTGCCGATTTGAGCGGCATCCTGAACGGAGTTGATTACGAGGAGTGGGATCCGGAAACTGATCCATTTATCGCCATCAATTATACATCACGCACCGTAAAAAAGGGGAAAGCGGCCTGCAAGCGAGATCTTCAGGCGTCTATGGGGCTCCCCCAGCGGGACGATGTACCGCTGTTCGGGATTGTTTCCCGCATGGTCAAGCAGAAGGGGACCGATATCCTGGCCGAGGCCATTCACCGCATCATGGAGATCGATTGCCAGTTTGTGGTGATCGGTAACGGCGAGCCATGGGCGCATTTCTATTTCGGTGATATTGCGGCTCTCTATCCGGAGAAATTTGCCTGCTTTATCGGGTATAACGAAGCACTGGCCCATAAGGTTGAAGCGGGAGCGGACTTTTTTGTCATGCCGTCCGCTTTTGAGCCGTGCGGCCTCAATCAGATGTATTCTCTCGCCTACGGAACTCCTCCGATTGTGCGCGCGACCGGTGGCCTTGCCGACAGCGTCGAAAACTTTAACGAAGCGGTTATGAGCGGCGATGGTTTTAAATTCTGGAATCATAGTGCCACAGCACTGTTTGACACGGTCGGCTGGGCAGCCTGGACTTTTTTCAACAACCCGAAGGGATTGGCCGCACTGCGCAAAAACGGCATGAAGAAGCGTTTTACCTGGGAGGCTGCGGCTCAAAAATATGACGAACTCTACCGCCTGGCGGTTCTGCGCCGCAGGGGCGGGGAGTATTACCGGAATCGGTTTGAATAAACAGTGGAGTGAAGTAACAAGGATAATTCGTTTTTGAGGAGTAACTGGTGTCGGAAACTGGGGGATTTAAAAAAATCTGCATTTTCCTGGAGATGATCAAGTTTTCTCACACGATCTTTGCTCTGCCATTTGCTTTGACCGGCGCGTTGCTGGCTGCCGGAGGACTCCCAACCCTCCGCCAGATACTATGGATCATCATGGCAATGGTCGGTGCCCGTACCGCCGCCATGTCAATGAACAGGTTAATCGATGCCGAAATTGATGCCCGCAATCCACGTACTGCATCCAGAGCAATTCCGGCGGGTCTTGTCAGCCGAGGCTTGACGCTCTGCTTCATCGTTGCCTCTATCGCCTTAATGCTGTTCGCCGCTCAGATGCTTAACCCGCTCTGCTTGAAGCTAGCCCCGATAGCCCTGTTTTTTCTGCTCCTCTACTCTTACTGCAAGCGTTTTACTGCTTTGAGCCACGTTGTACTCGGCGTCTGTCTGGCGGCGGCGCCAATCGGTGCCTGGGTTGCAATTCGCGGCACTGTTGATACTCCGGCGCTGCTTCTGGGAGCGCTGGTACTGTTCTGGGTTGCAGGGTTTGACATCTTGTATGCACTCCAGGATCTGGATTTTGACCGGTCGGCAGGATTGCACTCAATCCCTGTTCTGCTTGGCGTTAATGGATCAATTCGGACGGCCAGGATTTTTCACACTATTATGGTTGCACTGCTTTTCACCCTATATAATTTATTGCATCTTGGGACGCTTTTTTTGCTTGGCATCCTTGCTGTGATAGCGATGTTGTTGTACGAACAGTGGCTGCTTCGTGATGGTGATCTGACCAAACTTGACGCAGCATTTTTTAACATGAATGGCTACATCAGCGTCACTATTGTGATGTTTACAGCCGCTGATGTCCTTACGAGGTAACGGCTGATGGCACAGAAACATTTTTTTATCGCATTGACTGGAGCTTCCGGTTCGATGTATGGACTTCGCCTGGCAGAACAGCTCTGCCTAGCCGGCGTTCAGGTCACATTCAGTGCCAGTTGCAGCGGTACTGCGGTCTGCCGGGAAGAGACCGGTCTCGATCTTTCCGGCGATCTGGATAAAGCACTTCAGCGTCTGTATAACCATCTTGAAATCAATTCCGGCATCTGTCTGGTGCATCCAGATGATCTCTTCTGCGCTGCCGCCAGCGGCTCTTCCTCACCGGATGCAATGGTAGTCTCTCCCTGCAGCATGGGGACACTGGCTCGTATCGCCGCAGGTACGTCGGGCAACCTGATTGAGCGGTGTGCCGATGTCATGCTTAAAGAGAGGCGTCCGCTGCTGCTGGTGCCGCGTGAAACACCACTCTCCGACATTCATCTCGAGAATATGCTGAAGCTTTCCCGCGCCGGGGCACGAATCATGCCTGCGATGCCGGCCTTCTACGGGAGACCTGAATCAGTACTGGATCTGGTTGACTTTATGGTTGGAAAAATATTGGATCAACTGGGAATTGAGAACGACCTCTATACGCGCTGGGGAACGGAATAAAGGCGGTCAGGCGGGATTTGCCTGTTTCGACCATGTCAGGGTTGGCGCAAAAAAAGGGCGAAGCGGATGAACCGGACTTCGCCCATATTTTTTTGCTTTACGCAGCGTCTCTTTGCTTTCAGGCGTTGCCGGTTCTGGCTCGTTCGGCTTTCTTAAGCAGAGCCGAAGCGAGCGGATGACTGTTATTCTGGGCATACAGGTTGGCAGTGTTGCCGGCGGGAGTTTTTAATGACGGGTTTGCCCCTCCGTCCAGCAGTGCCTGCACGGTCTGGTTGCAGCCGTAAATTGCCGCCATCATCAGCGGGGTATGCCCTTCGCGATCACGGGCATTAACGTCTGCTCCATGTTCCATCAGCATTTTAACAATGTCGGTATGACCATTGGCTGAGGCATAGTGAAGCGCGGTCTTACCTTTGTCGCTGCTCGTAGTCAAATCGGCACCACGTTGGAGCAGGTCTTTGACAAAGTCCTTAAGCCCCTCTTTAGACGCGCTGATGAGTGGTGTATGCCCATGCCGATCTTTAGCGTTCAAGCTTTCCATGTGTGACTCCTCCCATAGGTTATGATCGGGCAGTCGTGCCCGTAACTCACTGCTTGCTGAAACAAAATCACAATAAAAAAAGTGTCGGCACGATACCATATATTTATATTGAACGCCACGGACTATTTTGCAAAAAACAAAAAAATTAGACAATAATTAAGCGCTTGAATCTGCACGATGCGGAACGGTATAATTCCCGCTCCAAGGAGAGAGTTTCAATGAATGTGATTCAGGCAGAATTTATAAAAAGTGCAGCTAAACCAAAAGATTATCCTCCTCCTGGGTTGCCGGAGGTTGCATTTGTCGGTCGCTCGAACGTCGGGAAATCTTCGCTTATCAATGTTCTGGCCGGACGTAAAGGATTGGTGAGAACCAGTTCAACGCCCGGCCGGACCCAGCTGATCAATTTTTTTGATATCAACAGCGTTCTGACTCTGGTAGACCTTCCAGGCTACGGCTATGCCAAGGCTCCTCCAGAGCTGCGCAAGCAGTGGGGGCCGATGATCGAATCGTATCTCTCAATTCGTGAGCCGCTAAAAGCAGTGGTGCTGATCCTTGACATTAGAAGGGTACCGTCCGACGGCGATCTGCAGATGCTGCGCTGGCTGGAAATGTACAATATTCCGCCCATTCTGGTCGTAACCAAATGCGATAAGCTCTCGAAAAATGTACAGGCCAAACAGAAGGGGATTATCGCCACTACAATCAAGCGTGACAAGGGGATGCTGCTGCCGTTTTCAGCTCTTTCAAAAGAGGGGCGCGACGCTATCTGGTGCGAAATACTTCGTGTCCTGGAAATCGACCCCAAGGCGGAATCTCACGCATGAAAAAGAAATCTCCGTTACCCGCTGCCGCACCAATGCCGGACATGCAAAAGCGTCTCGACACCCGCCGTATTCCGATTGCCAAGGTTGGAGTCAAGGATATCACCTATCCGATTGTCGTAATGGATAAGAACCGTACCCTGCAGCATACGGTTGCCAGGATAAATATGTACGTTGATCTGCCGCACCACTTCAAAGGTACGCACATGAGCCGTTTTGTGGAAATTCTTAACAAGTACCGCGAGCAGATAGCTCTCGACAAACTTGAGACGATCCTCGAAGAGATGAAGTCAAAACTCGGCTCAAAAAGTGCCCACCTTGAAATTCAGTTCCCCTATTTTATCGATAAGGCAGCGCCGGTTTCCGGGGCCAAAAGCCTCATGGAATACATGTGCGAATTCAGTGCTTCGTTGACAGACAGACTCGATTTCGTACTTGGCATCAAGGTACCGCTGACCTCACTCTGTCCCTGCAGCCGAGAGCTGTCTCGTTTCGGAGCTCATAACCAGCGCAGCATCATGACCGTGCGGATTCGCTATCGCGACTTCGTCTGGATTGAAGATCTCGTGGAACTTATCGAGCAGTGCGGCTCGAGTCCGCTCTACTCCCTGCTGAAGCGTGCCGACGAAAAGTTTGTCACCGAACAGGCGTACGAAAATCCACGCTTTGTTGAGGACATGGTGCGGGAGGCGCATTGCCGCCTGGCAGCTCTCGATAACATCAGCTGGTTTTCGGTGGAAGCAGAGAATTTTGAATCGATCCACAATCACTCCGCTTACGCTTCCGTTGAGCTTGATAGAAGATGAAAAATCGAGGAAGCGTATGAATCCAATAGTCGTAATCGCGGCAGTGCCACAGGAAGTTGAACTTTTGGAAAAGGCGCTTGAACATTCCGTCAAAGTTCAGGTCGGCGGCTACGTTTATCATGAAGGAACAATCGGTGATGCGCGGGTTGTTGTCTGTGCCGGAGGGGTTGGCAAGATCAATGCGGCGGCCGCTACCGCAGTTATGATCGAGCGCTGGCAGCCACGCCTGGTAATCAACACCGGCTCAGCAGGGGCGTATCTAGGCAGTGGTCTCTCTATCGGAGATCTGGTCGTTGCGACTGAAGAGGTGCTGGCTGATGATGGCGTAGTAGTAGGGGAGGGGTGGAGAGATTTACGTTACATGAATCTACCTATTGTTAAGGGGAGGGGAGTAAGCTGTTACAATGTCCTGCCACTTTCCCCGCAAGCTTCTGAAAAAGCCCTGCAGCTGGCAGATAATTATGCAGTTTCTATAAAGTGCGGTCGCTCGGCAACCGTCTCGACCTGCAGCGGCACCCGCCAATATGCGGATGAACTCTCTAAGAGATGGAATGCGCTGATCGAAAATATGGAAGGGGCTGCGGTCGCGCAGGTTTGTCTGCGCTCCGGAGTTGAATGTCTTGAAATCCGCGGAATCAGTAATATGGTCGAAGAGCGGGATTTGAAGGCGTGGGACATACCTGGAGCCGTTGAAGCTGCTCAACGCTTTGTGCTGAAATATATTGAGCAGATGGAGCAGCCTGATATATCCGGATCAAGTAAATAGTGTCAATTCAAAGCCAAGATGCTATGATCGGCGGCGTTGAAACTAACTGGAAAATCAATCAAGGGGATTCACTAAATGCCGACCAAGATGCTTAAGAAACTGCAGCGTACGATGCTGCTAAACCGGGTTGTTCAAACAGTACTGCTGGCTTTGCTTATTTATTTGGCGATCAATTTTCAGGCTCTTTTTACCCAGCAGGGGAAGCCTGAGCAGTTCTTCAGCAGTATTATGGTCGCGGTGGTGGCGCAGCTTCTGTTGATTTATCCGATCTATAAACTGGCCTGGCGGGATGTCGGTATTGAAATGGAGAGTAATGTGGCTGGCATTACGCCGGAACAGACAGCAGTTCTGCGAAAAAAAAGGCTGATAGGTGAACTCTGGAAAGTCTGCGGAGTCGCTTTTTTTCTGGTGTTTACTATTATGCTACCTGATGTAAAAAAGGCGGCGGGTGCCAGACTGATCCTTGCTTCGACAATTTTCTCATTTCTGCTGACCTGTCTTATGTACTTTCAGTGTTATAACTTCGCCTGTAAAAAACGGATAAAATAAAAGTCCCCTCCTTCAAAAAAAAGGAGAGGACTTTTATTTTATTCTGCCGTGTGAAACTTCCAGATATTACATTTTACTAAGAAGAGGAACGATCAAGAGCGAGACGATGTTGATGATCTTGATCATCGGATTGACGGCCGGTCCTGCAGTATCCTTGTAGGGATCGCCTACGGTATCGCCCGTAACGGCGGCTTTGTGAGCGTCGCCCCCCTTGCCGCCGTGATGGCCGTCTTCGATATATTTCTTGGCGTTATCCCAGGCACCGCCGCCGGTAGTCATTGAAATAGCCACAAAGATGCCGGTCACGATGGTTCCGACGATCACGCCCCCCAAAGCCTTGGGACCGAGGGTGAAGCCGACAATCACCGGAGCCAGAATCGGGATGAGGCCGGGGATAACCATCTCTTTCAGCGCAGTTTTAGTCACAATGTCAACACAAGCCGCGTAATCCGGTTTGCCGGTTCCCTCCATAATGCCTTTTATCTCACGGAATTGGCGACGCACTTCAACTACTACAGCGCCGCCCGCTTTGCCGACCGCCTCCATGCATTGAGCAGCAAAATAGTAGGGGAGCATGCCGCCGATGAAGAGACCGACGATTATGTACGGATCGGAAAGGTCAAACGTAATGGCCTTGCCGGCAGCTTTCAGTTCGTCAACGTAGGATGTAAAAAGGATAACTGCGGCCAGGCCGGCAGAACCGATGGCGTACCCCTTGGTAACCGCCTTGGTGGTATTGCCGACAGCATCGAGCGGGTCGGTGACGGCACGTACCGAATCGTCCAGTTCAGCCATCTCGGCGATTCCACCGGCGTTATCCGTGATCGGCCCGTAAGCGTCCATGGCGACAACGATACCGGTCAGGGAGAGCATTGAGACAGCCGCAATGGCGATACCATACACGCCTGCGCACTGAAAGGAGACAATGATACCGGCGGCAATGACTATTACCGGAGCGGCGGTAGACTTCATAGAAACACCCAGGCCGGCAATGACGTTGGTGCCGTGGCCGGTGGTTGATGCCAGGGCAATATGCTGAACCGGACCGTATTCGGTGGAAGTGTAATATTCGGTAATCCAGAAGATTGCCCCGGTTACAACCAGTCCGACGATGGCGGAAATAAAGATGTTAATAGCGCTGAAGGTTGCACCGGCAGCATTGGTGAGTCCGGCCGGGAACATCTGTACTGTAACAAAATAAAAGGCGATACAGGCGAGTACTGCCGAAGCGATAAGACCCTT
>Ga0194060_10003891_pt1 | contig 10465 bp, 7 predicted proteins | sample SepL225m_MetaG_FD_163427 | JGI IMG/M metagenome (GOLD analysis project Ga0194060, IMG submission 163427) | Anoxic zone freshwater microbial communities from boreal shield lake in IISD Experimental Lakes Area, Ontario, Canada - Sep2016-L222-5m | ecosystem: Environmental > Aquatic > Freshwater >... | reverse complement strand
GCACTTTCATTGCGGCGTACAGCCGTGGCGGCGGCGGTTCTGGCTGCCTGCATGGGGGCGTATGCCCAGTCCGATGACGCTGAACCCAGGGATAGCGTTCAGACCAACATCTCGGTAGGCGTGGGTCTGGTCAGTGCCGACAGCGCAGACCGTGCCCAGTTTGGCCAGTACAACGGCATGCGCAGCGACCGCAGCGCCTTTGGCAAGCTGGGTATTGACTACAACCTGCGCAAGGAGAGTACCTCCACCTGGGTGCAGTTGCAGGGCTCCGACCTGCTGGGCGACGAACGTGAACTGCACCTGGTCTGGAAGAACCCGGGCAGCTGGAAGCTCACCGCAGATTACAGCGAACTGGTGCGTGCCGAGCCCAATACTGTGAATACTGCGATGACCAGCATCGGATTCACCCACCCCAACGTGGTCAACGTGTCCGTGGGTTCCGGCACCGATGTGCAGCTCAGCACCAAGCGTGCGGGCTCTGGGTTGGGCTTTTCCAAGTGGGTGACGCCTGCACTGCAGCTTGCCCTGGACCTGAAGAGCGAGAACAAGACCGGCGAGCGCCTCTCGGGCATTGGCATGAATTGCCCTTCGGTAGTTGCTCCAACCTGTGGCGCCAGTAACGCATGGGGCGTGCTCTTTGTGCCGGAGCCTATCAGTGCCAACCACAGCCAGATCGAGGCGCGTGCGAACTATGCGCTGGACCAGTTGCGAGTCAATGTGGGCTACTACGGCTCGTTCTACAAGAACGACTACTTCACCCTGACGCCAAATCTTCCCGGTGCGCTCAACACCACCTCAAACGCCAGTTTGCTCGCTATTCTGGGGCAATCGGTGGCGCTTGCGCCCAACAACGAGGCCCACCAGTTTGATGTGAGTGGCAGCTACGACTTCAACAAAACCACGCGGACCACCTTTAAGCTCGCGCGCCTGACGTCCACGCAAAACCTCAACTTCAATAGTGCCGGGCTGACCGGTGCGCCTGCTGGTCTGGGTGATCTGGGTGGACAGATGAATACCACCACGGCCAAACTGGGTTTGAGTGCAAGACCCCTGCCGCAACTGACGCTGCTGGCCGATGCGCGCTATGAGAATCGCGACGACCAGACACCGCTGGCCCAGTACAACACCGATGGCACGCTGCGCTACGACAACCGCAACCTGCCGTACCGCAAGACCCTCGTCAAAGCCCAGGCCAAGTGGGCGTTCTCCGGCGAAACACGGGCAACCGTGGGCGCGGACCGCGAGTCGATTGACCGTGGCACGTTTACCGCGTCCAGCGCCATTTCGGGCGTGAGCGCCTTGCGCCAGCAAACCGGTGAAACCACGGTGCGGGCCGATGTGCGCAGCAAGCTGTCCGACGAGTTCAGCGGCTCGGTCGGACTGGCCTCCAGCCGGCGCGATGGCTCCAACTGGCTGCGCGACAACAGCGGCAAGGGTGTGACCGAGGTGACAGACCCGGCCGACCCGGTGGCTGGCCTGGCCTCCAGCGCCATCTATATGCCGACACTGGCCGACCGCAAGCGTGACAAATTCAAACTGACTGGCGACTGGCAGCCCACTGAAACGCTTTCGTTGCAACTGAGCGCTGAAGTTGGCCGAGACAATTTTTCCACCCCCAGCATCTATGGCTTGCGCGACACCGGCATGAACCAGTTCAATCTGGACTGGAATTACGCCCTGTCCGACAACTGGGCGCTCAACGGCTACCTGTCGCAGGCGGTCCAGACCCTGAACCAGGCACGGCCAGCGGGTTATGTGATGGCTTTTGACAACCGCAATCTCAGCGCCAGCTTTGGTGCCACCGGCAAGGTCAATGCGCAACTAAACGTGGGTGGCAGCTTGTCGTTCATGAACGACAAGAGCGTGTACGCCCAGTCGCTGGACACCTTTGCCAGCGCCGAGAGTGCGGCCCTGCTGGCCAGCACCGGCGGATTGCCCGATGTGGAGTTCCGCCAGACCACGCTGAAGGTTTTCGGCAAGTATGCGCTGGACAAGAGCGCCGCAGTGCGTCTGGACTTGATCCACCAGGCCACCAGTACCAACGATTGGGCCTGGGGCGCGGGTGGAGTGCCGTTCGCATACTCGGACGGAACCAGCGTGTGGCAGCGCCCCAACCAGAGCGTGAGCTTCATCGGGGTGAACTACCTGCTGCAGTTGCCATAGGGACCATGGCAATGACCGCAAGTTCCGTTGTCAAATCTACGAAATTTGATGTAGCGCAAAGAATCGATGCAGTTGAAGTTACAGAATGTAACGGTGTAAAAAGTGTGTAAAGAGTTTTTTGGTATCTTTAACGTAACGCCTAGGAGGCTCAAGTGAAGTCAATTGAAATGTCGAGAATAAATCGACCCCTTTCGCTCTGGGGGAAGCTTGCCGCGGCAGGCTTGCTGACCGCAGCGCTTGTGGGTTGCGGCGGTAGCGGCAGCGATGGTGCGACCGGGCCTGCGGGTCCAGCGGGCGCTACGGGTCCAGCGGGCCCTGCTGGTGTCGATAAGACCGCCGGTTCGGTTGACGCGCGTGAACTCACGTATTACGACCTCACGAACAAGGCCCTGGGTGGCAAGATTCTGAGTGTTGATACTTCTGGCAATCAACCCATCGTCAACTTCCAGGTGACGTTGAAAGATGCCGGCTTAGGCGTTCGCGGATTGCGGACCTTCTCGTTGCACATTGCACAGTTGCAACCCGCCAAAGATGGCAGCGCTTCCTATTGGATGAACTACCTTGCTGATGGTCTGCCGCTGACAGCCGATCCGACAGCGACAACCGCCAAAGTGAATCCGAGTACTGATGGCGTGTCCACATACAACGCCGATGGTACGCTCAAGGCACAGGGCTATGCCGTGACCGACAATGGTGACGGTACCTATGCTGTGAAGTTTGGCGCCAACATCAAGGCCAACACCAAGGTTGTGTACGATGCCGCGCTGACGCACCGCGTCGTAGTGGGTGTGCGCAGCGTTGCTGTGCCTGGCGTGGTTGGCAAGACCGCAGGCGCGTACCTTGGTCCGATCAACCCATTGACCGGTCTCGTATTCGCCTCGTTTACCAATATCAATGGCACCAACCTGCACTACGACTTCACTCCCGCAGCGTCTGGCGCGGGCACGATGCTCAAGGATGCTTCCGGCAATCAGGCGTTTGCGCGTGACAATGTCACCATCGCTGCCTGTAACCAGTGCCACCAGAAGCTTGAGTACGGCTTCCCGCTCGGCAACAATACCAGCGGGCACTTCGGTTCACGGACCGATACCAAGACCTGCGTGATGTGCCATACACCGCAAAATACGGCTGGAACGGGCGACTTTACCTATTTCATTCACCAGATCCACATGGGTGAAGAGCTGCAGAAAACCGCCACAGGCTTGCCTTTGACTGTTGGCGTCAACTCAAAAGCCTATCCGCAAGATCAGCGCAACTGTGCACAGTGCCATAAGGGTACCGTGGTCAACAGTCAGTTGAATCCGTCGCGCAAGGCCTGCGGTTCCTGCCACAACGGCGTTGACTTTGCAGCCGGTACCAACCATGGTTTGGGTGGTCCACGCACCGATGACAAGTTGTGCAATACCTGCCACGACAATGCCTACATCAGCTACTGGCACCAGCCGGTGATCAAGCCCGATACAGCAAGCATCTATAGCGGCGGTACCAATGCCAACACCAATGCGTCGTACACAGCGACCGCGGGTTTGGTGCCAGACGGTGCGACCCAGATCAAGTACGTGATTAGCAGCGTGGCGCGTAATGCCACCACCGGCAATCCGTCGATTACCTTCAAGTTCCAGAAGAAGGCGCCTACGGACGCCGCTTTCGTGGACGTGGTCTTCAACACGCCGTCCGCAACGGTCACAGAGATGATGGCTGGCTTTGTGGGTTCTCCGAGTGTGTACTTTGCCTTCGGTGTGGCGCAGGACGGCATTGCTACTCCAGCCGACTACAACGCGACGGTCAGCACTTACCTCAAGAACCTCTGGCGCGGTGACCACAAGGACATGAAGGGCGCCGCTTTGGCGGCCGCATCTGACGGCACGATGGTGAAGAATGCCGACGGCACCTACACAGTCACGCTCACGGGCGTGAACGTTCCGGCCAACATGTTGACCGGCGGCATTGGTTATACCTATAGCCTGACTGCCACGCAACCGTTGACGCAAATCAACCTTGATCGCTATCCGTATGTCCCCAATGCGGCAACGGTGAACGCAGGTGTAGGCGGCGTGGGTGGATTGAGTGTTCCACCGGCTAACCAATGGAAGGTGGCTACCGGCTCTACCGGTCGTCGTCTGATTGTTGACACAGCCAAGTGCAATGCCTGCCACGGTGGTCTGGGTGTCAAGCCCACGTTCCATGCCGGTCAGCGCAACGATGCGCAAACCTGCACGTTCTGCCACAACGTCAACCGCACCAACAGCGGCTGGCCAGTCAACATCAACTACGATGTGCACGCCATCCACAACGGTAATAGCGGTCAACGCAAGAACAAATTCAGTTGGGAAGCTTCTGCAGGCGCCAAGTTCTGGGAGGTCGGCTATCCAGGTCAACTGCGCAACTGCGAAGGCTGCCACATCACCGGTATGTTTGACTACAGCGCAGCGACATCGTCTGCCGCAGTTCCTAACCTGCTGATGACCACTGCCGCAGCCAGCGCCACGGCGACTGCTGCCACGCTGCCGGTCATTACCACCGGTTCTGAGACCGTTCCTGGAACGTACTTCTCGCCGTACCTCAAGCCCAGTACCATCTATGGCGCAGGCTTCAGCTACACGGCAAATGCCACGGGCGGTGTAGCGGTGCAGGGTGCCGACACCAACCAGGTGCTGTCGCCAATCAGCGCGGCTTGCTCGGGCTGCCATGACGCACCTGTAGCGAAGGCACACATGGAAGCCAATGGTGGAACAGTGTTTGGCACACGCGGTGACGCAAAAGCCAAGACCGAGTCCTGCCTGGTTTGCCACGGCCCGGCCGCCAATGTGACCAACGTTGTCGTGCCGACCATCAGGGAAGTGCACCGCTGGTGGTAACAAGGACATGAGGAGCTGCCCTTTGGCTCGCTCCTCTGTTCTGGGTTAACTTTAATATCCATGACCCGGTTGCGGCAACGCAACCGGGTCATTCTTTTGTGCTCATGCTTGCAGGGCACTTGTCAGGAGAAATTAATGTACTTTTTCAGCACCCAAAACCTCGCATTGGCTACAGCACTGGCCCTTTCCTCCACGCTGTTGTGTGCGGCGGACAAACCAGCAGATGCAGCGAAAAAGCCCGTCGAAGCGTCGAGCAAAGGCACGCCAATACCGGAAGAGGTCAAGCCCAAAGGGCCAACCAAGCGCGCTGTGGTGGATCCATCCAAGCTGGTCGACATCAACCATGCCAGCAGGACCGAATTGCTGAAGCTCCCGGGACTCAGTTCAGAGGACGCAGACAAAGTCATTGCCGGACGCCCCTATTCCACCAAGACGCATTTGGTATTGCGCAACATCGTGAGCGACGAGACGTTTGGGGGAATTCAGCGACTGATTGTTGTCAAGTAACTTTGGTAGGTGGCGTTTGAAGGGTTGCTCTTCCCCGCTTCAGCGTTTTTCGGATTGCGCTAGATCAAACATTGGCCAGTTGACACTTGAAATTGATGGTTCTCCGTAAACCGCTGCTAAGATGCCGCGTCAGGCCATTCCTGCCTGTCGTTGGTGCGTATCATCGCGGCAGTGGCGGCATGCCACACATTTCTATAAGGACCACGAGAATGAAATTGCTTTCGACCCTGTTTGTAGCCTGCGGCCTGCTGACCGCATCTGTAGCTTTCGCCGCACCAGACGGTGACGCTGCACAAGCGCTCATGAAAAAGAGCGACTGCCTGAAGTGCCACGCTATCGACAAGAAAAAGGACGGTCCGTCGTTCAAGGAAGTGGCCAAGAAGTACAAGGGCAAGGCCGACGCCGAAGACAAGCTGGTCAAGCACATTACCACCGGCCCGATGATTGAAATCGACGGCGTCAAGGAGGAGCACAAGAAGATCAAGAGCACCGACGCTGCCGAGATCAAGAACGCTGTGCAGTGGATGTTGTCGCTGTAGTAGTTTGACGGTTTAACACACATCGGGGTGCCCGACGGATGCTTGGGCCGCTGCGGTGTGTGTGTTTATTGGAGATAGGCGTATGCCCAGAAGATTAGTAGCCAAAGTGCGGAAGATTGTTGCCAGCAAGTCCGCTGGTTTGGTGTTGCTGGCGGGCTTTGCCGCAGGCTTCATTGCCCTGAGTCTCTTCGGTACGAGCATGATTTATACCGGCACCGAGCAGTTCTGTGCCCAGAATTGCCATGAGATGGCCAACAACAATACGCGTGAATTCAAGGACACGATTCACGACAAGAACCGCACCGGTGTGCGGGCAACGTGTGCCGATTGCCACGTGCCGCATGCCCCTGTGCCCCTGTATGTGGCCAAGTTCGGTGCACTTAACGACTTGTGGAGCCACCACGTCACCCACGCGGTGGACACTCCTGAAAAGTTTGATTCCCAGCGCAGCCACATGGCGCAACGCATCTGGACCTACATGAAGGGCAATGACTCGCGAGAATGCCGCCATTGCCACAACGAAGCCAAGATGGACCCCGAAAAACAATCCGATATGGCCAAGGCGCGCCACGTCAAGGCCAAGAAGGAAAAGCTGACCTGTGTCGACTGCCACTATGGCATCGCGCACAAGGTGCCCGATGGCCCCGGCCCGCAGGAACTCGAAGTCGACAAGGCCTTCATTCCACGCAGCGCCATTTTCTAAGGGTTGCAGGTTCGCATAGATTTCCCCCGCGCAGCCGGTGTGCTGCGCGAACTTGAGGAGTAGGTTCAGATGTCAAAGATTGTTGAAAAGTTTCGCGCCTGGAGGACCAGTCCGGGCTCCATCGGCTTGTTGATTTTGGGCGTGATTTGTGGCCTGGTGGTGTTCTTTTCGGGTGGTGCCTTCATGGTGTATGCCAACTCCGAAAAATTTTGCGCCACCTCCTGCCACGAGATGAGCTTTCTGGCCGAAGAGCACAAGGGCACGATTCACGATACCAACCGCACCGGCTACCGCGCCACCTGCAATGACTGCCATGTGCCGCACGGTTACGTGCCAAACTATTTCGCCAAGTTGGCCCTGTTCAACGATTTCTGGGGCCACTACGTGACCGGGTCGATTGAGACCAAAGAGAAGTTCGAGGCCAAGCGTTACGAGCTAGCCAAGAAGGTCTGGATCTACATGAAGGGCAATGACTCGCGGGAGTGCCGCCATTGCCACACCACGGCCAAAATGGATCCCGAGAAGCAGACCGCCAAAGCCAAGGCCCGGCATGAGAAGTTGCGCACCGAGAACCTCACCTGCGTGGACTGCCACTTTGGCATTGCCCATACCGAGCCAAGCGGCCCCGGTCCGCAGGAGTTGAATCTTGCCGAGTCGGCAGGCAAGTAAGCGCGAGCCATAACGAAAGGATTCAACATGCTTATCGAATGCTACGAATGCAAGGGTAAGGTCAGTGACGCAGCGCCTGCGTGCCCACATTGCGGTGCCCCGGCCAAGAACGGTGAAAACACACTGTCCGTGGTGGTGACCGACATGGACATGAGTTTCACCAGTATTTTCTGGTTCATGATCAAGGCCGCAGTGGCAGCGGTGCCTGCCGTCATTATTCTCTACACCGCAACCATCGTGTTTCAAGGCGTGGTATCGCCCTTCCTGAACCACTAGCACGGGAGTGGGTTTGCCCGGCGGGCCTTGGTGCGCATGGTGTCAGGCGACGCAGTCGTTTGATCCATGTCATATCCAGGGCAGTCTGTGCCAAATTCCGGGCGGCTGCCGTTTAAACTTGCGCAACTTTTTCCGGAGGTCTTTTTGATGCGACTCGCGCGACCGGCCCTGTGGGCCACACTGATCTGCCTGGCCAGTGCAATGCTGGCACTCCCGGCAACAGCAGAACCAACCCTGGACAATGCGACCTGCCTGACTTGCCACGATGGCAAGAAGGGGAAGTTGACAGCCCATGCGGCCGACGGCAAGGTGCGCGATCTGCGCGCTGTCCCAGGGGACAAGTTTGGTCAGAGCGTGCATGCCACCATGCCCTGCGTCTCCTGCCACAGTGATATTGCCGACAACGCTGAAAAGGGCAATGCCCACGTCAAGAACACCGCTGAGCCGCTCAAGAAGGTCGACTGCGCAGGTTGCCATGAAGAACTGTGGGAACAAACCGTCAAGCGCGGCAAGACCGAGGAACGGCCTCGCCTGGGACTGGTGGCCAAGAACATCGAAGCGTACAAGAAGTCGTTCCATGCCAAGCCAAGCGCTGAAGATGCAACCAAGCCCCTGGCCGCTTGCGACAACTGCCACGACACGCACTTTTTCAATGTTCCCGCCGACAAGAAGTCAGGCCAGAACACGCAGTGGCGCCTGAACATTCCAACGCTGTGCGGAGCAAGTTGCCACACGGACCAGCTTGAGGCCTACAAGGAGTCCGTGCACGGGCAGGAGAACGCCAAGAAGATGCTGGCGCAGGCTGCTGTGTGCTCCGACTGCCACACCGCCCACGGCATCTCCAACACGTCCGGCGATGCGTTCAAGTTGACTGTGTCCTCCAATTGCGGCAACTGCCACACCGAGAAGCTGGAGACCTACAAGGACACCTTCCACGGTCAGGTCAGTAGCCTGGGCTACGCCTATACCGCCAAGTGCTACAACTGCCACGGCAGCCACGACATCGCCCGCGTCGATGATCCGAACTCCAAGATGCATCCGGACAACCGGCTCAAGACCTGCGCGAGCTGCCATAACGCCAAGAAGGGTCTTGCCGAAGTGCCGCCCGGCTTTGCAACCTTCCAGCCGCACGGAAATGCGCACGATTTTGCCAAGTACCCGCAGATCTGGGTGGCCTGGCAGATCATGGTGCAACTGTTGGTGGGTACCTTCGGCTTCTTCTGGCTGCACACGCTGCTGTGGTTCTACCGCGAGTACCAGGAGCGCAAAAAGCTCAACGGGCAGTCCCACATCAAGGCCGATTCGATTCCCGCAAAATGGGCGGGCAAGCATATCCAGCGCTTCAGCAGGACCTGGCGTATTGCCCACCTGACGTTTGCCAGCAGTCTGATGCTGTTGACGCTGACCGGCATGCCGCTGTTCTACTCGGGAACCAAGTGGGCTCCTGCCATCATGAAGGCTCTGGGTGGCCCGCACACGGCGGGCCTCATTCATCGCGTTGCGGCGGTGGTGTTTGCCGGCGTGTTCTTCTGGCATCTGGCCTACATGATCTTCAGGCTTTCCAAGAACTGGAAGAACTTCAAGATCTTTGGCCCGGACTCAATGGTCCCCGGCATTCAGGACGGCAAGGACATGCTGGCCATGTTCCAGTGGTTCTTTGGCCAGGGTCCGCGTCCCAAGTTCGACCGCTGGACGTACTGGGAGAAGTTCGACTACTGGGCTCCGTTCTGGGGGGTGACCATCATTGGTGTGAGCGGACTGGTGATGTGGATGCCGAGCTTCTTTGGCTCGTTCCTGCCGGGCTGGGTGTTTAACGTGGCAGCGATCTTCCACGGCGAAGAGGCGTTCCTTGCGGTGGTGTTCCTGTTCACGGTGCACTTCTTCAACAACCATTTCCGTCCGGACAAGTTCCCGCTGGAAGTGGTGATGTTTACCGGGACCTTCTCGCTCGAAGAGTTCAAGCATGACCACGCAGTGGAATACCAGCGCCTGCTCGATAGCGGCGAACTGGAGGGTCGTCTGGTGAACGCTCCTTCGGCGCGCAAGCTGGCTCTGTCCAAGGTGCTCGGGTTTACCTTGATCACGATTGGTTTGACCCTGCTGACCTTTGTGGCGATTGGATTCTTTACGAAGTAATTCGCTGAGAATTCAGGACACTTTTCAAATAGGACGCGCTCTTGGTGTAGAGTGCGTCCTTTTGTATTTTTGAACTCTGTAAGGTTTATTTGTGAGCCCCAACGAAACTTCGGCCATCGCCCAGGCAGAGACACTGCATGCCCTTGCCCCCGTGCAGGTGCCAGAGTACTTGCAGACGACCTACTGGTGGGCTTACCTGCATCCGCGCGCCGTTCATATTTTTGAGCGCCAGTGGCTGGTGAATCTGATTCTGTGGGGTAACTTTGCGCGTCTGCGCGATGCGGCCCTGCAGGAAATGGGTGATGTCATCAACGGCAAGGTGCTGCAGGTTGCCTGCGTGTACGGTGACTTTACCGAGCATCTGGTGCGGCGCCTGGGCCCTGCCGGCACGCTGGACGTGGTGGATGTGGCACCCATTCAAATCAAAAATTTGCAGGCCAAGCTGAGCAAGCCCGAGCATGTGACGGCGTCGCTGCAGGACTCGAGCGCACTGCAGTTTGCCGATGGCAGCCGGGATGCGGTGGTGGTGTTTTTCCTGTTGCACGAGCAGCCTGCCGATGTGCGCCGGAAAACCATCGCCGAGGCGCTGCGTGTGACCAAGCCTGGTGGCAAGC
>Ga0194060_10003890_pt1 | contig 10465 bp, 11 predicted proteins | sample SepL225m_MetaG_FD_163427 | JGI IMG/M metagenome (GOLD analysis project Ga0194060, IMG submission 163427) | Anoxic zone freshwater microbial communities from boreal shield lake in IISD Experimental Lakes Area, Ontario, Canada - Sep2016-L222-5m | ecosystem: Environmental > Aquatic > Freshwater >... | reverse complement strand
GGGCTACCGTGCGCTTAGTATGAATTACCAAGGCAACGGCTTCACCTACGACGTCATCGCCCAAGGCGCGGAAGTGACGATAGGGGTGTCGTTCTGATCGCCATGAAGGACGAATTAATGACCGGCAAGGTCCACCTGACCCAATTCGATGCCGTGGCCGGCATCAAGCCCGACCTGGCCCGGCGCACGCTGGAGGCGCTCAGAAGGAGCAGTAATCAGTAACCAGTGAGAATACACGCTCAGAAGAATCGAGACGCCGCAAACCGGGCGTTGGAGGGGACCAAAGTCCGGGCTCCGACTCAACGGGCACAAACCGGGTTACGCGGGATAGGGGTGTCTTGTTTTGGGGCGCGCCGATGCAGCCTCAGTTGCTTAAGCCAATCCGACTATGGGTGCCGGGGAGAGTCTTGGGAGAATCGCCGGAGAATCGCCGGACATGCACCGGAGTCTCGCCGTAGTACCTCTGATCGCCGATCAGAGGTACTACGGGGAGACTCCGATGGAGCTCCGGTGTGGCAATGGAGGTATGAGGGGGCGGTAGGGGACGCTATTCGGCCCATTTCAACCACAACAACGGAGTACTTTCATGACGTGGATTCAGCGCTATAAATTACGGAATTACATCCGGAATTCGATCTGGATTCTGCCGGTGTTCGGTATGGTGGCCGCGCTAGTGTCGGTTAACTGTCTTAACTGGATCGACCAATTCGCCGGCTGGCAATCCAGCCTTGACCCAGGCGCGGCCCTGGCGTTATTCGGCACTCTGGCGGGGTCCATGCTCACTTTCATCGTCTTCCTTTCCTCCAGTCTCTTGCTCGTAGTGCAGTTGGCCAGCGCCCAGCTTAGCCCGCGGATCATCGGGGTCGTGTTCCGGGACCGGGTGACCCGGTTCGCCTTAACGCTGTTTGCTTTCACCTTCACCTTTACGCTGGCTGTCCTCGTGCGAATCCACGCTTCGGTGCCAGGTATCACGGCGCATCTAGCTGCCTACCTTTGCCTGCTCAGCGTGGGGGTTTTCCTGTTCCTCATTGATCATGTGGGCAAGACGTTGCGTCCGAGCGGGGCCTTGCGGGCGGTAGCCCGCCTGGGGCACGAGGTGATCCAAAGTGTCTATCCGCGGCGTCTTTCCGGGCAGCCGGAAGCCGGCCACCGTCCCAAGAATGCACCGGGCGGTGAGCCGGCTGGCACCTTCCCGAGCCCCAACGACGGAGTGCTCTTGGCTTTTGATCTCGAGGGGCTGGTGGCCCTGGCCCGGGAGGCGGAGTGCGTGGTCGAGTTGGTGCCCCAGGTGGGGGATTTCGTGGCGGCCGGGAGCCCGCTGTTCCGCATCTACGGAGGCAAAGGCGGGCCATCGGCCAGTGCGCTGTGTCAATCCATCGCTTTGGGCCAGGAAAGGACGATAGAGCAGGACCCGGCTTTTGGCTTCCGGATCGTGGTGGATATTGCTTCCAAGGCGCTTTCCCCAGCGATTAATGATCCGACCACAGCAGTCCTGGCGATTGACCAGATCCATCACCTCCTGCGCAGTGTGGGTGGACGGCATCTGGATGAGGGACTGGCCCACGACCGGTCCGGCTCGCTGCGGTTGGTTTATCGAACGCCCGATTGGGAGGATTTCGTCTGCCTGGCGGTCACAGAAATCCGCCATTTTGGCGGCACCAGCATCCAGGTGGCCCGCCGCCTCCGCGCCATGCTGGAGAACCTGGCGGAGGTCTTGCCGCCGGAGCGCACCGCACTTCTGCGTGATGAACTGACGCTCTTGCACCGGTCCGCCCGCCGATGCTTTCCCGAGCCCGAAGACCAGGCGTTGGCGGACGTCAGCGATTTGCAGGGTGTGGGTGGGAAACAGTCATCAGTAATCGGTGATCAGTAATCAGTAATCAGCCGAGAGGAAACGACAATGATAACCATACTTGCGGCTATCAACCGCACCGCAGCCGGGTCCTTGGCCGCCGCGGCGACAATTCACTCGCCCCTTGCCCCGTGGCCCCGAACCCTGAGCCTGGAACCCTTCGCCCCCGGCCCCTCGCTACTGGCGACTAATCACCGATCACCGATCACTGGCACCGGCCACCGATCACCGTTCACTGATTACCGTTCACTGATTACCGATTACTGAATACTGATTACTGAACCCCGACATCATGAAACCAAACACCCTGCGCGCCGTCCTCAGCCTCGCGCTGGCCTGCGGGCTGGCTTCCACCGGCTGCACGCACCTCGGCCCCAAAACCGTTGCCGTGGACCGTTTCGACTACAGCACGGCCATCGCAGACTCGTGGAAACAACAGACGCTGCTCAACATCATCAAGCTGCGCTACATGGACTTGCCCGTCTTCATGGACGTAGCGTCCATCGTCAGCGGCTATTCCATGCAAACGGGGGTCAGCATCAACGGCACCCTCTCTTCGGAACATGCGATCCAGGGCAACTACGCGTCGATTGGTGGACAGGCCATCTACACCGACCGGCCCACCATCACCTACGTGCCGATGACCGGCGAAAAGTTCCTGCGCGGGCTCATCACTCCGATTGATCCGAAGAACGTTTTCTTCCTGCTTCAGTCCGGTTATGCGGCGGACTTCATCCTGGGCCTGGCCGTGGAGTCGCTCAACGGGCTACGCAACCGCTCGACGGCCGGCGGCACGGTCCGGGAGGCGGACCCGGAGTTTATCCGCGTGCTGGACTTGCTGCGCGAAGTGCAGGCAGCCGGGGCGTTCGGGATGCGCGTCGAGGAGGACAAGGTCAAAGGCTCAACCGGCGTGGTGTTCTTCCGGCGCGACGACGTGGCCACCGAGATCTCCGAAAAGGGGGCGGAAGTCCGGCGGCTGCTCAAGCTGCCTGCGGATCAGCAGAAGTTCGTGCTCACCTATTCGCCGATGCGCGGGGCGGAAAATGAACTGGCTGTCAACAGCCGTTCCATGTTGCAAATTATGCAAGCTTTCGCCAGCCGTCTGGACGTGCCCGAGGCCCATCTCAAGGACCACAGCGCGTGGCCTTCCCCTCAAAACGCTCCCACGGCGGAGAGCCGCCACCAAAACGTGCGGATTCACAGCGGCAAGGACAAGCCGGCCTCCGCCTTCGCCGCCGTGCGTTACCGCGACTACTGGTTCTGGGTTGACGACGGCGACCTGCAAGCCAAGCGCGCGCTGACGGTCGTCATGTTCTTCTTCACGCTGGCAGACACCGGCAGCCCCGAGAAACTGCCGCTGATCACCATCCCGGCGCAATAACATGAAACCCAACATTCAACCGAGGCCAACGGAGAGAACGAAGATGGGTGGGGGGCAGTAAACAGTAATCAGTAAGCAGTAAAATTGAACCACCAAGAAGAACAACCGATTAGCGAAAAAAGGACTATGTGTTAGTCTTAGAATAAGGAAAGAGCTCAGCAATGAAGAATACTGAACAAATCAGATTGGAAGAGGCCCGCGAGCAGAAGGTTCCCTGGAAGAAATGGGGGCCATACCTCAGCGAACGCCAGTGGGGAACCGTGCGCGAAGACTACAGCGAGAACGGCAATGCCTGGGATTATTTCACGCATGACCAGGCGCGTTCCCGCGCGTATCACTGGGGCGAAGACGGCTTGGCCGGCATTTCCGACGACAAACAACGCCTTTGCTTTGCCCTCGCCCTCTGGAATGGCAAAGATCCCATCCTCAAAGAGCGAGCATTTGGACTGACGAACAGCGAGGGCAATCACGGCGAGGACTTGAAGGAGTACTACTTCTACCTCGATTCGACTCCGACGCATTCGTACCTGAAGTATCTCTACAAATATCCGCAGGCCGCCTATCCGTATGATCAACTGGTGCTGACGAATCGCGGCCGGAGCCGCCAGGAAGCCGAGTATGAATTGATCAATACCGGCGTCTTCGACGAGGACCGTTACTTCGACGTGTTCGTGGAATACGCCAAGGAATCACCCGAGGATATCCTGGTTCAAATCAACATCCACAATCGGGGTCCTGAGCCCGCGGAAATCCACCTGCTGCCGACGCTCTGGTTTCGCAACCGGTGGTCGTGGGGCCGGGATAATCCCCGGCCATCGCTGCAAGCGCTCGCGGGCAAGGCTGCCGTGGTGAAGGCGAGCCAAGCCGAGCTGGGCGAGCGTTATCTCTATGTCGATGGCCAGGCGTCCCTGCTCTTCACCGAAAACGAAACCAACGCGAAGCGGCTCTTCGACGGACAGAATCGGACACCCTTCGTCAAGGACGGCATCAACAATTTCATCGTCCACGGACAAATGGATGCGGTGAATCCCAAGCAGACCGGGACCAAGGCGGCGGCGCACTATCACCTGACCGTCCAACCCGGAAAGTGCGAGATCATTCGACTGCGATTGACCCCTGTAGCGCCAGGCGCTTTGGGGACGACTTACGGGAAGGAGCAAGGTGCGTTCGGCAAGCATTTTGACGAAGTCCTGCAGGCACGCCGGCAGGAGGCGGATGAATTCTACGCCGGCGTCATCCCGCGGTCGCTGGATGCCGACGCGGCCAACGTCATGCGCCAGGCCCTGGCCGGGATGCTTTGGTCCAAGCAGTTCTTCTATTACGACGTAAACCGCTGGCTCGAAGAGCGGGGCTGCGATCCCTACGTTCCGTCGTCCAAGCGCGCGCCGCGCAATGAACATTGGCACCACATGTACAACGCCGACGTCATCTCCATGCCGGACAAATGGGAATATCCCTGGTACGCTGCGTGGGACCTCGCCTTCCATGTCCTGCCGCTCACGCTGGTGGACGTGGATTTCGGCAAGCAGCAACTCGATTTGATGCTGAGTGAGAATTACCTGCACCCGAATGGCCAGATCCCCGCCTACGAATGGAACTTCGGCGACGTGAATCCGCCGGTGCATCCCTGGGCCACCATCTTCACCTACCGCCTGGAAATGGCGCGCACGGGTAAGGGGGACATCGTGTGGCTGGAGCGAAGCTTTCAGAAACTGTTGCTCAACTTCACCTGGTGGCTCAATCGCAAAGATCGTTCGGGCAAGAACGCCTTTGAAGGCGGGTTCCTCGGCTTGGACAACATCGGCGTATTTGACCGCAGTTCGCCGCTCCCCACCGGGGGTTACCTCGAACAGGCCGACGGCACCGCCTGGATGGCCTTGTTCAGCCTGAACATGCTCGAGATCGCAGTTGAACTGGCCATGCAGGACGCGACCTACGCGGACATGGTGCTCAAGTTCGTCCAGCACTTCGTCTCGATTGCCTCGGCCACCATTCATGCGGGTGACAACACCGGCATGTGGGATGAGGATGACGGGTTTTTCTACGACGTGCTGCAATTGCCCAACGGCCAGGCCCAGCGCCTGAAGGTCCGCTCCATGGTGGGCCTGCTGCCGCTCTGTGCGGTCACGGTGTTCTCGGGCAGATTCCGGGAGAAGTATCCCGAGATCGCAAAGAAGTTCCAGGGATTCCTCGACGCCCGCCCGGAACTGAAAACCTTCATTCACGACCCGACCAAACCCGGTTGTGCGGGCCGCCGGCTCGGGGCAATCATGGACGAAACCAAGCTCCGCCGCGTGCTGGCCAGGATGCTGGACGAAAACGAATTCCTCAGCCCTTACGGCATCCGGGCGCTCTCGCGCTTCCATGCCGATCACCCCTACGTTTTCAACGTCGGTGGGCAGGAATACCGCGTGCCCTACCTCCCGGGCGAATCCGACACCGGGATGTTTGGGGGCAACTCGAACTGGCGCGGCCCGATCTGGATGCCCGTCAATGCCCTGATCATCCGGGCGCTGCTTCAGTACTACGCCTACTATGGCAACGAGTTCACCGTGGAATGCCCGACCGGCTCCGGCCGGCAGATGAACCTCTATCAAATTGCCGAGGAAATCTCGGGCCGCCTCGCCAGCATGTTCCTGAAAGGGAAGGACGGTCGCCGTCCAGTGTATGGCGGCGAACCGAAGCTCCAGGAAGATCCGCACTGGCGCGACTACCTCCAGTTCTACGAGTACTTCCATGGCGACACTGGTGCCGGCCTGGGGGCGAGCCACCAGACCGGGTGGACCGGTTTCATCGCCCGCGCCCTGCACTTATTCGCGACCACTACGGCGGAGCAGGCGCTCGAATTCGGCAAAGGCGCCGCCTTTGTTGAGACCGAGAAGCCGGTCAGCCGCAGCCAACCCGCAAGCCAGGCACGCTGCAAACGCTAACCTGGATATTTCACACTCCGATGGAAACGCCAACCGTGCGCCGCGTGAGGGCCCGCGGCCTACAAGCACGCACCTCCGCTCCTGCAGGCCGCGTGCCCTCACGCGGCGTTCGGGGGTGTGAAATATCCGGGCTAAGGAGATACGGAAATGAAGGCTATCACAGTTGAACCGAAGCAACCCGGCTCGGCACGGTGGGAAGAGGTGCCGGAACCTGACCTCCAAAGTATGACGTGCTTACGCAAGGCCCGCAGCTCGGGATCACGTTTACTTTCTGATGTTGTAGGCCGCGTGCCCTCACGCGGCGTTCAGGCTTAGAACCGATTGCACTCGCCCCATTCCATCTCATACTATGATCGGTCTGCAACCGAGAGCCTATGACTGATGCCCTAGCCCATACATTTACTCGCGTAGCCGCCGACATCAGTCGGCGCCAACTTGGCTGCGGCCTAAATGCGCCGACTGACGTCGGCGGCTACACCCGGTTGGTGAATCGCGCGGAGTGTAGAGCCTCCCGACCGGACTTCATCACGAACAACGGCGCGAACCTGTGCATCGTCTCCGCCCGCGCCAGACAAACCAGGGACTAATCAATGACAGCACCTAAGCATATAAGCGCTTCCCAGAAACTGATTGGCGAAATCCAACTCGCGCGCCTCCTACTCGCCAAGGCCGAAAGTCAACGGAAGTCAGCCAAGGAGCAGGTGCGCCTGGCCCGGTGCCGACGCAAAGAGGCGAAGGAAGCCGCCCGCCGTGCCAGGAAACAAGCCAAGCTGGCCAAGAGGGCGGTCGCCGAAGCGAAACAGGTCCTGGCGGAAGCGGAAAGGAAGCTCGCCCAGGCCGTGAAACGCGAAGCCGTCGCCGCCCGCCGGAAGAAGGCGAGGATACCCGCCGCATCTCCTGCTCCCAAATCCGCAAAACCGATGGCGCCCAAGCCGAGTGCGATTACGCCCGGGCCTGAGATCCAGCCGGCAGATCAGATGGAACAGGCCGTCGAGCCGATCGCACCGACCAGTCCAGCACCCTCTGCCGATCAACCACCGACACCTGGTGAAACCGCCGATTAGCCACGCAAACACCCCCCCGCAGAATTGTTATGAGCAGGAATTCAAATCCCGGCCGCTGGCGAAGTCGTGATCTTCGATCGGAGTTGGTACAACCGCCTGGGCGTCGAATACGTGAGGGGCTTCTGCTCGAAGGAGCAGCATCACCGCTTTCTCCAACTCTGCCCGGAGATGGAGAATTACCTGGATAAGAAAGTGCCGCGCGAGAAGGTCAAGCTGCCCAAGCGCTCGATGAAAGGCCCGGTGAAGTAATCGAAGAACTTCACGGGCCAAGGCGCCTATGACGACCAGGCTGCGCTCAAGGGCCGACGATTTGTGCCGGAGAAGTATTGAATCGTCCGCCGGAACAAGCCAGAATCAAGAACCATAATAATGATGAAACGGAACTCACTTCTCATATTGGCCGTTGCCGCCCTGGCGGTGGCGGGTTGTTCCTCGACCCCGACCAAGGTTGACACGGGACCGATCCACGCACGCAGCTTCAACTTCGTGGATCGAGGCGTGAAACCCGTGATCGCTTCCAGCGACAACCGGCAGGTCGTTCACACGATGATTCAAGAAGCCATCACCAAGAACCTCGCCGCCCAGGGTGTCACGAAGGTAGCTGCCGGTGGAGACGTGACCGTGGCCTACCTCGTCATCGTCGGAAACAACACCACGACGGAAACCATCAGCACTTACTTCGGTTATCGTGAGGACGCCGATGCCCTGCAGGACAAGGCACACACCGCCTACACGCAGAACAAGAACCCGAATTATTTCGAGGCCGGCACGCTGGTCATCGACATCATTGACTCCAAGAGCTTCAAGCTGCTTAAGCGCGGCTGCGCTACCCGGCCGATTCTCCGAAACCTGCCGGACGACGCGCGGGCCGCGCGCATACAGGAAGTCGTGGACGAAATTCTCCTCGGCTTGCGTATTACGCACGGATGACGTTAGAGTGCTGACGGCTGCGAAAGAGTTCGTGCAACAGGATCTAAGATGGGACTTTGAATCGAACCTTCCACCGCTGTAATCCCATGAAAAAGACAATTCCTTCATTTATGACTGCGGTGTTCCACTCCCTTTCGCTGTGCGCTCTGGCCACCTTGCTCTGTTCCTGCGCGGCGACTTCGCTCAAGAAAACCTGGAAAGCTCCTGACTGCCAGCAACCGGTCGGGAAGATAGCCGTGCTCGCCATTGATGACCGGGGGCTCGTGCGCCAGGGTTTTGAGAATCGTTTTGTGGCGCAATTGACGAAGGCCGGGGCGCCTGCCGTGGTCACCTACGACTTGCTCTCCCTGGCGGAGATCAAGCAGGACAAGCGCGCTGCCGCGGACCGCTTTCGCGCGAGCGGTGCCGAGGCGGTTCTCATCTTGCGCCTGGCGGACATCAGCAGTACCTACCGTGAAAGTCGCGCCGGCGACGAGCGCTATGTGCCGGTGATCACCGGAGTCGATAGCGTGGGTTGGTATGACTTCTATAGCGTGGGATTCATGGATCTGAGCTCTACGTATGGCACCTTGAAGCAAACGGTGTATCTTGAGACCAGCCTTCACGACCTGAAAACCGAAAAGCGTCTTTGGTCCGGGCTTACTGAGACCGTCGTGAGAGAGAATATGGACCGCGTGGCCGAGATGGATCCATTGGTCGCGAAATTCGTCGCTGCCATGCTAAAAGATGGTGTGATTCGATGATCGCAGCCGGCCTCACCGAAGGCACCGGGGTCCTGAGCCTTTATGACGTGCCCCTGCCGCTCGGGAAGAGCCAGGTTGGCTTCGTCAAACACGAGAGAACTATATGATGAGAACTATGACAAAGCAGATCCGCGGAGGATCTCTGGGACTAGCGCTGATTCTGGGCGCGACGGTGCCGGCTGCGTTGGCGCAGGACCCGACGAGTCCCTCGTACCCCGTTTACAAGGTAACCGACACCCCGGCGTCGATCGCGGCGGCCCCGGTTCCTGACGCTACCCCGGCACCGCCGCCTTCGGCCCCGGCCAAACGCAGCCAGGCGGATTTGGAAAAACTGGTCGCCCCGATCGCGCTGTATCCCGACCCGCTGATTGCGACCCTTCTGCCGGCGTCGGTTTACCCCTTGGAGATTGTCCAGGCAGCGCGCTTCGTCGCGAACACAAACAACCTCGCGAACCTGGACGCGCAACCCTGGGACGATAACGTGAAGGCCGTGGCACGGGTGCCGGCGGTGATTCAGAAGATGAATGACGAGCTATCCTGGACGATGGACCTCGGCGAAGCATTCCTGGCCCAGGACAAGGATGTGATGGACGCCATCCAGAACATGCGCGGCAAGGCCCAGAAGGCCGGCACGCTCCAGACGTCGCCGCAGCAGATCGTGGTGGTCACCAACACGATCATCGAGAAAACGGTCGAGCAGCAGTTGGTGTTCGTGACCAATACGATCGTCCAGATTCAACCAGCCAATCCGCAGGTGGTTTATGTGCCAACGTATAATCCCTACACCGTTTACTACCCGCCGCCGGCTTACGTGTATAACCCCTATGCTCCGTTGGTTACTTTCGGCGTAGGCATCGCGGTGGGCGCCATCATCGCCAACAACTGCGACTGGAACCATGGCGGTTGTTATCACGGAAATGTGAATGTCAACGTCAACAACAACTACAACCAGAACAACAACTACAACCGGAACAATAACTACAATCAGAACAACAATTACAACCGGAACAATAACTACAACCAGAACAATAACTACAACCAGAACAACCTGAATAACTCGGGGAACGCCTCGGGCGGCGGCAACCGACCCACGCAGCAGACCGCACAAAAATGGCAGCCAGACCAGAGCCGGCTGAGCAAGAGCGGTGCACCCAGCACCGCAAACTCGGCCCGCACGATGGATTCGCGAGGTTGGGGCTCCGGTGGTGCCGGGACTTCGACGGGCAGCGCCGGAGCGCGACCTGCCACTGGGACTGCCGGAGCTCGCCCCTCGACTGGCATGCCCTCAACCGGCAACGCGGCGGCACGACCTTCAACCGGTACCGCCGGCGGCAGCCGGCCCACGGCGGCTCCGACGACGAGCAATTTCCAGAACAAGTCCGGCTCGTCCGCCAGCCGCTCGTCCTCCGGGGGCAGCGCGTTCGGCGGGGTGAGCAGCGGCTCGAGCGCGCGCAACTATAGCAGCCGCGGGGCCTCCAGTAGCGGCAGCCGCGGCGGCTACAGTGGCGGCGGCGGAGGGCGAGGCGGCGGCGGCGGAGGTCGTCGATGAAACCCACTGGAGAACA
>Ga0194060_10003888_pt1 | contig 10468 bp, 11 predicted proteins | sample SepL225m_MetaG_FD_163427 | JGI IMG/M metagenome (GOLD analysis project Ga0194060, IMG submission 163427) | Anoxic zone freshwater microbial communities from boreal shield lake in IISD Experimental Lakes Area, Ontario, Canada - Sep2016-L222-5m | ecosystem: Environmental > Aquatic > Freshwater >... | reverse complement strand
TTACAGCATCGCACAAAAAGATTCAACCGTGTGGCAGCCCCGCGCTGCCGACCCGGAACTCGAAGCAGAGTTCTTGAGCCGTCTCTTGGTCAAGTTGGGGACGACACAAGAGCAATCAAAGACTTTGATGACGGCCGGCCCGGGCAAGATCAGTTCGCGTGTGGCGGTGGTTGACGGAAAGCCCGTGATCCAAATCGAGGAAAACTTTGATCGCACCTGGCGCCGGGTTGGCCTGTCCTTGGACCGAACCAGCTTCACGGTAGAGGACCGGGACCGTAGCAAGGGAATTTACTTTGTTCGCTACGTGGAACCCGTAACCGACAAGGCCGAGCCAGGTTTCCTGAGTTCACTGTTTGGTTCGTCAAAGACAAGTTCAGCGCCGCTGAAATACCGGGTCGCACTTGTTACGCAAGGGTCTACAACAACAGTGTCAGTACAAAATTCCGACGGATCGCCAGAGACCTCCGGCAACGCACAACGGATACTCAAAGTCATTGCGGATGATCTCCAGTAGTCCATTTGCAAGGGAAATTTGGCAAACGCCGAATCTATTTCGCTAACTGGTCGGAACAGTCTGAAATATTCGAATTGTTCCGACGAAAAAAAGCCACCTGACGGTGGCTTTTTTCTTCAACAGAGTTGAAATGCGAGATTACTTCTTCGCAGCGCTGGCAGCAGCTTCCGGAGCAGCGGCGGCAGGAGCCGAAGCAGCAGGAGCGGCAGCTTCCGATGCGGGAGCAGCAGCGGGAGCAGGAGCAGCGGCGGGAGCAGGAGCGGGAGCGGGTGCAGGCGCTTCTTCTTTTTTACCACAAGCAACCAGAGCGGCGGCAGCAATAACGGCGGCCAAAATGAGTGATTTTTTCATTTGAAAAATTACCTAGTAAGTTAAAAAAAACAATTTCCGGAAATTGTCAGTGCAGAAATACTGCAACGACCAAGCAAAAATGACTCGAGATCTTCTTGCTCAGCCGCGAATTATAAGGCAAAACCCTAAGTCCTCGAAGCACGAATCAGCGTACCGAACGCTTCTTTGCATCACGTGGCACAAATACCTTGCCACCGTTGCCAGGCTTCACGCCAGTGGGCGCACCAAACGCTGGCTTACGGACGGCAAAGCCGGCACGGGGCGCAGCGCCGTCATTATGAGCACCCGCAAAACGGTCGTTAAAACCACCCTTGCGCTCATAACTGAAACCGTCCCTTGCACCGCCGCTGCGCTCATCATGCGAACCAAAACCGCCGTCGCGGCTGTTCTGATAAGCGCCTGGGCCCGCAACACGAGGACCCGCAGCACCACGGTCGGCAAAGCCACCCTTGTTAGGAGCAAAGCCCGTTGGACGTCGTCCCCCACCAAAATTACGCTCCCGGGAGGGTTGACCACCGGCACCCATGCGACCGTCACGCGCGCCGAAGTTCGACTGCGGACGCGAGTCCGGGAAACGTTGCTGCGGCTCCAACCCAGGCACCGTTGCTGCCTTGAATTGTTGATGGGTGTGAAACTCAATATCCATGATCTTGCGCCGATCACGGAACTCGGCAAGTGTGATCGCAAGACCGTCACGCCCAGCGCGACCGGTACGACCAATGCGGTGCGTATAGTCTTCGGCCTTCATCGGGAGACCAAAGTTGAACACGTGGGTAACCGTGGGCACATCGATACCGCGTGCCGCAACATCGGTCGCCACCAAAATTTGTACCTGGCCCTGACGCAGAGCCATCAGCCGGCGGTTGCGCAAACCCTGGCTTAGTGCACCATGCAAGGCTACAGCCGAAAAACCTTCCTGCTGTAAATCATTGGCCAAGCCATCGCACTCGATCTGGGTGCTGGCAAAGACAATCGCCTGATTAATACTGCTGTCACGCAGCCAATGATCCAACAACTTGCGTTTGTGCTGCGCGTTATCGGCCCAGAACAGTTTCTGCTCAATGTTGGCGTGCTTTTCCTGCGGTGAGTCGATCTGCAAGCGTTGCGGAGTGCGCATCACACGCGTCGCGAGTTGCTGGATGCGCGGTGCAAAAGTAGCACTGAACATCATGGTTTGCTTGCGCCCAATGGTCAACTGATTGATTTCTGCCAAGTCATCGGAGAAACCCAGGTCCAGCATCCGGTCAGCCTCGTCAACCACAAGAAACTGCACCTGATCGAGCTTGATCTGCATCGAACGTTGCAAGTCAAGTAGGCGGCCCGGCGTCGCCACCACGAGGTTGGCATTCTGCAATTTGGCAATTTGCAACTGATACGGCATGCCACCAACAATGTTGGCAATGCGCAGTCCGCGACAATGCTGCACCAGATCAATGGCATCGTGTGCCACTTGCTGCGCCAACTCACGCGTTGGGCAAACAATCAGAGCGCCTGGGGCGGTTGCGGAGAAATTACGCGGGTTCGTTGGATCCTTGCGTTTCGCTCGCTTGGGAGGTGCCTCCCCTTTGGCTGCAGCGTCTGCCACGGCTCGGTCGAAATCAGCACGTTCCTTGGCCTCCGCCTGCGCCTGTTGGACCAGCAAGGTATGCAAAACCGGCAACAAAAAGGCAGCCGTCTTGCCACTGCCGGTCTGGCTCGAAACCATCAAATCAATAAAGCGTGCGGCATCGCCCTCTCCACTGCCGCCCTGCATGGCCAGGGGAATGGTCTTGGTTTGCACCGTGGTCGGTTGCGTGAAGCCCAGATCCTTCACCGCCTGCAGCAGTTCGGGTGCCAGGCCAAACGTCAGGAATCCGTTGGGAACTTCTTCAACGAGGTCGGGGGTTTGGTCCGGATTTGGGGACCCCTCGAAAGCGTTATTAACAATATTTTCGACAAGCGAAACTTCGCCCGTCGCTTGGATAGCGTCAGTCATGAATTTACTCACACGCGAGCGCCGCAGGGTATGCGACTGCTCCGTTAATGGTTAAAAAACATCAACCATCAAACGGAACCTGCTCTGACTCAAAAAGAGTTCAATCAGCGCTGGGGGGTCCTTTTTTGAGAACTAGCTACTGCAGTTCAATCTGGACCCTGTGAATGAAGGGAGATGTACAAATATGCGCTGCTGTTTGCAACACAGGCGCGGATTATGGCACAGATTCGGGTTTCTACCTAAGCCTCTAGTTTCAGGAAGTGCTTTCGATAGTGCTCAAGCTCATCAATCGACTCGTGCACGTCGGCCAATGCAGAATGACGCTGCTGCTTTTTGAAGGAGTTATAGACCTCCGGGCGCCAGCGCTTGGACAACTCCTTGAGCGTACTCACATCCAAATTGCGGTAATGAAAGAATGCCTCGAGCTTTGGCATGTAGTTGGCCAGGAAACGCCGGTCCTGGCCAATGCTGTTGCCACACATGGGGGAGGCGTTCTTTGGAACATATTGGCTGAGAAAATCAATCAGTTGCGCCTGTGCATCCGCCTCGGTCAAAGTTGACGCCTTCACCTTGTCGATCAGGCCGGTCTTGCCGTGCGTTCCCTTGTTCCATGCGTCCATTTTGTCAAGCTGCACATCACTCTGATGGATGACCAGAACCGGACCTTCTGTGCGACATTCAAGCCGTGGACCAGTGACGATGACCGCGATTTCAATGATTCGGTCAATTTCAGGCACAAGACCTGTCATCTCACAATCAAGCCAGACAAGATTCTGATCCGATTTGGGAAGCGACAGGACCGTCAACGGGGTGTTTGATGCATTCATGGCAGGAATTGTCGCTGATGACCTAAACTCGGGCGCAATGTTCGATTGGCTTGTCTCCTTTTCACCGTCATTGATGCTGACGTTTGTCTTCGTTGCGGCTCTGCTGTCAAGCACCGTATTGAAGCTATGGCTCAGTTCGCGCCAGACGCGGCACGTAGCGCAGCATCGCAACAAGGTTCCCAGCGCTTTTGCCGGTACTGTCTCGTTGACAGCCCACCAAAAGGCGGCCGACTACACCTTGGCCAAGACACGTTTCGGTCTGGTTGAACTCACATGGGGTACGACGATTTTATTAGGATGGACTTTGCTAGGGGGGCTCTCGGCTCTCAACCATCTGCTACTGGGCTGGCTGAGTGGTGGCTTGGGCCAGCAACTCGCACTGCTCGCTGCGTTTGTCATCATCGGCGGACTTTGTGACCTGCCGCTGAGCCTGTACCAGACTTTTGTCATTGAGCAGCGCTTCGGTTTCAACAAGATGACAACCAAACTATGGCTACTGGATTTGTTCAAAGCAAGCGTCATTGGCGCTGTCATTGGCCTGCCGATTGCGGCGCTGATTCTGTGGATGATGGCCACCGCCGGTGAGCGCTGGTGGCTCTGGGCCTGGGTGGTCTGGATGGGCTTCAATTTGCTGCTATTGCTGATCTACCCCACGTTTATCGCCCCCCTGTTCAACAAGTTCGCCGCGCTCGAAGATGAAACCATCAAGGCACGGGTGACCGCCCTGATGCAGCGTTGCGGCTTTGCTGCGAAGGGTTTTTTTGTTATGGATGGCAGCAAGCGCAGCGCGCATGCCAATGCTTACTTCACGGGCTTTGGTGCAAGCAAACGCGTGGTCTTTTATGACACGCTGCTGTCGAGTTTGACCGCAGACGAAGTCGATGCGGTCCTGGCGCACGAATTAGGACACTTCAAGCACAAGCACATCATCAAACGCATTGTTTCCATGTTCACGCTGAGTTTGTTTGGGTTTGCCCTGCTCGGCTGGTTGGCAACGCAACCATGGTTCTACACCGGTCTGGGCGTGCAACCCAACCTCAAGACCCCGAATGATGCGCTGGCATTGCTGTTGTTTATGCTGACCATACCGGTATTCAGCTTTTTTATCGGGCCTGCGTTTGCGCAACTCTCACGCAAACACGAGTTTGAAGCGGACGCCTACGCAGCGGCCCAGACCAGTGGTGCAGACCTTGGCTCTGCCTTGCTCAAGTTATACGAGGACAATGCATCAACACTAACACCCGATCCTCTGTACGTGAAGTTCTATGCGTCACACCCACCAGCATCCGAGCGCTTGGCGCGACTGGTGAGCTGAGCCAATGACCGCTGACTGAACAGATGATTTTCTAATGGAACGGATTCCTCTCGAACGCGGACTGATCGTCGCCAACTACGGCCGCCACTTTCTGGTGGAAACAGAAAACGGAAAACGGGTTATTTGCCACTCTCGCGGCAAGAAAAGCCAGGGCCTGGTGGGAGACCGTGTTCTGTGGCAGGCGTCGCGCGACGAAGGCACGATCGAAAAGATCGAAGAGCGGAAAAATCTCTTGTACCGTCAGGATGAAATTCGCACCAAGTCCTTCGCCGCCAATCTGGACCAGATACTGATCCTGATCGCTGCGCAGCCGGAATTCTCCAGCAGCCAACTCTCGCGCGCCCTGATCGCAGCAGAAGCGGAACACATCACCCCCATCATCGGACTCAACAAAAGCGATTTGATCGAACCTTTCGAGCGCGCCTGGGAATGGCTAAAACCCTATCGACACATGCACTATGGCGTACTCCCGCTGTGCCTCAAACAATCAAGCGAGGTGGATCGAGTCGAACTCATGAAGTTGTTGTCAGGCAAGACCACGCTGGTACTTGGCCCCTCCGGCGCAGGAAAGAGCACATTAATCAATCTGCTGGCGCCAGGTGCGCTGGCACAGACCAATGAAATCTCGCAAGCATTGAATTCAGGCAAACACACCACCACGAGCACAACCTGGTACTGGGTGGACAGCGCCAAGACCACGGCGCTGATTGACTCGCCCGGATTTCAGGAGTTCGGTCTGAACCACATTGATCCGGCCCAATTGGCTGCCTATATGCCCGATCTTAGGCCTCATGTTGAGAATTGCAGGTTTTACAACTGCAGCCATTTGCACGAACCCGGTTGCGGAGTCATAGCGGCACTTCAGACCGATGGAAACACCAACGGAATTAGTGAAAATCGCTACAAGATTTACAGCGAACTGTATGCAGAACTGAGCCAACCGGCGAGGTACTGAGGGGCACCCTATCCCAGCAAACGTGCCAAGGTCAACAGCGCGAGCAGAACCATCCACAAAACAACGGTTCGCCAGACCAGACCGACAACAACCGCCAAGTGCGCCATTTCGGGGGTCTGCCCCGCCAGCGCTTCGCCCTCTCGTTCACCTTCCTGCAAGCGGATGTTCACAGCCCCTGCCGTTGCCGCCAGCACGATGCCATCGTTATCGCCAGCAAAACGCGGCTCGTAGTTGCGCCAACCATCAATCGCTTCTTCGAAGCTGCCAACGACAGCAAAACTAATGGCCGTCAGTCGACTCGGCACCCAGTCAACAAACTGCCATGCTTTAGCCGCAGTCTGCTGCAAAGCCTCGCTAATCGGCTGATGCTGTGATTTGCTCTTGTACTGCCAGTAGCGCGGGACAAACTCACTTAATCGATACAACACCGCACCAGCCGGGCCAAAGCCAAGGGCGGCGAGCACTGAGAACCATGCCAAGACTCCGAAGACATGGCGATGAGCCGACAGAACAGAGTGCTCAATCACATGCCGCACAATTTCACTGCGTGGCAGTTCGCTGGCATCAATCTGCTGCCAGCACGCCAGCAATTCGCGCGCCCGGTCTTCATCACCATCCGCCAAAGCATCCCTGATTTGCGTGAAATGGAAACTGAATTGCCGGAAACCCAAGGTCGCATAGAGTACAGCCACACTCCACAAGACAGCCGCTGGCCAGCCCAAAAATGTGTCCAGCGTCAAGAAGATGACCAGCACAAACAATGACGGGCCGCCCACCGCGACCCCCCATGCCAACCAACCATGAACCGAGTTGCCCGCATCAAAATTCCGGCTGCTCCAGCGCACCCAGGCACGCAATCCCGCATGCACGGGATTACCCCGGCTCAGCGGCCGCGCTTGCTCCAGCAGCAGAGCAATAAGCACAGAAATGAAGCTCATGTGAGCATCATAGCTTCAGCCGGCCGACAGCATACGGTAGAAATTACGCAACATACCTGCCGTAGCGCCCCAGATGAAGCGTTGTGTCAGATTATCTTGATACGGCATGGAGAACCATTCACGCTTAACCCCCTCCCACTCAAAGGCATGCCGCCGATGATGTGCAGGATTCATCAGAAATTCGAGTGGCACTTCGAAAATATCTGCCACTTCATGTGCGTTCGGCGTCAACACAAAACCGGGTTCCAGCAACGCAACAACCGGCGTGATAACGAATGCAGAGCCGGTCACATAGTGGGGAAGAACCCCCAAAATCTGAACGAAAGCCGAGTCCAGACCGATCTCTTCACTGGCCTCCCGCAAAGCGGTCGCCGATGCGTCGACATCGTCCTCATCAACCTTGCCACCAGGAAAGGCGATCTGTCCGGAATGAGTGGAGAGATGAATCGTGCGCTCGGTTAACAGAACAGTGGGTTGCTCGCGCATCACGATTGGAATCAACACCGAAGCCGGCATTGGCGTTCGATCAGAAAACCGCTTCTCCGTCAACAATTCAGGCTCCCAAACGGGCGGGTGGGCGAACCGTTGTCGCAAAGCGGCGGGTTGCAATGATTCCAGTGTCACTGCAGGCAGATGTGAGTCAACACCTTCGACCGGGACATGACGCGGATCGAAGTGCGGCAACCTCGACAAAGAACTGTCGCTTGAATTTAGCACCATGATGCTACGCGAAAGCCCTTAATCCGTTGCGGGCATGGCAAAGGCTTTCAAGAACTTGCAGGCACCCATCAAACCAACAAAAAAGCCGCCCCTGGCGAAAGCTGGGCGGCTTCTCCATGACGACGGGTGATTTACGCAGCAGTCGCTTTTCCGGCCAGTTTCTTGGCTGGCAGTTTTTCCTTGATCCGAGCCGACTTGCCGCTGCGATCACGCAGGTAGTACAACTTGGCGCGCCGCACATCGCCACGGCGCTTGATTTCAATACTGGCGATCAGGGGGCTGTAGGTCTGGAAGGTACGCTCAACGCCTTCACCACTGGAAATTTTGCGAACAATGAATGCGCTGTTAATGCCGCGATTACGCTTGGCAATCACAACACCTTCGTAAGCCTGCACACGCTTGCGGGCTCCTTCAACGACGTTCACGTTGACAACTACCGTGTCACCGGGGGCAAATGCAGGGATTATTTTTCCGAGACGAGCGATTTCTTCTTGCTCAAGAATTTGAATCAGATTCATGATTTCCTCAAATGATCTTGGCAGCACCTGTGTCGGGATTGACACAAAAACATTGCTGCGAACAGCTCTAAAACGGTCTGCCAGAGGATCGGTAAGCCGATGATTATAGCCCAATCATCTGTTTGATTGAGGCCGCTGCGCCAGGGCTTCGTCACCAAGCCCGGCCAGAAACTGTTCATCTGCCAAACTCAGGAGCCCTTTGTGTCGCGCAGATCTGATCAAGTCCGGACGTTGACGAAGCGTAACGGCCAATCGCTGCTCCCGTCGCCATCGTTCAATCAGTGCATGGTGGCCAGATATCAACACGTCCGGAACCGCATGTCCTGCCCAGACTTCCGGGCGTGTGTAATGCGGACAATCCAGCAAACCATCGAGTTCCGGATTAAAACTGTCCTGCTGATGGCTTTCAACGGTATTCAGTACGCCCGGTTGCAACCGGGCAACGGCATCGAGCAAAGCCATGGCCGCGATTTCGCCGCCAGACAATACAAAATCACCCAGACTGATCTGCTGCGTGACGCGTGCATCAATAAACCGTTGGTCAATGCCTTCGTACCGGCCGCAAATGAGTATTGCACCGGAACTGCCAGCCCAATGTGTCACATCAGCGTGATCCAGCGCCTTGCCCACTGGAGAAAACAACACGACTGGTGCAATATCGTCTCGCTGTGACTGTATCGAATCAAGACATTGGCTCAATGGCTCAGCCATCATGACCATGCCAGGCCCGCCACCAAAGGGCCGATCATCCACGCGTCGGTAATTCCCGTCAGCAAAGTCACGTGGATTGGCCAATCGGACATCCACCTGAGCCGTCTCATAAGCACGCCGTGTGATGCCGCTTGTCAACAGCGGTGCGAACAATTCGGGGAACAGGGTAACAACGTCAAAGCGCATGGAGTGCCGCTCAGTAGTCGGGCTGCCAGTCCACCAGAATTCGCTTGTCGGCCAGAATCACATCGTCAACATAAGCTGAAACGAAAGGAATCATGCGCTCAACCACTTTGCCATCCTGCTCGCATTCCATCACAAGCACCGTTTGCGCTCCAGTGGCCAGCAGTTCCGTGACGACCCCCAACGGCACGCCCTCGCGATTGACGACATTCAACCCGATCAAATCAATCCAGTAGTACTCGTCTTTTTCGGCTGTCGGAAAGCTGGACCGGGCTATGAAGATACGAGCGCCCCGCAAGGCTTCAGCTCCAGTGCGATCATCCACCTCATGCGCCGATGCCACCACCCCGTCAGAGTGAACCTTGGCTTCTTTGACGGCCAGTTTTGCAACTCCAGAAAAGGTCTTTGCACCTTTTTCAGACGGCATCAAGTACCAGCGTTTGGAAGAAAAAAGCGCCTCGGGATCGGCGCTGTAAGGCAGGACTCTAAACCAGCCTTTGATGCCCCAGGCATCTTGGATGCGCCCGACTTCGATTGCGTCCGACGGTAATTCGGCAGCTTCCAGACCGGGTAGCATCGAACTCTGGATCAGGCTGCTTTTTTCGCCGCTTGATCAATCAAACGATCGACCGTAGGCGAACTCTGTGCACCAACGCTCTTCCAGTAAGTCAGGCGATCCTGTGCGATCCGAATGCTCTCTTCACTGGCAGTCGCAATCGGGTTGTAAAAACCAATGCGCTCAATGAATCGTCCGTCACGGCGGGTACGCTTGTCGGCAACAACAATATTGAAAAACGGGCGTGCTTTTGCACCGCCACGGGCGAGTCGAATGACGACCATGATTTATCCTTTGGGTAGCGGAGTATTATTTCCACCAATTGTTCAGCACTTAATCCAGCGTTTGAGACACGCGACATGACCACCCGGCCAGCGACACGCTGAATAGCCGATGATTATAACGTTACCTATCGATATGCCCATAATTCGCCCCAGCCACCCTGAAGACATCCCCGCCATAACGGCCATCTATGCCCATCACGTCCAAGTCGGAACCGGAACTTTTGAGGTGGAACCCCCCTCACGGGCTGACATGGCAGCCCGGCGTGACGACGTGCTCAGCAAGAATTTGCCACATCTGGTCGCCACCGACGGCAACAAGATTCTGGGTTTTGCCTATTGCAATTGGTTTAAACCCCGGCCCGCCTATCGGTTTTCGGCCGAAGACTCGATCTACATGGCGCCCGAGGCTCAGGGGCTGGGTCTGGGCCGTGCATTATTGGCTGAACTTGCGACACAAGCCGAGCGTGCCGGTGTGCGAAAACTGATTGCTGTGATTGGCGACTCCGCCAATACGGGCTCCATCGCGGTCCATAAGTCGGTCGGCTTTTCACTCGTCGGCGTGCTCAAGTCCTGCGGCTGGAAATTCGACCAATGGCGCGATGTCGTCATGATGGACATGGC
>Ga0194060_10003887_pt1 | contig 10469 bp, 7 predicted proteins | sample SepL225m_MetaG_FD_163427 | JGI IMG/M metagenome (GOLD analysis project Ga0194060, IMG submission 163427) | Anoxic zone freshwater microbial communities from boreal shield lake in IISD Experimental Lakes Area, Ontario, Canada - Sep2016-L222-5m | ecosystem: Environmental > Aquatic > Freshwater >... | reverse complement strand
GCCCTGCATCAAGGGCATCGGAATGTTGAGCGTCTTGGCCCACATTTCCGGCGTGAAGTTTGCCGCCTGCTCACCAAATTTTGCCTGAATGTCCACCAGTGACTGGATGTTTTTTTCCAGATAGCCACCCATCAAACCCTGCATGGCATGGCCGTAAAAGCGAATGATGCTCGACAGCACCTCCGTGGTAAACATGGGTGACCCATTGGCCTCTTCTTCAAGAATGATCTGCAACAGGATACTGCGCGTCAGGTCTACCCCGGTCTTGGCATCCACCACCACACAGGGCTCGTTGTCCATCACCAGTCGCCTGATTTCCGCAAGAGTCACGTAGGTTGAAGTGTCCGTGTCGTAAAGACGACGATTGGGGTATTTTTTGATAACCCGCTTGGAGTTCTTGGAATCTCTTGACGATTTGGTTTGCATAGGGAATGAGCGAGGCGCAAGGATGGCGCCAAAGTGTGTTGCGCTGCAGCACATTCTAGGCAGCACGGGATGAGCAGGAATATAGGTTTACCCTAGCACAGACGAAAAAAAAGACCTCCCTCCCGAGAAGGCAAGGGACTGTTTTTGGTAGGGTCTCACAGCTCCACGGCGATGTGGGCTGATTGCAGCTGAGTAGAGTTGAGTAGTTGTCATGTGTGCCATCTTGGGCGTGTCTTAGGCGCCTCCTGGCCGTGATCTGGGAGGTTCCTATGACTACAAAGCCTGTATCGAAGCGGTCCAAACGTCCAGACCAAAGACTACAAGTGAAAAGCACGAACACAAAACACGGTAAGCAGTAGTCAAATCCGCACTGAATGCTACGTGCCAAGCGTACCCGAAGGTTCACAACATCGGCACCTGGAGCAAGCTACTGGACTAGGACGCGCACTTTGGGACTTGCTCCAATGCGAGTCCATGCGGCACGCGGCTCACCCTGGGATCGCGCTCTCTATCCATTGCTCCAGACTCGTTGCGGGCATCGCACCTGAGATGCGAGCGATTTCTTTGCCCGACTGAAATATGGCGAGCGTGGGAATGCTGCGGATGCCGTATTGCGCCCCCAGTGCTTGTTCTTCATCGGTATTCACCTTGATGAAGCGCGCACGCGAGTCCATGCGTGCGCTCACCTGTGCGTACGCCGGAGCCATGGCCGTGCATGGACCGCACCAAGGCGCCCAGAAATCAACGACCACCGGGATGTCGCTCTTCGAGATTTGGGCCGTGAAAGCCTCCTGTGTTACGGATGGAGGTGTCAGACCGAACAAGCGTTGATGACATTTCCCGCAGTTGATTTCCTTGCCGTCACGTTGTGCGGGAATGCGATTGACGGCATTGCATGAAGCGCACACCGCGTGAAGTTGGCTTTGCATAGAGGTTCCAGCTTTCGACTCTGCTTTGGCATCCTCAATAGGCATGCCTTGATATCTCTACATGAGCTCTAGTAACACCAATTTCAATACGCCCCTTCAAAATTAGGGAATATGCCGGATTGAGCAGAAATCTTGGATTTGATTTCAGTAGTGCCCCAACGTTGTCACATCAGTGCGTCGTAAGGCAATGATTCGCTTGATGAATTTGGTGTTTCGGTCTGGTCTCGATTTGACCGTCGAAAGTCAGACTTGGGGTTATTCGCAGATTTCCGCCCAAGACCCCCCATGCACCAACGCAAGCTCGTATTTGCGCAACTCATGCTCTACCTGCCATCGAACTCAATATTTTCAGAGGCAAGAGGGATCGGCTGAACTTTAGCTGCGGGGCAGCAAGGCTCGACTACGACGTCGCCTTGACCGGCCTCAAGAAAGTTGCCCAAGCAAACATGACACGGCAGTAGCCGATGCCCGAAACCGCACGGTATCTCACGCAGACAAAATATCCCGCGTGGGAAACTCATTCATATCGCGGTGGCACAAGTCTGGCGCGTTGTTGCAGTAGACCGGCCTGTCCCCATTACGTCAACGTAATCATCCACTATTGACCCCATGACGACCGCAATCAGCATCGCAAGCGCACGGTTTCTTTCGCACAGATGATTTGCCAACATGACAGCACCACAAACTCGCGCGCGAAGGGAAATTCCTGCGTCCATACGGCAATTTCCGATTCGGTCATAGTGCGGGATTGCTGCCCAATAGCAACAGTTTCAAACCCTCTCTTTCACACATTTTTCATGCTTGCTTACATTTTAAGCAACGCGAAATCCAAATCCAAAAGCAGAAACCTCGTAAACCGTTATATATCAACGACTTACGAGGTTTGGAATTTGGTAGGCGATATTGAATTCGAATCAACGACCTCTTCCATGTCAAGGAAGCGCTCTAACCAACTGAGCTAATCGCCTAAATGCAATCGGGAGGCGGCAGTATATCAGCAATGTGCACCACGACCCGGCGCACTCAGGCCACCTGCTGCTTGCGCCATAATTGACGTTTACGTAAACGTAACCATTCACCAAATCAACCCAAGGAGATTTTCATGGACATTGCTGGCAAGGTATTCATCGTCACGGGCGGCGCTTCCGGACTGGGCGAGGGCACCGCCCGCATGCTCGCGGGCAAGGGCGCAACCGTCGTGGTGGCCGACATGCAGGTCGAAAAAGGTGAGACCATCGCCAATGAGATCGGCGGCGCCTTTGTGAAGTGTGACGTCAGCCAGGAGGCAGACGGCCAGGCTGTGGTCGCCAAGGCCGTTTCCATGGGAAAACTAATGGGCCTGGTCAATTGCGCGGGTATCGCCCCCGCCGAGAAAACCATTGGCAAGAATGGTTCGCACACATTGGGCACGTTTACCAAGTGCATCACGGTGAATCTAATCGGCAGTTTCAACATGATTCGTCTCGCTGCCGATGCCATGGCCAAAAACGCGCCCGAGTCCACCGGTGAGCGCGGCGTGATGATCTCGACCGCCTCGGTTGCAGCGTATGACGGGCAAATGGGCCAGGCTGCTTACAGTGCATCCAAGGGCGGCATTGTGGGCATGACACTGCCTGTTGCGCGCGATCTGGCACGCAATGGCATTCGCAACATGACCATCGCCCCCGGTATTTTTGGTACGCCCATGATGTTTGGCATGCCCAAGGAAGTGCAGGACTCGCTGGCTGCCGCAGTGCCATTCCCGTCTCGCCTGGGAACGCCCCAGGACTACGCCAAGTTGGCCATTCACATTTTCGAGAACGACATGCTCAACGGCGAAGTGATTCGCCTGGACGGTGCCATTCGCCTGGCACCGCGCTAATCCTTAGACACCAAAGCCGTCATCCGCCGCGATGACGGCACCGTTGATGAAATGGCTCTGATCGGAACAGAGCGTGACCAGCAATGCGTCGAGGTCTTTCGGATGTCCCACCCGCTTGCGTGGCAGCATCTGCACCAGTTTTTGACCGGCCTCGGTCTGCCAGTGATGGTGGTTGATTTCGGTGTCGATGTACCCGGGGCACAAGGCGTTGACGTTAATTCCAAACTTGCCCCACTCCAGCGCCATCGCCTTGGTCATCTGGATGACTGCCGCCTTGCTCATGCAGTACACGCCGATCTGCGGGAGCACACGCAACCCCGCCATTGAAGCCACATTGACAATTCTTCCCCCGGTATAGCTGCCAGGAGCCGAGCCCTTGGCCCGGGCCAGCATTCGCTTGCCCACTTCCTGCGCCACAAAGAATGCACCCTTGACGTTGGTGTCAAAAATGAAGTCGTAGTCGTCAGGAGACACCTCCTGCAGGCGCTGCGTGGTGCTTACGCCGGAGTTGTTGACCAGAATATCGATCGACCCCACTTCGGTTTCTGCGTGCGCCACGGCGGATTTGATGGAATCGTGGTCGGTCACGTCAAGCTCGATGACATGCGCATCACCGCCTTCACCATCAATGGTGGCGCGCAGTTCCTTGAGTTTGTCCACGCGCCGGCTTGCCAGAACCACGGCTGCACCAGCGGCCGCCAGGGTGCGGGCGAATTGCGCGCCCAGCCCACTGGATGCTCCGGTAATGAAAGCCACGCGGCCGGAAAGATCGATGGTATATGCCATGTAGAGAGTCCCCACTTAAAAAAAGAACGCCCAATATTTAGTCCACTGCAGCGAATAGAATAAAAATTGAATCGATACCCCATTATCAAGCGAGACGCACCATGACCAACGAGGAAATTCTGGCCCAATACGGTCCCCGTGAAGCAATGGAATACGACGTAGTGGTCGTCGGAGGCGGGCCCGCCGGCCTGAGTGCAGCCATACGCCTCAAACAGCAGGCCGCAACGGCCGGCAAAGAAGTCTCCGTGGTCGTGCTTGAAAAAGGTTCTGAACCGGGCGCACATATTCTCTCAGGCGCAGTGATCGACCCACGCGCACTCAACGAGCTTTTGCCCAACTGGAAAGAACTTGGTGCACCACTGAATCAGCCGGTGACTGACGAAGCCATGAGTTTTTTGAGTGAAACGTCGGCCTTTCGGACCCCCAACTTCCTGCTTCCAGAGTGCTCGCAAAACCACGGTAACTATGTAGTGCGCCTTGGCAATGTGGTGAAGTGGCTTGCAGAACAAGCAGAAGCCTTGGGCGTGGAAATCTTCCCCGGCTTTGCCGCCGCCGAGGTACTGTTCAACGAGAACGGTGCCGTCAAGGGCGTGGCCACAGGCAACATGGGCATAGGCAAGGATGGCGAGCCGGGTGAGAACTTCCAGATCGGCATGGAACTGCTGGGTAAATACACCTTCTTTGCCGAAGGCGCGCGCGGGCACCTTGGCAAGCAACTCATTTCCAGATTCAACCTCGATGAAGGCAAGGACCCACAGTCGTACGGCATTGGCATCAAGGAGTTGTGGGAAGTCGATCCGGCCCGCCACAAACCCGGCTTTGTCATGCACACGGCGGGGTGGCCGATGGAGAGCGACACCTACGGCGGCTCATTCCTGTACCACCTCGAAGACAACAAGATTGCGCTGGGCTTTATTACCGGCCTGGGTTACTCCAACCCCTACCTGAGCCCGTTTGAGGAATTCCAGCGCTGGAAGACGCACCCCAACATCCGCTGGTATTTTGAGGGCGAAGAGCAAGGGCTCAAACCTGCCAAACGGTTGGCCTACGGTGCCCGAGCCATTACGGCGGGCGGCCTGCTGTCGCTGCCCAAGACGGTCTTTGCAGGTGGCGCACTGCTGGGATGCGATGCCGGTTTTCTGAATGTCAGCCGCATCAAGGGCATCCACGCGGCGATGAAAACCGGCATGCTGGCGGCAGAGGCAGCGTTTGCTGCCGTCACGCAAGGGCGCCAGCACGACGAACTCGCCGCGTACCCCGAAGCATTTGAAGCCAGTTGGCTCCATACAGAACTCAACAAGTCACGCAATTTCAAGGCCTGGTTCAAGTGGGGTCTGTCGGTTGCCACGCTGGCCAACGGCTTTGAGCAGTTCGGCCTCAAGGGCAATATGCCCTGGACGCTGCACCGCGACACGCCTGACCACGCCTACCTGAAGCCGGCTTCCGAGTGCAAACCCATCGATTACCCCAAGCCGGATGGAAAACTCACCTTTGACCGCCTCTCGAGCGTCTTTATCAGCAGTGCCAACCACGAAGAAAATCAGCCCTCCCACCTCACGCTGAAGGATGCGTCGGTGCCGGTGAAGGTGAACCTCGCCAGGTATGCCGGGCTGGAAGCGCGCTACTGCCCGGCCGGCGTCTACGAGTTCGTGAAGAACGAAGACAATACCGACCGCCTGCAAATCAATGCGGCCAACTGCGTGCACTGCAAGACCTGCGACATCAAAGACCCGACACAAAACATTGTGTGGGTGACGCCGGAGGGCGGTGGCGGCCCGAACTACGCAGGAATGTAACGGCCATGCCCTACCCACCAGAATTCCTCAAACTCGTCGACGAGTTCATCCATCTCGCCAATCGCCTGGCTGAAGGCGGAAACGATGGCGAGGTAAGTGCCGCAATCCTGTTTGCCGCAGGTCGGTACAACGCCTTTAACTTCGTGTCCCACAACGGGACCGAACAGGACCGGCACAAAGCTGTTGAGTTTTATGTCTCTGAGTACCGCAAAGCCCTGGAGTCCAATCTGGATGGCGTGGTCGGCCCGGTGGTCAAGCCTCAGGACTAACAAATACCAGGACCCTTCAGCCCTGGTTTAGAATTCCCGTCGTCAGGAGAGAGTCCGCCGCAGGCGGGCCGCCGAAGGCGCAGGACGGCTGATTGCAGCGGTCTGAACGCTCAGGCAAAAGGACTGACAATCGTTGACGATGTCATGGTCGCCGACGACTCCCCACTGGAGAGAGGTTGCACTCGATGCAGCCCACCGAAGGAGCAAACCGCGGACGGCCCTGTGGCCACCGTGGCGAATCTCTCAGGTAAAGCGGACAGCGGGGGCAGCCCATCATGGGTGCCCAGAGGTGCCCGTCATGGATAGTGAGTGCCCCCAATTGGAGAACACCTTGTCCGCCCCTGCCGAATCCCTTTTGACCACACCATTGAATGCATTGCACCTCGAATTAGGCGCACGCATGGTGCCTTTTGCCGGCTATTCCATGCCGGTGCAATACCCAGCAGGCCTGATGGCCGAACACCACCATACGCGCAATGCGGCAGGCCTGTTCGATGTGTCGCACATGGGACAATTGCGTCTGGTGGGCCCCGATGCCGCCGCCGCCTTCGAGTCCCTGATCCCAGTCGACGTAATCGATCTGCCCGTGGGCAAGCAGCGCTACGGCCTGCTGCTCACCGACGAGGGCACCATCATTGACGACCTGATGTTCTTCAACAAGGGGAACAACGAGATCTTTGTCATCGTGAACGGCGCTTGCAAAGTTGGCGACATCGCGCACATCCAGTCAAAAATCGGCAGCCGCTGTCAGGTAATTCCGATGCCTGAAATGGCGTTGCTGGCACTGCAGGGTCCGCAGGCCGTTACCGCGCTCGCCCGCCTGGCACCGGGTGTAGAAAAACTGGTGTTCATGACCGGTGGCAACTTCCAGATCGACACGGGTACCCGGAAGATTGAAGTATTCCTCACCCGCAGCGGCTATACCGGTGAGGACGGTTTCGAGATCTCGGTGCATGCGTCGCTGGCCGACGCACTGGCCCGCGCGTTGCTGGCGCAGCCTGAAGTCAGACCCATTGGCCTGGGCGCACGCAACTCGCTACGGCTGGAGGCGGGGCTGCCGCTGTATGGCAACGACATTGACACCAGCACCACGCCGGTAGAGGCGAGCCTGCTGTGGGCCATGCAAAAGGTCCGCCGCGTCGGTGGTGCCCGTGCAGGCGGTTTCCCGGGCGCTACAAAAATCCTAGCTGCTCTCGCAGATTCTACGGCCCCTGGCGGCTCAAATGGCACAAGAAAACGGGTTGGCCTGATGGCCCTGGAGCGCATTCCGGTGCGTGAGCACACCGAGTTGCAGGACACTGCCGGCAACAAGATCGGTGAAGTCACCAGCGGACTGCTCGGCCCCACCATCGACAAATGCGTCGCCATGGGCTACGTAAACGCTGCGTTTGCACCCCTGGGTACCCGCGTCAATGCCATCGTGCGTGGCAAGCCGGTGCCAATGGAAGTGTGTTCCATGCCATTCGTCCCCAACCGCTATTTCCGCGGCGTATGACGCCCCCACGCTCCGCCGTTGCACGGGTCGCTGCCCCCCGAGGGGGCTAAGTCGCCTTGGGGCGGCCCGGCGGCGACTTGCTTTTTTCCTCCACTTTTATCCCAACTTTTCAGGAGATCAATATGACCCTCAAATTCACCCCCGACCACGAATGGCTCAACGTCGAAGGCGGCAGCGCCACCGTGGGCATCACCCACCACGCCCAGGACGCACTCGGTGACGTCGTGTTTGTAGATCTGCCCGAGGTGGGCAAAACCTATGCTGCCAAAGACGTTGCCGGCGTGGTCGAGTCGGTCAAAGCCGCCGCCGATGTGTACATGCCCGTCACCGGTGTAGTTACCGAAGTCAACGAAGCCCTGCGCGCCGACCCGGCGCTGGCCAACAGCGACCCCATGGGTGCGGGCTGGTTCTTCAAAGTGACCCTGTCCAACGAAGCCGAAATCGACACCCTCATGGATGAGACCAGCTACAAGACCTACGAGCAGAACGCCTGAAACCATGTATTCCTCGCCCACCCTCCCCGAGCTCGAAGCCACCAACGAATTCATCGCCCGCCACATTGGCATCAGTGAAGCCGATGAGCAGTGGATGCTCAAAGCAGTTGGTGCCACTTCGCGCGCCGAACTGATCAACGGCATCGTGCCGCGCTCGATTGCCCGCAAGAACGCCATGCAAATCCCGCCCGGCATCACCGAGGCCGCTGCATTGGCTGAACTCAAAGCCTTAGCTGGAAAGAACAGGATTCTCAAGAGCTACATCGGTCAGGGCTACTACGGCACCCACACGCCGGGGGTGATCCTGCGCAACATTCTGGAAAACCCCGCCTGGTACACCGCCTACACGCCCTACCAGGCCGAAATTTCGCAGGGTCGCATGGAAGCCCTGGTGAACTTTCAGACCATGGTCTGCGACCTCACGGCCATGCCGATTGCAAACGCCTCCATGCTTGACGAAGCCACCGCGGCGGCCGAGGCCATGACGCTGGCCAAGCGCTCGGTGAAGAGCAAGAGCAATGTGCTGATCGTCGCTGGCGACTGCCATCCGCAGACGATTGAAGTGATCGAAACCCGCGCCAAACCGCTGGGCATTGAGGTGAAGGTCGGGTTTGCGCCCACACTCATGGAACAGGGCGACTACTTTGCCGTGATCGCGCAGTACCCGTCCACGGTGGGCTCGATCCATGACATGCGTGCCATGGTGGAACATGCACACAGCAAGGACGCGGCCTTCATCGTCGCAGCCGACCTACTGGCCCTCACGCTGCTGGCGCCTCCCGGCGAATGGGGCGCGGACATTGTGGTGGGAACCACGCAACGCTTTGGCATGCCGCTGTGCAATGGGGGCCCCCACGCTGCCTACATGGCCTGCCGCGACGAGTTCAAGCGCTCCATGCCCGGCCGTCTGGTAGGTGTGAGCGTGGATGCGCATGGCAACCCGGCCTACCGTCTGGCGCTGCAAACCCGCGAGCAGCACATCCGCCGCGAAAAGGCCACCTCCAACATCTGCACGGCGCAGGTGTTGCCAGCGGTGGTTGCCAGCATGTATGCCGTCTACCATGGCCCGCTTGGCCTCACTCGCATTGCGCAACGTGTGCACCGCTTCACCAGTGTGCTGGCGGCGAGTCTGCTGGATCTGGGCTACACCCTGCTCAGCACCGAGTTCTTTGACACATTGACGCTGCAGGTGGCCGATCCCGATGCCTTGATGAAGATTTCGGTGAGCCAGGGCGTAAACCTGCGCCGCACCACGTCAAGCCTCGTCTCCATCAGCCTGGATGAGACCACCACGCGCAGCGATGTAGCGCTGCTGTGGTCCATCTTTGCCCAGCCCTCGGTGTGCCCGCGCAAATCGATCGCTGCGCCGGACTTCGATGCTATCGCCGCCGATGTGGCCAGTGCTTTGCCCGCGCATGCCCGGCGCACCAGCGCGTTTCTGACGCACCCGGTGTTCAACTCCTGCCACTCCGAGACCGGCATGCTGCGCTACCTGCGCATGCTCTCGGACAAGGATCTGGCGCTGGACCGCAGCATGATTCCGCTGGGCAGTTGCACCATGAAGCTCAATGCCACCAGCGAGATGATTCCCATCACCTGGCCCGAATTTGCTGACATCCACCCGTTCTGTCCAGCCGACCAGCGTGCAGGCTATGCGCTGCTGGACCAGCAACTGTGCGACTGGCTGTGCCAGGCCACCGGTTATGCCGGCATCAGCCTGCAACCCAATGCCGGTAGCCAGGGGGAATACGCCGGCCTGCTGGCCATCAAGGGCTGGCATGAATCGCGCAGTGAAGGCCACCGCAATATCTGCCTGATTCCGTCCAGCGCGCACGGCACCAATCCGGCCAGCGCCATGATGGTGGGCATGACCGTTGTGGTGACCAAGTGCGACGAAATGGGCAACGTGGACCTGACCGATCTGCAGGCCAAGTGCGAGCAGTACGCGGCGAATCTGGCGGCGGTGATGATCACCTACCCCAGCACCCACGGCGTGTTCGAGACCACAGTCAAGGAACTCTGTGCACTGGTGCACAAGCATGGTGGCCGGGTCTATGTGGACGGCGCCAACATGAATGCGCTGGTGGGTGTGGCCGCGCCGGGCGAATTTGGCGGCGACGTGAGCCACCTCAACCTGCACAAGACCTTCTGCATCCCCCACGGCGGCGGCGGACCCGGTGTCGGCCCGGTGTGCGTCGTGGCCGACCTCGTACCTTTTCTGCCGGGTCACACGGCCGGTGGCATTGCTACAAAAACAGGAGCTGTCAGCGCAGCACCACTGGGCAATGCAGCCGTTTTACCCATCAGCTGGATGTACTGCCGCATGATGGGACCGGACGGCCTCACACACGCCACCGAAGCTGCCATCCTGGCCGCCAACTACATCAGCGCCCGCCTCAAGGACCCCTACCCC
>Ga0194060_10003886_pt1 | contig 10470 bp, 9 predicted proteins | sample SepL225m_MetaG_FD_163427 | JGI IMG/M metagenome (GOLD analysis project Ga0194060, IMG submission 163427) | Anoxic zone freshwater microbial communities from boreal shield lake in IISD Experimental Lakes Area, Ontario, Canada - Sep2016-L222-5m | ecosystem: Environmental > Aquatic > Freshwater >... | reverse complement strand
CCACATACATTATCATCCGCCAATACCCTTTGATTGTATTAACGTATTCCGCCGGAATACCCCCCCCCATTTTCCAAGGCCACATACGGATCAATTCCGAGTCACGATGGGCATACTCGATTGGCACCCTCCAATCTACCGGGAATGCACCGATCGTGGATGGGTACGCGGGATAGCCACTAAGCACCACACCCCGGATTATCCAAGGCACCAGCACGAGAACCCCGCACGCCATTACCGCCATACCTAATCCAACACTTCCACGAACTCCCGATTTCTTTACTCCGCCATAAAGGAAGAGTGATATTGTTGTCAGTGCCACAGCAGCAAAGCTCAGTTTCACCGTAATTCCCACAATCGCAATTAATACAAGAGGGATTATCTGTGAAAAATGGTCATTCCCCTTATTCTTACCACCCTCCTCCTTACCGAGAAAACGCATGAGTTCTGACGCGACCAGAATTCCCAGGACGAAAACCCCCGTATCAGGAGTTGGACTCGATGCATTTTCGCTATATACAACATATTGAATGACGGGCACAACCATTAGGGCATCAAATAGGTGCCATGGGGCAAACGCCTTATTCTTTGATGCCAGCAAAGACAGAGCTCGAAAACTCCTTAGTAGCGTCCACAAGATTAATAGACCCGAGGCCAACTGATGTGATTTATGCGAAAATGGCCCAATATCCAGTAGTGCGACATAAAGAAAATAACTTTGATTAAAAGCTAATCGCCCATGCAAATTGCCGAGCCCGGGAACTATGGCGTATTCTTTGGCCCATCTGACACTATTCAAGTGATACAGGCCGCTATCAGGGTTTACAATCTGATTACCCGTATGAATGGCAAGCCAACATGCACATAACAAGACAGTTAGTGACCATCCAATAAGATTTACACCCCTAACAATAGAAATCACTTCTTTTCGGGTAATTATTAACCCCACCCCTCCAATCACACCAAGACAGGCAAAGGCACACCAATCAACAGGGAGAAAGATATTCCAGATTTGGAGCACCACAATTCCAATAGCCCACCCCAGCCAAACATCGTTCAGGATGTCCCTCATCGGCCATCTACATAAATATCTAGCCGCAGCACCAAGCCCAAAGAACACCGTTGATAGAATCAACCAAAAAACGACTATTTCAAAAATCATATTTTCGCTTAACCCAATCTATCGTCAGACGCCAAACCGGACCAATCCCAGGAATCGTTCTGATCCACTTTCCATACCAATGCCTGTTGCCAATTGTGTTTCGTAAGGGCGGCCTAGGCCGCCAGCCCTTCCACGCTGTACGATCCACCCATCCAAAATACACCCCCTTAGCTGGATGACTCGCCCACCAGGTCCAAGGCTTGATGCCCGATGCAAAATGGATACACCCTCCAACGCGCCGACAGTCGTCCCAATCCCGCTCATCCATCTTACTCAATTGATCCACATGCCTGTTCCATTTTTCTTCAAGAGCCCCCCACTCTTTAATTAGAAGGCAATTCAAGATATCCTGATCCCATGACCTAAGCAGATTGCCATACAGTCGCACAAACCCACATGCGCGCTCTAGCAGGTTGGCCCGGCGCCATTTCACCAGATCAATCATCATGACGCCGGCATTGAAATACGCGGAACTGGGGGCCAGACCAACCCCTTTCATGATACCTGGATCCAGCATGTCGCAGGCCTGCCGGTGTGGCTCTGGAACCGCACATACCACATAGCCATTCATTGGAACCCGCCAAAGTTCACTGATATCGCTCAATACAATGATATCCACATCCAGATAAATAACCTTTTCAATACTTTTCGGAAGTGTACTCCCCAGCAACATTCTGTAATAGGTGGCCAGCGACACATGCCCGGAAACAGGCATATCGGCCAAAAGGGTTGTATCCACCTCAGCCCAATGGATTTCGATATTTCGCAACGGCAATGACTTGATGATTTTGCGTTTATTCCGCCTGCTTATCCCCCCATCCAACACCCACACCGTCGCCATGCGACCGATTGCGAGATGCTCCGCCAAGGATCGCAACATAACCGCCAAGGGGATGGCGTAACGATTGTCGGACGAACACACAACCACTGGATCAAGACTGGACATCATTAGCGCAAAATTCTTAACCGGATATTTTTCCAAAGACGCCCTGCAAGATATCGAGCTAGTTTGCCATATCCCCACCCATCCATCATTTTAGCTACTTCAACTGGAGTTAGCTCTCCAAGAGTGACTTTGGCAAACCCCTCCATCCTCCACTTCAACCACCGTTCAGCCACCTTAGTCATGCCAAGATTAAACTCGGAGGCAATCAATTCGACCATTCCGGCAATCTCCCCTTTGACAGTCTTAGCCTCCGAATGATGCCGATACCGGTAAGTCGGAGTATTTGTCACCGCAAATGAACCATGATCAGCAAGACGGAGAATGAGTTCAATATCCATCACATAATGCAGCGCCTCATTCATTCCGCCAATGTCTTTGCAAAGCTGACAAGGGAAAAGGGCTGATGGTTGCGGAAGAAAAGCCGACAATCCCCACTCACCAATTTCCTCCTTGCTCCCCGGATTCGGTTGCCAAGTTTTCCGGTAGCCCCCTTCATCAAAGACCTCCATTGCCCCGAAAACTCCTACACAATTCATTTGGCGGGAATAGAGGGCAACCAGTGTATGGAATGCATTCGGGCACATAATGTCGTCCGCATTTGCCCAGTTAAACAGTGCTCCTGTCGCCCGGGCCAAGCCCTTGTTGATTGCATGAGACTGCCCGCGATCTTTGGCGCTCTCCCAATAGGTCACCCATTGCTCATAGCGCTTGATAACCTCAATTGTGCCGTCCGTGCTGCCCCCGTCATATACAAACAACTCCAGGCTGGGATAAGATTGCAACAGGACGGAGCGCAGCGCCTCTTCTATATAGCGCCCGGCATTCAGGCAGGGCATCACAATGCTGATGCGGGGTGAATGAGGAAGTGAGACGTGAGACGTGAGATGCGAAACGTTAGCACTCAATTCTCCCTGTTCGGTGCTTGGCGCTCCAGCCTCGGCGCTACTATTCGTCCAAGGCCAACCGGTCTTGCCCGGCGGTGCAGGCGGCAATTCAGATAAAGAAGGGCACAGCATTGGATGACCTAAAGGACCCACAAAGACCCTACGCACTCTTTGGGGCCACCAAACTCATCAACCGCCTGAACGACTCCGGGCCAATCGGTCTTATTATAATCGTGGCCGCAGATGACTCGAGCGTGTACACGTTTGGCGAACTCTAGGTCGCGGCGTGTCTCCTCGTAATCGTGTCCGGCATCTAAAAACATAAGCGCAGGCGCGGGCCCCTTATATTCCTCATAAAACTTGTTTTTATCCATAACCACCTGCCGAACATGGAGTTTGCTGGCAGCATCTGCCAAAATTTTACCTGTCAACCATTGATGTTCTTCGCTACTGAGGTCCCAGGGATTCCACACAAACATATCGACTGTGATAAGCTCCTTCTCCACAGGCTTGGCCAATGCCATTATGCGAGTTGACCAACCGAACAACGTCCCAATTTCAATGATGGGACCATCTGACGACACACATCTGACGAGGTCTCCAAGAAATCGCGCCTCCTCAATGGTGATCTCGCCAAATTCCAAGGAAGCAAGTTGTCCGAGGGTAATTTGCCGTTCAGCAGGAGGGACTTTGTCTCTAAACTTTCTGACCTCATACCCAGCACATCGGAAAAGCCTCTGAATAAGTTTTTTTGTCACTTTGCACATTTTTTATTCTCCATTAGGGTTATTCAATGCGAATCATGTTTTTCCCCGCCGCACCCATTGCTTGGCGGCGAGAACACCTTGCGTAACCCCGACAGGCACCCAACATTTAATCAAAGCCCTTACAAATCGCGCCGTTAAATCGGCGTCAACCGGAAGCAAGGATAGACCATGTCGCCTCATCAGAACCCGCATCTTGATATCCCCAGGGGAGGCCAGGACGGCATCCACAAACCCTTCGCAAATCATCGCCCATGTTTCTTGCATGACGTGAAACCGTTTATTCACTAGATGCACTTCCCACACCCTCCGGTGGTCCACATTGGCATTCATTCCCGCACTGCTTCGGTTCCACTGATACAGGAGTTGATTCACATAGACACCCCGCCCCCCTTGGGCGGTCACCCTCATCCAGAAGTCCACATCCTGACAATCATAGGAGAACTCCTGACTGTACCCTCCCACCCGCTCCCACATGGCACGCTTACAGGGACTGGAGCCGTGGAGAATTACATTACTGACCCACTTCTTAGGGAAAAACAAACCTGCCTCATCGGCAAGCAGGGAGCAATCAACTCGTTTTCTCTCTCCGGTGTCCGTGTTGTACTGAATATAATCACCGAAACAAAAATCCACATCCGGTCGTCCCCTCATGCTTTGCCGGACCGCTTCAACAGCCCCTACCGGGAGCACATCATCCGCATCCAAAGGCATGCAAATCTCACCGCTTGCCATTCTAAACCCGTCATTACGGGCAGCGGATAGCCCGCCATTCTTTGACCGTCTTAACACCTTCACCCGCTCCCCCGGCACAATTTCCCCAAAAACCCGATTTGTTGCATCACACGATGACGCGTCATTCACAACCACTAACTCAACATCAGCGTCGGTTTGTGCCGCCACACTCTGCAAGGCGTCCCGAAGCAACAATCCCTCTTTATAGCAGGTAATGATAATTGAAATCGTAGTCATCGAACTCATGCTCTTTTCGCCTTCCCGTGCATCCAACAACCCACCCCGTGACGGAGAATTGAAAACACAACCCGAACAATCTCCTTATAAAGTCGAATAGTGAACCATTCCCTGGCGCTCAAACCTGTCATAACCCCTATAACCAATTTTCTGCATGTTTCAAAGTAATGGAATCGCGCCATCAAAATCGCATGTTCCGCCCATGTGCCACGCCAGACGGAATACAGTTCATCAGCCCTTTCCCACAACCCTTTTCCTCTCGCCCATTTCCACACAGAAATGAGCTCAACAGCATGCCGCCCCAGATCATGACAGTTCCCGGGATGGTAACGGTTTTTTGAATGACGGAAATAAGCCGATAGACTCCTTGGATCCTTAACGCTGTGCAATACGCCGACCAGAATGACTTTGTACCAGAGATGACTATCTTGCCCGATTGGGAAGCTCTTATCAAAAAGGCCTGTCTTTGCCAGCAATGACCTTCGTAGCAGGATGGCACTTGTGTGCCAGAGATTATTTTTGGTGAACTCAGAAAAGCTCACTCCTTCATTGGATGCATGACCGTTGGCAATCTTGTTAACTGGCAGGTCGGAATCATGGCTGTCATCATACACCACATCGCACTCCCCATACACGGCATCAACTCGCGGGTCAGTGTTGAGGATATTCACCGATTCTTCAAACCGCCATGGATATACCCAATCGTCGGCATCAAGGAACGCAACATATTCACCCGTACTCATTTTTATCCCTAGATTCCGAGAGGCGGCAGCTCCACGCACTTCGCTCATGGGGCGCTGGAATATCCGGACTAAGGCGGGAAATCTTTTTTGAATCTCATTACACACCATCCATGTATTATCCGTCGACGCATCATCCACAATGACGACCTCAAGGTTGGAATAATTTGTCGCCGCCAAAGATTCGACTGCCCGCCAAAGAAATTTTGTGGCATTCCAAGCAGGGATAATTACTGAAATTTTGCGAAGTTTATCCATTACCTCTGTACCTTGCTATATATCACAAATCAGCTTGTTTATCTACCCGGTAGATCCCCGCCTCCTTACAACGCCACTCGCATTTCCAACCAGTTGGCATATTCGTATAACACTCAGGAGGCGAATATCCATGAAGCACATGCATAAAGTCGATGCGAGAGGGATTCATCAGTACTCTAGAACTCTCAGGAATTTTCGCATTTGGCATTCCTTCGAAATCGAGTAAATGCAAACGTTCCGAATAACCTTCCATGAACTTTAAAACTCGCATTGTCCGCGAATCGGTATATATGGCCCCTGGTGATGTTAGCAGGGAGTTTACGGTTCTCTCTATTCCCGATGGTCGGTCCGCGCAAACCATAAGATAGTATTGGCCACCACATTTCATCAGTATGTATCCACAGATCACGGCACAAAAAAACAAACGCTCACGCCCCCATACCGCATCCATGTTTCCAGGGAACAACTTGTTCAACCATGCCCCGATTATCAAAATGGCAGGAAAGAACAAGGGATACAAATACCGCGGAAATATGATCAACGGTGCATATCGGTCAAGCGAAGTTGACCCGAAATTGAACAAAAAGATCACCGAGAGATACCAGAACAGGAGAAAGCCGAAACCTTTATATCGGCACCATACAACAAATACGGTTGCCATCCCCGCAAGCAGGGTTATGCCCCCGAACACGGGAGTTGTAAATATGGCTCGGGGACCGATAATAATGAGCCTCTGAAAGAGCGATATTGGGGCATTATTCTTGAAAATCGTGGTGTCATACGCCCAGGCACTTTTGCTTGCCTCACTAATGGCATGCAAGCGAAATAGGGGATCACCCGTCGACATAAAATAGACCATCGCCTCTGCCACCACAATGGAAGCCATCACCGCCACGAGAACTAATATTAAAAAATGAACTCGCCGTTCACGCACGTGAACCCATATCAGGTACCCTGCAATAACGGGCATGACGAACACCGCGCTCTCCCGGATCAACCATGAGAGGCCCAACATGATGCCGGCAGTCATTCCAAAAATGATCTCTCGTTTGCGATTTTCTGAATTTACCCCCATGTAGACAAAAATCATGCCTGCATTGAGGCAAAATGCAGCCGGTATGTCCCCATTCAGCACTGATGCCATTCCAACGTCGATCGGGATAATTGCCTGCAGGGCAGCGACAATCAATCCGCCTCGTCTTCCACCTGCAAAAATGCACCCTCCTATATAGGCCAATATGATACTGCAAACTGAAACGGTAAAAGGGTAAGCGACCAAAGTCCATTCGGACACTCCGAAACATTTGTAGAGAACAGATACTGGCGCAACAATCCCAATACGGAGGCTCGAGATATCACTGTCCCTGACTATGCTAAAGGTCTTGCAGGCCATTTTATAAGCAGGGGCAGAGTACCAAAGGTCATCTGAACCCCAGAGCCCAGAAAAGACTCCTAGACGAAGCAAGGCACCAACCACCACAATCGTCATCAATGCAATAATGCTTTTATTCTCTTTTAGCCAAGTCATGTGCCCCTCTCAATAAGTCATGCTGGATCCCCATCACATCACAAAGTTGCTGCCGTTCTTTCGCCCATGAAAATAATGCGCGTTGACGCATGAAACCCGCTTTGCCAAAGCGGGTACGGGAAGCATTGTCGTATGCCATCTCACATAGGCGCATCGCCATGGCATCAACAGCCCCCTCTTCCACAAGGAAACCTGTTTCACCATCCACTACCGCATCGGGAATTCCCGCATGTTTGGTAGCAATCACAGGCAATCCGTGGGCCATGGCTTCAAGGATCGCCACAGGCAGACCTTCCTGATCCCCGGTAACGGGATCTGTCCAGCTATGCTGCAGAAAAATGTTCGCATTTCCCATGGCTTCACAAATTTTATTATGCGGCGTAACTCCATGAAACCGGATCACGTGTCCCAAACCAAAAGCATGCACAAATTGCCCAACCGCAGGAAATAGAGCGCCACCACCGTAATAGTCCAGCTCAATATAAGGACATTTCTCCAATGCCCGCCTAAATGCCTCCAGCAGAAGAATCGGAGCTTTTTTTCCAACCATGCGGCCCACCGCCATGCAACGAACTGGTTTATGATCCTGACGAACGGACTGTTCACCAAGAGGGTCGACACCATACGGCACCAAGAATAGACGCTCTGAAGGTATCCCTATTGCTACAAGACAAGCCCACTGTGTATGACTTACGACAATAACACCGTCAACATCGGAATATGCCAGCCTATAACGCTCAGCCATACCGGCCTCTTTTAACTTCATGGACACATCGTATCCGTGAGCATGAACAAAAAAAGATAACCCACAGGCACGAGCAGCGTCTATCCATTTAAGTCCATAATCGAGATATTCACAAAGCACGACCCGCACTCCATGATGGTCTCTCATCTTCTTCAATATACGGTATTCAACCGACTCCCGTTTCCCGAATGCAGCCCGAACTATACGCACAGGATCAAATCTCCGCCACTCATAGGCACGGGATTCATCCAGGACAGTCAGGGCATCTTCTGAAACAGGGGCGCCAGCAGGATGCCTGGTCTCGACAATCACAGATGTATGCTGAGGTGCCAAATCCAGCATGTGTCGATGGATGAAGGTCTCCGAAGGCGTACCACATGTGGGAGACATAACCACGAGTTCAGTGCGTGTCTTCATGGAGCCTCCGCGATCACACTCAACCCCGTCAGCATCACACCGTCTTCAAATATAACAGGAATCACATCACGTTTGACCAAGGATTTCACCACTGGGATAAGCAACCGAGAAAGCAAAGTTTTTTTGAAAAAAGGCATGGGGCGGCGACGGCACCATAACCCAATCATCTGGGCAAGTGCCGCATCCCACCCCCCCATGGCATGAACAGTTATCCCAACAAACCCCGCCTGCCGGAACATTCTTTCCATTGCACATGGGGTGTAGCGGTATTGGTCATAGGGCATAAGATGTAAAGGCCACAAGAAAGGCGTTGTGATAAAAATTACACCTCCGGGCTTTAATACTCGTCGGATTTCAATCAATACATGTTGTGGATCAGGGCAATGTTCCAAAACCTCCGTAGCCATAGCGCAATCCATTGTCGCGTCTCCCAAGGGGATATCAACGCCATCCCATACCACATCTGGAGCCTTGAAGGTTACATTGACAACATCCATCCCAATATAATGATCAACTACTGACGGAGGGGCTAAGACGAGGTCACGGTAAGGCATATCGCCGCTCCCCACATCTAGCATTGTCCCCTTGAAGCGAGGCATCGCAGAATAGAGTTCACGCAAAATGGATGTTTTGATAATCCAGGAATCCAGAGTTCCTGCTGAACATTCTAAATTTGCATCCATTTGAGTCTCCGTGTCGATTATCGCAATTGATACGCACAACTCCCATAAGCCATGCCATGAATAATAATTCTGTGTTTCTTGAATGACCAAAAGAGGTGCAAGAGCCCATTGGCGTCATAGATATTCAGGGCTAAGCTATACTGACCCACTTTCAAACAGAGAGGGCCAAATTGGATTTGGAATTGACTTCGACCTTGTCCAAAGGCAAATTTTAGTCCCGCAGTATCGCTATTCCACTCCACAACCTGGCGTCCCTGAGAGTCATAAAGGAACGCGATTATCCTGCAATCTCCCGCAAAAGCTGCCGAGAGGACCTCCCCCTCAATCAACACAGTCCCCCCATGCCTAATTTCAATCGGGGTTAGGGTCAAATCAACTTTCCTGAAAGGCACTTCGCAAGTCTCAAACGCCGCACCCTCCCCATCCTCTACGCCTGCTAACTCGGAATATCGCGCCACTGCTTCATCCACATTCCCGCAGCATTCGACCTGGCCGCGGTTCAGGAGCAATACCCGACTGCACGCCTGAGTGATTTGCTGCATACTGTGAGACACAAGAATCACAGCGGATTGTCCCTGAAGTTTACCGATGTAATTGTAACACTTGATTCGAAACCCCACATCCCCTACTGCAAGAACTTCATCCAACAGTAGTAAATCCGGCTTCTGCACAGTAGCGATGGCAAACCCCAACCTGACAGTCATGCCGGAGGAATAGGCGGCAACTGGTGCATCAATAAAATCCCGGATATCGGCAAAGTCGATAATTTCCTCCAGATGCTCCCCGATCTCCCTGCGGCTCATGCCTAAAATAGAACCGTTCAAGACAATGTTTTCCCGTCCTGTCATATGCGGATGAAATCCAGCCCCAAGCGCAATTAACCCACCAACTTTCCCCTGAATCATCACCACCCCTTTGTCTGGCGGCAAAATTCCATTTAGAATCCGCAATAAGGTTGTTTTACCACTTCCATTCACGCCAATAACACCCAGCGTCTCCCCCCGTTTGAGATCAAAACTGACGTGCCTGAGAGCCCAGAATTCGTCGCGGCGGAGGGATGTTGAAGGAGTGAGAAGTGAAGAGTGAGAAGTTATGAGTTTGGGGTTCATCATCACGGATGAATCAGCATCCGGAGCCGAAGGGCGGATCCCAAGCATATTCTTCGCCAGATCCTGCATGCCGTAAAGCATCGACCGCTTGAGGTTTCGGCAGAATTTCTTCGAGACGCCGCGAACGGAGAGGATGACGTCGGGAGGGAGGAGATCAGGTTCATTGGAGATTGGGTTCATTAGATAGTGGGATAAGAGGTTTCATTCGGGGCGGGGAGGGGATTGGAAATTAGTTTCATTCGTTTCATTAGGGGTAGAGAGT
>Ga0194060_10003885_pt1 | contig 10474 bp, 5 predicted proteins | sample SepL225m_MetaG_FD_163427 | JGI IMG/M metagenome (GOLD analysis project Ga0194060, IMG submission 163427) | Anoxic zone freshwater microbial communities from boreal shield lake in IISD Experimental Lakes Area, Ontario, Canada - Sep2016-L222-5m | ecosystem: Environmental > Aquatic > Freshwater >... | reverse complement strand
TAGCGCCTCTCTAGGTGATTTACTTGTTACAGCCTATTCGCAACACAGTCGTAACAGAACCTTCGGAAATATGATTGGAAAAGGTTACTCGGTAAAAAATGCACAACTCGAAATGAACATGATTGCCGAAGGTTATTATGCAACAAAATCAATGTTTGAATTGAACAAAGAAAAACTGCACATTGATATGCCTATCGCAAAAGCTGTTTATAATATCATTTACAACAACAAACCTGTAAAATCTGAAATTGAGGAGCTTTGTCAAAAACTAGTCTGAAATTTACGATTTGGTTTTTCGTCACTTTTAAATTGTCTTTTATTATATCTTTGTTATGTTAGCTATGATATGTTATAGCACTTATTATCTGTGAGAAAACTATTATTCATACTTTATATACTTTGTTTAACGCAATATGGGAATAGCCAAACCATAACGTTAGGTACTGCTACAACTGCAAATACTTCATCAAGTTACCCTGCACCTTATGGTAATTGGTATTTTGGTGCACGGCATCAATTTATCATCCGTAAAACCGAAATCAATACTGCAGGAGTTACAGGAGCCAAACTAATTAATTCACTTGCTTTTAATGTAAAAACGATTGCGGGAACTGCGCTAAACGGCTTCGAAATAAAACTTGCTAACTCATCATTAACGGCTTTCCCAAGTACAGGATATTCTTTTCAGTCGGGATTTACATCTGTTTACGGACCCACAAATTATACTGACGTAGCTGGATGGAACACCCATAATTTTACCACTCCTTTTTATTGGGATGGAGTATCGAATATTATTGTCGAAGTATGTTTCAATAATTCGAATTATACATCAAATGCACTCACCTATTATTCGGCCCCCGGATTTGTAAGTTCTGCATATCGTTATGCCGACCTGTCTGGAAATTGTGTTGCCGCAGCAACTGCTGTTTCGTCAAATAGGCCAAACATGAAACTTGTTTTTGCTACATTAATTCCTCCTGTTGCCAGCTTTATTTGTGCAGATACTTTTTGGGTAAATATTCCCTCAAAAATTACAAATACGTCAACCAATTATATTAGTTCATATTGGGATATTTCAGGATTAACAGCATCTCGCTTTTGTAATGCTTTGGGTTGTTTTATCGATTCGAACAAAAATTTAACGCGCACTTTTACAACTCCTGGAACATATGAAGTAAAGCTTGTAGCAAAAGGGTATTTGGGTGCCGACAGCATAAAAAAAACAATACATGTGCTAAATGTTTTACAAAAACCAAAAGCCAATTTTTATGCATCGTCAACCAAGGCCTCTACACCTAACGAAATATTTTTTTACGACTCAAGTTTATTTGGCGTCTCGGGTTGGGAATGGAGCATGAACCCCATTTGTTATGGCTGTGCATACGATCCTTATCAGTTTCCAAACACATTTATGCCATCGGTAAATGCCCAAAACCCATACATGTATTTGGTTGATGCCGGAGTATTTGATGTTTGTTTAAAAGTATGGAACGACCTTGGTCCCGATTCTATTTGTAAGCAGAGTTACATAAACGTATCAAAAGGTTATTATATGTGCAACGGAGCCGATTCATTTAGTAATCGCTCGAATGGTGTACTTTATGATGTGGGTGGAGCCGACCAGAATTATCAAATTGGTTTAATTGGGCAGTGCACTGCAGGTTTTGTTATCAGTCCTTCGGTTTGTGCCGATTCGATAATACTCATTGTTGATCAGTTTAGATTACGTACGACAGACACACTTCAAATTCGTGATGGAGGAACAGCTACATCTCCAATTTTAAAGAAACTTACTGGAATTAATTTGGCTACATCAAACAAAACAATCATCGCTAAAAGCGGGAAAATGTTTTTACGAATGACCTCAGGAACAGGTACAGCTACTGCAGGAGATTCTGGTTTTGTTTTGCATTGGAATATTCATCCAACAGCATCGATTATTACTCAAAAAACTATATTGTGTGGTGGCGATAGTGTTGTATTGCGTACGGTTAAAAAATCTGGCTATACTTTTAATTGGAAGTATAACGGATTAACTCTTCCTTCATTTGTTGATTCGTTTTGTTATGCAAAATATTCTGGATATTACCAACTTGCTGTGACAACTTCAGCATGCGCTGATTCATCGTCAATAACATTAAATGCATACCCTAATGCTCGTACAAACTTCCATGTAAATAATTATTTGCAATGTGTAAATAACAACTCATTTGTGTATACAGATAGTACTGTTTTTTTACAAGGAAAATACACCCGACTTTGGAACATGGATGATGATAATTCAAAATCAACCGATTCGATTTTTACAAAAAAATATACTAAACCCGGAACTTATTTTATTTCGCTGATAACGACAACTGATAATGGTTGCAAAGATTCGACAACTAAATATATACGCGTATCTGATGCGCCTATTTCAAAAATTGAATTTGCTACAGCCAACAGTGTTTGCGAAAATGATAGTGTTAAAATAATTTCTTCTGTTTGGAATTTAAAACAATATAAATGGTTCTTTAATAATTCTCCATTATTGGCAGATACACAATTGTATTTATGGACAAAATTATCAGGAAATTACGTGCTAAAAGTTACTGATGATTTAGGGTGTGATTCGGTTTCGGAACCTGTGAATATTCTTTTCAAAAAACACCCTGCGCAACCACTCATTTTTAGGGTTAATGACTCGCTAAAAATTAACAACGTAAATTCAAATCAGTGGTTTTATAACGACTCTGTAATTGTTGCAACAAATAAAACTTATTATGTTCCTAAGAAAGCAGGGAAGTATACTGTTTTTGTTGACAGCAATGGTTGCTCAAATATCTCAACAGCATTCAGGTTTTCATTTACCGGAAATGCTTCTATTCAAAGCAACAATAAACTTGTTCAACTTTTTCCAAATCCTTCTACAACTTCTATAAATGTGCTTTCTAGTGAGTCGTTTCATTGGCAAATTACCGATATAACAGGAAGAATACTTCTTGAAAACAATGAGCAACACACAATACACGAAATTGATATAACTTCACTAAGCAAAGGCGTGTATTTTATCAAATCTTTTCATCTCGAAAAGATTTCAATTACACGATTTGAAAAGTTATAATAAACAGAATTTTATCGACATTTTTGATGACCTAAATCGTTCTGCACACCTATGTATGAACGAATTTTGTACACGATAATTTTTACAGAAACGTATGTTGTTAATTATTTCTGTTAACTAATATTGCTGTTAAATCTGCTTAAGTATTTTCAGTGTGTTGAATAAAATAGCAATATATATTTAAACATTAATTCAGATTGAAATGAAATTTACAAAACTGATTACATTTATTGTGCTGCTCATCATGGTGATGAAAATGCCCGCATTATCGCAAGATTTAAAATCAAACCTTTCTACCCTAAAACAAAAAATAGGAGAAGTTCAAATTGATAAAATAGTTTACAGGCAATCGTTTGAAACCCTTGATGAAGAAAAAGGAAAAGTGAATTACACGTCAATTGAAGTTGACGAAAAAGGCAAGTCGAAAAAAGAAAGCTACGAATTCTACATTTCGGATATCGATAAAAATACCATCATCAGAAAAACCTCCGGTAAAAAACTTTTCGTTAGTGTTTCGATTAATAACAATCAAAAATTTATTAAATATTATATTGATGAAAAACTTGATGGCTATGTAAATAAAATTGATTTACTCCTGCTTAATGCCGACATCGCTCAGGAGGTGATGGACCTCATTAAAAAATCGATCCCACTGGTGAAAACGAGTGAAAAAAACTGGTCAAGCAATATTGATGCATTGGGCTGGCTTAAAATTAATATCGGTGCTGTAAATACCAAGTCGGGAAATACAGTACAAGCATTTTCATTTGGTGAACGCAAAGATTATTTGGCAAGCCTTACTGTTAAAAATACTGATGCAAAAGGTGTAGTAGTTGAAGAAAAATATGATTTCAATGTTCTCGATATCAATAAAAATAATCTGGCTGTAAAAATCAGCGGTGCTCAGTTATCTGTTAATCTCGAAATAAAAGGTGGAGATAAATTTATCAAATGTTTTAAAAACAATGTTCAACAGAGTTATGATAACGAAATTGAAATTTTGGCATCAGATATTGATCAGGCAAGAAATATTATTTCGGCATTTAGTGTTGCCATTTTAAAAAGCAAAGCAAAATATCAGGAGTATACCAGTCTCCAACAATCGATTGATTTTCTTAAAAATGCTGGCTCTGATTTTACATTCGACAGTAAATCGTTTAAACAAAAAATTGACCTCACATCAGGACAGGGTACAAAAGCTGTTATTACCAATGTTGAGGGTGATTCTAAAGGAAAAAGTGTGGAGTACACCAGTAATTTTTATTTGGCCGATCTTGAAATAAACAGTTTGAACTTTAAAGTGAGTGATAAAAAAATAACCCTCATTTGTAACACTAAAAATAATGCAGAGTTTATAAAAAGTTTTAAAGACAATGTGCTGCAGAATTATGAAAAAAACATCGATATACTTTTTGCCGATATTGAAACAGTAAGAGAGGTGATTGAAGCATTTAAGTATGCCATTAAAAACTCTGATAGTAAACCGATGACGTGGAACAGCGTTGCTGATGCAATGACATTTTTAAGCACTACTTTTAAAATCGAAACCATCACTGGCGATCAATATAAATTTACATTTACAGGCAATTCAACTGAGCCATATAAAACCGAGTTTGTTAAAAGTAAAACCGATGCTAAAGGTGTTACGGTTGAAAGCAAATACAGCTTCTACCCTTACATGCTTGAGGCAAATACAACTAAAATAAAATCATCGGGAAAATATTTAAGTGTAAGCATTTTGATGAAAAATAAAATTTCTCAAATCAAGGTTTTTAAAGATAGCAAACAACAAAGTTATGATGAAGAATTGGAGCTCATGGCCTTTGATTCGAAGCAAGCCAAAGATGTTGCAGAAGCTATAAAATATCTTGCAACAAATGCAAAACCCAAAGCAAAAGAGTGGAACGACAAGAAGAAAAATATGGAATATGTAAAAAACAACATAGGAAATTATAAAGGCGAAGGCATTGAAATAAAACAAAAAATTGATTTGCTGAATGATGACCCATGCAAAATAAATTTAACCATTAACACCACTGATGACAAAGGAAAAACTGTTGAAGATATATACGAATTCAGTTTATCAGATATGAATAAAATGATGGTTGATTATAAAATTAATGGTAAGGGTGTTACCGTAAATTTGGTTTGCAAAAACAGAGAAAAGTTTATTAAAGTTTATAAAAACGGACAGCAACAAGCTTATCGTTCTGATATTTCATTTTCGGAAGATGATGTTGAGGCTGCAAAAAATCTTGCTGATGCAATCAGAAGTTCTATAATCATGTGCGAACAATAATTAAGATATTTATACAATATAAAAATCCCTGCCGAAATAAATCAGCAGGGATTTTTTTTGTTCTTATGTTATTTATTTAGCTAAATATTCTGTTGTTATTTGTTCGAAAACCTTCTCTGCTTCTTCTACTTTTTTAACTTGATCGCCCGACAGTTTTGTTCTATCAACCGCTTTCAATTTTTGACCATATTCTATCTTCGTGTTTTCCAATAAATCATCTTTTATATCTATGCCGCCAAATTTTCTTCCTGAAAAATAATTTCTTTTGGTGTTCATGTCAACCACCGTGTCAAGCCTTTGGTTCATAAAATCTTCGGGGTCTCCATTCGGGTCAATAATATATCTGACATAACTCGTATCACCAGAATTGTGAAAAACATCTACCACTTGTTTAAACGAATCAACATAAGAGATGAGATCGTTTGATGCTTTCATGTTTTTGTCGCTTCCGCTGTTGCATGAAATAATTGCTGCAAGGAAAATAATTAGAGAAAATCTTTTCATAGTATTTTTTAGTTTAAAGTTTTTGCTGCATTGCAAAAACCAACTCAAAGTTATTTTTTCTTTTTAAAATAAAAATCCCTCACAATTTCTTGCAAGGGATTTTCTATATATAATTATTTTTCCTCCCCACACGTGGAGGGAATTAGTGTGGCTTAACAAAATTATTCCCAAGATTTCGGTCGTCTTAACTTATAACCGGACAAACTAATTACCTCATCTCCGAATTGACTCTCAACTAATTTTCGTCTTCCAATAATGAACGACCCTTTTGCTACATATGACATAGATGAGTTATGTCTTTGGGGAGGAAAAACAACAAAGACTCGCTTATTATTAAAGTTCTCATGAACGGATTTAATTGGAGGAACTAAATCACTATCTCCTGAAATAAGCATTGCTGCATCATATTTATTTTGAAACGCATGTATAATTATTGAGGTAGCAATGTTTACGTCTGTCATTTTTTCCTTGGCTATTCTCCATATATTACCACACCTTTTACATTCCTCTGTCCCATCTTGATAATTGCCATATACAACTATTATTCCCTCTGACTCTAATGCATCTATATAGGTAGATTGTCTTTTTTGTTTATCGGGATTATTGCTCACTCTACTTGTGAAATAATATATATCAACAAGAGTTTGATTTGTATGAAGTAAATTTTGGACAAGTGCTTTTAAATTGAGCCATCTGCAGTTATCAAATCCAGCTTCTCTCATACCAAAATAGAGGTTAAATCCATCAATGTAAACAACTACACGCTCTTTATTTTTTTCTTGTTCTTGCATTAATAGGCTAAAACTTTATATATTTGCTTTTCAAGAACAACACCACGGATAGTATCCGCGGTCTGACGCCTCAAGTAATTGAGGCGTTTCTCTTTTACAGCATTTATTTATTACTAAAAACCCCACTTCAATAAGAAGCAGGGTTTATCTTACTTTTAAATTTTAACTACAACCAGTTTGCGTTCCACAGTTCAAGCACTTGTAACATGCTCCGCTGCGAATGGTAATGTGTCCGCAAGTTGGACAAGCAGGTGAATCACCCATGCGCTTGTTCATCTCATTCACCTGATCCATTGTTGGTGTGAATGATTCGGAAGCTGATGCTGTTTTTTCAACTTGTACGTATGATGGTTTTACAGCCAGTGGCATTGGTGCACTAACGGGTGCTGCTGCTGCCTGAGCACTTTTTTGTTGATTGGCTGCAAGATTTTTGCGCTGTGTTTCGGTTGGAGGAACATGAACCAAATCTTCGCGGCCCATATATTCAAAACCTAACATGCGGAAAATATAATCGATGATTGATGTTGAGTTTTTGATGTTATCGTGACCAACAACCATACCTGCTGGTTCGAATCGAGTGAATGTGAATTTCTCAACAAACTCTTCGAGCGGCACACCATATTGCAAGCCAAGCGAAACAGCTATCGAGAAACAATTCATTAACGAACGAAGTGTTGCTCCTTCTTTATGTAAATCAACAAATATTTCACCCAATGTTCCATCTTCATATTCGCCTGTACGAACAAAAATTGTTTGTCCGCCAATTACAGCTTTTTGTGTAAAGCCGCTACGTTTTCCAGGCAATGATTTGCGGGCTACAACACCTGCAAGCTTGTGTTTAAATGTTGTATCTAAACTGCGATGAAGTATTGCTTGTGCAGCTTCAATAACTTGTTCAGGAGTTAATTCGCTAACCGGTTTGTGAGCATCTTCTCCAAGCACTTGTTCAACTGCTTCTTGTAATTCTTCTTCTTCATCTTTCACATCCGATTTGTTACTTAACGGTTGCGATAATTTACAACCATCACGATACAATGCATTTGCTTTTAACCCTAAACTCCAGCTTAAGTAATAGCAATCTTTTATCTCGTCAATGTTTGCTTCGTTTGGTAAATTAATTGTTTTTGAAATGGCTCCCGACAAGAACGGTTGTGCTGCTGCCATCATACGAATATGACCTTGTGCAGCGATGTAACGCTCTCCTTTTGTTCCGCAACGATTAGCACAATCAAACACTGCAAGATGTTCGTCTTTCAGTTTTGGTGAACCTTCAAGCGACATTGTTCCGCATATGTAATCGTTGGCTTCTTCAATTTCATTTTTTGTGAAACCTAGTTTACGCAACAAATTAAAATTAGCACTGTTATAATCTTCGGATTTAAAACCTAAGCGTTGCAAACAATCTTCACCAACGGTCCATTGGTTAAATGCAAATCCGATTTCGAATGCACCTGCAACAGCTTTATCCAATTTCTCAATTTCATCAGCAGTAAATCCGCGAAACGCAAGCGACTCTGGATTAATGTGTGGAGCACCTTTTAACGATGCCGAACCTGTTGCATGCTGTATAATATCTTTTACTTCTTCTACACTATAACCAAGATTTCTTAATGCAAGAGGAACTGATTGGTTGATGATTTTAAAATATCCTCCGCCCGAAAGTTTTTTAAATTTCACCAATGCAAAATCTGGTTCAATTCCGGTGGTATCACAATCCATTACCAAACCTATTGTTCCTGTAGGAGCAATCACTGTTGCTTGTGCATTTCGGTAACCATATTTCTCTCCCATTTGTACAGCTTTATCCCACGAGTCGCAAGCAGCTTTCAATAAATATTCAGGACAGAATTTAGGATCGATACCAACAGGTTTTACTGTTAAGCCTTCGTATGTTTCGGGTGTTGCGTTGTATGCTGCAAAACGATGGTTATGCATTACACGAAGCATATGTTCTTTGTTGTCGTTGTATTTTGCAAACGGACCAAGATATTTTGCCATCTCTGCAGATGTTTGATATGCAACACCATTTAACACTGCTGTTAATGCACCGCATAATGCAAATGCTTTTGGCGAGTCGTAAGGAATACCTGCAACCATTAATACTGTTCCGAGGTTTGCATAACCCAAACCAAGTGTGCGATATTCGTATGAAAGTTGTGCAACTTCTTTTGAAGGGAATTGAGCCATCAATACTGAAATCTCAAGAACCATCGTCCACAAACGTGAAGCGTTTTCATATGCTTTAATATCAAACTCGAGCGTTTCGGTGTTAAAGAATTTCATCAAGTTTAACGATGCAAGATTACATGCTGTATTATCCAAAAACATGTATTCGCTGCAAGGGTTTGATGCGTTGATGCGTCCACCTTCAGGACAAGTATGCCATTCGTTAATGGTAGAGTCGTATTGAACACCTGGATCAGCACAAGCCCAAGCAGCATCTGCTATCATATCCCACATTTCTTTTGCAGGAATTGACTTCATCACTTTTCCATTGCTTCTGCCAACTAAATCCCAATCTTTTCCTTCTTCTAATGCATTGAAAAAAGCATTCGGAATACGAACTGAGTTGTTTGAGTTTTGACCAGAAACAGTTGCGTATGCTTCTCCTTCGTAATCACTCGGGTATCCTGCTGCAATTAATGCTGCAACTTTTTTCTCTTCGTTCTTTTTCCAATTAATAAATTCTACAATTTCGGGATGATCTAAATCCAAGCAAACCATTTTAGCGGCTCTTCTTGTAGTTCCACCCGATTTAATTGCACCAGCTGCCCGATCACCAATTTTAAGGAAGCTCATCAATCCTGATGATGTTCCACCACCCGAAAGTTTTTCGTTAGCTCCGCGAATGCGAGAAAAGTTTGTACCAACACCCGAACCATATTTAAATATACGTGCTTCGCGAACCCACAAATCCATAATACCACCTTCGTTTACCAAATCGTCATCAACAGATAAGATAAAACATGCGTGAGGTTGTGGACGTTCGTAAGCTGATGTTGAACGTTCTAATTTTCCTGATGTAGGATTAACAAAATAATGCCCTTGTGGACCTCCAGTGATTCCATAAGAACTATGCAAGCCTGTATTAAACCATTGCGGAGAATTTGGTGCAGCATATTGCCCGATAATCATATATACAAGCTCTTCGTAAAAAACTTGTGCATCATCTCTCGAATCAAAATAATTATATTTTTCACCCCATTGCATCCAGCAATCAGCCATACGATGTGCAACCTGCTTAACAGACGACTCGCTACCTTTTGTTCCATCAGGTTGCGGGACACTCGCTTTACGGAAATATTTTTGAGCCAACACATCAGTTGCCACCTGACTCCAACTACTTGGAACTTCAACGTTCGTCATTTCGAAAACTTTCGTTCCGTTCGGATTCTTAATCACAGATGTTCTGTAATCATAATCAAACATGTCGAACGGACTTAATCCTTCTTTCGTAAAAAAACGATCAATACGAAGTCCTTTCTGTTCACTCTTTTTGCTTGCTTTGGCGCTCATGTTATCCGTTAGTTTTTTTGTGTTATAAAATTGTTAATGAATCCTAAAAAAATTCTTAGGGGTTTTTATCCAAAAGTGGTCTCATTAATAATTTTAATCAAATCACATTTTCCACATGTTAGTTCTTAAAAAAAATTTCTCTTAGGTACTGCTGATGCTTTACGTGTGAATAAGAAAATATTTGTATAAAAAGTTGTTTATTTGCCTAGGATTTGCACAGAACATAAAGCGTGTAAAAATCAACTGCTTGTCCTTTTTTGA
>Ga0194060_10003883_pt1 | contig 10478 bp, 11 predicted proteins | sample SepL225m_MetaG_FD_163427 | JGI IMG/M metagenome (GOLD analysis project Ga0194060, IMG submission 163427) | Anoxic zone freshwater microbial communities from boreal shield lake in IISD Experimental Lakes Area, Ontario, Canada - Sep2016-L222-5m | ecosystem: Environmental > Aquatic > Freshwater >... | reverse complement strand
TGGCCGCGATCGGGATCGCGTACCAGTGGCCGCGGAGCCAGTCGATGGCATCCGGCTTAAAAGGATCGCGCGTTGCGTTGCCCATGGGAAACTCCGTTTCATCGCCCTGCCGGATTGGCAGGAGCGAGCGGGGAAGGTACCGCGAAACGGACGGGTTGTCAATTGTTAGCGCTTGTTCTGTCACGCCTTTCAAAATTTGAGATCGTTCGTTGCATGCGTGTAACGAGTAACAAATTCGTCATTCGCAACAGAGGGCAGAAGCCCGATAAAAAATCAGCAACCAGGCTGGTTGCTGCGGGGAAGAGGGCAATAGCCGAGAGGCGTCGCGATCGTCGCGATCACGTCTGGCGTCAGCGATGGGGCGGCCCGGTGCTGTTCGATGGAATTGACTCCGAGTGGCGTGACGCGCCAGTGGAAGACGTTGTGTCCGCCTTTGACGCGGATCGATTTCAGCTGGTGTTCCAGCGAGAGCTCAGTTCGCAGCTCGTGGAATGGCGACGGGTCGGACTGGTTGGCGGACAGGATTCCGAACGAGAGCTCCGCGGGAAGCGTGTTGCCGTACCAGCGTTCCGCGAGGAGATGGTTTGCCAGGTGCACATGCCTTTGCATCCAATGCACCGTCCTTCGGATGGCAACGACTCTCCGATCCCGCACCGCAGCCGTCGTCTCCGCCGAGGCGACGACGGCGTATCCTGTCTCGATGATCATTGCGACCAGCCGGTCCTCCTCGAGCGGTTCCGCGGCGCATCCCGGGAGGAAGCAGTCCTGCCACGAGGTCGGGCTGACGATAACGCGGTAGCGGTCCCTCAGCAGCAGGACCAGGTTTTCCGAGCGACGAAGCTCGTTCAGCGCGCCTTCGACGCGGTCCGGTCGAAAGTAATGGCACGCAATCCGACCCGCCAGGTTCGTCGGAACGATTCCGGGCGTGCCGATCATCCTCGACGCGGCGTCGATCGAGCGCAGAAGCGCCAACTGCACCTTGCTCAGCGGTGACCTGTCCTTCATGGGTGTTCTCCTGGCCCGAGAGTGCCAAGAAACAGGCTGAATGTCAAGATTCCTTCAATAAAAATCGGCCCGACGAGATCGTCGGGCCGGCAAGCGCGCCTAGGGCGCGATGAACTTCGTGACCGTCTGCGCGGCGGGAGCGGAACTCGTCTTCGAGCTGGTCGCCAGGGTCGGCTCGAGCTGGAAGGTGTACACCGCGCCGGAGATGCGGACCTCGAGGGCGCTCGCGTACGAGGCCATGAGAGCCGCGTCGTCGAAGCTGAACGCCGGCTGCATCGGGATGGGATCCATCCCTCCCATCGCCTTGCCGTCCGCGTCGCGCCACACCACCTGCATGGCGGCGGGAGAGATTCCCTCGTACCCGTCCTGGTCGACGGTCTTCGCGAGGAGGACCGGGACGCCGTTCTTCTCGAACGAGAGGTCGAGGTAGAGGCCGGGCTCGAGCGAGGGCCGGAAGATGGCCAGGTCCTTCGCGCCGGCGGCCACGTACAGCGCCTCGAGTTCGCGCAGTCCCATCGACTTCCGTTCGCTTGCCTGCTTCCAGACCGTCCGGGCGAGCGACACCTGCGCGGCTTCCCCGATGACCTCGTCGACGAGCCTCATGGAGTCGTACCGCCACCCGTCGAGTGGCGCGTTGCTGGCGTGGATGACCCCGCTCTCGCCGTTGATCGTCTTGCCCATCCCGAGGATCGGCATGTTCTGGCGCTCGTAGGTCCACTGCTCGCGGAGACCGGGCGGATCGAGCGACTCGGCCGCGATGGCGACCGTTTCCTTCGCGACGGCCGCGATGTCCTGGTTCATCAGGAAGTCCGGGCCGGAAAGGACGTGCGCGAACTCATGCTCGAAGTCGGTCGGCACGTTCTGCAGTCCCACGTTCACGATGGCGACCTTGCGGTCCACGTCGAAGGTGGTGTTGCCGCCGGGGCCGTCCATCATGCGAACCGAGAGCACGTATCCGCGCAGTCCCTTCTCGTCGAGCATGCCGATCTTCCCGAACGACCGGTCGGCCATCCCGCGGATGGCCGCGTCGGTGACGCCGACCTTGCCGTCGAACTGGTTGTCGATCGTCATCCCGAGCTGGGCGATGATGTCGGGGCCGACGGGAGGGAAGGCGGTCTTCGGCGCCCGCTGGTCGAGGACGAGCCGCGTCGAGGCGCCGAGCGGGCCGACGGTCGGCACGATCTGCGTGAGCACGCCCATCTTCGCGAGGCGCTCCTGGTCGGCGGCGACCTTCTTCTCGATGCCGGCCGCGGACACGTTCCGCTCCTCTGCGAGGCACCCATCCGAAAGTCCCTCGTACGGCTTGTCCGCGTCCGAGCCGGCCTTCTTGCCGCCGGCCGCGGAGAGTTTCGTCTTCCAGTGCTCCGTGCGCTGGTACGAGTCCCATCTGTCCTTGGCCATGCCGATCGCGATGACCACGAGCAGGACCTTCCACCAGTCTTTCTTCAGGAATGCGAGAATCTTGTCCATTGAGCCTCCGATGCCCGGATGAATTCCAAGCGGGAGGACTGTAGCAGGTTGGTTTGAATTGTCAATGATTCCTTGACGATTCTGACGTTTCCCCCTACACTTCCGCCGAGACAAGGAGTTCTCATGGACCTTCCCGACAACGTTCACGTTCTTCCCCAGACCATCGCGGTTCAGGCGCTGATGGACCGTCTGCGCAACACGTTCACCGAATCGGACCAGTTCCGGGCGACGGCACTGCGGCTCGGCCGGCTGGTCGCGTCATCCGCGGTCGACGAGCAGCCGTGCGAGGACGGCGTCATCCGCACGCCGGTCGAGGAGACGCGCGGTCTCAGGTTCACCAAGTCCGTCGCGTTGGTTCCGATCCTGCGGGCCGGCAACGCGCTCGTCGATCCGTTCTGCGAGCTGCTGCCGAACCCGCGCGTCTGGCACGTGGGAATGTCGCGCGACCATGAGACGCACCGGCCGAGCGTCTACATGAACGCGATCCCCAAGCGGGACATCGGAGGCATGACCTGCTTCATCCTCGACCCCATGTGCGCGACCGGAGGCTCGGCCGTCGAGGCCGTGCGTCTGCTTCGGGAGCGAGGAGCCAAGAGCATCGTCTTCGCCGGAATTGTCGGAGCACCCGAGGGTGTCGCGCATTTCCAAGAGGCGTGCCCGGACGTGCCCGTCTACCTCGCCGTGCTCGACCGGTGCCTCAACGAGAACGCCTACATCCTCCCCGGTCTCGGCGACTTCGGCGATCGATACTACAACAGCTTCTGAATCCGTCGACGCGAGTCGGCGGACTTTTTTATCCAGGCGGGACCGCTCCGTTGACATCCGGCCCAAAATGAGCTACTCTTCCCGCGTCACTCTGGAGACACCGATGGTTCTTCTTCTCACCTCGCTCGCCCTCGCCGAGCCTCCCGTCGTCAACGTCAGCGTGACGGTCAACGTCACGACCCCGGATTCCTCCGCGACTGTCTCGGTCGACGATCCCGTCGTCGTTGCCGAGGACGCGACGCCCCGATTTGACGCGGTGCTCGCGACCGTCCCTTCGTCCAAGTTCGCGGCATTGCGCGCCGAGCTCGACGCGCACGCGGAGCAGTTCGGCGGGTGCTTCGTCTCGGACCGCGCGACGCTGTCCGGAACGTTCCAGATCCGCTTCGGCAGCCTGTACGGCACCGGCGTTGGCAGCCTGGTTCGCAGCGACAACCTCTCGGTCGACGGCGAGGCGCTCGACTGCCTCAACGACGCGTTGCTCGGCATGTCCTTTCCGGACACCGCGACACCGACCGACGTCCGCTTCATCTTCCGCTAGCTTCGGTCCCGATCGTCTCGGGCCGATTTTTTTTGCGAAAAATCCAAAATGAAGTACGGCCCAAAAAAAGAACCCGAGCGAGTCGGGTCAGGGCGAATCGGTACGGAAGTCGGCGAATATCCGGGGTTGCGTCATGTACATCTCGGCGATGGTGAGCGTGCCGGCGCGAAGCGCGGTCAGCCCGACGGCGTTCAGGCCGCTCCCGTGTGACTGCATGAGGGCTTCCTCTTCCGACTTTCCTTGTTCCTTGAGCAATCCGGGAATGTCGGCGAGAGTCTCCTCCGCCGCGCGGATGGTCATCTCGACCACGTACTTGAGCGTCTCGAGGATGGCAGGCGCGTTCAGATCCAGGGAGGCGGTCTCCGGGCGCCTGGGCGCCGCACGGATGAACTCGAGGTACCGTCCGGGATCGTAGTCGTCGCGCAGGATGCGCAGCTGTGCCGTTAGGACCGTCCTCAGGCTGACCGGCTGGTCCATCAGGTCTCCGAGCAACACGGGGAGGCGGTCGAGCATTTCCCGGTTGAGCTCCCTGTATCTTCCCTCGGGCACGCGGGTTTGGAATATCTCGTCCGCGAGCAGCATCCGCAACGCGACTTCCGGGTCAAACTTCACTGGTTCCATTGAAAACTCCTTGCGGGAAGACGCTATCAAGTTTCGACCGGAATGTCAACGGACAGCCCGAAATCTGTCGCACGGATTTCGCACGACCGCATGAAAACCGTGCGATAAAAAAGCGACCCGAGCGAGTCGGGTCGAGAGGCCGTGCGGGGGACTATCCGCGGGCTGGCGGCGGATCGTCGTAGTCGGAATCGGCGGGGAGGAGATCCACGCTCCAGGTGGCCCAGGCCTCCACGGGGACTCCGTGGTTCCTGATCCACTGGGTCGCAAGCAGCGTCCTTCCCGGCCGCGTCATCGTCGGCGGCGCGGCGCGGATGTGCTCGGCGAGGGCGAAGGTTGGCGCCGTGCCGCAGGTGATCACGTCGGGACGCGCGTTCGTCTCGACGAACCGGGAGAGGGCCTCCGCGTCCTGGAGCGAAAGCCGCGCGTAGGCGAGTGGTTGGGAAGGGGACGATCGAAATCCAATCAGACAGTCACTCACGAGATGCTCCGTTGCGGCGAGGATTGTATCAGGTTTCTCGTTCGCGTCAAGGCTGCTCCTCGCTTGTCCGTTGGCGGGAATGCGCCTACCATGGGGGCACTATGTTTGCCACGCGCATCCAGCGGTTCCTGTACCGACGCATCGCGAAGCCCGTTTTCTTTTCGCGCGATCCCGAGGAAGTCCACGATGCCATGACCGCGCTCGGGGCCGCGCTCGGATCTTCCCGTGGCATCCGGTCGATTCTCCGGTCGCTGCTCTCGTACGCGAGCCCGTCGCTTCGGCAGACGATCCTGGGGATCGAATTTCCGAACCCGGTCGGGCTTTCCGCCGGGTTCGACAAGGACGCGCTGCTCGTGGACGTTCTCCCGTCCGTCGGGTTCGGGTTCGAGGAGGTCGGGTCCGTAACGGGGGAGCGGTGCGCGGGGAATCCGAAGCCGCGGCTGTGGCGCCTGCCGAAGTCGAAGGGGCTGGTGGTGTGGTACGGGCTGAAGAACGATGGGAGCGAGACGGTATCGGCCCGTCTGCGCGGCCGAACGTTCGAGATTCCCATTGGGACGAGCGTGGCACGGACGAACGACGCGACCACGGTCGAGACCGAGGCCGGGATTCGCGACTATGAGAAGGCGTTCCGCGCGTTCGCGGACATCGGCGACTATGCGACCGTAAATGTCTCCTGCCCGAACACCTGCGGAGGCGAGCCGTTCGCGACGCCGGAACGACTGGACGCGCTGCTGTCCCGGCTCGACGCGATCGCGACGCGCAAGCCGACCTTTTTGAAATTGCCGGCGGACATATCGACCGACGCGCTCGACGCGCTCGTGGCGGTCTGCGATCGTCATCGCGTCCACGGGCTCATCCTGTCGAACCTGACGAAGAAGCGCGACCGCGCGACGATCGATCCGACGGAGATCGCCGTGACCGACAAGGGCGGCGTCAGCGGCAAGCCGGTCTTCGATCCTTCCAACGAGCTGATCTCCCACCTTTGGAAAACGACCGGCCGACGATACGTCATCGTCGGGACGGGCGGGATCTTTTCGGCCGAGGACGCATACGAGAAGATCGTCCGCGGCGCGTCGCTCGTGCAGCTGATCACCGGAATGATCTTCGAGGGTCCGCAGCTGATCGGCGAGATCAACCGCGGGATCGCGCGTCTCCTGGCACGCGACGGGTTCGCGACGGTCGCGGAGGCCGTGGGAACAAAAAACAGCCGGAAGGATCCGGCTGCAGGCTAGGCGGCATGCGACGCGAGGGCGCGGGAGAGCGCCTCGCGCTCGACGACGAGGCGCTTGGCCTCGTTCGCGAGGGCGTCTCGGCGATCGCGAAGCGGGTCTGATCGGAGGCGCGGGAGCAGGACCGCGATCATTCGTTCGCGGCGCGCGATGGCGACGATTCGCGCCTCGAGCTCTTCGGCCGTCTGCTCGGCCGCAAGATCGATGGGGCTAAGCCAGAAGTGGCGGTCGTCGAAGGCTCGGACGCCTTGGTTCCAGTGCGAGGCGAGCCTGTCGGCGGACTCGGGCGGGGCGAACCGCGCGGGCGCTCCGGAGGGCAGGCCGAGTTCCTCGATGCCGCGCACCGATCTCCACCCGTCACGGTTCGGCGAGACGGGCTCGTCGGCCGGGTCGCCGGCGACGACGGCGGCGCCAGGGGAAATCCAGGCATCGGGCGAGTATTGGGTACAGGCGATCTTCGCGTTCTTCGTTCCGTCCATCGGCTCGAAGCCGAACGCGCGGACGTTGGCCTCGATCTCGTCCTCGGTGAGGTTCGACGGCGTTCCCGATTCCGCGACCGCGGCTTTTCCGCTATCCGTGACGAAGGTTCGGTACCCGCGCTCGCGCAGGTGCACCTGGGGGCGTCCGACAGGTATCCGAAGGTGCGCATCTGGTTGGGCATCTGCATCCGCGTGTTCTCCTTCGCCTTCGTGAGGTCGCGCAAGGCAAGCGCGTTGCGCAGGCGCGCGGGGAGCGGTCCGTCAAACCATACTTCGACCGCCAGAAGGTTGGCGAGGAACTGGAGGGACTGTGCGTTCAGGTGCATTGGGATTTCCCTTGTCTTCGTCCGCGCCGATGATCCGGCGTTTGGATGATACGGAAACATAGCAATGATTCGTCCCGATGTCAATGCGGTCATCCGTGCTACACTGTTCCTCGATATGGCCGACGCGCACCACCTCCCGAACATCTTTTCCTCGATCGTCGCCACCGCCTGCCGCGTGGTCCCGGAGTTGGCGCACGTCGATCCGTCGAAGATTCTCGTCTGCGTCCGCAAGCTCCCGCCTACCCGGCTCGGCGAGACGCTCGGATTGCGCCAGGCGAAGGTACGTCGGGGGCACGACCCGGTGTTCTCGACGATGACGGTCGGAGGTCGAGAAATCCTCTATGTGGTCACCTTCAACGTCTCGCTCGTCTCGACGGACGCCCCTTTGCGCCAGGCGCTTGAGACCGTGATGCACGAACTGTGGCACATCGCCGAGGAATGCGACGGAACGATCCGGCCGGCGCGGCACGGGAAGGGGTTCAACGCGGCCGTCGCCGAGCTGCACGATGCATACCTGGCCGTGGGAGGACGGCCGATTCCGACGTTCGACGCGCATGCCCGCGTTCGACTCCGCCATCTTCGCGGAAAGGGAAGGCCTGGAGTGCTGTCCATTCGTCGCGGACTGTCGTCGATCGCGACGGTCCCGAAGGCATGGAAGCGAGCGTGGACGGAGGATGACGTGCACGAACGGACGACGGTCCTCTCGAAGCTGCTCCCGCCGACGTTCTCCTACGTCTGTCCGCGCGGCCACGAGGTCGTTCGATTCCGAAAGCTGTCGAAGGCGAGCTCATGCGCGGCGTGTTCGAAGACATTCGACCGTCGATTCCTCTTGTTTCCAAAAAAAAATACCCCGACGTGATGCCGGGGCAGGGTCAGGAGGTCGTCGCGGTCAGGGCGGCGACAAGGTTGGGGTAGTCGTCGTGGACCGCCTGCAGCCGGTCGCGCCGGAGGGTGAGCTCCGCGATCTCGTGGTCGTACCACGCGATCTGTTCCGCAATCTCCTCCTCGGTCCGGAGGCGCAGGCCGGCGAACGGCTCGATGGGCGGCACAGTGGGAGCGGCCGTCGGACCCGGATCGGAGATCGGGTCCGTCGTGACCGGCGAAGGCACCGCTGCGACAGGGTCGGCAGGCGCGGCTTCCACGGTCGGAATCCTCTCCGGCTTTGCCCGTCGCGTGAGTGTCGCCTCCATCCCGGCAACCTGCATCACCGTCAGCCGTCGGAGGCGGGCGATGTCCGGCTTGAGGGCGGGCAGGTCGGGCCGGCCGTAGCAAAGCCGCATGATCGTCCAGTCTGTCTCGTCGATCTCGAACGTTCGTTCCTTCGGGCCGACGGAGTAATTTCCGCCGTCATCGAGGGCTCGCTTCGGCCACGTTGCCGGGTCTTCCGTGATCGTTGCGTCGGTCGGGCTGTCATTCATGGTGGTCTCCTGGGGTGTCGCCGGGACAAGTTCCGGCGTGGGTTCGGGAACGGAAGGGACGGGGAAATGGGTCTTCGCGGGCCTGTGACCCCGCTTGGACGTGGATTCGTCGGGAGGGTCAAGCAGGTGTTCCGCTCGGAATTTTCGAACGTCGTTCTTCCAGTGCGCCACGAGGTTCGCGGCCGCCTCGTCGGGAACGTTCCGGAAGGACGGGCCGGCGAGACCCGTGCCGCTGGTCGGAATGGCGTTCTCCTGCACCAGGTAGTTTTCCTGCGTCCTGTCGAGCGACATCCATCCGTGGCGCGAGAGCGCGCCGATCTTTCCGGCGAGCGTTCCGGGCAGCAGCAAGTCGATTACGAACGACCCGATCTCGAGCGGGACAGAGTCCCTTCCAAGAAGGCGGCGATCTCGACGAGCAGAAGGAGCGTATCGTACTGCAGTCGTGTCGGCAGATGCGCCGACGGTGGATTTCTCAATGGATCCTCCAAGGTTGCTTCGGACCATCCGAAGGGGCGAACAGTGCCACAAAACTGGATTCCCGTCAACCTTCGCCCCAAACGAAAAACCGCCTAAGCGGCGGTTTCCGTTGCCTTCGCCTTTTCGGTGGCGATGGTCTTCTGGCGGGCCTCGGTAAGATGCGTCACGTTGCGCTTCTTGCCGTCCACGATCTTCTGGTCGACCAGGATGTTCCAGACCGACTCGGAAGGCTGGGCGCCCTTGCTGATCCAGTATTGGATGCGCTCGGCGTTCAGCGTGGTTTCCTTTGTGCGCGGGTTGCGGTGACCGAGGATTTCCAGGGACTTGCCCCACGGGTCCTTCTGCTTGTCCATGATGACCACGCGGTACATGGGCTGCTTCTTTTTTCCGACGCGGGTGAGACGAATTGACAGCATAGGTTTGGTTCAAACATGAGCGTGTTGAACGGTGCCGGAACTATAGCGGAACGGGGAAAGGATGTCAACGAAGCATGGATACGGCGGCCGCGGACCCGGCCAGGGACATAATTCCTACGATTGTCCAGCCGATAAGCGATGCAATCGGCCCGTTCGCCCGTTTTCCCATGATTTTGTGGTTTCCGCTGATCCGGATGATCAGGAACAGGATGACCGGAGCGATCATTCCGTTTGCGACCGCCGACCAGACGAGCGCCTTGATGGGGTCGAGCCCGACGAAGTTGAGCCCGAGTCCGACGAGCATCGACAGGATGATCACGCCATAGAACGCGTGGGCGGACTTGAACGGGCGATACAGTCCCTGCTTCCAGCCGAAGCTTTCGGAGAGCGCGTAGGACGCGGATCCCGCAAGGACGGGAACGGCGAGCATTCCCGTGCCGATGATCCCGATGGCGAACAGCAGGTACGCGTACTCGCCGGCGATCGGCCGGAGGGCGAGGGCGGCGTCGGCGGCGGTCACGATGTTCGTGATTCCGTGCGTGTACAGCGTTCCGGCGCAGGCCGCGATGATGAAGAACATCACCACGTTCGAGACGAGCATCCCCGACCAGACATCGACGCGCATCTTCCTGATATCTTCGTCGCTCGTCTCCTTGCGACGCTCGCGGACGGTCGTCTTCCCCTGGAGAATCTGCTCTTCCACTTCCTGCGACGTCTGCCAGAAGAAGAGGTATGGCGAGATCGTCGTCCCGAGGATTCCGCAGACGAGGAAGATCTGGTCGCGGGAGAAGGTCATGGTCGGAACGATCGCGTGCGTGAGGACGTCGCCCCAGTCCAGTCTCATCATGAGCGCGGAGAAGACGTAGGCGAGGAGGACGAGCGCGAGGTACTTGAGGTACTTCGCGTACCGGGCATAGGTGGTGAAGATCTGAAGGGTGACGCTCAGCACGGCGAAGAAGACGACGAACAGGCCGACCGGAATCGTTGGGAAGAGAAGTGTGCCTCCCTCGGCCATCGCGCCAAGGTCGGCTCCGATGTTGAACGTGTTGGCGATGACGAGCAGCGACGTGCAGAGATACAGCACCCACGTCGGATAGTGGCTCCGGATGTTCGCGGCCAGCCCGCGCCCCGTCACGAGCCCTATGCGCGCGCACATCTCCTGGACGACGGCCATGAGCGGAAAGGTAAACGCCGCGAGCCAAAGCAGCTGGAACCCGTAACGCGCTCCGGTCTGCGAATAGGTCGCGATCCCGGAC
>Ga0194060_10003882_pt1 | contig 10478 bp, 10 predicted proteins | sample SepL225m_MetaG_FD_163427 | JGI IMG/M metagenome (GOLD analysis project Ga0194060, IMG submission 163427) | Anoxic zone freshwater microbial communities from boreal shield lake in IISD Experimental Lakes Area, Ontario, Canada - Sep2016-L222-5m | ecosystem: Environmental > Aquatic > Freshwater >... | reverse complement strand
GGGTCGCCACGTGTCAAAGCGTGGATGGAACGGCTTTATTGATATCCAAAAGAGCGCACACGGGCCTCGTCATCGGCCCAGCCGGAACGCACCTTGACCCAGAGTTCAATGAAGACCTTGGCGTCGAGCGACTTCTCAAGTTCGACCCGGGTTTCGGTGCCGATGCGCTTGATGCGTTCGCCCTTGTCGCCAATCACCATGGCTTTGTGGGTGTCGCGCTCAACGACGATGGTGGCGGCAATTTTGAGCAGGCGTTTGTTCTTGCCACGACCAGCCTCTTCCTCGAACTTGTCGATGACGACGGTGGATGTGTAGGGCAACTCGTCGCCGGTGAGTCGAAACAGTTTTTCGCGCACGGTTTCGCCAGCGAGGAATTTCTCGCTGCGGTCGGTGAGTTCGTCCTGCGCGTACCACCAGGCCTGTTCGGGCAGGTATTTCTCGCAGATCGTCAGCAGGCGTTCAATGTCCTTGGCGTTTTTCGCCGACATCGGAACAAACTCGGCAAAGGCACGACGCTGCTGCATCTCCTGCAACCAGGGCGCAATGTCGGCGCGGCGCGTGACCTGGTCGAGCTTGTTTGCCACCAGCAGTGTCGGTATACCCTGCCCCAGCACATCGAGCACCTTGGCGTCGGCCTGATTAAAGCGCCCGGCCTCGACCACAAACAGGATCAGGTCCACGTCGCCCACGGCACCGAGCACGGTTTTGTTGAGCGAGCGGTTCAGGGCATTGTTGTGCCGGGTCTGAAAACCAGGTGTATCGACAAACACAAACTGCGTCGATCCTTGCGTGTGCATGCCGGTGATGCGGTGCCGCGTGGTCTGGGCCTTGCGCGAAGTGATGCTGATCTTCTGACCCACCAATGCATTGAGCAGGGTCGATTTGCCCACATTGGGCTTGCCGACGATCGCAATCAGGCCGCAATGCTGGCCTGCAGCCGGCGCGCCGGCGGGTGCTGCCACACGCAGGCTCTTGAGCATGCTTTCAAGATCAGCCTGGCCTTCAACAGCCTCTGGCTCGGGCTTGGATTCTGGTGTCTTGCGGGTGGTCATGTTTTTACTTTTGCCTTGATGGTTTGCAGCATGGCACTCGCCGCGGCCTGTTCGCCGGCACGGCGGGAGCCGCCGATGCCGCGTTCGGAAATATTGAGCTCGACCACTTCACATTCAACGTCAAAGGTCTTTTTGTGCGCTGCGCCCAGCGTGCCCACCACCCGGTACAGTGGCAGACTCATTTTGCGCCCCTGCAACCACTCCTGCAATTCGGTTTTCGGATCCTTCCCGATGGCCTGCATTTCGGGATTGATTTCGACCGCCTGAAATAGCCGATGCACCAGGCTCTGGGCAGCAGGAAAACCGGCATCCAGATAAACCGCACCAATCAGTGCTTCCAACGCATCCGCCAGAATGGAGGGCCGCTTCTGCCCGCCGGAACGGGCCTCACCCTCGCCAAGCCGTAGCACATCGGGCAGACCCAGGCCGACGGCGAGTTGGTGCAAAGTGTCCTGCTTGACCAGATTGGCACGCACACGCGAGAGGTCACCTTCGGGCAGGGAACTCAAGCGTTCAAACAACAGATCGGCCACCGCGAGATTGAGTACAGAGTCACCCAAAAACTCCAGGCGCTCATTGTGGTCAACTGAAAAGCTGCGGTGTGTCAGCGCCCGCGTTAACAGGTTAGGGTTGCGAAATTCATGCTGCAGACGGTTTTGCAGCGTCTTGAGGCCTTCGTTCACGCGCGCGTACCCCTGCTGCCGCTCATTCTTTAGAGCGTCCGGCGTATTTGAGTGTCAGGTAGGCCGGTCCCGCCAAGTGAATTTCGCGCTGGTAAGCGAAACTGACGATGATCTTGTCACCCTCTTTGCTGATTTCGATTTCCCGGCCCGTGATGGACTTGATGTTATCGATCGCCGCAGCCTTGTCAAAAATGCTGCGCACTTCGGCCACCGAGGTGCCCTGCGTTGCCTTGGCAGCCGCCTTCTGAACAGCTTGGTATTCAATCGCCGTCGGCACAATTTGCGCAAAGATCACGCCCGCCATGGCGAGCACACTGCCCACCAGCAGCAGACCTAAAAATGACAGCCCATGCTGCCTGGATCGGGATTGAAGCTTCTTCATACGATCTCCTGATCAGTTTCAGTTGAATGAACCAATGCGCTTCAGGCTGCTGAAGTTCATCCAGACCCAAAACGCCTTGCCCACGATGTTCTTATCTGGAACAAAACCCCAGTACCGGGAGTCCATGGAATTATCGCGGTTATCCCCCATCATGAAATAGTGCCCCTCGGGAACCTTGCAGACCACCCCTTCGACGCTGTAGTGACAGTTCTTCTTGTACACAAAATCGTCGGCGCCTGGGACAAATGCGGGGCGCTCGTCGTCGATCAACAAGCGGTGGGGGTGGTTTCCGAGCGCTTCTTCATATTGTTTGAAATAGCGCATCACGTCTTCGTCGAAGAACTCGGGCACCGAAGTCGTCGGGATCACCTGCCCGTTGATGGTCAGGCGCTTGTTCAGATAGGCGACCTCGTCACCCGGCACACCCACGACCCGCTTGATGTAGTCCAGGCTCGGCTTGGGTGGGTAACGGAACACCATGACATCGCCGCGCTGCGGCTTGTTGCCCTCGGTGATCTTGGTGTTGAGCACCGGCAGGCGCAAGCCATAGTGAAACTTGTTGACCAGGATGAGATCGCCCACCAGCAAAGTCGGAATCATGGAGCCCGATGGAATTTTGAACGGCTCAAACAGGAAGGAGCGCAGGAAAAAGACGGCAATGATCACGGGGAACAGGCCCGCCGTCCAATCCAGCCACCAGGGTTGCGCCAGGATGCGCTCGCGGGCTTCGCTCAGATTGTCATCAACCTGACTGATGCCCTGTTTGCTCAACTCCTCGCGTCGCTGCAGTGCCTGCGCTTCCAGCGTCGTTGCAGCTTTTTGACGTTGCGGCAAAAAATAGAACCGCTCGGCCAACCAGTACACGCCGGTAACCACCGTGGCCAGGAACAGCAGCAGCGCAAAGTTGCCTTCAAAGACGCCGAAGTACCAGGCGCCGGCGTAGCCGACAAAAGCCGCCAGAACAGCAGAAGTTAAAGCTTGCATTAGCCATCCACCTGCAGAATTGCCAGGAACGCTTCCTGCGGGACTTCGACCGAACCAATCTGCTTCATGCGCTTCTTGCCTTCTTTTTGCTTGTCCAGGAGCTTGCGTTTGCGTGAAATATCGCCACCGTAGCACTTGGCGATCACATTCTTGCGCAGCGCTTTGATTGTCTCACGCGCGATGATATTGGACCCGATGGCGGCCTGAATCGCCACGTCATACATCTGGCGCGAAATGACCTCGCGCATCTTGGCGACGACGGCGCGGCCACGGTACAGCGACTGCGAGCGGTGCACGACGATCGACAAGGCATCGACCTTGTCACCATTGAGCAGGATGTCGACTTTCACCACGTCTGCGGTGCGGTACTCCTTGAACTCGTAGTCCATCGAGGCGTAACCCCGCGACACGGACTTGAGCTTGTCAAAGAAGTCCATCACGATTTCGGCCAACGGCATCTCGTAGGTAAGCATCACCTGCCGCCCGTGATAGGCCATGTTCATCTGGACACCGCGCTTCTGATTCGCCAGTGTCATGACGGCACCGACATAATCCTGCGGCATGTACAGGTGCACGGTGACGATGGGCTCGCGCACTTCATCGAGCCGACCCTGGTCTGGCATCTTGGACGGGTTCTCGACCATCTTGACGGTGCCGTCAACCTGCACCACCTGGTAGACGACACTGGGCGCGGTTGTGATCAAGTCCTGGTCGAACTCGCGCTCCAGGCGCTCCTGCACGATTTCCATGTGCAGCAGCCCGAGAAAGCCGCAGCGGAAACCAAAACCCAACGCCTGTGACACTTCGGGCTCGTACTGCAACGAAGAATCGTTGAGCTTGAGCTTTTCCAGACTGTCGCGCAGACCTTCGTACTGATTGGCTTCAGTCGGATAGAGTCCGGCAAAAACCTGGGGCTGGATTTCCTTGAAACCAGGCAAGGGCTCGGTCGCTGTGAAGGCCGCGCCGCCTGTGCCGAGCTTGATCTGCGTGATGGTGTCACCAACCTTGGCGGCCTGCAACTCACGAATACCTGCAATGATGTAACCGACCTCGCCCGCTTCCAGCGAATCGCGTGATTCGTTGGCGGGAGTGAAGACACCCAGACCGTCAGCGTTGTAGGTGGTGCCGGTGGCCATCATCTTGATGCGGTCACCTTTGGCCAGGCGTCCATCGACCACGCGCACCAGCATCACGACACCGACATAGGTATCGAACCAGCTGTCCACAATCATGGCGCGCAATGGCCCATCGGGATTGCCCCTGGGCGCGGGAATTCTGGCGACAACGGCCTCCAGAATCTCATCGATACCCATGCCGGTCTTCGCAGAACAGGCGATGGCGTCGGTGGCGTCAATGCCGATGACGTCTTCAATTTCAGTCTTCGCATTTTCCGGATCGGCGTTGGGCAGATCCATCTTGTTCAAAACCGGCACGACCTCGACGCCGAGTTCGAGCGCGGTGTAACAGTTGGCGACTGTCTGCGCTTCGACTCCCTGGCTGGCATCGACCACCAACAAGGCGCCTTCACAGGCCGAGAGTGAACGACTGACTTCATACGAGAAGTCAACATGGCCCGGTGTATCAATCAAATTGAGGTTGTAGATCTGCCCGTCAATCGCTGTGTATTTCAGCGCGGCGGTCTGTGCCTTGATGGTTATCCCACGCTCTTTCTCGATGTCCATTGAGTCCAGAACCTGCGCCTGCATCTCGCGATCCTGCAAGCCGCCACAGCGCTGGATCAATCGATCGGCCAGCGTGGATTTGCCGTGATCAATATGGGCGATGATTGAAAAGTTTCTGATGTGATTCATCAACGAGAACGCTTAAGTGTTTGAATTGAAACGATGAGACAAGAAAAAAGGGCGCGTCGGAATATGACGCGCCCTGAACCAACAATCATTGGCAACTGCGAAGGTTGGAAACTCATTGTAGGCAAAAAGCCGGCAAGGTACAGCCCCAAAAAACCTTAACAGGAGTCGTTGCAGCGCAGCAACAAGAAATTTATACACAGCTTATTAACAAATTTAAGCCCGTAAGCCTTGGACAACATGTGGGTGAACTGTGGACGGCCTGTGAATCGCTTGAATTCATCCCGTATCGTGAACAACGACACAGTCGATATGCCTGCAGTCGTTCATTGTGAGCCTCTATTCTAACCAAAACCTGTGCTTTCGAAATATTAAGTTAGCGAACGCACACATTAAACCTTGAAAAAGACAGTCAAAATATTTTTTCATCTGTCTTTTCAAAGCGTCGGCTCAGACCCCGGAAAGACCTTATTCCAAGCCGGACTGGTCTTTTTCACGACTTCCTGCGTGCTCAGCGGGACGGTCGAATGAGCGCATATTGCGCCCAGTCGCCGCGTCGAAACAACAAATTGACCGCCTTGTTCTTGTCCAGTTTTCCCACTGCCGCTTCAAACTCGCGGACATTGGTCACTTCAACATTGGCGATTTGAATGATCACGTCACCCTCGCGCAAACCGGCACGCGCTGCTGCGTCAGTCGCTGCGTCAACCTTCACGCCGCCCTTGATCTTGAGCTCTTTCTTCAGCGCATCGGGCAGTTCGCTGATCACCAGACCCAGCGCCTGTCCAGCGTTGGATGGTTTGGCTTTCTCTTCCTTTTCGACAGGCTTTTTCGCCGTCTTATCGGATTCCAGTTCGGCAATCGTGACCATCAGATCTTTGCTCACGCCACGGCGGAACACGGTGAGTGCACTGCGGGTACCGGGTTTGGTGCTGCCCACCATACGCGACAGGTCAATGGATTTTTCGACGACCTTGCCCTCGAACCGGGTAATGATGTCGCCGGCTTCAACGCCGGCCTTTTCAGCCGGCGAGCCGGCCTCAACAGCACGCACCAAGGCGCCCTGTGCTTTTCCAAGCCCGATAGACTCCGCCACTTCCTTCGTAACCTGATCAATCTGGACACCGATCCGCCCCCGCGAGACACGGCCGGTGGCACGCAACTGCTCGCTGACACGAACCGCTTCATCCATCGGAATGGCAAACGAGATGCCCATGGAACCACCCGAGCGCGAATAGATCTGGCTGTTAATGCCCACCACTTCGCCACGCATATTGATCAGTGGCCCACCCGAATTGCCAGGGTTGATCGCAACATCGGTCTGGATGAAAGGAAGGTAATCGCCGGTCTCGCGCTGCTTCGCACTTACGATGCCGGCCGTCACGGAGTTGTCCAGACCGAACGGCGAGCCAATCGCCATGACCCATTCACCGACTTTGAGCCGGCTCACGTCCCCAACCTTGACCGCTGGCAACCCTGTGGCATCGATCTTGACAACGGCGACGTCGCTGCGCTTGTCGGCACCAATGATCTTGGCCTTGAATTCGCGCTTGTCGGTCAGGGTCACCAGCACTTCATCCGCCCCTTCGATCACATGCGCGTTGGTCATGATCAAACCGTCGGATGTCAGAACAAAACCCGAACCCATACCGCGTGGCTGCTCTTCCTCCGGTTGCTGTTGTCGACGCGGTTGCGGTGCCTGGCGTGGCACATTGGGAATGGGCAAGCCGAAGCGACGGAAGAACTCGATCATTTCGTCCTGGCTGCCCGCGTCAGGGCCGCCTCGTTGCACGACCTTTTCAAGCGTGCGAATATTAACGACCGATGGGCCGACCTGCTCCACCAGATCGGTGAAATCAGGCAAGGTCCGGTTCTGCGCCATTGCCGGAGAAAGCGGCGCCAGGGCGACTGACGCGGTCACAGCAAACGCGGCGGCAACAGCGCGGGCGCGCACTTTATTCCAATCGATTTGAATCATCATTGACCTTTCTTTGAAAAATAAATAGATGAATGCTGCTATCTGGGGTTTCATTGGCGGCGATCAAGCCCCTGGGCAAAGACAGCCCGGCGCAGCGCATTCCAGCGCACTGGGTCCGATCTGCGCTCCGGCCAAAACCAGACGCGTGTGCCGTCACCCATACGCAGACTCAGCACCATGCAAAACTGCAAATCAAGATGGACACCAACCTTTCCACCGAGGACCACCGTGCCGGCAGTCCAGTTCCATGCCTGGCCATCCCAATGCAAGTTTCCGTCGGGGGTGCGGCGCCAGCCTTGAAATGCCAGCATACCAAAACCGATCGCGGTCACAGCATAAAGACCTTGACGCCAGCTCTCCGGGTTGCCCAAGTTTTGCCACAACAAGCCGACCAGCAAGGTCACCAAAGCAATCCCGGCGAGAAGCGCCGCATGAAAGCGCGAACGCCCCACCGGATATGTGACCGCTGGGGCGCTGTGCATGGCGGAATCTGCCGTCTAGTGAATGCGGAAGTAATGTTTGAAAAAACGCTACGGTGCCCGCTTGAATACCAGCGAGCCATTGGTGCCGCCAAACCCGAAGTTATTCTTCAGGGCGACATCGATCTTCATGTCCCGCGCGGTATTGGCGCAGTAATCCAGATCGCACTCGGGATCCTGATTGAACAGATTGATGGTCGGTGGACTGATCTGATGATGCAATGCCAGCACAGTAAACACCGATTCAATGCCGCCCGCACCGCCGAGCAAATGCCCGGTCATCGACTTGGTTGAATTGACCACAACCTTCTTCGCGTGGTCCCCTAACGCCGCTTTGATGGCGTTCGATTCATTCAGGTCACCCAGGGGTGTCGAAGTTCCATGGGCATTGAGGTAATCGACCTGATCCGGGTTCGCGCCCGCATTGCGCAAGGCGCTCAGCATGGCGCGACGCGGACCGTCCAAATTGGGGGCCGTCATATGGCCAGCGTCACCGCTCATGCCATAGCCGGCCAACTCGGCATAAATCGTGGCACCACGTGCCTTGGCGTGCTCATACTCTTCGAGCACCATCACGCCCGCGCCTTCACCCAGCACAAAACCATCACGGTCCCGGTCCCACGGACGTGATGCTGTCTGTGGGTCATCGTTGCGCGTGCTCAAGGCCCGCATAGCGGCAAAACCACCAATCCCAAGGGGTGAAACCGTTGCCTCGGAGCCGCCGGCAACCATCACATCGGCATCGCCATATTCGATCATGCGCCCGGCGTCACCGATGCAGTGCAAACCGGTCGTGCAAGCCGAAACGATGGCCATGTTCGGGCCCTTGAAGCCAAAGCGAATCGCCACGTGACCGGCAATCATGTTGACAATGGTCGATGGTACAAAGAAAGGCGAGATACGACGCGCGCCACGCTGCAGGAATTCTGCATGCGTGCTTTCGATCATCGGCAAGCCGCCAATTCCGGACCCAATCAGACAACCGATACGGGTGGCGAACTCATCGGTTAGCGCATCGAGTGTCGGCAGACCGGCATCCGCAATGGCCTGACTGGCCGCGGCAATGCCGAAATGAATGAAGCTGTCCATCGTTCGCGCCTCTTTGGCGCTGATATACGACTCAATCTCGAAGCCCTTGACTTCACCTGCGATTTTGCAGTTGAAGCTGGAAGCATCAAACTTGGTAATGAGATCGATGCCGGACTTGCCGGCCAGTATGTTCGCCCAGGACTGCGCCACCGTGTTGCCCACGGGACTGACACAGCCCAAACCAGTTACGACGACACGACGACGGGACATAAGGAACTTGCAGTCAGCAGTTGAACAAAAGAAGACCGCCAGGTCCGCCGGAAAAGGCAGCCCGGCGCACCAAAGCGATAAAGCTTAGGCTTTCTTGTGCGTATTGGCGTAATCAATCGCGTTTTGCACGGTAGTGATCTTCTCGGCATCTTCGTCCGGAATTTCAATCCCGAACTCGTCTTCGAGTGCCATGACCAGTTCCACCGTATCAAGGGAGTCTGCACCCAGATCCGCCACGAAGGCTTTCTCACTGGTGACTTGTGACTCTTCAACACCGAGTTGCTCGGCAATGATTTTTTTGACGCGTGCTTCAATATCGCTCATGGAATCCCTCAGAGGGTTGTAAATTAATCCGCAATTTTAGCCGGGCTTCGGGACGCATCCCGAATCTGGCCACCGAACGGAGGAATCGGCTTACATCAACATGCCACCGTTGACATGCAGTTCTTGCCCTGTCACGTAGGCCGCTTGCGGTGAGGCCAGGTAGGCCACCGCATGTGCAATGTCAGAAGGCTTGCCAAGATGCCCCAGTGGAATCTGACTCAACAAGGCTTTTTGTTGTTCTTCCGGCAAACTGGCGGTCATGTCAGTTTCAATAAACCCAGGCGCCACACAATTGACCGTGATGTTGCGCGAACCCAGTTCCCGCGCCAGGGCCCGGGTCATGCCCGCAACGCCTGCCTTCGCAGCCGCATAGTTGGCCTGTCCCGGATTACCCAGCGCGCCAACAACGGACGTGATGCTGATGATGCGGCCATAGCGTTGTTTCATCATGGTGCGCATGACAGCGCGACTCATCCGGAAAACAGCCTTGAGGTTGGTGTCGAGCACGGCATCCCATTCCTCGTCCTTCATCCGCATCGCCAAGTTATCGCGGGTAATGCCGGCATTGTTGACCAGCACCTGCAAACCGCCATGTTCCTTGACAATCTCACCAATCAATGTTTCCGCTGCGGCGGCATCATTCACATTCAAATTCTTGCCGGCGCATCCTGGGAAAGCCGCCAGCATCGCCCCGATCCGGGCGGCGCCCTCATCGGTGGTCGCAGTGCCGACAACCTTCAAACCCTGTTCTGCCAAGGTCAGGGCAATGGCCGCGCCAATACCACGCGAGGCGCCCGTCACCAGGGCTACCTGGCCTGTAAACTTGTCATCGTGCATCAACAACCTCCCCTGTTGCCAACCTGTGTGTCCGGCACTGTGCCCATCGGATGGAAACGAATCATGCCAGAAGTCCCTTGATCTCTGCCAGCGTCGCCGGGTCAAACAGTGCCAAGCCATTCATTTCAGCATCAATGCGCTTGACCATGCCAGCCAGCACCTTGCCGGGCCCACATTCGACCACGGTGCTGAGGCCGCGCGCCTTCAGGGCCTGCACACACTCAACCCAGCGCACCGGCCCGAAGGCCTGCCGATACAGCGCATCGCGAATCCGCTCGGCACCCACCTCTGTCGCCACATCAACATTATTGACAACAACGATTTGAGGTGGCAAAAACACGATGGTTTCGAGCTTTTGCCGAAGTTTTTCGGCAGCCGGTCGCATCAAACTGCTATGGAACGGCGCCGATACGGGCAGCGGCAAGGCACGCTTGGCGCCGTTGGCCTTCAACACGATACAGGCTCTTTCCACAGCCGCCTTGCTGCCGGCAATCACGGTCTGCATCGGGTCGTTGAAGTTGACCGCCTCCACCACTTCGTTTGATCCGGCACCGAACTCGGCCGTGACCTCTGCGCATCCGGCACTGACTTTTTCTGCTTCCATGGAAGCAGAAAAAGTCAGTGCCGGATGCGCAGAGGTCACGGCCGAGTT
>Ga0194060_10003881_pt1 | contig 10478 bp, 8 predicted proteins | sample SepL225m_MetaG_FD_163427 | JGI IMG/M metagenome (GOLD analysis project Ga0194060, IMG submission 163427) | Anoxic zone freshwater microbial communities from boreal shield lake in IISD Experimental Lakes Area, Ontario, Canada - Sep2016-L222-5m | ecosystem: Environmental > Aquatic > Freshwater >... | reverse complement strand
CTTGACAACAGTTCCTTTGTAACAAGTGATTGACTTTGTGGCCGCATCGGCAGGACCAATATTTGCCATGTATAGAGCACTTGTAACTAGAACGACTAGAACCTTTACTAATTTAGAGGTATTTACTGATTTCACTTTAATTCTCATCTCTCCCTGTGGTCTTACTTACAAGGAAATCTTTTCATTACCGATTCTTCAATCAGAGAAAATAGTGAGAGGTAGCCCTTTTAGGAGTATTACGTCAATCACGTTAGTAGTTTTCTTTATCTCGTGAATCACAGTAAGTAGCTATACCACTACAAAAGAGTTAAAATTGCAGGGTTACTTATTCTTACTTTCCATTTGGTTTCACTGTATAGCTGTGCGCAATCTGTAAATTCTTACGACTTGTATCTATTGTTCTTGCAGCTAAGAAATACTCTACTTTGACCCCACTCGATGTAACACTTACTCGGACGTGGCCAGAGTTCGGTGCTTTCACTCCCGATGTATAGGCAGCATCATTGAAGTAGGAGAAAGTATCATCGGCTGGATTTGGCATTGACTGATAGACCAAGCCGTCGCGCTCTTGGTGTACGAATATATGGTCATGGCCTTGAAAGAAAATACACACTTTGTTTTTAACCATTAGATCATGAATTGGTAACTCCCAATTCGGACGTTCTTTAGCAAAAGTACTTTTACCCTTGGGATCTATACCGCCCCATTCGTAATTAGTCGATACTTCTACTGCTCCTCGACCAGTTCCTAGTACGTGATGGGCAAAGACGAACTTATATTTAGCTGTGCTAGTTTCAAGAGTTTTTTTCAACCATGCGTACTGCTCATCACCGATACCTATTGTCCATAAATCAGTGGCTCTGCCCATTCCTGTAGCAGGTGATGCCGCAGGTGCAGGTTTGTTGGGCACCTTTGGTTTAACTGGTGTTTGGGAGTTAGTTGGGGCTGGTGATTCAACGCCAGAGGCAGCAGCACTAGGAGTAGCCACTGGGATATCTTCGGGAACGACAGCACCAGCAACATTGTCTACTGCAAATTTCGAGTGCCAATAAGGATCTAGTGAAATAAAGAGCGCGTCTCCCCATGTCCATGAGTAATAATCACGAGGCAGACCCACTCCCGGAATCTCATAAATGTCACCAGTATAAAAACTATCTGGTGCTGGAAGTGGAAAATACTTCAATCGGGCATTGCCCGCTAACACTGCTGGGTTAGTTGTTCCCCCATCCAATAAATACTGTGCTGCCTGTTCATGATTTCCGTTGACTAAATAGATAGGTACGCTGCTGCCGGCAATTGAGAGCCAATCACGATGAGTCCTATATATTTTTTCGACATTCCCTTGATCACCTAGACCTTTGCTGATGATTGGATCAATACTGAAATCATCACCGAGCAGAATATGAAAGTCTGGCTGTTGGGAGGCGATATTAGCCATAGTTACGTAATAGAGATCCGAGTTGAACATTTTTCCAGCACGTTCTGGATGTGTGTCACCTTGAACTGAGAAGGTAAAGGAAGTTCCGGCTTTTCGTGCAGTCGTAAAGGAGTACTGCTTTCCTGCTGTAAATGTTTTTGCTGAGCCAGTTTTATAACTCACTCTGTAATAAACCTTTGAGCTGTTCTTCAAATTAGTGAGTTCGAAGACTGCTGGGTTACCTGAAGAAATACCTACTTGTGAACTCTTATTTGTATATCGAGTTTTTGTGTAACTATATTCGACGAAAGCAACTAAATCCTCAGAGCTTAAGACACTCAGAGCAACCGATGTTCCAGTTGGTCTTCCCAAAATCTGATTAACAACTGGTGTTGTGGCACCTAACGCTTTACCAATTGGCGTTGATGCTAAAGCCGTCATAGCTGCCAATCCAAAAAGTGATCGGCGAGAGATAGGGCTCTTTGCCCAAGCCTTAAAAAGAATGGTTGACTGTTGACTCATGAATGAAAAATACTAGGTAAGGCAGCTTTTAGTTGTGCTTTAATCATGTGAATATTGGGAGAAGCACTGTGTAGCGGCTAGGCGTTGATGACACCAAGGGCTAATAAAACGAGCAGGACACTGCCAAGAACAACACGATAAATAATGAATGGCATAAAGCTCTTTGTCTGGACGAATTTAAGCAGCCAGGCAATTACGGCATAACCAACGACAAAAGCTATAGATGTTGCTACAAGAGTTTGCGAGAGTGAGAATAGTTGAACGTTCGCCTTATCTTCCAAGGCACTCTTAAGTTCATACAGGCCACTTCCAAAAACCGCCGGTAGTGCTAATAAGAATGAATAACGAAGTGCGGCTTCCCGCGTGTAGCCAAGTAAGCGCCCCATGGCGATAGTGGCACCTGATCTAGATACCCCTGGCATCAAAGCTAGAGATTGCGCGAAGCCATATAACAGGCCGTGTGAAAGCGTTAAATTTTCTAGGTTTCTAACTTTCTTGCCATAGTAATCTGCGCAACCAAGAATGAGACCGAAAATAATCATTACAGAAGCTATCAACCACAAGGAACGAAGATCATTAGCAATAATGTCTTTTCCTAAGTAACCCAGAATCACGATTGGAACGCTACCGATAATAATGAGCCAACCCATGCGCGCCTCTAGCACGTGCGCATCTGACAAAGTTTTTCTACGAATATTCTGATTAAACCATGCTGTGATTATTCGCTTAATGTCATTTCTAAAAAAGATCAGGACTGCAAGTTCGGTTCCAATCTGGGTGATTGCAGTAAAACGAGCTCCCGGATCTTGGGCATTACTAAAAAACTCTCCGGCTATGCGTTGGTGAGCACTAGAAGAGATTGGGAGGAACTCAGTTAATCCCTGCAAAATTCCTAAGAAAATCGACTCAAACATCTAAGCAACCTGAAGATCTTTAAGTTGCTGAGTATGGGCTTTGTTATGTTCGCAAGCTTTGGAAATCAGTTGGGTCAAAGTTACGGTGCCTAATTCAGAGTGCAACGAGGTTGAACTCCATTGCTCAACTGAAAGCTGCGAAAGTGCAACAACAACTAAATTACCAATACTCTCTATGAGCGCTAAAGAGTTGCGCCAGTCTCGCCCTTGATAGTTCAAAACACTTGGATAAACATCTTCATTGAAGTTGATAATCGGTGGGTTTTCTATCGTTAAGCAGTTGAAATAACGAATCGCAAAATGCATTTCTCCATCGGCCATATGGTGCAGCACATAGGCAGCAGTCCACTGGTCATCACAGACAGAGTGGTTGGCAGTTTTTTCATTAAATTGCTTGGCCACGGCGATGAAGGAATCCAGATTCTGTCGGTAAGTTTTTAGCAGTTCATCACTCATGTCGCAAGTCTACTTGGGTGCTAAAGAACTATAGGTGAGCGAAACGTACCTACCGCGAGAGCTCTTCAAGAACCTCAATAATATGTAGATACTGCTTGCCTGTTGCCCGAGTCATACCAATTTCACACGTCCGATTTGAAGAGACGTAATAGTCATCATGGCGAGCTGAGATTTCGGAAGCTTGCATCATGGTCGCTGATTCAGTTAGTTCTGGGAAAGTAAATCCACGGTCCCCAGCAAAACCACAGCAACCCCAATTCTCAGGGATAAATACTTCATCAGAGATATATGAAGCAATGGTAGTGAGTGCAGCATTGATTCCTAAGGCCGTAGTTGAACACGTTGGATGAAGGGTTATTGACTTAGCTTTTTGTGAAATTGTTAACCGAGGAAGTATAAATTTCTCAGCAAACTCAACTGAGTCCATTACCTGTAAACCATTGTCGGCCGCCAGCAACTCTGCTAAACCATGCGAACATGAAGATGCATCACTGACGATTGGGATCAATTTTCCGGCAGTGGATTGTGCAATCACTTTTTTAACGCGCTTTTGCATAATCTCATACCCGCGTTTATATCCCTTCGACTTCCACGGGGTGCCACAGCACAACGAAGAAATCGCCTCAGGGATAGCAAGTGATAATCCTGCACGAACTGCAAGCTTCTCAAAAGCTTGTCTACTATCACTGGTACCAAACAAAGTTCCCACACATGATGGGAAAAAGATTGCATCAGGTGAATCAACCTTGTTAGGGGTTCTGACACTGCCCCCAGTTGGGTATTGGCGCATAAACGGAGTAAACGAAAGCGCCTTAAGTGCTAGCGCAGTACTGGCAGTAAAAATCGACCAATTGTTTGCTGCGAGCGACCACAGCTGTGTAAACAGCGGATTAGCGCTCTGAGTTCGAAGTTCGCGAACAAGTGAACCGGTATTAATAGATAAAGGACAGGTTGTTGCACACATTCCATCGACCGCGCAGGTATCTTCGCCATCATAAGCAAAGGCAGCTGAAATCGCCTTAGCTGTAGCGCTATCTCCCGCATCTCTCGCAATTTGAAGTTCACGCCGCATGACTATTCGCGTTCGCGGAGTCAATGTCAGATCCTTACTTGGGCACACAGGTTCGCAATATCCACACTCCACACATGAATTTGCCACTGCTTCAATCTCTGGAGAACTCTTCAGATTCTCATGATGAATCTTTGGATTATCACTCATAATAATTCCAGGATTAAGTATCTGCGCAGGATCTATTAACCGTTTAATCTCCCACATCACGTCATAGAGTTCGTCCCCGTATTGCCGGCGAACATATGGGGCCATCATTCGCCCAGTGCCATGCTCAGCTTTGAGTGTTCCGCTCTGTGCCAAAACTAAATTAACCATCTCTTCTGTAAAGGTTAAGTATCGTGCTAATTTGTTTGGGTTATTGAAATCTTCATTAAGCATAAAATGGATATTCCCATCACGAGCATGTCCAAAAATAACACTATCCTCGTAACCATGCTTAAGAAAAAGTGCTTGCAACTCTTGGCACGTCTCTAACATGTGATCAACTGGAACGGCGATATCTTCAAGTAAGGCTGTAGTTCCAGTTGGCCGTTTACTTGCAACGCTTGCATAAAGGCCTTTACGTATATGCCAAAGCTGATTTCGAAGTTTAATATCTGTTGTCATTTCTGCGGGTTGCTCTAATGGCAATCCTGCAAATAGTGCAGAAGCAATTACAACTTTTTCATTTAGCTCCTGCTCCGATGGCTCTTGAAATTCCACAAGCAGAGCTGCATGTTCACGCACCGAAATTGCTTTTAACTCTGACGTTGCTTCCGCATCACTTTGTGCCACGCGAAGACTGGTCGAATCCATGAGTTCAATCGCAGCAAAGCCAGCCCTAACCAAGTCAGGTAAAGCGCGGGTGGCTTCGGCTAAATCTTTAAAGACGAGTAAACCCGTAGCAATATGGGCATAAGAAGGTACCGTCTTAAATGTGGCTTGGGCGATAAAGGCAAGGGTTCCTTCGCTACCAACCACTAGATGTTCTAGGATTTTTACTGGCGAATCGAAATCTACTAATGCATTGACCGCATATCCCATCGTGTTTTTAATGCTAAATAGTTTCCTAATTGTCTCTACCGATGCTGGATTTGATCGAACCCGATCGCGCAAAGCAATTAAGCCAGCGTGAATATCAGGGGCTTTTGCTTTAAGTTGAGTATCGGCGTCGGCGGCACCAGTATCTATGAGCAAGCCACTTGGCAGAATTAAAACCATAGATTCGATTGTTCGATAAGTATTTTGCTCGGTTCCGCAACACATACCGCTGGAATTATTAGCAACCACGCCCCCGATTGTGCAGGCCACTTCACTGGCGGGATCTGGTCCTAATTTACGCTTATGTCGAACTAAGGCTGCATTTACTGCACGTACAGTTGCCCCAGGACTAGCCGTAACAGTTTCCCCATTACTGCCAACAGAGATTGCACGAAAGTTTTTGCGAGTATCAACTAAAAATCCATCGGTACTAGCTTGGCCACTCAGGCTTGTTCCACCAGAGCGAAAAGTGACTCCAGTTCCTGATTGACTCGCAAGTTTAAAGATTTCAGCTATCTCATCATTATTATCAGGAGTATAGATTGCTTGCGGTCTAAGCAAAAAATGTGATGCATCGTGAGAATATCCAAGAATGTCAGTTATGCGTGTAGATGCTTTTTTTAGGCGCTGGCGTGGCACCTGATTCGCACTACTTTTAATTGCTCCATACATCTATCGTGAACCTCATTAGCTCCAATTAATTGCTTATCTTAACTTCTCAGAGAGATAAAGTGATCTTCAACTTAGAATTTATTCCGAGCTTTTGAACGTATGGCTACCAGTACATTGAAAACTCCGCTACTTATAGGGGTTTTGGAGCTTTAAATATACGAAATTCCGAAAGGCTATTGTGATTCCTTGACTATAAGACTCTAATTGGTCTCGCAAGAGTGAGCTATTTCCACATGGCGCACTTACTCCGTTTTATCTGTGAGGTGAGGTTATGGAAAGTGAGCGTCTCAAGCGGATTTTTGAGGTTCTCGAGCATGTAGCTTCCAGGGGTCCCCAATCTCTCTCACAGATCAGTAACCGAGTAGCGATTCCCACCAGTAGCACCCATGATTTGCTAAAGGCAATGACACGTGCCGGAATTCTTCAAGCACACGGCAAAGAGTATGACCTCGGCCCAGCCACATACCGATTAGCTTTTGATGTCCAAGATCGTTTTTCAATTATCAATATTGCTGCCCAAGAGCTTGAAAAATTAGCGCAACTCGTTGGCTTTGACGTCTATCTAGCTGTGCAATCTGGTGCTCACGTTATGTACGCAGCGCGGTTTAGAGGAAATGAAGGAATCAAAGTAATGATTCCACTTGGTCAATCACTGTATGGTCATGCAACTGCGGCTGGAAAGATTTTTGCCGCCTTTGACCCTGAGCTTCAAAAAACAATTTTGAATGGAGCTCTAAAAAAGATTACACCTAAAACAATTACAGACCCTAAAGCACTAGAGCGTGAGTTTATGCGCATCAAGTCGCGCAGAATAAGTATTTCAAATGAAGAATCTTTTGAAGGAATCATTGGAATTTCAACACCAATTACTGGAATTGATGGGCGAGTAATTGCCGCCACTCACATCTCGGCCTTTAAAGGCAAACTTGATAGCGTTCGGATGAAAAAACTTTGCTCAGAACTTGGCAAGGCAACTCTTCAAATTGAGGAGTCAATTGCTGCCGGACCACAGATTACGCAATTCACGAAAAGTGAACCTTCATCTACGAAAAAAACTTCAAAACCAGTAACCAGGAAGGCCAAGTGAGTACAACACATTTAGGTATCGCAGTGATTGCAACCGCATCTGTTGAAATCCACCATGAGACCTCAAAGAGTCTTGAAGAGATGATTTTTGAAACCTCGAAGCGCGCGCTTAATTCCCTTGGTTTAAGCGCTGATGATATTGATGCATTTGTATTAGGGGGTAATGATCAAATTGATGGTCGAATTATCAGCATTATGCCCTCGACTGGACCGGTGGGAGGTGTAAACCACGATACAACTATGATCGCCTCTTCAAGTGAACATGCGCTGATCTACGGATACCTGCGGATCATGGCCGGCCAAAGTAAACGGGTACTAGTTGCTAGTTGGGCTAAACCCAGTGAATCTGTTGACCCTGACCGAGCTGAATTAGTTTCCGCCGAGCCTTATTTGCTTCGTTCAGTTGGTATGAATGAAACTATTTCAGCGGCGCTTCAAGCTTCGCGTTTTCTCAATGGAAAAGTAGTAAATACAAATGAAAAGTTTGTTGCTTGGCCACTTACACGTAAAGATTTACCTGGTAGAGGCGACTCAGTTCATGTTGTCATTCTTGCTCAAGAGGGAAGTTTTGAGGTCGAAAGTCAATTCGCGTGGATCTGCGATGCTGGTTGGGCAACTTCTAGCTATGAACTTGGAGCTAGAGACTTAGCGAATTTTGAGTCACTAAAAATTGCTTGTAATCAAATTACTCAGCGAAATTTAGGCTCTTCACCAGAGAATTGGAACGCAGTAGAGATTGGTGCATCAAGTGAGTATGCGGTTAATGCCGTGACGGAATTCTTACAATTAAAAGTAGGGATCAGTGTCAATGCTTCTGGCTGCTTGTCTGATCAATTTACTTCTCCATTTGTCCTTGGTTTATCACGAATGATGCGCGCGATAGAAGTTACTAAAAACGCAAAAAGTTCAAAAGATCGATATTTGGCCGCAGGAATTGGTTTTAATGGATTTGCGGGTCAAGGCGCGGCCGTTATGGTTTTTAGTAATACTAAGGGTGTGCACAATGATTAATGTCGGAATAATTGGATTTGGCCAATCACGCTTCCAAACTAAGCGCACTGACGTAACTTTTCCTGAGCTAGTGAAAGAGGGAGCAGATTTAGCGCTAGCCGATGCAGGAATTACTATTAAAGATGTCGATGCTGTTGTCTATCCATTAGCTCCTGATGCTTTAATCGGCGTAGGAAACGGCGAGCGCTGGGTGATCGATGCATTAGGTGCAACTGGCAAGCCATTCATGCGGGTTAATAACGGTGGCGCAACTGGAATGAGCGCCGTGCTCACTGCTTGGACACATGTCGCGTCTGGGCTCTTTGATGTCGTTCTTGTGGCAGGTGCGGACCGAGTTTCTGAGTCTGGTTCAGCCCAATCTGTGCTCAATAAAATGTGGGATGTTGGATATGAGAGAACTATTCCACTCAATACCATCACAATGTTGGCGTTATCTGCTCAAAGGTACATGCATCTATATGATAGTGATGAGACCGATATGGCACTTGTTACGGTAAAAAATCGAAAGCATGCATCCCTTAATCCCTATGCACATTTACGTACGCCGATTACGGTTGAGGAAGTCTTAGCCTCCCGAACGCTTGCTTGGCCTATAAAACTTGGCGATGCATGTCCGGCTTCTACCGGAGCCGCCGGTGTTGTCTTGGTATCAGAGCGATATGCACAACGCAATAATTTAAAGCCAGCATGGATTCGCGGTATCGGACAAAACTCTGAAACATATTGGATGGGAGCTCGAGTTGGTGCAAAATCCCAAGGTGACCATGCCGATGCCGACGCTCTTGCCCATGCTTTTGATATCGCTTATAAACAGGCTGGAATAACTGATCCGGTAAATCAGATTGATGTTGCAGAGATTTACGCACCGTTCTCAAGTGTTGAATTACATGTAATTGAAGCAGCCCATCTTGCCGAAAAAGGTAAGAGCCCTGAAGGATTACGAAATGGAAAATTCACCCTAGGAGGTTCGGGGCCAGTGGTTAATCCATCAGGTGGAACTCAATGTACAAATCCAATTGCAGTAACCGGAACAATTCGTGTAGGTGAAGCAGCAAATCAAGTTCTTGGCCGTACTGGTGCGCATCAAGTGCCCAATGCCCGCGTTGCTATTGCAAGTGCAATCGGTGGTGACCACCAATTTTATTCAACCATGGTCCTGTGTAGTGATCTAGAGGAGATCAGCTAATGACAACAAATAAGAATGCTAGCGCCAAAGACGGCAGTTCAGAGCGCTTTTACGAGCAAACGTGGGACTTGCAATATAAGCACGCACTTGGCCGAACCGTCTCACGATTCTTGGATGGTTTAGCTGAAGGCAAAATTTGGGGGCGGCGAACAACCGATGGCCGGGTTTTAGTTCCAGCACGTTCATACGATGATCTGACTCATGAAGAAACCGGTGAATGGGTCGAAGTTGCCAATAACGGCGTGATTGAAATGTCTACCGTCGTATACGAGGCTTTTAACGGACTACCAAAGCCTCCTTACGCTTTGGCGTACGTAATGCTAGAAGGCGCGGATACTGCCCTTGTAGGTTACGTAAAGGGGTTAGATTTAAGCGTACAAAGTGTCGCGATTGAAGCGGTGAAAATAGGTAGCCGTGTTCATGTGTGTTTTGCTAAAACTCCAACAGGCACTGCAGCTGATTACTGGTTCGAATTGGATGCTACTAGCTAGTACACACCAATAGTTTTAAGGGCTTTGTTGATAACAAAAATTTATCGTGCCTAAAATCGCCTCGAAACTTGTTTTCGGATTTACGCAAGAGCATTGACGGCTTTTCAAACTCTCGCATACGCTGGCAATGTTTAAAAGTTAGTACGTACGCGTTCCGTTCCTTTATGTATGAATTGGAGAATAAGTGAAAAAACCTATCCGAATCACGATTGCGATGGCCGCAGTCTCTGCACTAACGATTGCAATGGCTCCTCAGGCTAGTTCAGCAACAGCCAAGACTGTTGTTCCTGCCGTTGGCGCTGCATGTGCTAAAGCTAATGCCAAGGCAGTTGCTACAAACCAGAGTGATCTTATCTGCACAAAAGTTGGCACAAAGCTTATTTATCAGATCTTTATTCCTAAGGGTCCAATTAAGATTGGTTTCTCTGCGGCAGTAACTGGAACAAATGCACTCTTAGGTCAAAGCTACCGTGGTGGCGTTGCCTTTGCCGTGAGCCAAATTAACGCTGCTGGTGGAATCGCTGGACACACCATCGACCTTGTAACAGCAGATGGTGGCGACACTAATCCACAGTGGGTTAACTCAATGAACGTACTTGCTGAAGAGAAGCCAGTAATAATTATTGGGCAC
>Ga0194060_10003880_pt1 | contig 10480 bp, 8 predicted proteins | sample SepL225m_MetaG_FD_163427 | JGI IMG/M metagenome (GOLD analysis project Ga0194060, IMG submission 163427) | Anoxic zone freshwater microbial communities from boreal shield lake in IISD Experimental Lakes Area, Ontario, Canada - Sep2016-L222-5m | ecosystem: Environmental > Aquatic > Freshwater >... | reverse complement strand
ACATAGTACCATACATCAATAAGTTGCAGCAGATAGCTGGTACGGTCTTGGGAACAGAGTGTGGAAATGAAAAGAAGAAAAAGGATTCAAAAACTGAGCGACTCATCAGGCTAGCTCTTGCCGAGTTTGAATTATTCCGCGACAAAGACCTCAAGGCTTATGCCACAATTCAAAGGGATAATCACCGTGAAACCTATCCGTTGAAGAGTCAAGCGTTCAGGACTTGCCTATCGGGGCTATTCTGGTCACAGTTTAGTGAGGGTGTCGGTGGGCTAACAGTAAAGGACGCACTCGGGACGCTTGAAGGGTATGCAATTCATAATGGTGCATTGTATCCTGTCTATGTGAGGTTAGCAGAGTACAAAGACAGCATCTACCTCGACTTGGGAAACGAGCGGTACGAAGTCGTGGTGATCAACAGCAGTGGCTGGCGCGTTCTCGACAATCAGAACGTAGTAAAATTCCGCCGACCTTCAGGGATGATAGCTTTGCCTTACCCGCTGGAAGGCGGGTCGATTGAATTACTCAGAAAATACATCAACCTATCAAATCCTGACGATTGGCCTATATTAATTGGCTTCATCCTCATGTGCCTAAATCCACGTGGGCCTTATCCTATCCTGTCCTTCACCGGCGAGCAAGGGAGCGCGAAATCCACAGGGCAGAAAGTGCTTAAGGCTATCACGGACCCTTCATCGGCACCTTTACGGTCACTACCAAAAGAAACCAGAGATCTTGCCATTGCATCAATGAATTCTTTTGTCTTGGCGTATGACAATCTGAGCGACATCCCAATGAATATGTCCGATGCGCTTTGCAGGCAAGCGACCGGAGCAGGATTTGCCACGAGGACATTATACTCCGATGATGAAGAAACCATCATTGATACCAAGCGCCCTATAATGCTGAACGGCATTGATAACGTGGTAAAACGCCACGACCTCGCGGACCGTAGCATTATAATCAACCTCGCAGTAATCCCTGATGAGAAACGTATCGCTGAGGCTGACTTTTGGCGAGATTTTGATGATGATGCTCCCCATATTTTAGCCGCAATTCTCGACGCCATAGCCTGTGCCCTCAAGAACCGTCAGAAGATTAAACTGCCACGCTCGCCACGGATGGCTGACTTCGCTATCTGGGGTACTGCGGCAGAAGAAGCACTTGGCTGGGAATCTGGCACGTTCCTAAAAGCATACTTAACAAACAAGCGTGAAGTAACATCCTTGACACTAGATGCTGACTTTGTGGGAACAGCTGTGAAGACCTTCATGGAGTCCCGTGAGGATTCAGTGTGGAAAGGCACTGCGTCAGATTTACTGGATTTGTTAGAAAGTGAAGTTGATGAAAGGATTTTAAAAACGAAAGGATGGCCTCACAGTGCAAACTCCTTATCAGGGAAGTTAAAAAGGAGTGCTACTGCGCTCAGGAGTGAAGGGATAGAAGTTACTATCGGGCAGGATCGCCAGACAAAAAAGCGATTCATACACATAGAACAAGTGCCCGCAGAAACCGTCTCTATCGTCCCCAATACAAAGGAATGTTCTCAAATACTTGATGATAAAGGCAATTATTCAGAGACGATGTCTGATGAAAAGACCGTCTCTGGATCGTCCCCAGCTATTGAAGATCGTCCCCAATCCCAGAATGGGGACGATGATAGAGACGACTCTCGCGAAGAGATCGTCCCCAATACAGATACAAATAATGATCTTAATACAGATAGTTACGATAGAAATAACGATGGGGACGATGGAGACGATGTTTTGCCCCCTCTATCAACCATGCGCCTGAGGAACGATCCTAGAGTCAAAAGGCAATTAGAGGAGCGTGTTAAGGAGGCGTGGAATCGGCGCAAAGAGCGTTAGTGAATCAGATTCAATTAACTGTATATTAAGGAGAAAATCATGAAAACGAAACGATCAACTAAATATAGTCCTACCAGACCTGTACTGCCAATGGCTCACACTAAAGAGAAACTGCATTACCTGTCTGGCATTAAGGTTCTAAGAAATGGAGCAGACAATTATCTTGAGATATGCGGCAAGAAATATGAGACAGGTTGCGCTCATTTTGCAATCCCTGCGATCTACTTGGGCATTGCTGAAACTATTATTCGAGGCACTGAAAAAGAAAGTGTTGCCGTAAGTCAAGTTTTGCAACTAACTGAATTTATGAAAGGACAGGATCAGTCCAAGACTGCTGACTTTAGTATAAGGGTCATCAAGGAAGCCTTTCAAATGGAAGGTTACGGAGTGGAGCTATCGACCGACCGAGCAGACATAATCGTCGTGGATCGATTTTACAGTACGGCTAAATATGTTAGGTGCGATGCAAATGACGGATTTGTGAGTTTTTATTTGCGCGGGGAGACGCAGACGAAAATATTGCAGCGGCTTTTGCATACTTTACATTGGTCGCTATTCTAAACTTTATGAAGAAGAATCCCTTGCGGTCCGCTGCAAGGGATTCTTTTTATCCTTTTAAAGAGAAATTGTCAACGCGCGTACTCTCCTTTTCATCGAAATTTGCAAATTTCAATCGTCGGAATCGCTGGACAGTCCTGCTCTTGCGTAAATAACATGCTCATGATGCTCACGGAGTCGCGTTTATTATGCTCAGGAGACTCGGTATTGTCGTTTTTAACGCGACTTTATCTCAAAGACGACTCAACTATCATGGGAAGTAGCGGCAATCGATTGTAGGGGCTGAAATGCTCGGTTTATGACATGTAATAGGTACGGTCTTTCTCTATACTGTATGGGCGAATTATATACTTGAACCGGCTCAACCAAACGAAGCAACGGACGGGGGGTACCCTCACAAACGGACTGAAAAAATACTACCTTGACAATGCGCTGCATTTCTGGTGAATATACGCGCATACTATCATAATCATTTCTAAATTCATTTAGCTGATCGTTTGACATCGTACGGTGAAAGGATATTCATGTGAGTCGTAACTACTGGCTTGATCTATTTACCTGGGCTACATGGAATGAATTTCAAAAGGCTGGTAGCTCAGTAAGCGGATTCAGGCTTTCTCGTTGGAGTACTGTTCAGAAGATAGCGGAAGGCGATTATATGCTGTGCTACCTCTCAGGTGTTTCACGCTTTATTGGCATTCTTGAGGTTATTTCATCTCCTTATAAGGAGAATGCCCGAGACATTTGGAAGGATGATGATTTCCCTTGTCGTCTGAAAGTTAAGCCGGTAATTGCACTCACTCCTGAGACAGCTGTGCCGGTGACTTATCTTCGTGATCAGCTTAGTATTTTCCAGAATCCTAATAGCCCTCATGCTTGGAGTATTCATGTTCGTCAATCTCCCGCACTATGGACAGCAAAAGACGGAGAAGCCATAGTCAGAGCATTGATGGAGGCTAAAGATAATCCTGTCAAACGTCCATTCGACGCAAAGAAGCTCAATTATAAACCTGTTTTCATGAGATCAAGAAGAGTAGGACCGGTCACAGTACCTGAATCGAATATTGAAGAACCGGAAACTTCATTGCCTGAGCAAGTAAAACCGATAAAATTTGCTCAAGAACCTGAATCTGTCTTATTTGAAGAAAAGAAATCAACTGAACATAATGAAATACAATGGCTTCTCCTCAAGCTCGGATGCGATATGGGCTTTGATCTATGGGTTGCTCGTAATGACAAGGGTAAGGATTTCATGGGCAAAAAGTACTCTGACTTGTCACGGCTTAAAAATTCGTTACCCTTACAATTTGACGACGCAACAAACAGGACTATCGAGCTAATCGATGTTTTATGGCTTCGCGGGAACGCTATTTTAGCGGCATTTGAGATAGAGTCAACGACCTCAATATACTCCGGTCTTCTACGCATGTCTGACTTGATTGCAATGCAGCCAAACCTAAATATCCCTCTTTATCTTGTTGCCCCTGACGATAGACGCGAGAAAGTCATGATGGAGGTTAATCGTCCTACTTTTGCGCGCTTAAAACCACCTTTATCAGAAATGTGTCGTTTTATCTCCTTTTCAGGACTCAGGGAGCAGATTAATCAAGCTGCTGCATACATCAGGTTTTTAAAACCGGAATTTTTGGAAGAACTGTCTGAAACCTGCGTGCTCGAAGAAGCGTAATGCATCGCTCAGGACTTCGCTCTTTTATGAAATCTGCTTAGCATTCTGTTGAATCCTTTCAATCTTGCCCTTAAGTTTTTCTCTGACAGCGTCAGTGTCTTGTGCATGGTGACATTTTCTGTGGCAATTAGGGCATAATGCAACTGCATTTTCTGTTGTATCTGCACCGCTCTGCGCAAGAAAAACGACATGGTGCGCTTCAAGATAATACTGACCTGACTTATCAATAAAAGGCCCTTTCTGATCGCATAACTCACAAATTCCTTCTGCATTCTGAATTGTCCACGCTTGGACGAGGGGATCACGCGCGTAGATTGTCTGTGCAGATTGCTGCTTCTTCGGATTAGTTTGCCCTTCAGGTTTCCCTACAGGCCCTTTTTTCAGGATAGCCTTAACTCTATTTTCCAACTCATCTGCATCTGTGGTCGGCAGATAGATATCTTGATTCAGTTCATGAAGGATGTGATCGATGTAAATATTATAGGTTTTATATTGTTCAAGAGGTACTATTAGTATTTTTGTGCCGACTTTTATTTCTGGGTGCGATTTAAAAAATGCTCTAAGACCTGGAATTCGATAAGAATTTTCAAGATGAATGTCATATGTTTCGTCATTTACTGGGTCAATTATTCTAAATTTTTTATTTGGTTCAGGAAAATAATGCTGATCCGAGCTTGATATGTATATATAACTGCGGTCCCTACTTTGTATCTCATTAATAGTTGCCGTAATATAATTCGGCGCTTCAGGCTTGCTGATCATCTTTTTCAGGACAGCATTTGCTTTTTTATCAGGCTCTTCATCAGTCCAGTCGCTTGCTATAGTTGAGGCATTAAGGAATTCGACTCTGTAGGAATTCTGATCAATACGCTCAAATTGCATTTTCGGTGTTTCTGCGTCGGTGCTTTCATCATTAGCAAAAATTTTGTGGAATTCAGGATAGCGGTTCTTGATCAGATTAGAGAAATCAGCTTTCCAGAACAGTCGAAACCTCTGAAGGACTGATTCCATCTGAAAATGCGCGTTATATGCCTTGTCGTTTACTTCCAGTAAAACAGGCTTAGGCTTGTTTAGCTCAGTTTCAGAAAGATTGAAGAAAGGGGCAATTTCTTTAGGTATGCCTGTACCGTGATGCAGAAACGATGACTTGTCCATCTGCTTGATTGCAAGAGTATCAGAAATAATTTCCCATGAATAAGCTGACAGAGGGTTAGTGATTACTCTTGTTTCCATCGACGTCATGACAATCCTTTCGCAGCTTGCTTTTATAAATCATGCTCTCAGAAATGCCACGTAGAATCGCAGTTTCCACAGTGGGCTTGGGTCATGTCTTCTTTCCTCGATAGGCCAGTAGCGAGAATAGAAACACCAGCAGTCAATAGTGCCCCTGTTGCTTTTGCTCCACTTATGCCTTGCTTTCTTTCAACTGACATAGTTCGCACATGACCCTTTGTCTGGCAGTGGGGACAAATGTATTCAGGGCTAATCTTCCCAAACTTTAATTCATAAGCTAAAATTTTGCGTTTCTCTAACTCGTTATTTACTTCCTCATCCCATTTTTGTCGTTCTTCAGGGGTCATTTTGCTGACTCTCCTGCTGTTAATTATGCCCAAGATGACAACCACACCAACCATGATAATCACTGTAATGAATAACACCGTAAGACCTTGCATAGACAATAACGCGCTAATGTTTTTATCCACTTAGTCCTCCTTTTGCTCTGTTAAGAATCCCACAGACCTTATATTTCCTATTGTACTATCACTTTCAGAATTTACAATCTACAATTTTACGAATTTCCTAAATTCCTGATGTCAGCCATTACGCCTAAGATTAATGGCATGTTATCTGATGCCCTCATATAAATAATAAACGAACGTTTTTAATAGGGCATATATGATATAAGAAATAGCTTGACTTTAATATTATACTAGCGTAAATAATATATCAGTTTTATATATTTTCATTTTATTTCGTCAAACTGACTGAAGGAGGGACGGTATCATGAAGGAAAAATCGATCAGCAGGGGAAGGACTCAAAAGCAGGAGACTGAGCAGCAGAAAAAAGTTGTCGGTTATCTCAGGGTAAGCACGGCAAGTCAGGACTTGGAAAAGAACAAAGCGGACATTCTGACTTATGCGAACGATCACAAGCTTGGCAATGTGCAGTTTGTCGAGGAGATTGTATCGGGCAAAGTGTCGTGGAAAAGGCGTAAGATCAAAGAGGTCATCGACTTACTGGCTAAAGATGATTGGCTGATTGTCGCAGAATTGAGCAGGCTTGGGCGTTCAATGCTGGAAATCATGGAGATCATCAGCGTGGCAAAAGAGAAAGGGATAAATATTCACGCGATCAAGAATGACTGGACACTTAACGGCAGCATCGAAAGCAAGATACTGTTGATGGTCTTCTCTATGGCGAGCGAGATCGAGAGGGACTTGATCAGTGCGCGGACGACGGAAGCATTGAGGGTCAGAAAAGCATCAGGTATACAGCTTGGAAGGCCTAAAGGTCCGGGCAAGAGCAAGCTTGATCAGCATAAAGAAGAAATCGTCGCTTTGCTGCGGGATGGAGTACCTAAAAGTAAGGTAGCAAAAAAATATAGCACTTCTGTAGTAAATCTGTATAACTGGATCGCGAAGAATGGTCTTGATGTTGCGGTTAGAGGGTAGCAAGTCACCAGGGCTGTTATTTTTGGTTGTCTTATTTAAAAAGGAGATACCTATGATTCGATATGCCGTATCCATATTGGTCTTTGTTTACATTTTTGTCGTTACAGCATTTGCTGCTAATACCCCAGCACCAAAAACACCAACTCAAAACTTGCCGACTGTTACCAAGAGCCAAAGTCTATCAGAAAAACAGTGGGAGTACCTTATTGTCTCTTTCGGGAAGACTCTCTTCACAGACCCAACTGACAATCCTGCAGCAAAAGCGGTTGGTTTATCTAAGTTGATTTCATATTCAAAAGCTGGGGTGATTTCTGCCCAAGAAGCATTAGGCACACAAAGCAGCATGGATACCTTGGGGAAATTCGGATGGGAACTTGTTAATATTGTCGGGGCTATCGGTGGTGACCAGCAGATGGTTTTTCGACGTATCTACGATCCTGAACGAACAAAAAACGAAGCTGCCTTGATTAAAGAAGAAGGCGAGCGGTTAATGGCTGAGCAACGGGAATCTGCTTCCCGGCAGGCACGCTTAACGAAAGAGACAACGGACTTGATCGATTTGGATGCCCTTGAAATGGCTGTGGCTATAAACGAAACACGGCTCAAGGAAGAAGTCCGTCTCCAGAGAGCTATTGACTCAGTTAAGAGCTATCCCGCTATAAACTTTAAAGTGTCTTCGACGGCTCCTTCTCCTTATGATTCTAAAATAGTAGCGAATATTGAAATTGATGGAACCTCTACTCTTCTTAAAGACAACAAATATCGCGCATCGGAAGCAAAAATAATGGCAGATACAGCAGCAATGGACATATACAATGCAGCAGGGCTCAATCAGGACTATTCCAGTTACAGCAAGCCGAAATCACCGCTAGAATATTTAACTTATATGCTCGCTGAAGTAAAAGTAAATGTATCTGTCAAAGTTACTTTTCAAGGTACAACAAAAATTGTCGGAACATCAACGGCTGGTGGCAAGTGGGGAGAACGCGCTGCGCGCAGATGACTTTTGATTCTGTAAAAGTCAAACATTATGCTCTGCTTTTATATCCCCTTGGTGGGGTATGTGGTGGGGAAGAGTGTTCAGGTAAATAAAAAAGGTGGCGAGATTTCTCTCTAACCACCTGTTTTTATTATTGGCGTCCCCACGGGGAGTCGAACCCCGGTTACAGGCGTGAAAGGCCCGTGTCCTAGGCCACTAGACGATGGGGACGCGCTATAAAAGCAATTTCTGCAGGGAATGTGCGTTTATGACCTATTCCCGTAAGTTGGCGCTTATATCTTTTTTCTCGGGGATATGTCAAGCGACAAATGACTGGTTTAGTCAGTTAGTCATTATTATTTATCCAAAAACCACGGGTTCCCGCAGAATGGTTTCCCGTGCCTTGGCGGCCAGCAAAGCTATTTCGGGGTGCGTTTCCCGGAGCGAGGCAATCTGGCGAAGATTATCGGCTGTTCTCAGCACCAGCATGGCCAGGTCTCCATCAGCTATGCCCATCTGGCGGACGATATCATCCCAGTCTTCGCCCTGGGCCCAATCATAAATGACTGAGCTGGTCCAGAGGTAAAGGACGTTGGTGGAAAATCCTGCCGCTGCCATCCGTTCCGATAGATCCGCAATCGCCCGGCTGACCTTGCGATGGGACTGCGATAGCTTCCGGGAGATTGGCTTATGCGTGATCTTGATGTCTTGGTCGCCGTCATAGACGAAGGGCGCCACCATGGCCGCCAGGAGTTTTTCATCCCTCTTGGGGAAGGCCTCTTTTTTCAGGCACTCGGCAATCAGCAGGGGATGGTCCAGCCGGAGTTTGGACGCCCAGATGCCGGATTCCGTCAGGCGGTCGGCCTGATTGACAAAGCCCTCCACTTTCAAGAAGTTGAGATGGCGGAGGCAATCGTCCCAGAGGCTGCTGCCTGGCTTGGTTGCCGGCCCTCCCTTCCTCCTGCTGTTCTGATAGGAGGCCAGTGACTTTTCGAATATCGCCCGGATGTCTTCCGGAGTTTGCGACAGCAAGAGGTTCAGGATCATGGAAAAGTCATTGCGAATCCGGCTCAAGATATCGTCGGGCTTTGTAAAAAAGAGTTTTTTGAGATGTTGGATATCCATGAAACGACCAGGTACGGCCAGCATAAAACCGATGTTGTCACGGCCTCTTCTTCCCGCCCGCCCGGTCATCTGGTGAAACTCCGTGCTGCTTAACGGGCTGAATTCATTGCCGTTGAATAGATCGGAGTTGAATAAAACGATTGTCCGGGCCGGATAGTTTACTCCGGCAGCCACCGTGGAGGTGGCAAAAATGGCGCGCAGTTTCCCCATCTTCATAAGAGTTTCCACAAAAAACTTCCAGGCCGGCAACTGTCCGCCGTGGTGAGTGGCAACCTGAGCGCGCTCCAGATAATGTAACTGTTTGTGGTTTCTCAAATAGGGAAAGCGGCTCAGCAATTCTTCCAGGTCGCTCTCAAAGTGTTCATCTTTACGGTGGGCGGCGCCTTTAAAGCAGCTTTTCAGGGCGGCATCACATTCCGAGCGTGATTTCAGAAAAAAGATTGCCGGCAAGAGATCAAATTCTTCCAGGACATGAATGATTTGTCCAAAGTCGGGTGGCCTCCCGGCGCCATGGCCCCTTCTGTTTTCCAGAAACTGAAGAAGGCCGGGAAAAAGCTTTTTCTTTTCCAGGTAGGGCATAATCCTGCCGGAAGGATGGAGGAAAAGTGGGTAAAGCGGCACCGGCCGTTTTTCTTCTTTGACGACCACGCATTCCCGGCCCCGCAGGGAAGAAAGCCAGGCGGCAATTTCATCGTTATTGCCGATCGTGGCCGAAAGGAGCAGCACGTTAACCCGCACGGGCAGATAGATCAGGATCTCTTCCCAGACGACGCCGCGATCACGGTCCCCCAGGTAGTGGGCTTCGTCCAGGATGACCAGGTCGCAGTTCAGGTTATCGCCATGATGCATGACGTCATAGAGCTGATTTCGCAGGATCTCTGTGGTGCCCACGATGATGGGGGCATCAACGTTTTCTTTCGTATCTCCCGTGAGGATGCCCACATTGGAGGCTGCGAAATGGGCGCCGAATTCAACCCATTTGGCGTTGGTCAGAGCCTTCAACGGTGAGGCATACCAACAGCGCCCACCTCGTTCAAAGACTGCGCGGATAGCCTGCTCGGCGATCCAGGTTTTACCGACGCCCGTGGGAGCGGTGACGAGGCAGTCCGTCCGCTTGATAGCCTCCAGGGCCTCTAACTGAAAGGGATCGGGGATAAAAGTTGCCGGGGCAGGTTTGCCTATCTTTAACAGCACTTTTTTCAGTGCCGGTTCGATTTCTGGACGCATTTGGAAATAGTGGGGGCTTTTTTTAGGCCGGCCAGGCAGGTCGGCTGTTTTTTTACGGGCGAAATACCTTTTTTTATCCAATGGCAACTCTTTCGGTTGATTTGCAGATGCTTAGTTTAGTCAGCTTCTACCACAGATCATCCGCCGCGTAAAGGGGCTTCCTCCTTGCCTTCTGTCTTGACTTTGGAGAAGGAAAAACATAGTCTGCAATCCAAATGAGACAGGGCGAGGTTTGGCGATGCAGAAAGTTCCCGTGGAAAAAGCAGTAGGGATGGCGCTGGCACACGACATCACGCGCATTATTCCCGGCAAGTTCAAAGGGGTGGGATTCAACAAGGGTCATGTCGTCAGAGAGGAAGACAT
>Ga0194060_10003879_pt1 | contig 10486 bp, 21 predicted proteins | sample SepL225m_MetaG_FD_163427 | JGI IMG/M metagenome (GOLD analysis project Ga0194060, IMG submission 163427) | Anoxic zone freshwater microbial communities from boreal shield lake in IISD Experimental Lakes Area, Ontario, Canada - Sep2016-L222-5m | ecosystem: Environmental > Aquatic > Freshwater >... | reverse complement strand
ATCCAATCCGCTAACTTTCTTTTTTGCAACGGCTTTCTTTTTAGTACCACTTACAACACGAATGTTTACGTTATGAGATTTTGTATCTTTATGAGTTGATGCTTTTTTTGTTGCGGCTTTCTTTGTTGCAGATTTCTTGGCTTTTGATTTTGCGCGAACCATTGCCACAAATTTTGCTCTTGCAGCCAGTTGCGCTGCGCTTGGTTTTTTCTTTGCTGCCATTATTTCTTTTTTAAGAGTAAGTAAGCACCGCCAACAATAGCAGCACCAATTAATAATTGATTTGTTGGTATTCCTTCAACGCTTTGATTTTCAAAATCTTCTTCAATACCTTCGACTGAATCACCTTCAGGTACTGGCACACCTTCTGAATTGTAAGAAGTATTTGTGTTTCCTTCTTCTTTATTGGCTTTGTCATTTGCAAATTTGTCAATTTTATCGTTTACTGCTTTTTTAAGTACATCTTTTGCGGCCGCTTGTAATTTATCTGTATCAATTCCCATATCTTTTAGCATAGTAATCAATTTAATTAATATTGGCGTTGATGCTACGACTGCTGATGCAGTTACTGGATCACCAATTGACATACCAAGACGCGGCCTTTTGTGCGCATGTTGAATAGGCCCATTAGTAGTTTTAGTGCTACTTTTTATTTCGGATAATATTTTGTCTTCACCTTTATGTTTGCCATGTTTTACACCTTCCATTATGTTTTTCGTAAGCGATGCGTAACGGCCGCCAATGCTTTCCCAAAACTTTTTTAATTTTGTTTCACCATTAGGTTTTCGAATCATTTGAAATAACTTGTGCGCTAAACCAAATAAATTTACTTTGATTACCAATAAAATTGCATTGCGTGCGCCAGCAGTTGCTGGGTTAAATTTTAAAAGTAATTTTCCACTTTTTTTAATTCTATCTTTAACTTTTGCTTTTAACTCTGCTCTTCGTTGTGCTTTTTCTGCTTGTGTGCGTTTTGTTTTGCCAATTCCAGCTACTGCGATTAATGCCATGTTTATTTTTTTATCAATTTTATAATTATACTGCTTTTTGTTATTAAATGAAGGCAAAACTGGATCTACCCAAATTTCGTTATTTGTGCTTGGATTCAACACCACAAATACGTGATGCGGCACTTTGTCAATCAATCTATATGATGCAAATCTGTAACACCAATCAATTTTTCTACCTTTGCGTTTAAATGCATCAAGGATTCCACCAATGAAAAGACTGTACGATTTGCAGTCAAGTCCAACCTTTGGGTTTGCGCCAAGTGCCAATATTGCGGCTGGTGATCTTAAGGTTTGCTTACTATCTGCCTCAACAACGTAAAAAGTATGTCTTTTTAAAAAGTTATATACTTTATGCGCGATGATTTCGGCAGTTGGGCCGTCAAATTTTGTACAAATAAGATCGTACTCCTTCGCGTATTTTTTATGCGTTTCAATGATGCCTGACATAATATCGCCGACCGATTGAGAATACCTTAATACTCTGCGGTTATTACGAAACGGCGATAATTTCATTAATACATCGTTCATATTATCCAAGTTGTGTATCTATTGGAATTGCGATACCGTCAACATTACCGTTGCCAACAAATTTCAATTTCAAATCTGCCGCCTTTTGCGTCTTTTTAGCCAGTGCAAGTACTGTTTGTGCCAAACCTACAAGTGAAGGCTTTACTGTTAAGTCTATCAATGTTTTTGCGTTAGGCATTACGTTTGTTTTATTGAATGTTTCAATTGACGCAACAGTTTTGCCTGACAACAACAAATTGCCAACTATACTATTGATTGTAAGGCTTTGAGATGTTGGGTTGTTTACTCCCAGCGTAATAATAATGGCTTTCTTTTTCATCTCAACTTTAAACTTTTCAAATGAAAAAGTAGCTGAACCACTTAATTTTTTTCTGCCTACAAGATAGAGTAAGATAGCTGCACCAACTCCAACGCCAATTAATGCCTTTATATTCATAAATACAAATGTACGAAACATTATGTTAAATAGAAAAAAAAAATTTTTTTGTTTTTTTGTCAAAAAATTTCCGTAACTTTGCGTCAGCACTCGCGTAAGGCGGATGCAGACGCAAGCACCACTTTTTGTATGCACTTTTCACCTTTAATAAAAAAAAATTCAAATAATTTGCTCGGAAAATTTGGATTTTCAATAATGATGTTTAATATTTGCACTTCACAATAAAACCACATATTATGTCAAAAGAGATGTTTTTACCTGCATTCCCAACGTATCCAGTCAATGATCAATTTGGGACTCCATTTATCCAATTCGGATTTTCTAAAATCGAATACGCTGCGCTAATGGTCGCTGGGCATATTGCCGCCGCCAATCCAAACGTTTTGCCTGAGACAGTTAGTCAAGAAGCTTATGAAATTGCAGTCAATGTTTTGGAAACTGTAAAAGATGAATATTTGAAAGTAGCAGCGCAAGTCAAGGATAACGGTAGTAAAATAATATCATAATATGGAAGCGGCGTTGAAGCTGCTTGAACTTCGACATTACAAGCCTAATTACCAGCCACCTGAAGAAAATGTTATCTTACGAATCAACGGCAGCAATTGCGGCACATTGGGTAATTTTTGTATAATATCAGGAATTCCCAAGTCAGGAAAATCTACATTTTTGAACGCCATCATAGCAAGTAATTTTACACGAATAGATAATATTTTTGGCATTAAATTGAATACTGCCAATATTGAAAATAAAAGTATTGGGTATTTTGATACTGAATCGTCTGAATATGATTTTTACAAGAATTTAAATCGAATAAAAATGATTGCAAACATTGATACTTTACCAGCATATTTTAACGCATTTTCTACACGAAAAGATGGCGTTATTGATCACAAGGCAATGATTGAAACTTATTTATTTACTTGGCGGCCCAGCGTTATTTTTGTAGATGGTTTGCTTGATCTTATCCATAATTTTAATGATGAAGTAGAAAGCAAGATGTTGATTGAATGGCTAAAATTTTTAACTAACGAATACAACGTATTAATAATTGGCGTTGTACATTTGGGAAAACGCGACAATCATACATTAGGACATTTTGGTTCAATGGTTGATAGATACGCACAAAGCGTTGTCGAAGTTGTCAAGGATAAGGAAAATGATATTTTTATGATGAAAGCAAAGTATTTGAGATCATCAGCAGATTTTTCAGACATCTGCATTCAATGGAACGGCAGTAAATATGTCGAAGTTCAAAAGCCACCAGAAGCACCAATAAAAAGGAAAAGCCAGTAATCTTCGGCAACGTTATGCTTACTCATACTGGCTTTATGCACTTTTCGGATGCAAAATAAAACAAAAAATTTAAAAACCAAAATAAAATTTAAAAAAATGGAAACACCACAACAAGGCTTAAAACACAAGTATGAAAAGCAAAATTTTGATACTTCATTTGAAACATTGAAAAATTTATTGAACAAAGGCAGAATTGTATATACGCAAGAAAAAGCAATTGCTGCCAAGCTTATCGAATATTTTGTTGAATGTGATCGCGAAATTAAAACTGAACCCAACGGCAAAACTGGATATTTTCTATACGTTGTAAATAACGATTATCAACGAATGATCAAAATGCTATCAAAATTGGCAATTGCTGGTATTCTATTATTGACAACTGGCTGCATTTATGCTGGAATGTATGTAATAGCTTTTTTTGGATAATGGAACATTTAAAAACAACACCGCAGCAGACGGCAAATAGATTATTGTCAATGACATCAAAAAAACTGGCAATACAAGTTTGCGAAAAGCTCATTGATTATAGTCATTGCAAGATGTTGACAGTACATTATATAACAGTAATGGAAATTTTGTTAAGCGATTATATTGATCAGATGTTGCGGCAGCATGAAAACGAACAATTTTACCTACACAATTATTTATACAATTTAAACTAAGAAAATGAAAGATATTCTTAAAGGTTTTGTAAAAGTTTGTCCAGATCCCAGTTGCGAAGCAGTTTATCATAATATTCCAAAATCATACACAAAATGCAATGATTGTGGCAATAGAGTTATGCTAATCAATGAAGATACTTTTTGGTCTAAATTTTCAAATAATTTCTTTCAATATGATTTTACAACTGGTGAGTATTTTAGACCACAAAAACCTATTGTGCAATTGTCTTTAGATTTTGCATAACTATCAATTAAAAAAAACACATAAAATATGAACTGGAAAATCAGCGTTTACCGCTTTTTAGAAAAAAAATTTATTGATAAAATCAATAATTTAATCACAAACAACAACACCGAAATAAAGGCAAAATTTGCAATCTTAACTCACGAAGACATTGTAAAAATTGCAACGGCAATAAAGAATAGCCGAAGTTTATTTACGGCAGAAATTACTGATAGCATTACTGGCGGATTAATCGTAACATTTAAAAAAAGATGAAGCACTATTCAGCAATAGTTTTTTTTCCAGCAACGGAAAAGAACGCCAAGCCAATGAAATACCGCAACATCACTAATTTAAAGCATTTTATTGAATGGCTGCGAGTAAAATATCCAAACGCTGGATATGTGAATGTCTACGAAAAATTTTCTAAACAGTATTTACATCGAATTTATATGAAATGAAACATTTAGAGGAAATAAACGAAATAAATAAAAGGTATAATTTACAAATTAAATGTGGAAGTAAAATATCTGTAATACACAAAGAATTGTTTAATTTAACGCATAATTTTACTGTTGATGATTGGCGAATGATTAGAACAAAAAGATATTACGATACAATTGATGCAATGAGAGATGTTGAAATAGAACATTATTTTGGATCATATAAAAAGGCAGCCATTGATTATGCCTCTGAATACACATTAAAATGCGTCAGGTATTATTTAAAACACATAAAAAAATAAATCCCCAGTTAAAACTGGGGATTTTGCTATGTACACCACATACTAAGCAAGAAAAATGAAAACCCTACTACTTTTTGTAAAAATATATAAACAAGCCAATCATTCCAAATAAAAAAATTGGATTCATTTTGCTTAAACTATTCTTTTTTTTTTCGTCAACTATTGGCGTTGTTGCAGTACTTTTAGGCAATACCAATGTGTTACCGGTAAGCTTTGTATAAATGACTGATAATTTTTTGAAAGCGTTTTGCAATCCATTTGCGTAAACGGTAACTGGATCCTTATAATAATTTTGTTTTTTTAAAAGGGCAGCGTATTCGGCTAATGAACCAGCTTGTGTTGATGATTTTCTCGTTATTCGGCGGAAGTCAACTGCCCAATCTTTTAATGTCTTAAAACGCGCGTAATAATATTTTGGATTTTCTTTTAATGGTTCGCCTTTGGTTGCATTTAGTTGGTATGGTCTATTTGCCCAAGTAATACCTGACGCATTAGTATGCGTCAAAAATACATTAGATGCAAAGTCACCAGTTTCGTGTCCAACCTGACAAAGTAAAAAAACAAATTCTTTACCAGTTGCACCAGCTTCTTGCAATGCAAATGCAATCTTTTTTAAATTATTGAGATTATACTCCATCTTGCGAATGAATTAATCCAATGCCTGATGTAAACGCTGCCAATGCAGATGTTTGATCACCTTTAATGTATAAGATTGCGCCAATGGCAATAGTTAATACGCCCAATACGGTTGTTTTCCAATTTTTAAGTATTTTAGTCATTGTGTTTATTTTGAAGTGAAATAATAATGTTTGTTTTTTCTTCGATTCTGGCCAGGCGATCAGATAAATTACTGATAGTATCAATATGTTTTTCTAATGCCTTAATTCGTTGGTTGGTTGCGCCATAAAATATGCCAATGGGTAATGTAAAACCAACAAGTTGTATAATTGTTTCTGCCATATTATAAAGTATTGTTTAAAAGTAATATTTTATAATCAGTTCCATTAATACTTAAAGATAAATATCTATTTGATGTCAACCCAGCAGTTGCGCTAATACATTCTGCACCATCAATGTAAATTCTGCCAGTATTAGTAAAATTTATATTAAAATTACTATGGTTATAAAATGTTAAATTTCCATAATTACCATCAATAACAAAACTAGAATCATGAAAATTTCCATAAAAATCACCAAATTGATATAATCCATCGCCGTTATCAATATACAAACCATTAACTTCTTCATCACTTCCTGCAATACTTGTTGCACCCATAATATTTGAATCTATCATTTGTAACATGGAATCATTAAATATACCATTATTGTTGTAAGGAATAAACGGAGTAGTTTGGTTTGTTTTTAAACCATTATTTGATGATATTACTATTGCTGCCATTGGTTCATTTTTTTAATTACGATAACATTTGCAGTTGTCGAAGTGCCTACGGTTATATTGTACTGGGTTGTGTCTAATTCGTCAGCATTGCCTTGTATAGATAAATTTGCGCCTGCTGCTAATGGTATATTATTAATTAATACTGATGTTGCGCCATTGTTTATAAATGTAATGGCATTGCAATTTGATATTACCAATTGATTATTGGCGTATTGCTGAATGTCAATTTTGTATTTTGTTTGTGAAGGCATTGTTTATTTTTTTCTTGTAAGTAATAATAATCCAGCACCAGCCAATAAATAGATGCCGTATTTTTTAAATATTGATGCTGCTTGTTGTGATATTGCAGTAAAAGGTGATTTGTTGTAAGCTGCGGTTGTATCTGCTGCTTGTTCTTCCCTACTTTTTACGCCAGCGTTTACCAATTGATCAGTCAACTTTGCCATGTCAATTTGAGGAAATCCGTTTGTTTTTTTGTCTTGTGGTATGCCGTATGGAACACCTTTTGAATCTTTAAAAAATATCCACCAAGATTTTTGTTCTTTGTTAAACAAGTAACCAGTACAAATGCCAATTAAATTACCTTTTTTGATAGTTTTAATTGGTTTTTTGTCCGTTGATTTGCGATATATATAAGCATCTGTAAATGCAAATATTTTTTTGCCTACAAAGTCGCTGAAATTATATGTTTTGTTATTTGTTGCCATTATTGATTTCTAAGCATTCCAAGTAAAAAAGATAATTTTTCTTTTGGCATTTGTGAAAGTTTGTGCAGATCATCAATAGTAACGCCTTTGCTTAAAAGTGTTTCTATGATTGTTTCTAAACTTACTTTTTCATCAGTACCAGCCATTGCCATAGGCTTTGCAATATGTGGCGTTACAATGTTTGCAGATATGTTTGTAAGAAAATTTGAAAGTATGTTTTGAACTGCTGGATTACCAAGTATTCCAGCAAGTATGCCATTAGGTTCAGCTTCTTCGCTTAATTCTTCATCAGTTGCTGGTTCAGCTTCCAATCCAGCAATACGGTTTTCAATTGTTTCCAATTTTTGAAACAATACACCGCCAACACCTTGCATTCCGTAATATTGGGCCTTGTCTTCTTGAGTATATCTTTTTTCAAAAGGTATAACAATATGTGGTTCACTTTTTTCGGTAATGCCGCCTTTTGGTAGTGCTTTGTATATCTTAATTTTTACGCTTTTAGTTTCGCCGTCAAGGTAAGTATCAAGTATTTCTTGTGCTTCTTCCAAATCGTTGGTTTCATTTATACAAACGCGATCCTTGCCACTATATATGGCAAAGAAAGGCATTTTGTAACGATTAAATTGATTAAGTACTTCTTGTTTTGTGGTTGCCATAGTGTTTTATTTTACATAGTAAATACCAAATGCGTAAGAATACGGAACTGGATCACCTTGTCCAGTATAACCTTGACCTATTGTAACATAGCTTTTAGAAAAATCAAATCTTTGTCCGTTAAGTGGTATTATTCCACTTGTATTATATGGCACATTATTACCAGTAATTGGATTTAAAAATTGAAGATCCATATTTTGTATTACTTCCTCATTACCGACTGTTAATGTTAAGTATGATTGTAAAAATTGGGTCGTAGTAACTAAATAAACGCCATTATTATCTTTATCAAAAACGCCAGCGTGATAAGCTATAATTCCTAATGTTTGCACATTACGAAGGTTTGGCAAATCAGGAAAATATTGTCTTCCAGTTGCTGAAGCAACATTAACTTGAATGGTTACCAATTGGTAATTAAATACGGGATAGTCTTGAAATATCATAATTTATTATTTTTGATCTTGATAATATACATTAAATTGACAACATAAATTTGCGACTGTTGTTGCTGCTGGTAAATAAATAAAGCATTTTGTCCAAACAATATTAACTGGTTTAAAAATTAATAATCCATTTGTATTAGACGATCTAATGTAACGAGTGGTGGTTGTTGCACCAGTAACGTTAATTGTAGTTTGTATGCATAATTCATCTAATGGCATATTTTGAATAAATTGTATGCCAGTATTATCAACCAATGTTAAAAAAGCAGCATATATTATATTTTCTGGTATTAAATGGCCAAGATTATCTTTTCCTGATGTCACACCATTTGCGTTATTACTTAGTGAAATACCAGTTATATATTTTTCTCTTAAAAAAGGAATATCAGGAAATTGCCAAGTTGTTTGTGTTGCCGAGTTTAAAGGTTGCACTTCTAATGTGTATACTTTTTTTACTCCTAATTTATTTAAAATCATTGTTTGTTGTTTTTAAAAGGAAGGGGCCGCTTTTGTATACCGATCGGCCCCAAGTACCGGATATGTTTTAGTTGATTGCAGTTACATTCTGAGCCAAGATACCACGCAAGATGCAAATGATACGAAGGTTTGATGGAAGCGTTGCAGCTATTCCTGAAGGTAATGAAATGTTGAAGTCATGCTTTTTGTTACCAGCAAACACAATATTTGGTTCTGTTGGGAACATGCCAGCATTTGACATATCAACCGCATCTTCACCAGCAAGGTGTGTTGGAGCAGTAAATGCTGCAACTGTTGGAGTTGTTGCTGAGTTAGAAAATTGAGTTGAAGTAACTGTATTAGCTTGTGTTGACGGTACAAAATAGTGACGCATTAAATCCCACGCCGTAATAACTGTACGTTGGTTAATTGTCAATGAAAAGAAACCATTGTAAAATGATAAAGCTTGTTTTGCAGTTGTAAGATCAAAATTACCAGCAGCATTTGAAATAGTACCAATTGTTGGATATGTCAAAGGTCGGTATTCATTTATAGTAGCACCAGTTGTTGCTGGAGGTACACCTAAAAAGAAACCAATTTGATTACATACAAACGCATCTTGAAGGTTCAATTTTTGCGTTGTGTTACCAGTTGATGGCGTATTTGCAGTTTCGTTAACTAATACATCAAATTTGTATGATGTTGCGGCGGCTACGGCGTTTACTTCTAATCTAAGGTAAGATTGAGATAATACGGCACCACCTGGATTTAATCCCGCGCGCTTTACGGCGTTTGCAGCGTTTGTGAACGCTAATCTTTGTCCAATTTGTGAAGGCATAATGTTTGTTTTTTGTTTTTTTTATAAATAATTAAAGGTGAAAAGTGCATAGCTTAATTTAAGCTTCTTCTTCGTCAAAAGCTGACATTTGAATAAGATCAGCGTCATCAGTACCAGCCAAAACTGAAATACCTGAATCACCGTACTCACCAGCCATTGCAAATTCTTCATCACCAGCCATTGCGAAGTTGTCATCACCAGCAATTACTGATAAGTCATCACCGCTAATTGTTACTGACATATCATCTTCCATTGCGCCAAGTCCAGCAGATGCCAAAAACTTTGAACCACCGTAAGCAATCATACCAGCACCAGCAAATTTACCTAATTCAGATTTCACGAACATTGGTAAAGCTATACCAGCAGCAATTGGAACAATTGATTGGATAGTTGAAGATTGATTTTTTAAAGCTAATTTGTTGATATATCCAGCAGCTACTACACCAGCTAATACACCACCTATTGATACAAGCATATTGCCTGATTTCAATGCACCGACAGATCTACGAGAGCTGCGGCGTTTTGTTGTTTTACGTCTTTTTGCCATTTTGTTTTTTATTTAAAGTTGTTAATTAATTCCATTCGTTACCTGACTGCAATTCTATTAATGTATGCTTAGCCATTTGTTCAGCAAGAAATTGTCTATCTGATGTTGTTAATAATTTATGCCAATCATTTTTAATGCCATATTCTTTGTTATACCTTTTCATTCCAGCATCTATTAAATATCTAAATAATTTAGCGGCTTTACTTACATCAAATGTTCCTTTTTTATATTTTTTTGTTAAATTGATTAATATAGGATTTGTTTGTGATTTGTATAATTGATAATCATTTTCAATAAACAATTCAATTTCTCTAACTGCATCCATATCTTTTGCTAATGGAGTGTTTCCTATTTTATTTCCAATTCCGCTAATTCTACTGTAATGCACATTCGTTTTAGTTCCGCGTCTTACTACTTTATCCAATCCGCTAACTTTCTTTTTTGCAACGGCTTTCTTTTTAGTACCACTTACAACACGAATGTTTACGTTATGAGATTTTGTATCTTTATGAGTTGATGCTTTTTTTGTTGCGGCTTTCTTTGTT